>Ga0180086_1000089_pt1 | contig 10944 bp, 15 predicted proteins | sample EasRiv760_16_10D_FD_121778 | JGI IMG/M metagenome (GOLD analysis project Ga0180086, IMG submission 121778) | Soil microbial communities from meander-bound floodplain in the East River, Colorado, USA - East River metaG ERMLT760_16_10D | ecosystem: Environmental > Terrestrial > Soil > Floodplain ... | reverse complement strand
ATGGGGATACAGGCGGGTGCAATTGCCAACCGCGTGGCCTTGGAGGCCATGGTGCTGGCCCGCAACGAGGGTCGCGATATTTGGAACGAAGGTCCCGAGATCCTCGCACATGCCGCCAAGTCCTGCTCGCCGCTGCAGGCCGCGCTGGATACGTGGAAGGACATCACCTTCAACTACGAGTCCACTGACACCGCCGACTTCGTGCCGACCACCACCGCCAGCGTCTGAACTACGGAGGCAATGCCATCATGATGACCAATCACGGCAACCGTCTGACCCAGGGGCAGTTCTCGTTCCTGCCGGACCTGACCGACGAGCAGATCACCAAGCAGATCAAGTACGCGCTGAATCACGGCTGGGCCGTCAGCATCGAGTACACGGACGACCCGCACCCCCGCAACACCTACTGGGAGATGTTCGGCATGCCCATGTTCGACCTGAAGGACCCCGCGGGCATCCTGATGGAGGTGAACAGCTGCCGCAAGACCTTCCCGAACCACTATGTTCGTGTCACCGCGTTCAGCTCGGCCCGGGGAACGGAAAGTCCGGCGATGTCCTATATCGTCAACCGTCCTGCCAAGGAGCCCGGCTTCGGCCTGGTCCGGCAGGAGTCGGAAGGGCGGATGATCCGCTACACCGTACACTCTTACGCCACGGATAAGGCGGAAAACGAACGCTACTAACGTCACCCCAGCGTTTGGCGCAGACGGCTTGGTGCCGTCTGCGCTGCGGGCCAGGTACGAGAGCCGCCAATGAACGAATCAGTGAAGATGAGCGACGACACCCAGAACGCCGTGGACCTCGAAGCCGAGTTCCGCTCGTCCAACGTCCAGGAGGTGCTGGACAAGCTCGACCGCGAACTGGTGGGTCTGGTACCGGTCAAGACCCGCATCCGCGAGGTCGCTGCCCTGCTGCTGGTCGACCGGCTACGGCGGCAGTTCGAGCTGACCTCCCAGACGCCGACGTTGCACATGTGCTTCACCGGCAACCCCGGCACCGGAAAGACCACCGTGGCCATGCGCATGGGCCAGATCCTCAAGCGCCTCGGCTACGTTCGCGAGGGGCACCTGGTGACGGTCACCCGCGACGACCTCGTGGGCCAATACATCGGCCACACCGCGCCCAAGACCAAGGAAGTGATCAAGAAGGCGATGGGCGGGGTGCTGTTCATCGACGAGGCCTACTACCTCTACAAGCCGGAGAACGAGCGCGACTACGGCGCGGAATCCATCGAGATCCTGCTCCAGGTGATGGAGAACAACCGCGACGACCTGGTTGTCATCCTGGCGGGGTACAAGGACAAGATGGACAGGTTCTTCCAATCGAACCCCGGCATGCGTTCGCGTATCGCCCACCACGTCGACTTCCCGGACTACCAGCCCGAAGAGCTGCTTGCCATCGCGGAGCTGATGTTGGCGGACCAAAACTACCACTTCAGCCCCAACGCGAGGGAGGCGTTCACCCGCTATCTCAAGCTGCGCATGACCCTGGAACATTTCGCCAATGCCCGTTCGGTCCGCAACGCCCTGGACCGCGCCCGTCTACGCCAGGCGAATCGGCTGTTCGGTCGCCGCACCAGCCCCATAACCCGGGACGACCTCATGACACTGGACGCCGAGGACATACTGGCAAGCCGGGTTTTCCAGGAGGGCCAGCTGGATCAGGTTCCGGCCCGGTAGCGTGGCGCGAGTCCGCCCGTATTCGCCGTCCAACTGAAAAACGCCTAGGGGGAGAACACGCGATGCAACTGCCCGAACTGCTGCGGGCCATCCACACGCTTGCCCAAACCGGCGGGACGCCAGGCCAGTGCGAGGCGCTGGCGCGCCAGGCCACGGCCTTTGCAGACATGGTCGGTTGGGCGGGTAGCCCCATCGACCCCAAGGGGGCGCTTCTCAACCGGCTGGCGGCCCTGCAGGCGGATCTGGAGCTGCGCTATGCCCAGACCCGCAGCGCGGAATTCGCGGTGGTTCACGACTCGCTCACCGACCTCGGCCGGGCCATCGCACGCCACGACGACGACCTGCGCGGTGAGAGCCTGGGCGACCAGGGAGACGAGGATATCTGTTAGGCGCAGAGAGTCTCGAGCCGGAATCCATAATCTCACCCTAACGGGGGCGCCATGCCACTGGTCAATATGCGCGACATGCTCAACCACGCCCACCGCAACGAGTATGCAATCGGCGGGTTTCACGTTCTTGGCCTCGGCTTCCTGGACGCCATCCTGCAGGCTGCCGAGGACTGTCGCTCCCCCGTGATCCTGAGCCTGGCTGAGCCCCACTTCGGGCACTATGACTTCGAACTGGCGATGGCGGCGGCCGAACGGGGTGCGCAGCGCGCCAGCGTGCCGGTGGCGATCCACTTCGAGCGCGGGGCCAGTTGCGAGTCAGCGGTGCGCGCCATTAGTCTGGGATGCAACGGCGTCATGGTTGACCATTCCAATGAGGACTTTTACACCAACGTACCCCGCACCCGACAGGTAGTGGAGCTCGCCCACCGCTGCGGCGTTACCGTAGAGGGCGTGCTCGGGTGTGTCCCAGGCATAGTGGGGGAGGACGCCGCCAACGGCGCCGAGGAGGCGGAGTAGGCCGGCGATACCGTCTACACCTCCGTGGCAGAGGCCGAGGCCTACTCGGAGCGTACCGGCGTCGACTCGCTGGCGGTCTCCGTGGGCACGGCGTACGGACACGTTCGCCGGCGCCCCAAGCTGGATTTCGAACGGCTGCGAAAGATTCACTCGGCAGTGAGCTTGCCGCTGGTAATCCACGGCGGCAGTGGCCTGGGCGACGACCAATACCGGCGGCTGATCCAGTGTGGGGTAGGCAAGATCAATTACTTTACGGCCCTGGCTGACGTGGCCGCGGACAGCATCCGGGGAAATGCCCGCACAGACGCCCGCTGCGGGTATACAACCCTGGTGTCCAATGTACGTTCCCACCTCCGCGCAGAGGTTGTTCGCTGTATGCGCCTGTGGGGCTCGGCCGGCCGCGCAGCCGAGGTCATGATGCAGTGCCGGCCATGGTGTTCCGTGCAGCACGTGGTAATTTGCAGCCTGGACCACCCGCCCGACACCCAGGTGGAACATATGGTGGGGCGCGGCAGCGAAGCGCTCGCCGAAATTCCCGGGGTGCGGCGCGTCATCTCAGGCTGGACGGTACGTGAGGCGCTGCGCTTCCGGCTCTGCTGGCTGGTAGAAGTCGCACACGAGAGTGTCGTCGCGAGCTGGCGCGAGCGCCCCGACCACGCGACCCTCGCCGGCAAGCTACTGCGGCCCATCGCCGGGGACCGCCTCTCGGTCGACTTCGCCCCGGTGGCCGCCGCCCTTGCCGTGCGCGGGCCGGAGGTGCGGCAAAGCATCCAGTGAGGCCGGGCATTGATCTCGGGCATAGCGACCGAAAATCTTTGCGCCGCTCAGTTTTGCAATTGGCTCATTAGATCGGATCTACCGACGGATTGCGCATTGGTCCAATTATTCCCGACCAATATCATCACGTTTCTTTTCGTTGACACCTCTGTGGGGAGACTGGTTCATGGTCGAGTTCCCTCTGCACTCGCTGGAGTCCGCCCCCGCAGGGGCGCGCGCTTCCCTACTTCGGGCACGGGACGCCTACGGGGCCGTACCCAACCTGTACCGGGTGCTAGCCGACTCCCCGGTCGCGCTGGATGCGTACGAGCGGCTCTCGGAGAGCTTCGCGGAGTCCAGCCTGACGCCCCTGGAGCAACAGGTCGTCTATCTGACAGCAGCGCACAAGAACCGGTGCCATTATTGTACAAAGCTCAAACCCGCCCTGAGCGCAGGCGAGGAAGCGATCGCGGTCTTGGACGCAATCCGCGAGGAACGCCTGTTATCCGACCGACGCCTTCAGGCCCTGCGCAGCTTTACCGCCGCGCTCGTCGAGCAGCGCGGTTGGGTGTCGGAGGCAATGGTCGAGATGTTCCTCGATGCCGGATTCGACCGCTCGCAGATTCTGGAGGTCATCACGGGAATCGCGCTGGTGACCATGAGCAGCTACTCGAACCACGTCGCGGCAACCCCTGTCGATGATGTCTACTAGCCGTCGCCGCGTTTCCCATACTGAGCCGAGTAAGGGCGGGCGGCAGTTGTGCCCTTGCCCGCGCAAGGCAGCTGCGACGGAGGCCTTTTGGCAACGTATCACGCCGTATCCGCCTCCTGCTGAAAAAGGAAGCGATCATGGGGGTGGCTGGTTATGCATTGCCCGCCGGGGGCGACTTTTTGGCAGGGCAAGGCGACTTTGGGCGCTCCAGAGTGGATGCAAATAGCATTGGCGGCTGTTGCTGTGAGCAATCCGGGCTGTCCGCTTTCGGTCGTTGAGCAGACGCTCGCGGCGTTCGGGTGGGTGACCGGATCTGGCCGAACTGAGACGGCAACAATCCATATGGCTCCGCTCTTCTCACTCCTTGCCGTGTCACGGATGTAACCGTTCAGACCCCCCACCCCAACCCTCCCCCACGAGGGGGGAGGGGGCCAAACATCAGTGCCTTACGTTCTTGGGACCCCAGCGGTTGGAGGGCGGTCTGAACGGTTACTCACGGATTGACCGCAGGAGGCCCGTGCCCATCCGAATCGGCGAGGTGGTAGGCCAGGCGCGCCCGCTTGCCGCGCCGAATCGCATAGAGCGGCCGGCGGCCCTGGCACCCTCTCTCAGCGTTCGCGTCCGGCCGCGGCGCGGGCTCGGGTTGCCCGGCGTGCCGGCTCCGGCTGCGCCCGCGGGACCTCGGGGAGCTTGTCGATGTTCGACGGCATCCGCTCTTTCTCCAAGGACAGCACGTAGTTGCTGATCCTATCCGCATCGCGCGAGGCGCGCAGGATCTCCTTTGGGTCCTCCTTGAGGACCTGGACCCAACTCTTGACGTAGGCGGCGTGCTGGCCAGGGTCGTGGCCGATGCCGAGCTGGTCGCCGACCATCAGGGAGGCGATCTCGGCGCGTAGCTCTTCCTTGGCGTAGCCGACGCTGCCGAAGGGGTGGGCCAGGTCCCGGTCCAGGCGGGAGGGATGCCCTGATGCATGCCCAAGCTCATGAAGCGCTGTGCTGTAGTAGGTATCGGCACTCTTGAAGCTGTCCCGCGCGGGCAGGTGGATGCGGTCTGTTGCCGGCCGGTAGAAGGCGCGGTCAGGCTGGTCGTGGCGGATGTCGGCGCCGGAGGCCTTCAGCACGGCCTCGGCCCGCTCGTGGCGATCCCAGTCTGGGGCCTTGATCTGTAGCGGCGGCAGGCCCTCGATCTGCTCGGCGTTGAAGACCACGGCGGAGAACACCTTGGGCCTCTCCAACTGGACCGTGCGGTAGACGGTGTTGCCCTCGGCGTCCAGGAGCGGCTTGCCGCGCTCGTCCTTCACCGCGATCTGGTCGGTGAGCTTCCAGTATTGGACCAGGGTCCCCTTCTCGCCCCGGCGGACCTGGGCGCCAACGCCGTTGGCCTGCTTGTAGGTCATCCAGCGCGGGTCGCCCCTCCCTTGCATCTCCAGCCACATGGAGTTCGAGCCCTTGTACCGCGTCCCCGAGACCGGGTTGTGGGGCAGGTGGATGCTCCCCGGCGCCCAGGGCTTTTGCCAGGGGGCGGCCCCGGCCTGGAGCTGCTCGATGAGCTTGTTGGCGACCTGCTCGTAGTACGGGACCTTCTCCTCGCGCTCCGCCATCAGTGGACCCCCTGCCCGTCGGTGTCGGCGGACGCCAGCGCCGCAGCCTCGTCGAGGGCGTCCTCCTCGAAGGCGCCCAGGTCCTCGGCGGTGCGGGCGTCCACCTCAATGACGACGCCAGGGCGGTTGAGGTCCAGGATCTGGGTGTCGGTGGGGTTGGTCATGATCGAGTCTCCGTTGGGTTGTCGTCGTTGCATCAGCGCTCGCGACCTTGGTCGCACGGGCGTTTGCGGTTGACCGGCGCCGGGGGCTGTTCGGTCCCTGGCGCCGGATGGTGGTCGTAGCGGTCGGCCACGAAGTCGCGGATGGCGTCCGCCGCCTCGCGGTCGCCGGCCTCGGTGTAGTGGGCAGCGATGCGGGTCCAGGCGTCGGCCCGCCGGCGGATGGCGCGCTCCTCGATCTCGGCCTCGTAGTTTGGCGAGGGCTCCGGGTGCTCACGGGTGCCGCGCCGGCGCAGTTCCTCCAGGTCACGCCGATAGCCGTTCTTAGCCTTGCCGCGGCTGTAGGCGGGCATGGCCTCGGCGGCGATGCCGTGGCGCGTAAGGCTCTCGGCGAAGTTCTCTCGCCAGGCCAGGAGGTCTTGCTTGCGCGGGTTCAGCCAGCAGCCGGCATGGCCCTGGAGCCCGACCACGACATGGGCGTGGTAGTGGTCGCGGTCGTCGTGGAAGGTGAACAGGTGGTCATGGGCCCGGAACTGCTCGCTCAAGAAGCCGCGCACCGCCAGCTCGAAGGCCCCGGTGTCGGTCCCCGCGGGCATCGAGAGTATGAGGTTCATGCTGACCCGGGAGCGCGGGCGGCCCTTCTTCTTTCCGACCGGCCCCTCCGGGATCGGCCCCGCGGCCAGCTCGCCGCCGTAGTGCTGGAGTGCGTCGCGGGCAGCGAGGCCCATCTGCGCGCCGATGGCGCTGAACGGCCCCCCCGTGGGGTCGAAGACCTCGTTCTTGCCGTTGCGGGAGATGTAATCCAGGTGCGCGGCCAGGCCCTCCTTGGAGCGGGCGAAGCTGGTGATCTTCACCATGACCTGGGGCTTGCGCTTGACCGCGTTGAGCAAGGTCTTGCGCATGGCTGGGGGTGCTGGGCGCGCCTGGTCGCCACCCGGACCCCGGGCGCGGCCCGGTCGCGCGAGGACGAACCCAAGTAGGAACAGGTCGTCGTCGAACAGGCTGTCGGCGGCGGCGCTCATACCCACCCTCCCCCGCCGTTTTTTCGCAGAGATAAGCCCATCACTCTGGAAGCCGCTGCTTGATCTCGGCCAGCAGGGTGCGGCTCTCGCGCAGGAGGCCCTGGATGGTGGCGAGCATCTGGGGATTGAGCACGATCGGACGGCCCTCGTTGGCGGCGTGGGCGGGCTGGTTGAGGTTGGTCCCCAGGCCGCGAAGCTGGGCGGCGTGTTCGCCCAGGCGGGCGACGTGCTCGGGGCCGAGGCCTTGCTCGGCTTCGAGGCGCTGGGAGGCGGCACGCCGCAACCAGGTCGAGAGCGGTTCGCTGCCCCGACGCGCGTCGATCAGCCGCTTGAGGCGCGGCTCGATGCGTAGGCGATAGACAGGCGAGTTGGGCAAGCGGGGCTCCTGGGGCGGTGGTGACGAGGGGGATCTGGGTGGCCGGGGGCGGCGCCCGGCAAAGGTGTAGGACACTTTGCCTATCCTGCCTTAGCTCCCCCTCGACCCCTCCCCTCTCGGTTGGCATTGGTGCCGCTTGCTTGCGACGCTGGTAACGCGTGGTTTTGCGCGTCTGCCGCTGTGTTACGCTGATTCTCACACATAATACTGCACTTGTCATGTTTGTTTATTGCGCGTATCGTTTGCGCTCACGCGCTTCTTCCGCTTTTCTTTTGCACGGTGCTCCATGGCCGATAACAAGGCGACCCCCCCCGAGGAGACTGGTCCTATCGCAGAGGCGGAGGCGGCCCTGGACCGTCTCGCCGCGCGCCTGGTCCCGCCTTCCATCGGGGCGCAAATCCGCCGATTGCTGCCGAAGATCGAGGCGGCCATCGACAGCGGCGCCTCCCACGAGCAGATCGTCGAGACCCTGCGCGAGAGCGGGATCGACATCTCGCTCGCGACCTTCCGCAGCGCGCTCTATCGGGCGCGCAAGAGGGCGGTCAAGGGCGGTAGGAGAGGCGGCGCGGGGAGCGGCGCCAAGGCGGACACCTCCGCGGGCAAGCCGCCAAAGGCGGCGCCGGAGACGCGCGATCCGTTGGCGGTGCCGCAGGGACCGAAGTCCTTCGACTGGGACCCGACGGCACGGCCGGAGGTGACCTTCATCAATAAGGACGACGGGGAGCCGGAGTCCTGATCCCGACGTTCCGATTCAGGAAGAGCAATCCATGGCGACGCTGTTTGTAACCCTGCAAGGCAAGGGCGGGGTCGGTAAGAGCTTTTTGACCGCGGCCTTCGCCCAGTGGCTGGTGGACCGCGGGCGCTCGGTGGCGTGTATCGACACCGACACCCTGAACCCGACCCTGCTCCAGTACAAGCCGCTCAAGGCGACCCATCTGAAGCTGTCGCACAACCATGTCATCGACCCCCGGGCCCTGGACGCCCTGGTCGGGATCGTCACCGCGGCGCCCGAGGACGCCCAGGTGGTGGTGGACGTGGGCAGCAACGGCTTCGAGACCCTGATGGCCTACGAGGTGGAGAACGGGGTCTTCGCCCTGCTGGCGGAACTGGGGCACCAGGTGGTGGTGCAGACGGTGATCGCCGGCGGCGCGGACGCGGAGGAGACGGTCAAGGGGACCATGGCCCTGCTGGCGGCCACCGACGTGGCGGTGATCCTGTGGCTCAACGAGCATCTGGGACCCCTGGAGCTCCAGGGCCGACCCATCGCGGAGGCCAAGTTCCTGCACGAGGCCTCCGACCGCATCCTCGGGACCGTCCTGCTGCCAGCCCGCACCAAGGCGACCTTCGGCAAGGACATTGAGGAAATGCTCCGCCAACGCCTGACCTTCGGGGAGGCCATCGGACGCTTCGACCTGATGCCGCGCACCCGCATCAAACGCATCCGCGATGAGCTGTGGGGCCAGCTCGACGCCCTCCCCCTGGGTGAGGATCAGGCCCAGTCCAGGGCCGCCGCCTCGGCGTGAGGGCGCCGGACGACCTGATCGGGGACATGATCGCGGAGGTCGCCCGCTCCCATGGGGTGGCGATCTGCCGCGAGGACCCGATTGTGGCCGTGGTCCTGCTGAACCAGGTGGTCTTGCGCCGCTACCTTGAGGAGACGATCACCCCGGCCGCAGCGGCGATCCGGGAGGCAGCGCGGGACGCAATTGACCAGGTAGAGAAGGTCGCCGAGGCCCAGGCCCATTGGCTGGATCAAGTGTCCCTCAAGGACCGGGCGTCCTTCCTGGACGACCAGAAGGCCCTGCACGATGCCTGGAAGGCGGACATGCAGACCCTCATCGAGGGCCAGAACGGGGCGCTGCAACAGGTGGTGATGCAGACGGTCGCCTTGTTGCGGAATCAGGCTCCAACCGCGGGGCCGGTCCTGGCAACGCCACTCGCGCAGCTACAGGCCCAGGCTTCGGCGCCGACCGGGATGGGCAACCCTTGGGCCTGGATCTGGGCTGGGATGCTGCTGGGAACCGGGGCTACGGTGGTCCTGATGCTGGCCGCGGCGGTATGGCGACCGCTCGTGGGGCAGTAGGAGGCCCGCGGAGCGCAGTGCCCCCGCGTGGAGCCCGTGCCCCCTGCTGTTTGGGGGGCGCGGGCAGAAGGAGTACACGCGGGGTCGGGCTGGGGCGCAGCGACGGCGCGCCCCTTGCCCCTGTCGGGAACACAGGGTGCAAGGAGCGTGACGGGCTCGCTCCGCAGCTTCCAGGACCTCTGTAGCTCTGGCGAAAGCGGTGCGAGATTCGAGAGAGATTCAGGAGACGGACAATGCAACGCCGGAAATGGATGGTTCTCATCCATCTACACGACGAGAGTCCGATACTCAGGGGCCGTGGTGGCCCCGGATTGCTTCAATCTATACAAAGACATCCTGCCGGAAGACGCGCAGATCTCGGAAGTCGAAAGTGCTGGTCGGGAGCTCACAGTCCACTACACGCACAGCGGCGGAAGCGGGGAAATCCAGTGCCTCACGCTGGAGGACGGGTCGCTTGACGGCGTGGAAACGCTAAATCTGAAGATCGATCTCCTATGGGATCACCCGGAGATCAAGGTTCGCCTTCCGTGAACCAGGGCAATATTTAGCCGGAAGGGCAACTAACGACCGCCAGTCAGGCGGTTGACCCCGTCCTCACACGACATATCCACAGAGGTGATAACCGCAGATGTGGATAACTCCGTGATCGACCTATGCACACGAGGGTGTCGGAACAGGCCGGGGACGGCCGCGGGCCTACAGGCTGCGACGAGGCAGCGAGCGGCGCGGGCCTTGCTCGCGCAGGACGCGCGATGCAAGGCCCGTGACGCGAGCGGGGACGGAGCGTGCGGAGCCGCGGCGCCTCGGACTGGCACGGCGGTAGCGAAGGCGCGCCCTCTGCTGGGCCATGGATGGCCCATGCAAAGGGCGTGACTGAGCGGGATCAGTGCTCCGTGCGGTTCGTTCGGTCGCTCGAATGCGACCGAAGCTGTCGCAACAACTTCTCCCTCCCCTCCATTGCCCGGGCCAGGGCATCATCCACCGACTCCCCGCTCATCCCGTCACCATGCAGGATCGACTCGATGGCCTCGTCCTCTGGATACTCGACCCAAGCGGCGCCGAAGCCGCCAAGCCACTCCCGCTGGGCCTCCATGTCGTTCAGCGGGGGGTAGAAGTCGGGGTCGCGCACGTCGCCCTTTCCGACTGCATAGCCGGCGCCGAACCAGCCGAACTCCTGGATCTTCTCGGGCATGGACACGGTTACATCCCAAAAATATAGCTATCTATCTGATAGCTCGATAGCTAACATTCTGCTAGCTATCTTAACATGGGTACCTTATGACCATCTTTGCCTCCGTGAACACCAAGGGCGGGGTCGGCAAGACGACAACCGCTGTCCACCTGGCCGTGATGCTGGCCGGCCAGGGGCGAACCCTGCTGATCGACGGGGACCCGCAGGCCAGCGCCGCGAGCTGGGCGGCTTGGAGGCGGGAGAAGCCGGAGTACAAGCCCAGCCCAACGACCACATGTCTTGCGGGTAAGGCGATTTTTACCGAAGGCAAGCAGCTTGCCCAGGGGTTCGCGCATGTGGTCGTGGATGCGGGCGGTCGAGACTCGGCGGGGCTGCGCTCGGCCCTACTGCTGGCTCAGCGCGCCATCATTCCGGTCGGCGCCAGCCATCTCGATGCCGCGGCGCTCACCGATGTCAT
>Ga0180086_1000088_pt1 | contig 10950 bp, 11 predicted proteins | sample EasRiv760_16_10D_FD_121778 | JGI IMG/M metagenome (GOLD analysis project Ga0180086, IMG submission 121778) | Soil microbial communities from meander-bound floodplain in the East River, Colorado, USA - East River metaG ERMLT760_16_10D | ecosystem: Environmental > Terrestrial > Soil > Floodplain ... | reverse complement strand
CCGCGGGCAGGGATCTCAATCTTCAACTCCCGCTGCCCTGCACTAACGAGCCGGTGTACATAAAGGCTGCGGCCCATGCCGCTGATAGCAAGATATTGGCATTAATCAAAGCGCTTGGTGAGGCTGGTATTAGTCAGACCCGGCTGATCGTCTTAAGAGATCGCAAGAAAGCACCACCTTAGCCTGCGAACCACATCGAGCAGGTTGTTCAGTCAAGAGGAATCCCCCAGGTTTTACGCACCTTCCGACTCTTTCTTCTTGACGCTGCCTGGCCCATGCACGGTTTGCTTCACCACCGGATCGCCCTGGTAGATAACATGCGAAGGCCCGGAGACTGTTACATCGAGTTGCTCCGCCGCATAGACCTCAACCTTTGAAACTCCTTTCGAATCGACGACGACGCGCGCAGCGCGCAGCTTATGTGTATCGATCTTTCCGGCACCGCTAGCGTCGATGTCGAGGACCCTGGTTTCGCCGGAAGCCTTTATCGCGGGCGCGCCGCTCGCATCAATCTCAAACTTCTCGTTCTTCAATCCGGACACTTCGATTGTGCCTGCGCCTGATGCAGAGATGCCCTCGAGATCCGGCAGCGAGATTTTTATAGTAATGGGTTCAGAAGCTGAGTAACCGCGAAGACTTCTTATGTGTAGCACATTGTTGGAAACCTCGGTAGTGATGAGCGGCAGCACGTTATCATCGCCTTCAATCTCAAGGCTCTGCGGTTTTTGACAGACGATCTCGAGGTCGAAAGCCCCCTGGGTCGAGATTGAGTTGAAGGAACCCACGTCGCGCCGTTGCTTCTGGAGTTTGCCGGAGCCTGCAATCTCATCGTGAATTCGATGGCAGCCGGCCACGAGCGAGATCAGGACCAGCAGCAGCACAATTCTTTTCACTTTAGTACCTCTCCCGTTTTTTTCCGGGCCGCGCCCGAATTTCGCTGTGTTCGTTATCTTGAAGGCTCATTGCGTGAGTATTCCAATGTTCGAGTTGTATTTTCGGTGATACTCGGGACAGGTTCCGCTAGCGTGCGGAGTTGCGAAGCCCGGAGCTCAGATGCCAATTCCGCTTGCACTGGGGGCGCCAGAGACTGCTTTTTCTCCAAGGTGCGGTTGAGCCGTGATAGCTGCCTGCACAGAGAAACCTCGACAATGCAGACGATCGTGAAGGTCATCAGCATGAAGATGCCAACTATGTCCTCATGAAATTGGGCCCCATTCCTTAGCGCAATTGCACCGCCCAGCATCAGGACCAGACCTGCTATGCCGATAATAGTAATCGCAGCTAAGTAAGGGCCGACCGGATCCGTTTGTGAATTGCCCGGCTCCTTCAGACTCATGCCGCAGCGATTGCAAAAACTCAGACCAGGCGCCAGAAGCGTGCCACAAGCTGAACAATACATAAGGCGTGTTTCCTTCCGCTCAAAAAATGTGGGAAACCGAAACCTTCTTACAAAAGGAAACGGTCACCGCGCCACTCAAGTTCCGCGATTCTAAGCGAGAACCCGCTCAAAGACGCTCTGGACCGCTGAGCCTCCCGGCAAAGAAGCCCGGGCGAGCGCAACACCGCGGGTCGGCGAGGAGAATACTATGAGTCCGTCCCAAACACGATAAAGAATGGAGTCAGCTGCCCCGACTTAATCTCATGTCGCATCCTGGGCTAAACTAACTACGCTTACTTTTATTGTTAGCTGTTGCCATTCTCCCTGGTTGTTATTTGCTTCAATGCACCTGATCATCGTTCTGCTTCGCATCGCGCTCAGTGCAGTCTTCGGCATCGCCGGCGTGACAAAAGTGCTTGACCAGCGCGGCACGCGCGACGCAGTAAAAAACTTTGGCTCACCCCAGGCGCTGACTCCAGCGCTGTCAGTTGTTCTGCCGATTGTGGAACTCGCCATCGCCGCCGGACTGCTCTTTGCCGGCACCGCGGGCGCCAGTGCCCTCGCGGCCCTGCTGGTCCTTGGCCTGTTCGTTGTGGCCATCAGCGTAAACCTCGCACGCGGCCGCACTCACGATTGCCACTGCTTCGGCCAACTCTACTCTCGTCCCCTGGGCTGGCCCACGCTTGCGCGTAACCTCGTCTTTGCGCTTGGCGCCGGCATTGTGCTCTGGCAGGCACACACCCGGCCGGCTCCGAGTGTTCTTAGCACGCTTGCGCAGCTAAGCTCTTTTCAGTGGCTATTGTTGATTGGCGCGCTGGTGATGGTAGTAGCCATCCTGCTGTATTTGCACCGGCGGCACAAACGTTTGGCGGTGACAACTTCAGCGGCGCCGCAGGGGCTGCCGCTCGATTCCATCGCGCCACCATTTGAGTTGGCCGCATATGCCGGCGGCAAAAGCTCACTCGCGCAGCTACTCGCTTACGGCAAGCCCTTGTTGCTGATCTTCACCAACCCAAATTGCGGGCCCTGCGTGGTGCTGTTTAAGGAAATCAAAGAATGGCAGGATTCACACCGCGAGCAACTGACGATTGCCTTGATCAGTTTTGGCACCATCAAAGAAAACTTCGTCAACGTGGCCCGGAATGGACTGGGACAAGTTCTTTTACAACAAGAGCGCGAGGTCGCCGAGAAGTATGGCGCGAACGTCACACCTACCGCGGTAGTTGTTAACACGAATGGCCGAATCGCCAGCCCGCTCGCGGCCGGCGCCGATGAAATTCGCAAGTTGCTTGAGACGGTGCTGGGAAACTCTTCTAACTCAAATCATCATCCTCCAAGCCAGGCGTCTTGAAGGGCCCAAAGCGCGGGCCAGATCGGACTTACCCTCAAAGAACTGAAAACCTGAACCGATCACAAGTTGTGATCGGTTCAGAAGACCTCAGTTCTTGCCTGGTCTGCATTTTCTTATGACACACGCTCAGATTTCGCACCTCGCTCTTTAGCCGACCGCCGTGCAGAATATGTTTGTTCCGTTCGCCAATTCACAACAAATTGGAGCGGTTTGAATGAAGAGTTCAATTCTCGCGATTCCCACAGAGCGAATTGAAAAAGCCATATTTTCAATTCGTGGCGAAAGGGGAATGCTGGACGTTGATCTTGCTGAACTCTACGGCGTGACAACAAAAGCTCTGAATCAAGCCGTGCGGCGAAATCGCAATCGCTTTCCTGAAGATTTCATGATTCGGCTAACAAGGGCAGAGGTTAAAGATCTCAACCGGTCACAAATTGTGACCGGTTCGCAAAAGCACCGCGACCCGCGCTTCCGGCCTTATGCCTTCACTGAACAAGGAGTGGCGATGCTCTCAAGCGTCTTGCGTAGCCGGCGAGCTGTCGAAGTGAACGTCGAAATCATGCGAGCGTTTGTTAGACTGCGCACGCTTGTTGCGGCGCATGGAGAACTCTCCGCTAAATTGACTGAGTTGGAACGGCGAGTAGCAACGCACGATGAACACATTGAAGCGATATTCAACGCGATTCGCCAACTCATGACGCCCCCGCCGGCAAAAGTGAAGCAGATCGGATTTCGACCGAAAGCGCTGAAGAAATAATTTCTAATAATTTCTATCTTACTGTCCACCTCGCTTTGTTGCGCACTACTACGTGATTTAGCACCCCCAGTTTCAACGGCATAGCACCAGCCAAATCCCGATACAGCATTGCCCTTTTACTACGGATTGTGCATGTCGCTTCTTGGATTCGCGCTATTGAGTAGGGATGTCACAATTTGTGATATCCCCACAATCTGCGCTCTCGTGAGTTCAAACATGAAATCATCGTGCGGGCTTTTCTATTTACCATTCACCATTTACTATTCACCTCATGTTAGGACGTCCACAACCAAACGAAGCCGCTTCTTACTACTCCATCTACATCGACCGCGTACCGAGTGATGACGTCGTAGATGTGCTCGCGACGCAGTTGGACGAGACGGTTGATTTCTTATCTGAGATTTCGGAGGAGCAATCCCTGCATCGTTATGCGACCGACAAATGGTCCATGCGCGAACTCCTTGGTCATGTCAACGACACCGAACGTGTGTTCATGTTCCGCGCGCTTTGGTTTGCCCGTGGCTTTCAAGATCCACTACCGAGCTTTGATCAGGAAATTGGCTTCAAGGCCGCGGTGTCTGACAACGTTTCCTGGGCGAGTCATATGGCTGAGTTCCGCGCAATTCGTTCCGCCACGCTCTCCTTCTTCCGCAACCTTCCTGAGGAGGCCTGGCTGCGCAGCGGCATCGCCAGCGACAACTCGGTTACCGTCCGCGCCCTCGCTTACATCGTCGCGGGCCACGTCTCACATCACCTGGCGATCCTTCGCGAGCGATACCTGTAAGTCTTCCGGAAGGTAGTCCCAATTTGAACTAATCTCTGTGCGTCCTCAGAACACTGAGAGAAAACTAGATCAGGACATTACCTTTCGGAGTATTTGATTAACGAGAACTGAAGAGAAATGCTTGCGACTTCTACTGCGCGAGGAAGTCGCGTATCAGACGGCGCTCGTTCTCGTCTTTAATACGCGTAAATAGTTTCGTGCCCAGCGTCTTAATTGTCTCTGGACGGTCGAATGGCATCCGTTGGTAAACTTTCCCGCCGTTGAAGTGGCAAGGCTGGCATTTGGCTTCAAGTATGGGTTGGATCTGCGACTGGAAATCTACTTTTGCCGGGGCCGTTGCTGAGTCGGTCGCCGGTTTCGCGAGCGAATTCGTGGTAGGCATCGCCGCTGAGGAGTTTGCTAGAGCTACGGATTCCGGGGCGCCTGCTCCCGCCATGCTTGAAGTTGAACGCGCTGTGGTTCCGGCGTTCGTGTGGGCACAGGCATAACAGCCGAGGAGACAAGCTAACCCAAAAACCAGGACGACTACTCGCATGTCTAAATGCTACTCCCGATCAGTACGCCGCGGCGATCATTAGCCGCCGAAAGTATCAAACCCGAAGGAACAGGAGGCACGCGGCAGGGAAACTGTGATTCCTTTCGGTCACTCCTACTTACTGCTCCTGCTGTCTGCCTCCTGATTCCGACTGGCTGCGCGCCTTGCTACCGCGGGAAGGGTGAAGACTCAAACGCGTGCGCATGCGCTGTTGCCACGCGCTCCGCTCGGCATCTATCGCTTCGATCTCGGCGAGCGGGTCGACGAGAGTTTCTCCGCCCAGCTGCCGCATCTTCAAGTAGAGCAGAGCCGGCACGATAGACATCAGCGGCACAATGAAAATGTTTACGAGGCTCAACAGTTGTTGAGAAATCTGATTGGAGAGCGATCGTTCTACGTGGCTGCCGGTTACGACTTTTATCCTGCCGATGAAGAAGCTCACCACCATCGGGATCAGAAACTGCAGTAGCGAAACGATGATAATGGTGCGCCAGGAACGCGACGCCAGCTCGCGTGACCGTCGCCTGGCCGCCTTCTTCTCCAACCCCTCCATCAGGACCACGGGTGCGTAGAGCGCATAGCGCATAGTCATGATTAGTCCTGGAATCACCAGCAGTATGTAGCCAATCACGATTCGCAGCGTTACACCAATGGAAGTTTTCAGAAACGGCTTCCAGCGTTTTCTGAGTAGGGCGAAAGCGCTGCGCAACTCTACAGGGCGCAGGGGCGCGACTGATAACTGGGTAACGATGACCGCGGTCATGCCGGAGATTGCCGCTGCGGCCAGGAAGTAGGCGACAATTTGGAGCAGCGCCGTCACGGCCACGACGCAGATGAGCAGAATCTTCGTTGCCATCCCACCTTTACCCCAGCGGTGTTCTGCCAACTCCGCTGCGATCAGCAGCGCCGTAGTGATAAAGACCGGGGTATGCGCGATTAGCGACATGCGCAAGAATTTGGGAAAGTATTCGCTGTAGAGCGCGAAAGCCCGGCGGTAGAGGGCGCCAACGCCTTCAGCCTGGCCGCGCAGTGAGCTGGCAAACGCGGCAGCCGTTTGTGGACGATCTTCCGGCTTCTTCGCCAGCGCAGTCATCACAACCTGCGCCGCGCGCTTTGGCACTTTCTTATTCCGCTCACGCAAAGGCGGCGGCGCAACCTTGAGATGCTCTTGCATCACGTTGCCAGTTACACCTGCGAAGGGAGGCTCGCCGGCAAGCATCTGGTAGGCGATGACGCCGAGGCTGTAGATGTCTGAGCGCGCGTCTAAAACATTTCCGGCGCATTGTTCGGGCGACATGTAAGCCGGCGTACCCATAATCGCGCCAACGCGAGTCAACTTCGTGCCGCGGGTTGGGTTGGCCCGCAATTTCGTTTGCTGGTCGTGCAGGGCTTGCTGCGTGGCCTTACCGAGCATCAGCGTCCGATCATCATCGCCGACAGCCTGACGGGAATGTTGAGGCACTGCCGTCGAAGTCGCGTCGGCGTCTTGGGGAGACTGTCCGAACAGTTGTGTGTCCTCATCTTCCTCAATGCGATACGCTGGCGTAGCGCTCGCCGAGGCATTGTGTTCACTGGGAGACTGTTCCCCGGGGGCGGCAGAATATGCAAGAGTGGCAACTTCTAAAGCCTGATCTTCAGGTTCAATGTCGGGCGCGGTTGGTTGGGCCGCCCTGATCGAAGTTCCCGCAACACCATAAGCGGTATGTGCGGCGGGCGCTTTCAAGTCTGCTGACACCGCCGAGGAATCTGGCGAGGTGCCATCTGTTTCAACTTCGGCGAGTTTGGCGATGCCAAAGTCGAGCACCTTAACGCGATAGCCGCCGAGCCGGTTGGGTTCGAGCCAGATGTTTTCGGGCTTCAGGTCGCGATGGACGATTCCCTGCTGGTGCGCTTCGTGCACGGCCGAACAGACCTGCTCGAGGATGTCCACCACCCACTCCAGTGGCAGCCGCTTCTCCTCCGTCAGGACGTCGCCGAGCGTACAACCATCCAGATACTCCATCACGAGATACGCGACAGTCTCTGCATTAACGTCTGCGAAACCGAAGTCGGTCACGTCAACAACGTTCGGATGGCGCAGGCGCCCCGCAGCGCGGGCCTCGCGCTTGAAGCGCGCGACAAATTCTTCGTTGCGCATGAACTGTGGTGTGATCAATTTGAGCGCCACGTAGCGCTCCGTACCCAGGTGACTGGCCAGGTACACCGCACCCATGCCGCCGCGTCCGAGCAGTCGCTCAAGGCGGTACTTTTCGTCGAGCACCTGACCAATGTAAGGATCCGGGTCCGCCATGCGTGGAAGTATGCTACAGCGTGAAACGTGAATCGTAAATCGTGAGGTGTCAGCCCGGAGAAACCTGGTCACCGATTATGCGGCTGCCACCGCCTGGAGTAAACGGGCAGACGACGAGTTTAGTTTCAGGTTTAGGTTGCGACGCGCGCTATCAAGCACATCCACTGCCATGATGGCCCCATGCTCGGTCAACGCATGCACGGAGTGGGTCAAAGACTCCCGTTCTCTTTGAAGTACCAAATTGGCACCTCAAAGCGGCGGCTATCAGCGACACATCTGGAAGGCCCTAATCGAGTCTATCGGAAATACCAGCATCAGGATTTCCAGCAGCAGGCTGTCTCTGATCCAGACAATGAGAACCAGCTCCAGCGCCGCAAACGCGATTAAGGAGCGGCGTAGGCCGAGACGTCGGGCGATCAGGAAGCCAACCAGACAACCGAGTATGTCGCCAAAGGAATTGACGGCGGTGTCGCCGTTATAGCCGAGAGCGGCCGTCTGCGAGCGGTAGCGATCGATAATGAAGTTTGTATTTTCAAAAACTTCCCACAGGGCTTCTACCGCTATGGCCACGGTCAATTGCCAGTTTGGTTTCAGCCGCGGCGCCAGCCAGGCAATCAACCAGAAGAACAGGAAGCCGTGGAGCACATGCGTGAAGCTGTAAGGATCGAGAAAATGCTGAGAGTTGTCTGAACTACAAACCTTGCCCGCCCAGACCTGCAGGTTTCCGCAGGCGCACAGCCACAGCCGTCCTTCAAGGCGAAGGAGGATTGCAGTCGCGACGAAGGACGCGACGATGGCAAGCGCCGGCCACAGCCTCTTTCCCCGGCTGCCACGGATGGCGGCTTCAGTGCTCAAATCTTTTCTCGCCGGTATTTGAGCGTGTAGGCGGGCGGCTCAATACTCTCGGGCAGGCGTGGATCGTTAATGGGCTCGCCGGCAATCATCCGCAGCGGAAGAACACCCGCCCAGACGTTTAGCGCGTAGTCTTCTTCATCGTCGATGGGTGGTCCAGTGCGCACTTTTGCCGAAACCTCAAGGAGCGGTAGAGACAGGACGGTAGTGGCTTTGAGTTCCTGTTCAGTTGGCCCGCGCACGTCCTTCCATCTGCCGGGAATCACATGTTCTGAGAACGCGAACAGCCCGGCGAGCTTAGCCTCTCTCTCTTCCACCATTGCTGCGCGTCCGAAAATCACGACGGAACGATAATTCACGGAGTGATGAAAAGCGGAACGCGCCAGCACGAGACCGTCAACAAGAGTCACAGCAATGCAGACATCGATGCCTTGCGCCAGCGTGCGAAGCATCCGGCTGACCTGCGAGCCGTGAAGGTAAAGCTGGTCAGCAATCCGCGCGTAGCCGGTGGGAATAACAAACGGCTGCCCATCAACGGCGAAGCCGACGTGGCAGATAAATCCCTCATCGAGAATTCTGTAAACGAGCTCACGGTCGTAAACACCGCGTTTGGGAAGCCGTTTCAGCGTGGTGCGTTCGGTTTGGGGGAAGTCCATGGGAATAAATCGTAAATGGTAAATCGTAAATGGTAAAGAAGTGTTCACAGATTACGCCAATTCTTGTAAAGCAAACTGTTAGTTTGCGATGTGGGTTGACAGCTCATGAGCCGTCCGCAAACTAACAGTTTGCGTTACACTTCCGGCAGCGACAAGCTGAAGGTTATCAGCCATCAAACTAGTCCAACCAAAACCGAAGTTAAGCTGGGGGAGGGCCCGTGCTGCGTGTAGAATATTTGCCCTTGAGCCCTTCAACGCACTGCATGCTTCATAAATTCATGGCGCTTACGCAACGACTTGTGCTTGCGGCAGTTGCCATTCTTTCGATCGCAGGCAGCGCTTGCACGAGTGAGAAGCCAACCGAGAAGACAGACCGGGAAGCGACACCTGTACTTTCCGGCCCCCCAGGCACAACCTTTCCCATGCCGCCATTGGACGCGCGCGCCGAATCAGGTTGGGTGCTAAATGACGGAAAGCGCGCAACGCTGGCGGACTATCATGGTAAGGTTCTGGTGCTGGACTTTTACGCAACGTGGTGCGCGCCCTGTCGACAAAGCATTCCCCGGCTGATTGCTCTCGAACAGAGCTATGGCCTGAAGGGTCTGAAAATAGTCGGGCTCAACGTTGGCGGCCCGGACGATCGCATCAAGGTGTCCGACTTCGCAAAAGAACTCAACATTCAGTATCCTCTGGGCTTTCCAGACAAGGCATTGACGGACCTTTTTCTTTCCGACAATCAGACGATTCCGCAAACATTCGTGTTTACGCGAGACGGGCGCCTGGTAAAGAGGTTCATCGGCTATGAGGAAACAACCGGAACCGAGCTGGAGAAAGTGATAGGTGAAGCGGTAAACAGCACAGAATAAGCAGCGAACGTTAACAGCAAACAGCAGACAGCAAGCGAAGTAGTTCTGGTTCAATGTTCCACTTGAGACGAGGTGATTACTCCCGGCAGGAGCAGAGATGATCAGAGAACAGTTGATCGAAAATGACATCGGACGCACTGGAAAATTCTGCTGGCGCGGCCATGAGATCAGTCGCATTGAAGGACTGAGTGACGCACCTCTAATTTAGAGTTCGGCCTTCGGTTGGATTCGGAAGAGTCCGGCGAACACTAGGTTGAACCCTCAACACATCGTGAGTATAACTTTTGAGTTCCTGCCAACTCTGGTCTTTGTGGTGGTGATGACATGTTGGTTTGTGTTTGCGGGCGTGTTTCTCTTACGCCGAAAACCTCCCAGTCCGCCGGACCAGAAGCGCGATCGCAGCTCGCTTCTTGGAGTGGCGTTGCAGGGGATGTCTTACGGGATAATTTGGGGTGTTCATCGTGCAGCGTTCACACCAATCGTTTCCGGTAATGGGCCGGTCGCAATTGCAGCCGGCGTGTTGGCGATGGTGGCGGCGATCGGTTCGGTGTGGTTAGCCACAAGTGCCGTGAAAACTCTCGGCAAAGAATGGAGCATAACGGCGCGTTTGGTTGAAGGACACAAGCTGGCGACAAGCGGCCCGTATGCTTATGTGCGCCATCCGATTTACGCGGGAATGCTGGGAATGTTGGTCGCAACCGGATTGGCTATCAGCCACTGGATAGCACTGCTTGCCGCGCTCCTGATTTTTTTCATCGGCACGATTATTCGAGTGCGTAGCGAAGACAGATTGTTGCGCGAGGCTTTTGGGGAGCAGTTTGAAAACTACGCGCAACGCGTGTCCGCCATCGTGCCCGGTTTGTATTAGGCATGTTCTAATCTCATTCTGCCAACGCGAACTGCCAGTTTGCGCGCAAGCTAAACAGGGGTAACACGGTGGGCAGCCGCGTTGGCGTAACCAGTCCGCATTAACGAAACTGAAATGAGTAAAGCGAAAATTCTTGCGACTCTTGGACCTGCCTCGCGCGACCAGGCCATCATTGAAGGTCTGTTAGGTGCGGGCGCAAATGGCGTGCGCATCAACATGTCTCACGGCACGCGCGAAGAGCAGGCAGAAGACATTGCACGTGCCCGCGCCGCCGCCAAAAAATTGCACCGGCCTTTGGCGGTGCTTGTCGATTTGTCCGGACCAAAGATACGTACACGCCAACTGAAGGACGGAAAGCCGGTAACACTAAAAGCCGGCGACCTTTTTGCGCTTACGACCCAGGACATTATTGGTGACGAGAAAAGGGTCGCAACGAACTATCCGGATCTCCCTCGCATGGTCGAGCCAGGCACGCGGCTTTTGCTTGATGATGGCGCAATCGCGTCGGTGGTGGAAAGCACGACGAAGACAGACGTAGTTTGCCGCGTAATTAATGGCGGCGTTCTTGGTGAGCGCAAAGGTATCAACCTGCCAGGAGTTCCCCTTCCGATTG
>Ga0180086_1000087_pt1 | contig 10959 bp, 9 predicted proteins | sample EasRiv760_16_10D_FD_121778 | JGI IMG/M metagenome (GOLD analysis project Ga0180086, IMG submission 121778) | Soil microbial communities from meander-bound floodplain in the East River, Colorado, USA - East River metaG ERMLT760_16_10D | ecosystem: Environmental > Terrestrial > Soil > Floodplain ... | reverse complement strand
TATCAGAACCGGGAGCGGTAGCGACCGGGTAAGTGTTCCGGAGGCGAATGTCCGCGTTATTGCCCGCTACCCTACAGACAAGAATCCGCTCATGTCAGGTTGGCTGCTGGGCGAGAGTCGAATTAGAGGAAAGGCAGCACTCGTCGAAGTCACGATGGGCAAAGGGCGCATAATTCTCTTTGGTTTTCGTCCACAATACCGCGGCCAGTCGCTGGCAACTTATCCGCTGTTCTTCAATGCAATCAGTGGCAAGTAATCTCAACGTGAACACTGGAACCGCGGGCGCCCCGGGGTCCCCGGCGGGACAGCCCCGCTGGGGTGGCTGACTCGCCCGCAATCGGCGAATGCCCTTCAACGACGCGAAGTTGAACAACTTAATTCAACAGTCTCTTCTATTGGAGAGTCTCTGCTTCCCGGCCTTTGCGGGCGAGGGCGCCCGCGCTCCCAGTAGTAAGCAGCCCTTACAACTGGTGAATCCTCTCGATGCGAAACAAAGATCCACTTAAGCTTGTTGTGGCCGTAGTCGCCAGCCTTTATTTCTTCTGGTGCGCCTATGACCCTTACCAATGGCATTTGATCGATGGCGTAAATCTGGTCATTCACGAGGCAGGTCATCTCATCTTCAGCCCTTTTGGAGAATTCATGATGATTGCCGGAGGCTCGCTCTTCCAGGTAATCATGCCGGCTCTTTTCGTCGGCTACTTTTGGTACAACAGCAAATACTATTCGGCTGCGCTGGTGCTCTTCTGGGTTGGCGAAAGCATTTTGAATGTCTCTGTCTACGCGAAAGACTCGCTGGCGCTACAACTGCCTTTGCTTGGAGGCCAGGATTCAGTTCACGACTGGAATTATTTGCTCAGCACTCTGAATCTACTTCCGGCAACGGCGAAGATCGCCGGCGGAATCCGCCTGCTGGGAACAATCGTTATTGCACTCGCGGCGTTCGGATCAATTAGATTCGCAAGGCGGGCCGACGAAAACTAGCTTGGGTTATTAACTCAACGCGAACACTGGACCGCGGGCCCCGGAACCACTTCAACTTCCGTTTAGCACGCGGACTTGTCCGCCTTGCGGGCGCGGGGCACAAGTGCCCATTCTAAACGCTGCTGTGTTTGTGCTCATCTACGGACGAGGCCGCCCGCACTTCCAATGGGCTTGAGTCCGTTTTCTGAAACCTGTCGATTGTCCGACACGTATAATGAACTAATACGACAAGCGGTTTGCCGGGGTACCTGGACAGCGCCGCTGTCGTGGCCGACATGGTCACCTTTCTCATTACCTCCTTTTTCATCCTGGCTATCTTAGCTATCGGGATCTATTTCTGGCAGAAGCCCGCTGCCTCAACCGAGGCAGACGCGCTGCGGCCGCCGCCAGGGCGCGGGCTATTCATTGACGGTACGCCTGACGGCCAGGCGGCAGCTAAAGCCGAGGCCGATTCCCAAGCAACCGCAAGTGCTGTCGCACTACACGCCGAACTGATTGCGCGCGCGAAACGCGGCGAGAAATCAGCCCTCCAGGAAGCTCGCAATACAGGGGATGCCGATCTCTACGAGGAAGCCTTGAATGTGCTTGTCGCCGGCGCCGATTCCGATCCTCAATTACTTTCTCTTGTTTCCTATCTCACACACCACGAATTGCGGGTCAACAAGAAACTCGCTGAAAGGATGATAGATTCCTACAAGAACGCGCCGGACCGTAACGCAACGGCAAAGATGCTGCACGTTGCTGCGCTTTCTGACGATGCTACGGTCTATCAGAGCGCAGTAGAAGCCGCGTTAAAGTTTTGGCGCGAGGGACACCTATCTGAAATCTCCTCGCGGGAGTTGCGCTCTATACTCGAAGGTGAATTCTGGATACTATCTTCCCCTACGAGAAGCTCAGGCGCAGGTTTTCTCCTGAAAGAGGCCCTCGCGGGCGCGCGTCGCGAATTGGAAACGGGCCACAATGATTAGCCGGACTCAACCCCCAAACCCCTTAGACTGAAAGAGGCAAGACCCATGGAAAACTTTGACATTGTTTCAGTGCTGCCCGTGCTCCTGGTAGCACTTGTTCTACTGATTGTGCTGCTCGTTATCCTAAAAAGAATTTTGGTCAATGTTGATGCGCGTGAGATTGCGATAAAGGAGCGTCGTTATTTTGGCGCGAAGATGCCGCCGGGAAGAGTGGTAGCCACGGAAGGTGAAGTAGGGATCCAGGCAGACGTACTCAAGCCGGGCCTGCACCTGATCAAGTATCCGTTCGAGCGTGTGGTCAGGAAGGTTCCGCTCATTGAGATTGGCGCTGATGAAATCGGGATCGTCGAAGCCGTTGATGGCGAACCTATGCCGCCGGGAAGGATCTTTGCTCTCGATCGCGCGCAGAACGCGCACAATAACTTCCAGGATCCGATCGCCTTCATCAAGCAAGGTGGCGTGAAAGGAATTCAACTAAGAACGTTGCCGCCTGGCTTGTGGCCAATCCATCCCTATCTCTTCCGCGTTTCTGTGGGTGAGACTACGGTAATACCGCAGGGCAAGGTTGGCATAGTGATCGCCGCTGATGGCGCGAATCTCGATCCCGGACGCCTACTCGCCAAAGCGGTCGAAGGTCACCTCAGCTTTCAAAACGCCGAGCTCTTCGTGGGTACAGGCGGGCAGAGAGGCCCGCAAGTCGACATCCTCACGCCCGGCACTTATCGCATCCTGACGCAGTCTGTGCCTCTGGAGGGCGGCTCGGAAGTCAAACCCGGCTTGTTCACTGTCAGGCTTTACGATGCGACGATGATTAACGAAAACCAGATTGGTCTGGTCGAAGCATTGGATGGTGCGCCGTTGAATCCCGGCGATTACGTGGCCGAGTCGATTCCCGGCCACGACAATTTTCAGGACGGTCACGAGTTCATCAATAAAAGCGGCCAGCGCGGGCCGCAGAAAGACATCTTGCTGCCCGGCACTTACTACATCAACCCGCAGCTCTTTAAGGTCATTCCTGAAAGTGCCAAGGAAGTGAAACCCGGTGAGGTCGCGGTCATAGTTTCCAACACCGGCAAGGATCCCTCCGAGGAGATTCGCCGTCAGATGGCCGCGAAAGTACGCGAGAGAATGGAGCGCGAAGAGAAGGAGCAGGCTAAGGAGACCGCGGCTCGGCTCGACAAGATTGACGATAAGCGCACGGCTGAAGAGATCAAAAATGAACTACTGACCGGCGATCCTGCCGACCGGCGGCTCGATGAAGGAGCACACGAAGCCTACGTCGTACCCGAAGGTTATCGCGGCATACAGGAAACTGTAGTTGGCCCGGGGCGTTACTACCTGAACACGCTCGCCATTAGTCCCATCATCATTCCGACGACAAACCAGACAGTTGAATGGACTTCAGGCGAGGTAGTTAACACTTTCAATCCTTTTGAGGTCATCTCGAAAGACGGTTTCACGATGCAACTGGAAGTGCGCGTGGTCTTTCGCGTGAAGCCTGAAGATGCGCCTTTCATGGTCGCGAAGATCGGCGGCATCGATCGGCTGATTCAAAACGTGATGCATCCCCTGATCGATTCCATCTTTCGCAACCAGGCCTCCGAATCTTCGGCCATGGCCTATTTGCAGAACCGCCACGAAGAACAGGAACGTGCTGAAGCTCGGGTGCGGGCTCACCTGCTGAAGTATCACGTGGACGTAGTCAACGTGCTCATCTGCCACATTCATCTGCCGGAAGATCTGATGATTACGCAAACTGAGAAGATTCTCGCCGAGCAGCGCCAGAACATGTATAACGCGCAACGCGAAGCTGAAGAGAAACGCATTCAACTGGAAAGAACGAAATCACAGGCCGACAACCAGAAAGACTTGATGGGGGCAACTGTGGGCGTTGAAATCGCCGGCAAACGCGCCGAACAGCGCAAGGCCGAGGGCGAAGGTGAGGCCCACTACATCCTGCAAACTGGTAAGGCTGAAGCGGAAAAAGTCCGTCTGATGGGTGAAGCGCAAGGCGTGGCTTATCGCGAACAGGTCAACGCCCTCGGCGTACAGGGGGTGGCATTGGTTGAAGTGCTGAAAGTAATTGGCGAGAAAGGCGTGCGCATTACCCCGGACATCATGGCTTCGGGTGGCGCGGGCGGCGGCGATGGTGGCGGCGGTATCGGCACCTTGCTACTGCTCAATCTCTTTCGCAACCAAATGAACCTGCCTGCCGCAAATGGTGAGAAGGTGAAAGAAAGGTAAGCCGCGGCTAAGCAAACTCAACTGAACACTGGGAGCGCGGGCGCCCGCGCCCGCGCAGAGCCTCCAGACCGTTCATCCTCCTGGACTGGATCATGTCGAGCGCATTGTTCGCGCTGCGCGCTCATTTGCGGGCGAGGGCGCCCACGGTCCCAGTATGAGGTTGAGCGAACAGTTAGCGGCTAGTCAGTGAGGCAGTCGTTACCCATCGAGGTACATCCGCGCGGCCATCTTCGTCAGCTTCCAAACCCTCGACCATTCAATACTGCCGTTTCCATTCTCCCGGCCAGTTATCTTGTCTAAGATCAGCTTACGAAACATGCGACCCTGGCGCCGCAGCATAAATTCTTTCGCGTAAGGCTTCGCGGTTTCGAAGAAGCTGAACTCCGGATCGGTGACGATGCCGATGCCTTCGAGGGTCATCAACGCGCGCATGATGTAGGTGAAGTTTGCCGGCAGACGGAAGGGGTATTCATAGATGACTTCGGCGAGATCGTAGGTCAACTCTTTAAACTTGACTTCACCGAGTTTCAGATTGAGGTAGACCTGGAAAAGTTTTTCGACGACAGGGCGCAGCGTTTCGGGATCCACGCCCGGCTTGAGGAAGTTGAGGTTGATAATATCCTGGCCCAGGCCGTGTACGTCGCGCGCCAGCACATGAAAGAATGCGTCAATCATCTGCGACTGCAGCCTGGGAGTGATGCGACCAACCATCCCAAAGTCGAAAACCGCAAGATGGCCGGAATCCATGACCAGCAAATTCCCCGGATGAGGATCGGCGTGGAAAAAACCGTCTTCCAATAGCTGCTTCAGATAAGTACGAACTAACAACCGGTTGACTTTGACTGCCGAGATGCGGCGCGCGCGCAATCCTTCGACGTCTATGACTTTCGTGCCGCGAATGAATTCAAGGGTCAGGACCCGACGGCTCGTGTGGGACCAGTAGATCCTGGGGACACGAATCACTTGCCAAGCACGGAAGTTGTAGCGGAAGCGGTCAGCGTTTCGTCCTTCCTTCACATAATCCATCTCTTCAAAGACGGTGGTGTGAAACTCCCGCAGCATGCCTTCCCAATCGGCGTTTTCGTTCGCTCTGGGGAAGAAACGGTTGGTGAGCTTTACCAGGCGATAGAGAATCGCTATGTCGAAACTGATGATCTGTTCGAGGTCCGGGCGCTGAACTTTAACCGCGACTTCCTCGCCCGATGACAAGCGCGCGCGGTAAACCTGGCCCAGCGAAGCCGAGGCTACCGGCTCGCTATCAATCTCCGCATAGCACTCTCGCAAACTTCGCCCAAGTTCAGCTTCGATCCGCGCAAATGCGTCGGCGGTGGAGAATGCAGGCACCTGATCCTGCAGCGTCGACAACTCTTTCACATAAGCAAGCGGAAGAAGATCAGCCCTGGTGCCAAGCGCCTGGCCGATCTTAATGAACGTCGGTCCCAGACTGACTAAACTCCTACTCAACCAGACAGCCTGTTTGGCAAGGCGCGCCTCTTTCTTGTCTGACCCTTCGCCACCGCGAAAAACGATCAAGCGCGCTATTCGAACCAGCTTGTCGAAAACAACGCGAAGGAATTCATTAGAGCGCGCCTTAAGTCGTGCAATCAGATTGTCCGCTCTTGCTTCGTCACGAAGCCGCTCTGCCATGCGGTGGTTGAAATCTGCGCGGATGTCGTAGGTGTCTAGAAACAGGTAGAGCGTAAACAACCCGAGCACGCGAGCCACTTGTGCCAGCCGCAACCAGCCGCGCAGCCCGCGGCCTTTGAGAATCTGGGCCACTATTTCATCGCTCAGCGGCTCGGGCGCAGGACTGCTTTTGCTCGAAGAAGTAGGGCCGCCACGGTGATTGCCCACAGGCTTGCCGACGGCGGCCCCTTTGCCATTGCCTGCAGCCGTGCCCACGGCCTCAGGAAGCAATAATTGGTCTTTATTCATGAAAGTTAATAACTCACTAACGAGACACCGGCGGGCGCCTAGTCCTGGCGCCCGCCAACAAACATATCAAAGCGATCAGACCAGGGAAAGCATGTGTCTCGCACCGCCTCGTTCAAAATAACTCTGCGCGCCCTTCACGTCTTGCGCGATCTGCGCCTGCAGCTCTTCAATCGAACCAAACTTCCGCTCGTCGCGCAAGCGGTGGAGGAAGCGAACGCGCACCACATCACCATAAAGATCGCCCGCCCAATCCATTACGAAAGCCTCGACCGAAGGTTCCGAATCGGCCCCAAAAGTTGGCCGCACGCCCACATTAGTAACGCTGCGGCGCCATTGCCGGTCGATAAGGGTTCCGGTCACATAGACACCATTCTTAGGTATGACGCGGTTCCGGGGATGCAAGTTGGCTGTGGGAAAGCCCAGGCCGGCGCCTCGCTCAGCTCCTCGTTCTACGCGGCCCTCCACTCCATAGGGCCGGGCCAGCAGCCGCCGCGCCAGGTTTACCTTGCCCTCTGCCAGCAGCCCCCTTACCTTGCTGGAACTGACGCGCTGGTTCCGAAACCGGACCTCCGGAACTTCATCCGCAAAAAACCCCAGGTCCTGGCTGACGCGCCTCAACAATTCGATATTGCCTTCACGGTTGTGACCAAACGCGAAGCCGCGGCCGAGGTAAACTTCTTTTGCCTGGAGCCGAACATTTACGACGTCGCGAAGAAAATCCTCAGCGCGAGTTTGGGAAAACCCTTCATCGAAACGAATGACGATCGTTTGCTCGATACCGAGCACGCCAAACCCTTCAACTTTTTGATCGAGAGTTTGCAGTAGGGGCGGCGCCGATTCGGGATGCAACACGGCGCGCGGGTGTGGATCGAAGGTTATTACAGTTGGGATCGCCCCGGTCTCGTGCGCCCTTTCGACTACGGTGCGCATGATTAATTGGTGGCCAAGGTGCAGCCCGTCAAACACGCCGAGCGTCAGGACCGTCGGTCGTTGAATCTCGGCGTTGTCAGTTCCGTGGAATAGTCGCATAACAATGAGTCATGAGTCATGAGTCATGAGTGATGAGTGATGAGTACTGAGTAATAGCAGTTCAAGCTAGGAGTTCAACCGTCCTACTCATGACTCATGACTCATCACTCAGTACTCATCACTCATCACTCATCACTCATCACTCATCACTCATCCCTCATCACTTACTTCCAATCCATCGTAGGCCCATTCAACCCCTTCCGGCAGGTGCGCCGAATCACGCTCGTGCTTAACGTCATGCGCGATGTGGGTCAGGTAAGCTCGTCCGGGTTTGATCTTCTCGATGTATTCCAGCGCCTTGTCCAGCCAGAGATGTGTGGGGTGTTGCTTGAATCGCAGGCAGTCAAGCACCAGCACGTCGAGACCGCGCATCTGATCCATTGTTTCCGGCGGAATCTCGCTGAGGTCAGTTGCATAGGCAAAATCGTTTAAGCGGTAAGCCATCACCGGAAGCCGCCCATGGATTACCTCCAGCGGCGTAATCAGAAAATCTTTTTCCAAACAGAATTGCGCGCCGGGCGCAACCGTGTGAGGAATCACCTGCGGCAGGCCACCGCCAAAGTGTGAAGGCTCAAAGATGTATTTGAAGATGCGTCGAATATCGATCCAGGCGCTCTCATTGGCATAGAGACCCACTGCGCCATAGCGAAAATTCAGCGGACGAATATCGTCGAGACCAAAAATGTGGTCGGCGTGGCAATGAGTGATCAGGACCGCATCGAGCCGCTTCAGACCGCAGCGCAGTGCCTGCTGGCGAAAGTCGGAAGAGGTATCGATCAGTACCGACTGATGGCCATGTTCAATGAGAATGGAAACTCGTAGGCGTTTGTCGCGAGGGTCGTCTGAGGTGCAGGTCTCACACTCGCAGGCAATGGAAGGGACGCCAGTGGATGTTCCCGTGCCGAGAAAAGTGAGCTTCATGATCGAGTCGAATGACGAAACTGAATGTCCAATGTCCAATGTCCAACGTCCAAAGTCAAATCAAGTGAAGAGGTACTGGTGCAGTTTTCATTGAGTCGACGCAATTACGCTTCGTGGGCGAGTCGTTACAGAACCGGGAGCGGTAGCGACCGGATCCGATACTCAACCCGCAATCGACAATTTCTTCGGCAGAAAGACCTGTAGGACAGGGTTGAGTGCTTGGATCCGGTCGCTACCGCTTCCGGTTCTGTAACGACTCTGGACTTTGGACCTTGGACTTTCGTTAGCCGCCGGTGATGTCGCGGCTGGTGTATGCGCGGGCCTTTGAGGCGGTTGCGTTGGTAAGGGAAACGTATTGCATCCGCAGGTCAGCCAGCAGCCCTTCAAGAATTTGTTGTTCCGGTGGCAGGAGGTTGCCGCGCGTCTTTTCTTGAAGCATCCCCAGCACGTCGATCCAGTGTTTGCCGAGTTCCAAATCGACCTCGCGCTTGCCCGTTACCGGGTGTTCAATCATTCCCAGCGAAGAGGCGGCGTTTGAAGCGATGGACATCATGAAACTGGCAAAACTTGCCGGATCGTCCGCTCCAGGCAGCTCAACTTCCGCGCCCGATTCAGCCCTGGGCGCAGCTTCTCCACTTCTCTCCGTCTGTTGGTTTTGTTGTTGAGGACTCACTCCTGCGCCAGCCTGAGGGCTGGCCGTTTCAGTCGCAGAGGGCGGCTCAACCGTGGCGCTGGCGCTGGCGGGACTAGCCGTGGGCGTCTCTGGTTTTGGTTCCGGCCTCTCCTCCTCCGGTACCTCGCGCGGCGTGCCGTCCGGGTTAAAGAGTCTCCGATCCGTTACTTTGTAGCTAGTTTGTTCCTCGCTCATTTCTACGGCCTGCTTTCCCCGGCAATTTCGCCTTCGATTTCTTACCAAGACACAGTGAGGTCGACCCACTTGTCAGCATTTACACTAGAGTTTGTGATGTGTACCGATGGTAGCATCCGTCTCGTATGCTCGCAAGACAGCGGTCTGAAACGGTTCCGAGTTTCGAGTTCCGAGTTCCGAGTTTGGCGTGTGGCGGCATGCGGTCTAGACTCAATACTCGACGCTTGCTGAACTCGGAATTCGAAACTCGAAACTCGAAACTTCAACTATGCCTGCAAACTTTAGCGACCTGATTAAACTAATGCAGCGACTGCGCTCACCCGACGGCTGTCCGTGGGATCGCGAACAAACTTACGCGACGCTGGCGCCGATGCTTTTGGAAGAAGCGTATGAGGCATTTGAGGCTGTCGAAGACGCCCGCGAGGGCCATCCGAATGACTTGCGTGACGAACTTGGCGACCTACTTTTCCAAATAGTTTTCTACGCCCAGGTCGCGAAGGAACGAGGCGACTTCTCCATCGACGATGTGACCAGCGCGATTCACGCAAAGATGGTTCGTCGCCATCCACACGTCTTCGGCGACACCAGCGCAAACGACACAGCGACTGTCTTACGCAACTGGGAAGCGATGAAGCAGGATGAGCGGCAGGCCTCGGGTAAGAGCGAGCGCGAAGAATCGCTGCTTGATGGCGTGTCGTCAAAGGCGCCGGCACTAATGGAAGCGCATCAGCTTTCAACCAAGGCCGCGCGCGTGGGCTTTGACTGGAAGGAACTCGAAGACATCTTCGCTAAACTCGAGGAAGAAATCGGCGAACTGCGCTCCGCCATTCAGACACACTCAGCCTCTAACAACGAAGCCGATCACACTCGCGTCCGCGAAGAGCTCGGCGATTTACTGTTTGCCGTAACAAACATCGCGCGTCACCTCAAAGTCGAACCAGAAGCTGCTTTGAAGGTAACCAACCGGAAGTTTCGCCGACGCTTCCATTATATCGAGAAGAAGCTGCGCGAACGCGGCCAAACGTTTGACACTACCACGCTTGATGAGATGGAAGCGCTCTGGCAGGAAGCGAAAAACCAGTAGGCAGTAGTCGGAAAAGGCCGAGGTCTGGTGGACATGCACCTCTGATTTTCCATTTCTCATTTTTCATTTCTCGTTCGCCATTATTCGCCATTTTTCCGAAACGAATAGTGGGCACTCATCAGCTTCCTCCCATGATGAGCTCCCGCTCTCGCTGGCAAATGAGAAATGAAAAATCAGAACGGTCCTAATGACGACCGCCTAACTGGCATTTCCTCATCACTCATTACTCATCACTGTTTTTTCGGTTTTAGTTCCCAGAGCACATTCACGATCACCCACTTGCGGTTGAACCTTGCCATGTGCAAGTAGTCGATCCAATCCGAGGCGACAACTTTAACGCTCGCGGCATTCTCAAAGACATCAAGGATTGTCACGTCCTTCTGCTGCTTCTCCTTTGGCGTGTTTTTTCCGCCACCGCGTCGCGTTCCCTGAACCAGTGTCAGCGCACTCATCTGGTCAAGTCGGCTATTACCTTCCTGATTAGTGCGAACGATTCGTTTAGCCAATTCAGGATGAAGGGCGCGTTCCATTCGTTCGGCGTTTCCTTCGTACCAACCCTCGATGTAGTCCAGGGCGGTTTGCTTTATCGCGCTCGCGTCGGCGGGAGACTGGGCATTCGCCTGAGACCCAGGCACTAGCAAAAGAAACGCGGACGCCAGAATCATTTTTCGCATGGTAGTTTCCTTATCTCCTTCGAGTAGTGGTTAATGCCGATACGGATTTAGCACGAAGATAGTTCTGCCGAACCGTCGAAGACTGGTGTATTGCCGGTCTTCTCTGCGCAACCTCGGCGTTCTCTGCAACTCTGCCGTGTTAGAAGCCCTTAACCGCCGAGACTCGAGAGATCACAAAGACAGCGCAGAGAGTTGAAGTTAGACCACTATCGAACGATCAGCAAAAAGGGCCCGCTTTTGCAAGCGGGCCCC
>Ga0180086_1000086_pt1 | contig 11044 bp, 8 predicted proteins | sample EasRiv760_16_10D_FD_121778 | JGI IMG/M metagenome (GOLD analysis project Ga0180086, IMG submission 121778) | Soil microbial communities from meander-bound floodplain in the East River, Colorado, USA - East River metaG ERMLT760_16_10D | ecosystem: Environmental > Terrestrial > Soil > Floodplain ... | reverse complement strand
CTGCACGTTCGCCACGCTCGTCCACTGGACCGGCTGCGTGAGGTCCGCGTTCACCGCCCCGTTCACCGGATAGGTGAGCGTCGCCTTTACCGGCGCCGACGGCGCCGCGCTGAACGTGCTGTCCGTGTACCACCACCCACCGCCGATCTTCGTATACATCCGCGCGTACAGCGTCTGGCCGGCCGGCAGCCCGGTCGCCAGGTACGACGTCGGCTGAACCTCCCCCGTGTCCACCACGTCCTTCGCCCCCACCGCCGTCCCCACGTACAGGTAATACGCCTGCACGTTCGGCACGCTCGTCCACGTGATCGGCTGGGACAGATCCGCGTTCACCGCCCCGTTCGCCGGATAGACCAGGGTCGCAGTCTGGCTCTGGGCGAGGGCCGGATGGACGGTGCCGAGAACGGTGACGAGAACGGCCAGCGCAAGGCCGAGCACGCGTCGGCCGGCTGCGGCCGGCGAACGGATCAGGAACAACGGCCGGTCCTCGGGTTCCACAGGTTGATCGAGGGCTCTCGATGCATTGGGCGGCTGCTTTCGTCGAACGACCTCAACACGATTCGTCAACGCGCGTGGAGTGTCAAGAAAATTCACGGCACCGGTCAGGAAGCCTGACCACTCGACCAGGATGGCCGCGGTCTTGATCGGTTGATCTTTCCGTCCCCGGACAGTACAGTGAGGCTCCGCACGCGAGATCATGGGCCGTCATAGACTCCCCGGCCGTCCCGTACGCGACCCGGCTCGGCGGCTCCTCCCTGCCGCACTGAGCGTTGCCGTCTTCCTGTCGTGATGGCCCGCCGTGTCGACCTCGGCATTGCGGTGTCGTTGTTCCTTACCGGGATGGTCACCGGCCTATTGTATTGTCTCTTCTACGCAGGGACCGCCGAGTATTACCAGAAGTGGTTCGGCCCGGCCGTGATGCTGGCGAGCGGCCAGGGCTTCGTCAACCCGAACCTTACCGGAGCGCCTGCGATCCAGGAGTTCCTGGATCGCAGGCGCACCCGGCTGAGCCCCGAGGACATCCGGCCGGACACCCCGATCGTTCCGCTCACCGGCGACCAGAAGGTCCACCGCTACTTGTTGCTTTCCGTCGGATCCTGGTGGCGACTCTCGGGCATCTCCTGGCGTCAGGTCGCCGTGGTCAACGGAGCACTCTATGGCCTGGCGATCGTCGCCCTTTACGCCGTCTTCCGCCTGGCGGTCGGGCCGGCGTACGCGGTGCTGGGGGCGCTGTGGCTGTGCTTCTCAGCGACGCAACTCGAGAACCTCGTGCACCTGCGCGACTATTGCAAGGCACCGTTCGTCCTGGCTTCCCTCGCCATCATGGGGACGGTCGCGCTGCGCCCGATTCCGCGGCGCCCGCTCCTCGGCCTGTCCGCCCTCTGCGGCGGGATCCTCGGCATCGGGACGGGCTTCCGGCCCGACGTCGCGGCCATGGTCCCGCTCTTCGTCGTCACGCTCCTCGTGTTCCGGGCCGGCACGCCGTGGCGGGGGCTGCCCAACAAATGCCTGGCGCTCGCCGCGTTCGGACTCTGCTTCGTCGTCTCCGCGGCCCCCATACTGGTCGCCGCGTCGACCGGCACCAACATGTCCCACGTCGTCACCCTCGGGCTCATGGACCCGTTCGATACGACGCTCCGGCTCAACAGCTCGATCTACAGCTTCGGGCACTACTACAACGACACGTACGTGCAGAGCGTCGTGGGAAGCTACGCCGAACGGCTCCATGACGTCCGCGTTCGCATCGAGCCATTCCCACCGTCCAACACCTACGAGCGCATGGGGATGCAGTATCTGTTGACGCTGGCGCGTCAGTTTCCCGCCGACATGCTCACCCACGCCCTCGCGTCGGTGGCGGCGATCCTGGAGCTGCCGTTCGCCGTCGTGCTCGATTATCAACTGTCACCCCGGATCCCCCTCCAGCGGGCCGTCACCGAGATGTATCGGCTCTCGAGCACCCTTCAGGGGCTCGGCGTCCCTCTGGCGGCCGGGGTGTTGATGGGACTCGCCGCACGATGGCTCGGGGCCGGGCTCTTTGCGGCCTTCGTCCTCGCTTACCTTCTGGGCTTGTCGACGCTGCAGTTCCACTTGAGGCACCATTTTCACCTTCAATTCATCTCCATCCTCGGCCTGCTGGTCGTGGTGAACTCGGTCGTTCTGGCCGGGGCGCGAACCGTTCGAGGGTGGCGCGGCGTGTCGGCGGCCTGGGGGAGGATCGACGACGTCCGGGGGTGGTCGGCGAATCTCAGGCGCGCCGGCCTCATGGCCCTGCTCATCAGCTCGCTGACGATCGTGCCTCTTGCCTGTTTCCGGAGTTACCAGGAACGCGATCTGAGACGCTTGTTCAACACCTATCTGTCGGCGGAGAAGGAGGAGATCCGTCCCGTCTTTCGCACTGACGATCGGGGTCGGGTGTTGATGACATGGGACGGTGCCCCGGGAAAGCGCTTTGCATCCGGTCACTATCCCACTGACTATGTGGTCATCGACGTGGTGAGCGACGGGGATCTGGCCATCGGAGCGATCGGATTCAAGTACGCGGCGGCATCACGCGCTTATGACCTGTCGCGGACCATGGTCCTCAGATTCAGGAAGGGCGTCAACCGGATCTTCGTCCCGATCCACAGCATCGAGGGATTCCGGCAGTTCACGGGTCTGGAGATCGGCCACGGGTTGCGGGAGCGGTTACGGGGGATCTCCCGCGTGACCCGCCTCGAGGACGTGCCGCTGCTGCTGGATGTCCAGCTCTCACCGGGTTGGCAACAGGAACGGCTGTTCCAGACCTCGAGATTCTGGGAACGCGGGGATGGCCGGGGACCCGCGGTGTACGCCGCGTTTCGGGGGGGGGCGGTCCCCGGTCGCGGGTGGCTCGATGTGTCGCGGCCCACGGCGGTCCTCACGGAAGGTCTCGACGTCGGGTGGAGCGACCCGACGATGGTCAAGGCAGACGGCCGCCGTCTACTGGTGAACGGCGAAGCCAAAGGCCCGTTCCACTATCTCGTCCAGTTCAAGAACGTGGAACTTCCCGCCGGGACGCTGCTGGTGGCGCGGGGCCGCCTCGAACGCGGTGGACTGAGCGTCGGTCTCATCAAGAACGATGTCTGGTCCAGGCAGGTCACCATCGATCAGCCAGGCGAATTCGTCGCCGTCGTCCCGGTGGACGAGACGGGCACATTTCTGCCCACGATTGCCAACGCCATCCAGAGCGTCCGCGGGCGACGAAACCAGGCTATCATCACCGAGGTCGGGATCCTGGCTGCGAAGGATTCCCCATGACGCACCAAGACCATGGCCCGCAACGCGTGCCTGCACCGAGCCGCAAGAGAGTCGCCGTCGTGCAGTCGAATTACATCCCGTGGAAGGGATTTTTCGACCTCATCGCGGCGGTCGATGAGTTCATCCTGTACGACGACGTCCAATACACGCGGCGTGATTGGCGGAATCGAAACCAGATCAAGACCGCCCATGGCCCGCAGTGGATCACCGTTCCGGTCAACGTCAAAGGTCAGTACCTGGCCGCCATCAAGGATATGACCGTCGCGGACCGGTCATGGGCCGCGAGACACTGGAAGACGATCGTCCACAACTACGGTAGCGCGTCCTGCTTCGACGAGGTCGCGGATAGGCTGGAAGCGCTCTACACGGAGGCGGAGGGTCTCGCCCGCCTCAGCGAGGTGAACTATCTGTTCATCGAAGCGACCTGTCGCGCGCTCGGGATCCGTACGAAACTGTCGTGGTCCATGGACTACGAGTTGATACCCGGGAAGACGGAGCGGCTCGTGGGACTCTGCCAGCAGACGGGGGCCACCGAGTATCTGTCAGGGCCGAGCGCCCGCGTTTACATGGAGGAAGATCGATTCCACGCGGCCGGGATCAGCGTCCTATACGCGGACTATGCCGGGTACCCGGAGTATCGCCAGCTCCATCCGCCCTTCGTCCACACGGTGAGCGTGATCGACTTGCTGCTCAACGAAGGCGCCCAGGCTCCCGGGTACCTCAAGGGTTCCGCGGTCGCCGGCGCGGGCCTGGGGCATCTTGGTGAGTGACGCCCGACTCCTGCACGACGTCAGCCGGTACTACGAATCCAAGCTCCACGAGTTCGGCCCTGTCGCGCGCGGCGTGGACTGGGCGGGCGAAGAGTCTCAGCGGCTGCGGTTCGCCCAGCTCCTGAAGGTTCTGGATGACCTCGACCTCGACGGGCCCGTCCAGATCGCGGACATCGGCTGCGGCTACGGCGCCCTCGTCGAGTTCCTGCGGCAGCGCCCGATCGCGTTCAGCTACGTGGGCTACGACGTCTCGCGCGAGATGCTGGCCACGGCCGAAACCCTGTTCGCGGGGCAAGGTCACCGGGTGCGCTTCGTGCAGGACTGGGATGCCGTACCCGAGGTCGACGTTGCCGTAGCCAGCGGCGTTTTCAACGTCCGGCTCACGTACAGCGACGACGTGTGGCGGCAATACGTGCTCGACACGCTGCAGGCGATCCACGGGAAGGTTCGCTTCGGATGGGCGGCGAATTTCCTGACCATCTATTCCGACGCCGATCGGATGCGCTCCGACCTCTACTACGCCGATCCCGGATCCGTGTTCGACTGGTGCAAGCGCACGCTGACCAAGGAGGTTGCCGTGCTCCACGACTATGGCCTGTATGAGTTCGTCGTGATCGCGCGCAAGGTCGCGAGGGGACGGCGGCCATGAGCCACGCTCAGGGACGGCCGGTGGTGGTGTTCGGCCTGGGAGACTTCGCCCGCATGGCGGCCTTCTATTTTCGGCACGATTCTTCGTATCGCGTCGTGGCCCACACCGCGACGTCCGCAGCGCTGACCGCCGACGAATTCCTGGGCGTGCCGGTAGTACCGTTCGAACAGATCACCGAACGCTACCCACCCGACGAGGTCAGCCTCTTCGTGGCCATCGCCTACAGCCGTGTGAACCGCAACCGTCGCGACATCTTCGCGCAGGCTCGCGGCCTGGGCTACCGGATGGTGACCTACGTGTGCTCGAAGGCGACGAGCTGGCCCGACCTCCGGATCGGCGAGGGCAGCTTCGTCTTCGAGAACAACGTGCTCCAGCCGTACGTCGAGATCGGCGAGAACACGGTCCTCTGGAGCGGCAACCACATCGGCCACGATTCCCGGATCGGCAGCCACGTGTTCCTCGCCTCGCACGTCGTGGTCTCCGGGAACTGCCGGATCGGGGACGGCACCTTCATCGGGGTCAATGCCACGCTTCGCGACGGTGTCTCCGTCGGCGCCGAGTGCGTGATCGGCGCCGGGGCCCTCGTGCTCCGCGACGTCCCGGACGGTTCGGTGTTGCGGGCCACGGCCACGCCCATCGCCGACGTCGCGAGCATGGAATTGAAGCGGATCTAGCCCGACAGACGCAGGGAGACCAGGCGGCATGACGGTGAAGCTCGGTATCGTGGGGGGGCGTCGTGGGCGCGTGTACCGCGAAGCGGCACAGGTCCTGTCCTCGCGGCTCCACGTCCATGCCGTCTGCGACGTCGACGAGGCGGAGCTCGAGGCGTGGCGCCGCGAGGCGCCTGACGTTCTCCGGTATCGTTGTCTCGAGGACCTGCTCTCGGACGACGAGGTCACGGCCGTCTATGTCGCGACTCCCGCGCTCGACCACGCCCGGCACGCGGTGGCGTGCCTGACGGCGGGCAAGCACGTGCTCTGCGAGGTGCCGGCCGTTCTGACGATCGAGGACGCGTACGGGCTCGTCGAGGCGGCCGAGACGAGCCAGCGGATCTACATGATGGCCGAGAACTATTGCTATATCCCCGAAGTGCGCGCGGTGCGGCGTCTGTGCGACGAAGGGCGGTTTGGCGAGATCACGTACGCGGAGGGGCAGTACCTTCACGACTGTCGTTCGCTCCTCTGGGCGTCTGACGGTCGTCTGACGTGGCGGGGGGAGCTGAGGCGCGATTTCCCGGGAAACAGCTACCCGACGCACTCGCTCGGTCCGATCGCTCAGTGGCTTGGCCTGGGAGCGGTCGGGCGGGACCAGCTGGCGAACCTGGCCGCCTATCGGACACCCGACGAAAGTCTCACCGCCTACGCTCGAGAGCGCTGGGGGAGCGGACATCCGAGCGCGATCGAGGGCTTCTTCAACCACGGCGATCGCATCGTCACGATCCTGACGACGCAACGCCAGGCCATCGTACTGCTCCAGCTCGACACCCACTCCCCCCGTCCCCCCCAGAAGGCGGGTTTCGCGCTGCAAGGGACGCGAGGCGCGTACGTGTCGGGGCGGTACGAGGGCGAGGCCGGCCTGATCTGGCTGGACAAGGATGGCCAGGACGTGGATAGTAACGCGGCACATGCCTGGGTCCCGATCGAAGACAATGGACGGGGACTTTTCCAGGGAGAGGCCGGCCGCAGACCGCGGGCGGCAGAATCCGCCCTGCTCGCAGATTTTCTCGCCGCGGTGGAAGGCCGTCATGCGGCCGCCATCGACGTGTACGACGCCGTGACGTGGAGTGTCGTGGCCGCCCTTTCACGCCAATCGATCGAGGAAGGGGGTCGGACCGTGGATGTGCCCGCCTTCCGGCCGACGGTGGGATCAAAATGAAAGTCCCCTTCAACAAGCCGTTCGGCAGCGGGAGAGAGCTGGAGTACATCCAGGAGGCGTTGGCCAACCGCCACTTGTCCGGGGACGGCATCTTCACCCGTCGATGCAGCGCGTGGCTCGAGCAGTCGACCGGGGCCGCGAAGGCGCTGCTGACCCATTCCTGCACGGGGGCGCTGGAAATGGCCGCCCTGCTCGCCGGGATCGAGCCGGGCGACGAGGTCATCATGCCCTCCTTCACCTTTGCGTCCACCGCCAACGCCTTCGTGCTCCGGGGCGGCGTGCCCGTGTTCGTGGACATCGAGGAGCGAACGCTGAACATTGACGTGGCCGAGATCCGTAGCGCGATCACGGACAAGACCAAGGCCGTGGTCCCGGTCCACTATGCCGGTGTCGGCTGCGACATGGACGAGATCATGGAGATCGCGGCGGAGGGCGGGCTCCTCGTGATCGAGGACGCCGCCCAGGGCGTGCTCGCCCATTACCGCGGAAAGCCCCTCGGGGGTATCGGGCACTTGGGCGCCCTCAGCTTCCACGAAACCAAGAACCTCATGTGCGGCGAGGGCGGCGCCTTGCTCGTGAACGACCGCTCGCTCGTCGAGCGGGCGGAGATCATCCGCGAGAAGGGCACCAACCGGAGCAAGTTCTTTCGCGGAGAAGTCGACAAGTACACTTGGGTCGACATCGGGTCCTCGTACCTGCCGAGCGAGCTGGCGGCCGCCTTTCTCTGGGCGCAGTGCCAGCAGGCGGAAGAGATCACGAAACATCGGCTCGCCGTGTGGGAGCAGTACCACGAAGCGTTCGCCGACCTCGAGCGGACCGGTCGGGTGAGGAGGCCCGTGGTTCCGCGAGATCGCAAGGGCAACGCGCACCTCTACTATCTGCTGCTGGCGGACGCGGCGGAGCGCGATCGCGTCCTTGAAGCCCTGAAGAACGTCGGCGTCAACGCCGTCTTTCACTACGTTCCCCTCCATTCGTCGCCGGCCGGACGCCGGTTCGGACGCGTCGCTGGGACCCTTGCCACCACCGAAACGGTCGCCGGTCGATTGATCCGGCTGCCACTGTGGGTGGGGATGGCAGCGGAAGAGATCGATTTCGTCGTCGCCTCCGTCCGGAAGGCTCTCGCCGTCTGAGCGGTGAACCCGTGCCGCCGCATGGGACAGGCATGAGCCGTAACGAGGTCGAGATCAGTGTGGTCATTCCCGTGTATCGCTCCGAGGGGTCCCTGGAATTGCTGTACCAGCGCCTGCGGGCGACGCTCGCAAGCCTGACGCCGCTCTGGCAAATCGTCTTCGTCGAGGACCGCGGGCCGGACGGCTCATGGGCCGTGTTGGAGCGCCTGGCGAACGCCGACCCGCGAGTCACCGCCCTGCGCCTGAGCCGGAACTTCGGCCAGCATGCCGCGATCACGGCGGGCTTCACGCGTTCGGTGGGGAAGTGGACGGTCGTCATGGACTGCGACCTGCAAGATCCACCCGAGGTGATCAGCCGATTGTACGTCGCGGCGCAGGACGGCCACGACATCGTGTTCGCTCGTCGTACACAGCGAACGCACTCGCTGTTGCGCAAGCTCCTGGCCAAGGGGTACTTCGCGTTGCTCCGGGCGACCACCGGGACGCGTATCGACGAGCGGTACGGAACGTTCAGCATCGTCTCGCGTAAGGTCGTGGACGCCTACCTGAGCTTCAAGGACCGCGACCGTCACTATCTGTTCATTCTCTACTGGCTTGGCTTCACCACGACCGCCATCGACTATGCTCAGGGTGAGCGCATGTCAGGCCACAGCTCCTATTCGTTGAGTCGGCTCTTGGCTCACGCGTTTGCCGGATTGTTCTTCCAGACGACGGCGATTCTTCGTTGGATCGTTTATCTGGGGCTGGCGACGTCGGCGAGCGGCGCCCTGCTCGCGTTCTATCTTATCTACCGGTACGCGGTCTACGGCGTGAGGCAGGAAGGGTGGACGAGCCTGGCCGTGCTGTTACTCGTGCTCTCGGGTGCCGTCATCACGACAACGGGCGTGGCCGGGCTCTATACGGGGAAGATGTTCGAACAAGTGAAAGAGCGGCCGCTCTTCGTGGTCGATCTGGTCATCAACGGCGCCATGGGGGAATGATCCGTCCACAGGGCGATGCTGAATCGAAGCGAGATGGCGGCCACGGCGCGGCGGCGGCCGGGGAGGCTGGACACGGGATGAGCGACCTGATCAGCGCGAGTGGTGGTCGGGCCGAGGCACACGACGCCCAATCGGAGGGGTGGCTGCCCGACGTTCTCGCGCAGCTGCAGGACGCCGGGTACGCGATCGTGACCGGCGTTCTTTCCGCGGAATTCGTCGAGCAGACGCGCGTCGCCATGTACCGCACGCAAGAGCAGATCTGGCGCGAGGTCGGCAAGGAGCGGCTCGATCTGGCGCGAGAGGTCGGCGTCCTCCGCTGCATGCTCAAGTTCGATCCGCTATTCTTCCGCTACCTCGAGATCCCGGACGTGCTTGCGGTCGTCGACGCCATGGTCGGCCGGACCGCCATTCTCCATCTGCAGAACGGCTTTATTCTGCCATCAGTCCCGGGGCTCGAGCGGGGAGCGATCTTCCAGAACAGCTTCCACCGCGATTTCCCGCGATATTTGAACGGCTATGTCGCCTCGGTCAACGTCATGTTCGCGATTGACGCGTTCACGGAAGACAACGGTGGAACCATCGTGGTTCCGGCAACGCACCAGCTCGAGACGCCGCCACCCATCGAGGCCATGAATCGTCAAGGCATCGCGGTGGAATGCCCATCCGGCTCGATGCTCGTCTTCGACTCCACGCTGTGGCACGCCGCCGGCCGGAACTGCTCGGGACGTGATCGGCTGGCCATCAATCACCAGTTCACGCGTTCCTACATCAAGCAGCAGATCGATTACGTCCGGGCGCTCGGCGATGGCGCCGTAGAGGCCCAGCCGCCCCGCACCCAGCAGCTGCTCGGTTGGCACACGCGGGTCGTGACGAGCCTGGGGGAGTACTATCGCCCCGAGGCAGAGCGCCTGTACCGGAAGGGGCAGGGCTGACGATCGCCGGGACCGCGATCATCGACGTCGCCGTGAGATGGACGGCGCTCATCGATCAGTAGGGCCACGTGATTCGCACCAAGGCAGATATGACGTAGCCACCGGCAACCGCCACGACCAGCAGGACCGTCACCACGGCCGGCTTCCCCGGCATGCGCTCGAGCAGTCCGGTGAGGACGACGCTGGCCATGACGAGGACCGGCATCACCGCGTTGAACGCGAGCCGGTTCCGGTAGAAGCCCGCCAGAGCGAAGAAGCCCAGACACATGACCAGCGTGATCGCGGCCGCGATCAAGGTCCGCGACCGCTCCCGCAAGACCGCCTGCAATCGCGACGGCGACACGACCCCGACGAGCAACGCGACCGCCAACAGAACCAGGACTGGCCATAGCCCATCCCACAGCCGTCCGAGAAACTCGGCAAGGAAGGCCTGCGTCTGACGTTGCAGCGCCTGGAGACCGCCGGCGTGCCAGCTGTCGAGCATCCAGACGAACTCCCGGAACTCCTGAGTTTCAGGAGCGAAGAATGTGCCGGTGACCCTCTTGAGGAAACTGATCCAGAGCACCGACGGCGCGGCGAAAGCCCCCAGAAACAGGCACAGCGTTCCGAGAAGGGTCAGCCACGAGGGGCGCTCACGATTAATCCAGACACCGAGCGCCACGGCGACGATGGCGACAAGGACGCAGACGACAAGGCTCGGGTATGCGAGCAACCCGATCCCCAACAACGCGCCAGTCGCCGTCATGAACGGCCAGCTCCGTGCCCGGCGACCCAGGAGCGCGAGCGCAAGCGAAATCGAGATCAGGGGCATGAGGACATTCCACATCTGGGTGTGCGCCGACCAGAAAAACCCCTTGACGACGTCGTTGAACACCAGGAAGGTCCCGAGGACGGCGACCGCCACCGAAGCCGCCCTCGCCGATGGCGCGTTCAGTCGCTTGAACACCATCAGCGACACCAGGAGCAGAACGAAGTTGAGCACGACGAACGGCAACCACCCGAATTGACGTTTCAGAGCGACCGCTTCGGCCAGCGCCAGCAAAGACGCGACCATGATTCCGAGGGGGCGTGTTTGACGATACGAGCCCTTCATCGACAGGCGCTCGGGGTGCTGCGCGCTCTCGATGAAGGCGGCCGAATCGCAGCTCAGCACCATCTCCAGCGGGCCCCACACGCGATGGGTCTCCACACAGTGACTGCCGGCCGGCGGAGGAGGTGCGAGCATCAACGCGCATGCCGCTGCCGTCACCAGGAGAACGTTCAGCGCGATCCATCCCGCGTGACGCCGAAGATATTCCCCGGCCCGCCGAGGGTCGTATCCCACGACCCAGAACAAGAGCACGCACACGACCAGGATAGTGGCCGTCGCGAGATAGAACGTCGCATCTCCGCGGGAGAATTCGGCCTTCAGGAACGCGAGCAGAGGCACTCG
>Ga0180086_1000085_pt1 | contig 11063 bp, 6 predicted proteins | sample EasRiv760_16_10D_FD_121778 | JGI IMG/M metagenome (GOLD analysis project Ga0180086, IMG submission 121778) | Soil microbial communities from meander-bound floodplain in the East River, Colorado, USA - East River metaG ERMLT760_16_10D | ecosystem: Environmental > Terrestrial > Soil > Floodplain ... | reverse complement strand
TGAGCGGTCCGGGGTCCCCAAGCGGGCAGCCCGCTTGGGGTGGTGGCTGCGACCGGTGCAGACACTCAACCGTGTCACAAATCTTTCTGCCGGCGAAATCATCGATTGCAGGTTGAGTCTAAGATCGGTTCGCTACCGGCTCCCGTTCTGTAACTACTGGCTTACGCCGCGTAATGGAATCAACTCAATGATTGCACCGTAACCGCAAAGTTTTTCCTTTGCGCCAGCTTTGCGCACTTTGAGGTCTTTCGAGCCTTGGAGCTTTTCATGTTTGAATGTTAAGAACAGTTAAGTCATGGCCATCGAAGTTGAGAAATTGGAACCTGAAGCGAGGGTGACCAGGCGCAGGACAGCGATGTTTCGCGCGCTGTCACATCGCAATTATCGGGTCTTCTGGATCGGCGCGTTTCTTTCGAATGTGGGCACGTGGATGCAGGCCGTCGCGCAGGGTTGGCTGATGCTGCAACTAACCAATTCCGCGTTATGGTTGGGCATTGATGGGTTCATGGCCACCGCGCCGGGCTTCTTCCTGACGCTTGCCGGAGGCGTTTTTGCCGACCTCGTGGATCGCCGCCGCTTACTTCTCTACACGCAGGTCGTGGCCGGGTTTGCAGCAGTCGCTTTGGCCACGCTGGTTTGGACTAGCCAGGTAAACAAATGGATGGTTCTGGCCTTTTCGTTCGTTACGGGATGCTGTATGGCGCTCGCCGGCCCGTCGTATCAGGCTATGACTTTTGATCTGGTGGGCCGAGAGGATCTGGCAAACGCTGTAGCCCTGAATTCGTCTCAGTTTCAACTGTCGCGTGTCATCGGGCCGGTGCTCGCCGGACTCGGCTTCAAAATCTTCGGACTTACCGGCTGTTTCTTTTTGAACGGTCTTTCCTTCGTTGCCGTAGTCGTTGCGCTTCGCATGGTGCATTTCAAGGAAGCAACGAAGTACATACACTCGGTTAAAGATCGTCGCGCGCTGTGGCAGGATCTTATCGCCGGATTTCGTTATGTGAGAAATCGCCCGCGTGTTTTTTCGTTATTATCGATCTCCGCCATTAACAGTTTATTCGGCGCTCCTTATATCACGATGATCCCAATCTTCGCTCGCGATATTTTCCATCTCGGCGCCAGCGGTCTGGCCTGGATGATGGGCGTAGCAGGCGCGGGCGCGTTCTGCGGCGCGTTGTTTCTTGCCTACCTGGGAGACTTTCGACGGAAGGGCTGGTCAGTACTCGGAGGCGCTTTTGGTTTTGGCGTCTTCCTCATGGCCTTTGCCCAATCGACCCAACTCGTCTGGTCGCTGATTTTTCTTTTCGGCGTTGGGTTTACGATCGTCACCTCAGTTGCCGTTACCAACACTTTGCTGCAGCAATTGGTAACTGACGAAATGCGCGGGCGAGTTATGAGCATGTTCATCCTCTCGTTCATTGGCGCGATGCCGATCGGGAATCTGCTCGCGGGCACGGTGTCGCATCAATACGGCGCACCGTTTGCCCTGGCCGCCGGAGGTGTTTGCATCATCATCTACGTGACAGTCGTGGCCATCAGAAACCGGCGCTTGTGGGAACTGCGGTAAATAGCGCGTGCCTTTGAGCCACGCGCGAAATTGCCGAGGCGTCTTCACCGTGGTGGGTTATTGTTGGCGGCTTTGCCGCTCTTCGTGCGGAAAGGCTATGCCTTTCCGGTCTGCCCACTCACTGTCCTGAGGCTGCGCCTCAAGACGACGAAGGCGTAGCCTCCTTTCAGGGACCCAGAGTCGGAAAGCCAAAGGCTTTCCGCACGGATGGCGGCAGAGCCGCGAAACGTTGGCGGCAAAGCCGTGTATCTGCATCACAGTTCTCTAAGCCCGCAAGAAGGCGCAATGCGGGTCGTTCTATAGTCCGAGCAAGGTGGGTAAACTTTTGCGTAGTGTTAGCGAGGAGATTATGAGAGTCTTAAAACTTCGATTTTTGCTTCTGTCGGTATCATTGTTGTTAGCAATTGCGGCGAGCGCCGCAGCGCAAGGTATGATTGTGCCCGGGCCTTGTAACCGTTGCCCGGTGCCCCCTCGCCCAGTCTCTTTGCCCCGCGCCCTTCCTATCAAGTCCATCAAAATAGACACAAAGATCTCGTCGCAGGTGGCGACTACCCATGTAGAACAGGTTTTTAGAAACGATACCGATGCGACCCTGGAAGGAACCTACTTCTTTCCGATCCCCGAGCAGGCATCAATTACGGAGTTTGCAATCTGGGATGGCGACCGCCGCCTGGTTGGCGAGGTACGCTCCCGCGAAGAGGCCAGGCGTATCTACGACGAGATAGTCAGGCGCCAGCGTGATCCGGGTTTACTGGAATACGCCGGCAAGGATCTTTTTCAGGCAAGCATTTTCCCCATTCCGCCGCATTCGGACAAAAAACTCGAACTCACTTATTCTCAGGTCCTGCGCGCAGAGTCAGGCACGGTTGCCTATCGTTACCCGCTGGGAACCGGCAGGCAGGTGGCGCAGATTGGCACCGTTTCCGGCCGGGTCGAACTCGAGAGCAAGGAGCCGCTGCGAAACATCTATTCCCCGACTCATGCGGTTGAGGTGAAACGAAATGGCGATCGCCGTTCAGTCGTCACTTTTGAGAGTGGCAAAGAGCCACAGGATTTCCAGCTGTTTTATGGGTTATCCCGCGAAGATTTTGGCGTCACTCTTTTGACTCATCGTGAACCCGGGAAAGATGGCTACTACCTGCTGATGATTTCGCCCAAAGACGATTGGTCGGAACAGGAATACACGGCCAAGGACATCGTCTTTGTGTTGGACACCTCCGGCTCGATGGCCGAAGCAGGGAAGATGGAGAAGGCCCGCGCGGCCCTACTCTACGGCGTCAGAATTCTGCGACCGCAGGATCGTTTCAACGTGATCTCTTTCGCCGGCGAAGAACGCCTGATGGAAACCAGGATGATCACGGCCGATGATCAGGGTCGCAAGCGCGGCGAAGCGTTTGCTCAATCACTGCGGCCGGTGGGCGGCACCAACATTAACCAGGCACTGCTCGTGGCGATGCAGCAGTTTGAGTCGAACAATCGCCCGAAGATGATAGTTTTCATGACTGACGGTTTACCAACCGTCGGCGTGACAAATGCCGAGGCCATTGTGGCAACGGCGCGCACAGAGCGTAAACCGGGCCTCCGTCTATTCACGTTTGGTGTTGGATACGACGTCAACACCGCTCTGTTGGACAAGCTGGCGGCTGAAAATGGCGGCGTCGCCGACTATGTCGAACCGAAGGAGGACTTGGAAGTCAAAGTCTCGAACTTCTTTGCGAAAGTTAACTATCCGGTGCTTACTGATCTGAAACTCGACATGGCCGGGGTTGAAACCGATCTGGTTTATCCCCGCGCGCTCCCGGATTTGTTCCGAGGCTCGCAAATCACGCTCATCGGCCGTTATCGAAACCCCATCGACATGGACTTTGTCAGGTTGCAGTTGGGCGGTAACGCGAACGGCGCAAACAAGAGATTCTTCTACAACAATCTTCGTTTTGCGATGCGTGAGGACGAAAACGACTTTTTGCCGCGTTTGTGGGCGACGCGCCGTGTCGGCTGGCTCATGGAACAGGTTCGCACAAACGGCGAGCAGCAGGAATTGCGCGACGAGATTGTTGACCTGGGAACACGGTATGGCATTGTGACGCCTTACACTTCTTATCTCGCGCTCGAGCCAGGCGCTGTGGCGCGCGACGTTACCGCCCAACCAACGAATAACCGTGGTTTCAGCGGAGGACAGGTTTTCTCAAACTCTCCTACCTCTGCGCCAAAAGCAGCGGAGGCGAGAGCAACCACGGGCGCAGGAGCGGTGCTGCAGAGCAAACGTGCGCGCGAACAGCAGGAGATGTCGCGGGTTGATATGGACAGCGCGTCTTACGCGATCAGGACCGCCGGCGGCAAGACGTTTTACCTGATCGAAGGTGTTTGGACTGACTCGGAGTTCAAAGCCGGCGCGAAGTTGCCGGAGACGGCAATCAAGTTCGGCAGCGATGACTACTTCGCGCTGCTGAAACAAAAGGCGCGGCTGGCAGAGTACTTCTCGTTAGGCGAGCGAGTGGTAGTGGTCTTTGAAGGGAGAATCTACCGGGTCAACGCAGCGAATTAGCGGGACAAGGGGAGTGCTGACAAAACCCAGGGCGGAGTCCCCAGCGGGGCAGCCCCGCTGGGGTGCTAGGGGCCATGCGTTTCAAAACGAAGTGCGTGGCCCTCGTGGCTCGAGGGCAACGCCGGGTTGGGACCGCGGGTGCCCTCGCCCGCAATCCCACGCGCAAATCAGAACCAGGAGCGGTAGCGACCTGCCGAACACTCAACCCAAGACTTTCGATTGTCTCTCGACATCATGGAGATCTTCAATCGCCTGGTACTAACCCTGGTTGAGCATGGGGGCCGGTCGCTACCGCCACCCCACGCGGGCTTCCCCGGTTCGCTCCCGGTTCTGATATGCGTGAAGAACTGGGGGCGAGGGCGCGGTCCAATAAGTCGATACCAGGAACCACGCTGAGTCACCGGCCAGTCATGCTTAGTCTTGTCTTAGCCCGTGCACTTAAGGTACAAATTCTAAACAGATTCAATCTAAGATTAACCAGGCCCGGTCGATCAAGCACGCATGCTGGCCGACTCTACCCACGCACTCGAGCAAGGAGTAATTATCAAGTAATGAGATCTCTCGATAAGAAAGATCAGGGTCGATGGACGGAAAATCACAGGCCGCGGCGATTAATCGTGGCGGCGCTTTTTCTGTTTTTCGTCGCGGCGCCGATCAAGAGCCAGCAGGGATGGGTTGCAACACAGGTTGCGCCACCTGGCCAGGATCTGAATACGGTTTACTTTCTGGACAACAAACGAGGCTGGGTTGGCGGAGACAATGGATTTCTAAGCCGCACGGAAGACGGCGGACACACCTGGGTTAGGCAGCTTGTGCAAACAACAGCCGGTATCAACGACATCTACTTTCGCGACAAGGAAGCCGGTTTTCTGATTGCGGGCAACGCTATTTTTGCAACGCGTGACAACGGCGTGCGCTGGAGCGAAGAGCGCCGCTTTCCGCCGGGCGAATTTGACGGCGCCGAGGTAGAACTCTACAGCGTTCGTTTCTCCAGCAAAAAGAAGGGGTGGGTGGTGGGCTCCGTAAGCAAGCGCGAGCGCGTTATCGACAGCATTCTGCTCTACACAGACAACGCGGGCGAAACGTGGCAGCGCCAGCAGGCGCCGAGCCGCCTGGAACTAATTCACATTGATTTTGCCAACGACAAGCGCGGTTGGATCGCCGGCGCGGAGGGCACGATTCTCGCTACGGTCGACGGCGGGCAAACGTGGACCAAACAAGAGTCGGGCACCACCGCGACGATTTTCCACATAGACTTTCACAGCGACAAGAGAGGCCTGGCTGTCGGCGAACGGGGCACCATCATGCGAACTTCCGACGGAGGTGTTACCTGGACGCCCGTCGTAGTAAAAACGCGCGCGACAATCTTGAATGTTCAGTTCGTTAGCGATGACAGAGGTTGGGCGGTCGGCCGTAACGGCACCATCCTGCGCACCGATGATGCCGGCTTGAACTGGATCGAACAGGAGTCAGGCACTAAACAGAATCTTTACGGTTTGTATTTTGTTAAGAAGATCGGTTGGGCTGTTGCTGGCGATGGAATGCTGCTGCGCTACGAACAATGAGTAATGTGGGACAGACATTCCTGTCTGTCCTACATGAAGCAACCGCGACTTGTTAAAGTGACATCTCATTGCTGAGATTATTCGGGTGGTCGTAAAATAACGGCCACCATAACACTCGCTTCCTCCTGTGATTTACGCCCGGCATCGCAATAATGCCGGGCATGTTTTTTAGGAGTGCCACTGATCAACGCTTGATTAGGGCGGATACGAATAGATGGAAAGAGTGAGAGAAGCAGGCCCTGGAGTTCCTGTCCTCTTATCCGTCGGAACCGGTGGCGTCTTTGCTGCCTGTGAAAGGCAAGGCTGGTGCGTTTTGTAGGCTGATACTGCCGTCCATTTGCTCGTTGGCAACTTCACCTTCGATCTGGGCGTCCATCGTGTGGCCCGCTATGTCGAACAAAATGGTTCCCGCGAACGATTCGCCGTCAAACGTCGCCGACAATAGTTCACCATTTCCCATTTCCGAGGTCACTTTTCCGGAAAGGCCTTTTTCGATATTACGCAATACCAACGTGGCCGGAATGCTCTGGCCCAGCGGCGTTTCAATTAACAATGACCAGTTTCCCGCCAGCGCGGCGGCCGCTTCCGGCGAATGTGGTGCAACTGTGGGCTTGCCCTTTTTCTTTCCCGCCGTGTTGTAAAACTCGATCTCACCCGCATAGGGTTTCACTTGATCCGCTATTTGCACGCCGTCGCCGACGATGACTATCGCTGCCTCGTCAGGTCCCACGTATTTTCGCGCGACTTCCTGCACCTGCGGGATCGTCACTTCCTGGATCCGGTTACGATAAATCTCCAAATAGTCTTCCGGTAAATCAAACATCTTGATCTGGACAAGCTGATCGACTAGTCCCTCCTGTGTTTCCAGTCGAAGGGGAAATACGCCGGTAAGGTACGACTTTGCGTCGGCGATCTCCTTTTCTGACACCGGCTCGTTGCGTATACGATTCAGTTCGTAAAAGAATTCTTTGAGAGAGTCGCCAGTGACGGGAGTTCGCACCTCGGCAGTCGCACGAAACGTGCCCGCTGTTCGACGCGCGTCGAGGCTCGAGTAAGCGCCGTAAGTGTAGCCCTTCTCCTCGCGGAGGTTCATGAAGAGCCGCGACGAAGCGTTCGCGCCCAGCACTGTATGCATTAGCAGCAGCGGAAAATAATCAGGGCTGGTTCGCGTGATGCCCTTGTTGGCGATGACGATGTTCGCTTGCGCCGAGCCTGGTCTGTCGACGATGTATGCGGAACGAGACGTTCGTTGCGGTGGTGCCGGGAAGTCGTCGCCGAGCAAGTCGCCGGGCTGCCAATTGCCGAACAGGCTTTCAACCTGCTGCAGGATTGACTCCTGTTGCACATCGCCAGCTATCAGGAGCACTGCGTTATTTGAAACAAACGCTGCGTGGTGGAATTCGACCAGCCGCTCCCGGGTGGTGGCATCGATAGACTCAGGAGTCGGCGCCGTAACGTGATAGGGATGCGCGCCAAACATCACGCGGGCCACCATTTCGCTCGCCAGGAAGGAAGGTTGTGCCCGCTGTTGTTTGAGACTTTCCTTAGTGTTTTGTTTCGCCAGTTCCACCTCATTGCGTGGAAACACGGGCCGCAGGGCGACGTCGGCCATCAACTCGAGGATGTTGTCGCTAAAGGTTGCGAGTGATGATGCTGCGACTGTCGTGTAATCGGAATTTGCGCCGGCCTGGAGCGTGGCGCCCAGGCGCGCCACCTCGTCTGCAATCTCGCGGCTCGTTCGCGACTCGGTGCCTTCCGTCAGCAGGCCGGTCAACATATCCATCAGACCTGGTAACTCTGCAGGGTCATGAGCGTCGCCGGTTCGCAAAGCTAAACGATAGCTTACGAGTGGCAGCCTGGAATCTTCTGCTACAACCACCACCAGCCCATTCGACAGAGTAGTCTCGTTTGCGGCCGGCAACTTTATTGGACGAGAGGGCAGCGGCGGCGGTGGCTGCTTTAGGAAGTCTTCTTGTCGACTCATTGTTTAAGTGTGCAGCGGCCCTGAGCCTGAATCAGCTTGCTTCGGTGGATCTGCCGGTTGCTGCGGTTGTTCCAACTGGCTGCTAACTGGAGCTCTGACCACTCCGCCAGTTTCTGCCGCGGGTTGTGCCGGGGGTACTGACGGAACCTGCGGCGCCGGCGCTGCTGGTTGTTTGCGTTCCATTGGCGGCTGAGGCGACGCGGGAGTCGCGGTTTCACTCAACTCTTCGGCAGAGGCGTCTTCTGCCACAGCGGCGGGGACAATGTCGAGGACCACGCGGTTATCTACGTCAAGAAAACGTTCGACGGCACTTCTGATTTGCTCGGGAGTGATAGCCAGGTAGTGATCGAGTTCGGAATCGAAGAGCGTTGGATCGTTGTCGTAGAGAGCATACTCAGCCAGCCGTTGGGCGCGATACATAGTGGATTGTCGACCGCGAACTACATCGTTGCAGAGCGAGTTTTGCAGTTTCTCCATCTCGGCAGGAGAGGGCCCGGAGGTTCTTAGCGCGCGAATCTCATCGAAGATTTGATTGCGAATTGCGGCTACTTCCTCACCCGGTTTCGGCAAAGCAAAAATGTACAAGGCGGATGGACCGCGTCTCTCGTCTATTCCACCCTGGATCGAAACGACCGATTCGTCGCCCTTCACGAGCTTTTGATAGAGACGAGAACTATCGCCTTCGAAGATGAGATCGGCCGCGAGCGAAAGCGCATAGAAGTCCGGCGTCCGGCGCGGTGGGATCTTCCAACCGAGCACAAACGCCGGCGCGGGAGCAAGCTTGTCGTCGTAAACCTCCTGCGTTTGCGCCACGTCTTCCGGCTCGTTCACATCGACCCGGGGCGGTGGGGGTTGGCTGGGGATTCCTTCAAAATACTCGCGCACCTGAGCCGTTGCTTCCTCGCTCTCAAAGTCTCCCACAATCGTTAGCACCGCATTATTGGGTGCGTAGTAAATGCGGAAAAACTCCTGCAGGTCTTCGATCGTGGCCGCGTCAAGATCCTCCATCGAGCCGATGGTCGAATGTGCATTCGCCGGATTCTTGAAAATCAATTCGTTGATTCTGAGGAAGGCGTTGACATAAGGTTGATTGTCATAACGCAGGCGCTTCTCTTCCTGTACGGCATTGCGCTGGTTGTCGAGATTCTCCTGGGTAACTTTCAGCGAGCGCATGCGGTCGCTTTCAAGCCAGAGCGCCAGGGGAAGATGACTTGCCGGAAGCGTCTCATAGTAATTGGTACGCTCAGTTGAAGTCGTGCCGTTCATGGTTCCGCCGGCGTTGAAGATGTGTTGGAAGTGCGCGGCCTTGGGAACGTTTTCGGAGCCTTGAAACATCATGTGCTCAAAAAGATGCGCGAAGCCGGTACGACCGATTCTTTCATTACGAGAACCGACATCGTAGTAAAGAGCCACCGATACAACCGGCACGGCATGGTCTTCGCACAAAATTAGGCGAAGACCATTGGCAAGGTTGAATTGTCGGATGGGGGTCGGTGAAAGCTTCAGTCTTTCGGCCACGTTAATCTCGATTCGCGAGAGCTTCTTGAGCGTGCATCTCCCTCGGTGAGAGTAAGCACTTCGAATTTGCGGGTAACAACGGAACCTGACAAGCTGCTCAGGCCGGTCGCTCGTTGACCATGCCTCGCAACTCGGCGCGCAGGCGTTCAATTTCCGCGAGTTTCTGCTGCACTCGCTCGAAAAGCGCCGATTGCGTTTTTATTCCCTCTTCCACCAGAAAACCAGCCGCCTCGGCACGATTCCGAAAAATTCCAGCCATCACGAGCTGATCAACCTTCTCCTGGGCCGCAGGGGAAACCTTTACAGCCACGACGTAATCATCCTTGGCTGATATCGCACGTTCAATAGTGCGACTGATGTCGCGTCCAATGGCGCTTAGCGATTCAGGGATCCGCGAGGCGATATCTCTAACAGACGATGCGGTCCGAGTTCTATCGTCGGAATCGCCACCAGTTTCGTCGTCTCTAAGCATCAGGTCATCAACGGCCTCGCCAGCGCGCTGCTCTTCCTTTTGATAAGGACTATTCTGATAAGGATTGCTCATACTCTGAAAAACTCCTTAGACTAAAAATTATTGGACAACTCTACGCTAAGTACGTTTTTGATCTTTATTAAGTTCATTCTACGGATGCCCTTAAGAGGCCGTCAAGCCAGCCTACGTGAGCGGTAGTATCCTAATCGCATTGAGTTGATGCCATTCCGGTGGGCGAGTCGTTACAGAACCGGGAGCGGACCGGGGTCCCCACGCGGGCAGCCCGCGTCGGGTGGTGGTAGCGACCGGATCCAAGCACTCAACCGTGTCCCACAGCTCTTCTGCCGGCGAAATCGTTGATAGCAGATTGAGTGTAGGATCCGGTCGCTACCGCTCGCGGCTCTGTAACGAACGCTAGCAGCTCCGTCGATCGACTCCTTGCTCAGTCGTACAGCATTCGCTAGTATTTGAGTGGTCCCACGCGCGGCGGTTCCCAGCTTTTACGTGCCGGCCAGAAAAAGTCCTAATCTCGCAACCTTCTGAGGCTTTAGCAGTGAAAAAGTCATTCTCGCTCGCGCTAATTACGCTCTTCTCACTCTTGCTGAATATTCAGGTTTTCGTCTTCGCGCAACAAAAGACGCAACCACAGTCGCCGGTCGGTAGCACGTCCGCGGGCCGGCCACCCGCAGGGCCGAACACCGCAGGCCGGCGCAACCCGCGCAGCGGTGCAGCGGCGATTCCGCTTATCGAGAAAGACTTCGATGAGGCGGTTAGAGTGATCCAGGAGAATTACGTCGAGGGAAAGAAGCTCGACTACACCGCAGTCTTTAAGTCGTCGATCATTGGCATGTTGCGCTCGCTCGATCCTCACTCAAACTATTACGATCGAGAAGAGTATGACGAGTTGAAAACTGACCAGCGCTCTGAATATTTTGGAATTGGCGCGTCGATTCAGAACTACCTAATCGGTGAGCAGCCCGATACATTCATTACGGCGACGTTTCAAAACTCGCCGGCCTCGCGAGCGGGCTTGCGCTTTGGCGATCGAATCCTCGCCGTTGACAGTATGAAAACCACGGGCAAATCCTCGTTGGAAGTGCGCGACAAAATTCGCGGACCACGCGGGTCAACGGTGAAGATTACGGTTGAACGCGCCGCTGATAAACGCATTCAGACCGTCGAGATAACCCGCGACGTAGTGCCGCAGCCTTCAATTCCGGATGCCTACATGATCAAGCCCGGGGTCGGCTATATAGACATGACGCGAGGATTCAACTATTCGACTACCGACGAGCTTCTGAACGCGCTTGAGACTTTGCACTCCAGGGGCGCGAATTCGCTTGTTCTGGATCTGCGAAACAACCCCGGGGGCTTCCTGGACCAGGCGATTCACGTTGCTGAGGTGTTTCTGC
>Ga0180086_1000084_pt1 | contig 11323 bp, 4 predicted proteins | sample EasRiv760_16_10D_FD_121778 | JGI IMG/M metagenome (GOLD analysis project Ga0180086, IMG submission 121778) | Soil microbial communities from meander-bound floodplain in the East River, Colorado, USA - East River metaG ERMLT760_16_10D | ecosystem: Environmental > Terrestrial > Soil > Floodplain ... | reverse complement strand
GTTTGCGCGGCGGTTACGACTGTGGTGATCCATGTCCGCCGCCGAAGAAGAAAGAAACGGCGGATCCCAAAGCTGCACAAGACACAACCAGCCAGCCACCGGCGCCAACTGGCGCCAATATTCGCTTACCGGGCACGACTGCGGGGTCTGAGGAAGAAGCAGAAGAACCGAAAGACACGACGCGCCACTATTGTCTCTACATTCGCTATTGCGAGACCCTTACCGACCCGGTCAGTCCTTACGCCACCGATGAAGGTTGTAGCTATCAATCATGCCAGGCGACTCGAGTCAGCGAAGGCGTGAGTTTTGAGCTGCGTTGTGAGGAAGACTGCGGGCACCCGCCCGACATCCGAGATCGTATCTGCGAGTGCATTGGCGATCTGGACAGCGCATTTCAGACTACCCAGTCCTCAAATTCCTTTCTTGCGGCTACACGATTGCAAAAGCGCGTCGAGAACGTCGAGCTTACCGACAGGTTCGCTGCGGGTCGGAACTTTGTCAGCTCAGTGGCAGCGTTGCAGAAGGTCCAGATTCCGCAACCGCCAGCGCCTGCAGCATCCGCTGAACCGCCGACTGCAACGGTCGATCAGCCCGCGACGCTCATCATGCCTTCATTAGCCGACCGCAAGATTGAAATTAATGTTGATGAATTCGAGGGCTGGCTTTCCGACGTGCAAACGGCAGACGCGCATCTCGCCAGTTATTACCTGTCACAACAAGTAAAGGACAAGCCGGAGATAAAGGCGGCTGAGGGACCGACCAATGAAGAAGTCAGAACTGCTCGAAACCAGCTGCGAGACACGGCTAACTTACTCAGTGCACATGTAAACAACGTTTCGGCGCCGGAGCTGGCCCGCGGATACTACGCCGCAGCGTTGAAGCACACAATAGATCTTGCAGCCGATCAGCCTGCGTTACCCGAGTCGCGGCTGCGAGAGATCGCCAAAGGCGAAATGCTGGTGTTGGCAGACTTTCAATCATCAATCGCAGCCATCGCAGCGATGAGAGAGGAGTTGCTCGACCGCCTCGATCGCTCTCCACGGACGGGCGACTGCCAACTTCGTTTCGATGTAGAAGCGATCCGTCTGCCCGGCTCACAATCCAGCATCTCTGAGTGGATTAAGGCCTTCAAGCAGCTGCATGCAGCCTGGGTGCGTTATCTAAAAGACTGCATCTGTGCGGCATTCAACCCGCCCTGCGCACCCTGCGAAGACCCGGCTGTGCTTCTCGCCTGTATCGAGGTCAAGGATTGCAAGGTGGTGGAAATCTGCAACCTGAAACGTAAGTTCGTCATTTCAGGTCCAGCGCTGCGCTACTGGTTGCCTCCCTTGAACATGGTGGGCGATCTGCTCGAAAGGTTGTGCTGTCCGGATCCCATCTGCATGGAGGAAGAGGATACCGCTGCCGGCAAACAAGCGATTCTCGGACTGCGCGGCAGGTACACACTTCCAACCAAACTCCCTGGCCGCATTAATTTCAGCATTCTCCCATTCCTGTGCGGATCGCGGGAGAAGGAAGCTTCTTCTTTCATATCAAAAGGTTTTCGAAACTCTGGTGCTGGGGTGACTTACCGTCAGTTCGGAGAGAATCAGCGGCTGACAGACAGTCTTCGATCCTTAGGTTCCGAGATTCTGCGTAGTGTTCCGAGGATCTCGTTTGCCCAGCCTGTGGTTGACGTCAGAAACCAGATCAGAGACCTCGCCGTCTCGATGAAGAGTGAAGACTTCACCATGTTGGCAACTGAGGCGTTAAAGGCTCATCCCGGACTCGCCGGCGAAGTAATGGCAGAGCTGGCAGGTGAAAAAGTAGCTGACGCCGTGGCCAAGCTTCGCACCACCGCGGCCAAAGATCTGAAAGACGTCAAGCGAATCAAGACCGAGAACGTTGAGCTAAAGAAGATAATCAAGGAGCAGGGAGATCGCGCGAAGGAGTTAATGGATCGCGTCGAGAAATTAGAGAAAGGAACTCCTCAATGAGTGATCAGATCGTCAGACCTGTTTTTTTCGAAGGTCAGATACTGGGCGCTATCGACCTCCAGGACACGGTGGAGTATTCCCGCGGACAGGAAGCGCGGCATGAACGCTATCTGCACACCTGGGGCATCGCGTCAGGGCTGGAGCTTTCGGCCAAGCCTAAGCAGATCGAGGTTAACAACAACACCATCGACTACCAGGAGATCTGGCTCTCGCCGGGCCTGGCGATTGACGGTCGCGGCCGTGAGATTTTAGTTCCCGAAGCCCATCGGTTATCGGAAAACGACTTCGACCAACTCAACGTGGCCATTACCGACACCACCGCACTTTACCCAGTGTTGCTGATTGGCCGCGACAAGACCGCGCCGGCATCGGCTTTCAGCATGGGCGATTGCACCGCTGCGGAACCGACCCGTCAGGTCGAGGATTACGAGATCACCTTTCGCGGTCCGGGTGAGGACCTCGATCTCGGCAATCAGACGCTGCCGGATATCGCGGCCGGACCCGGCAATGGAATCGCCACCGGCTGGATGGTCCTCCTTGGTTACGTTCGCTGGGATAACAACATCAAGAAGTTCACCGGCTTTGAACTGACCTCCGTGGGAGTGGGCAGGCGTTACGCGGGCGTTCTGGCCGACGAAGTTGCCGCGCGCGGCGGGAGCCTCTTGCTGCGCACCCGACCGAAAAACGAGTCGGGTAAGCCGGCCGTTCTGCTCGATGAGACTGACGGTGGCGAACTCAAGTTTGGCGCGCTCAATGCAGCCGGGGTCGTCGTTCCCGTTCTGACGGTAAAAGCCAACGGCGACATAATCACTCCGGGTTCAATTCAGTCGAAGTCAACCTCCGGCAGCGTCTACGTTCAGTCAGGCATCGCGAGCGATGGCGTGGTGCTGCCGCTTCCGACCGGCGTCAAGCCGGAGGATGTAGGGCCGGGCAAAGGCACGCTTCACATTCAAGTGAGTTTGCGAACCAATGGAGTGCCTCCGCCGAATACTGCCGATGATTGGGCAGCCATCCCGCTCGAGTGTTCGGTCGATGCCGACCGTCGAGTCAGCTGCCGGGTTCGTTGGGTGGAAGTGGGCGGCGTAGGAGGTTTTTTTGATCGACCCGGCGTCTGTGACTACGTTTTGCTGGTTGCAATTCCCGCGACAGCTGGAGGTTAGCCATGACGGATAAAATGACCCTTGTTTGCGTCAAGAAGACAGGTCACGTATTGGCCTTTGTGACTCGCGAATCCGACCCGGAGGCGAAGCTGGAACCTGGGGACGTCGCGGGCGAGACACTACTCGTTCGCTTTGCCGGCGATCCGGCCGCCCCAGCATTTAATACCGCGCGGTTTCTTGTTCCATCCGAAGAACTCACGGTGGAAGTAAAGGACTACGACGATGTGGTTGTGACCAGATCGCGCGACTTTTATCTCGATGCCGCCCAGGCAGTCGTCAGCGCAAGCGGCGCCGTTCCGGCGGTAAGCCTTTCTGGAAATTCGCAGATTACGGTAGACCTGGGGACGAATGTAACCGAGAAGACGCCAGTGTGGATTCAGGTCTCCTCAGCGATCGACCCTGCCAACACTCAAGTTCGCGAATCAGACATCAATATCAACACGGACCAGACTGTACTCGATCTCTTGCCACTTAGTACCGGTGTCCACCATGTGCTGGCGCTTGTCGCCGGCCACCATTCTTTTGTTCAGGGAATCATCGCTCCCTGAAGTTTCGCGCTCATGGCCGAGTTCATCATCCATCGTTGCACGCTACGCGTAGTGCGCCGGCATGGCTGGAGCTGGGGCCCTGGCCCAGAACGGCTGCTCAAGGCGGCGGTGGCGGCGCTGCCATTGCTGATCGCACGCAAGCTTGGCGATCTCTGGCTGGACGAGGCTGACAAGGAAATCACTGAGAAGATAAGCCTGACCGTCCCAATTAGATTGTCTGAGCTGCTGGAGCTGGGCGCCGAGTCGGCCTCGACGAGCGAAACAGTTGGACCTCATTCCGGCGGAGCCTTCGATGAGAGATTGACTGCCGCGGTGAAACGCGCTTTCGTGAAAGAGCTAGCGGCTCTTGAAGTACAGGCACGTGAGACCAGGCTCACCACGGTTGATTCCGAAGCGCAACGACGCGACGACCAAAAAGGTCATGACGACCGTGTCCTGCGCCTGCTTCTCGGATGGAGACGTTTGGGTGAGTTGGAAATCCACCTGGCTTCTTTCAGCGCGCAGGAACTTGAAGCGTGGTACGCCGCCTTGTGCGCGACGATAACGAAGTTGGCGGTCGCGAATGAGGGTGTGCGGCCTGAACGAGTCTCCCAACTTATCCAGGAGTTGGCGACACGCGTCGAGAGTCTGGGGGCAGATCGTCTCGCGATTCTGCGCCTGCGCCTCCTCGCCCTGCTCGCAGTCGGTGAGCGACTACACCTCCAATCGATTGACGAACCCTCGCTCGAAAAAACTTTCGACGACGTAGCTGCGCAGTTTCTGCAATCGGAGAATTACCCGGCAAGCGGTTTAGCCAGAGAAACCGAACCTGAATTGCCATTTCAGAGTTCCGTGTCGCTGCCAGTCGCCTCGCGGCCGGCGCCGCCGTTCATTGTGCCTGTGCCAACGGTCGCTAGTCCGTGCCTCACGAAAACTGAATTCAACATTCGTTCAGTGTTGCCGTTTTTGTTGCTGGGACCGTTGTCGAAGATCGGCTACCTGGAAGCGCTGGCCGCCACGCTGGAGACCATCGGCCTCTCGTCTCAAGCTCCGCTGTTTGCGACGGCGCTGGCTTTCAAAGTTCTGACGCCGCCGGCGCGTGGCTGGCGACGAGACGACGAAGACCTAACCGTTGCGGCCGCTTTTGCCGGAGTCGAAACCGTGCCGCCGGGTGAGGCGTTGACGGAGTTTGCCAGAAAGACTTCTGGACATTTAAGTCCACTCGATTCGCTTGTCTCGCACTCACTGACAAAAGGGCACCGGCCGGACAGTCCCATGCTCCTGCACCGCACCCGCGAGGAAGATGGACCGGAAGGATTCCTGCTCGTTGAAATGGAAGGTCTCTTCCCACTCGCCTGGGCCAATGACCTTCAAGCGCTAATGCCGGCGCTGAGATACTTCAGCGAAACGCATCTGCTAATGCAACACGCCAGCGCGGACGTTGAAACGCTGGCTGTTCTCAACGCCTCCGGCTTTCGTTTTCTCACTGACGCGCCGCCCACGCGTGGAGAAACCTGGCGGGAGATCCGGCGCTCGCCGCGAGAACGCTGGTACTCAAACGACATTGACGGAAAACCAACCGCGCTCGCCCGCACGGCAGCAGAGCTCACGCGCGCAGCAGAGGAGACGGAACTGCTTTGGCGGGCACTCAAAGTGGACCGTCCTGCAATTGCCACCGCCCGGCATTCAGAATTGGAACGAAGCTTGACCGTGGCCGCATCGCTCGCGCTCGGTACGATTTCATGGGCGCTTTGGAAAGATCGGGAAACTGTGACGCCAGTTCTGGCGCTTGAACGCTTCGGTGATCTCGCGGGTCGAGTGCGATTCACGCCGGCTGCCGTTGAGGTGCGTTTGTCGCTCGGCCGGCGACAGCGCGACCTTCACGAACACGGATTGCTCGCCGACGTGCACGACGTTCCCTGGTTGGACGGGCGCAAAGTCGAGTTCCTGGGAGGGTAGATTGGAACTAGCAACACTCGCCATCGAACACCTGCTTCTCAAACTGCGCGTGCTCAACCGCGTCTTGGGGACGGCGGTCGAACGGCAACGGCGCGCCGCGGAGAGATTTGCGCGCCCCGGACTGGCGACACTGTGCATCACGGACGAGCATGTGGCCGCTCTGCTTGAAGATGTCGACGGCTTGGCGGTGCACGGAAATGAAGAACAGACGAACGTCGTTGTAGACCTGAATACGCGCGAACTTGAAATGCAGGAGGAACTGCGCATTTGCGCGGAGGCCAGAGGGTACAAGCTGCCCTTTGACGTGTTGTCTGAGTCCCTGGCGTTGCATCATTACGAGGAGGCTGCGGTCCTTGCGTGCGCCGCCCCCGAAGTGTCACCCGCATACAGTCGTATCTACGGTTACGTACTGGATGATTTGAATCGTCAGCAACCATGCGTGGAACTGATCTGCTTGCTGGCGGCCAATACCGCTCGGCAACGGTTGGCTTTACGGCGCGCGCTAAGCCGTTTTGGCAGATTGCGTCTGTCGGGTGTGTTGCAGCCTGTAGGAGAAGCAGTCCTCGAAGCCCGGCAGGAGTTGCGACTAGAGCCTGCGTGCCTTGATTTCCTCTTCGGCTCCCCGGGCGATCCGACAAGTTTCTTCCGAGATCGAGCTGAGGTCGTCGTCCCTACCGGTGTTGAACTGCCGCCAGAGATCGATCCTGTGACCATTGAACGCTTGACTAAGTCGATCAGGGAACGACGCATCAGCTTGGTAGGGGTTTGGGGTGCGCGACACTGCAGCAAGGAAGAACTTCTCTTTACGGTGGCCACTGCATTGCGATGTCCTCTGCGGCGCTTCCATCCGATCGGACTAGCCCATGCCGATCTCACTCAGAGCGTTTATCAGGCGATTCAGAGTGCATCGGCGCTCGGCGCGATCCTCTGGGTGGAAACCGATGACATCCAGGGTCCAGAGCATGAAAGCGCGCGCAATGCGCTGGTCGAAGGATTGGCAGCTTCGAGTGTGCCCACTTTACTGACAGGCACGCATCCGTGGCGACCGGTTCGACTCCTGGAGTCGCGCGGCTACGTCGAGTTTGAGTTAGCGTCGCCGAGCTCTCAGACTCGAAAGAAGATGTGGTTGCGAAACATGCCGGACGTGTTTGAGCCTCAGGCCGGCAATCTCGCGTCGCGCTTTCGGATGAGCGGCGCGGAGATGCGCGCTGCGGCCAAGTTGGCGCGTACCAGCGCCGAACTCGGTAGCAACGGACACAGTGTCGAGCTGTTTGGCGAACTTGAAACCGCTTGTGCAACCGTAACCCGCAAGCGCAGTGACCACTTTGCCACGTCGGTTAAGCCGAAGCGCACGGCTGACGATCTCGTGCTGCCGGAAGACGTTCACCGGCAGGTGCTCGAAATAGCTCGCTTCTTCCGGGCCAGCGCGCTGGTTGATGAAGAATGGGGCTTCGGTCGAATGACTCCGGGTGGTGGCATCAAGGTTCTTTTCACCGGTGAACCGGGAACGGGAAAGACGCTTGCCGCTGAGGTTATAGCGGGCATCATCGGTCTGCCGTTGTTGAAGGTTGACCTGGCGCGAGTCGTGTCGAAGTGGGTGGGTGAGACGGAGAAGAACCTCGACACGGTTTTTCGCGAAGCGGAAGAAAGTCACTGCGTGTTGTTCTTTGACGAAGCCGACTCGCTCTTTGGTAAGCGTGGTGAAGTTCACCATGGCACCGATCGTTACGCTAATCTCGAGATCGGATTCCTGCTGCAAAGGCTGGAAGACTATTTCGGCCTGGTAATCCTCGCGAGCAATTTGAAGGACCAGATCGACACCGCATTCATGCGGCGTTTCCACATCATCGTCCATTTTCCGCTGCCCCGTCCGGCTGAGCGGCGGCGCATTTGGAACCTCGCCTTTCCGCCGAACGCTCCGACTGAAACAAAAGTGGACCTCGACATGCTGATGCAGCTCGACATGACCGGGGCGGCGATCGTCAGCGCGGCGCGCACCGCAGCGCTCCTGGCTGCCGAAGAAGGCTGTTCGTCAATCTCAATGGCGCACGTCGTACGCGGAATCGCGAGGCAGTTTCATAGGGACGCTCGTATTCTGCCGCCGGCGGCGCTGGGATCGTATGGCTCGTTGCTGCGCGGCGCGCCATGAAAGAGGAGTTAGCAAAAGCTACGCGCCGGCCGCACGTTGAGAATTCTTCGTCTTCGAAGGCACCGCCCCACGCTGTTCCGATCCGACCAAATGATCGACCGTATTTCTCCGAAGCGCACGCAGGCGTCGGTAACGCCGTAGTGGCAAACGGAGCAGGTGAGTTCTCGCCGGCTAGCGCGCCAGCCGACTCACTAAGGCTGCAATCCGAATTTGGAAACGCCGCCATGCAGCAGGCCGATCTTGGGGGAGAAGTCGAACGCCAGGGCGGTCCGATGTTGGAACCTGCGGGTACCAGCTCTGCGATCTTGACTCCGACAGGCGGCGAGACATCTAAATTCCTTCCGTCGTTCTTCTCTCCTACTGAATACGGTCCTGTTACCCATCCGCTCGATGACTCGGCGCTAGCCTCGCCGGCACTGCAGTCGGCCAATCTCACAGCGCCCTATGCTACTCAGGCCATGATGGCTCCTTTTGGCGTTCTCCCTCTCTTCACGCTGCCAGACTTAGAAACTTTGATAGGCCCCTACACGCCGATTTCCGAAACCGCGCCGAAGAGCGTCACCACGATCGTGTTTGAGGAAGAGGAGATCGTCGCCGGTGGGGCGGGTGTTAAGAAAGAGGAGGAGGAGAAGAAGAAGAAAGAAGAAAAAGCAGGAGAGGCCGAGACACCGAAAGAGCAAGGCAACGAGGCGAAAGCAAAGAAGGAACAAGCAGAGAAGGAGGCGAAGCCCGACGAAGCGAAGTCTGTAGGCCTCAAGCCTGAAGAGAAGAAGAAAGAAGACGCCGGGGTGCCCACCATAACAGCAGCTGCTCCTGGGACGCAGGCGCAGGTCGAGCCGGAACCGACCGAGAGGGATCGAAAGAAGACAAAGGAGGCTACCACCACGGGCGTCGTTGAGGTCGAGCCCAAGGCCGCTGATGGAGAAGAGGTGCGCGCGGCCGAGAAAACAGCGGCGGGCGGTGGAGGCGCGGGGGATGCCGGACCAGAGTTGGCTCAGTGGGAGGGGAAGATCTCGAAAGCGACCCAGTCGATCCAAACGACTGGTCCCGAAGCGGCAGGCACAACCGGCGCGCAAGCAGTTCGTAGGGAAGCGCGTCAAGCACGTGGGCGTGCCGCCGGCGCGCGCAAGAAGATCGACAAGGAGGCGGAGAAGATCGTTGAGCCCCCGCCGCCCATACCCGACCCGCTCTTGCCTCCCGAACAAGATGCCGTGCCCAAGGCCACAGATCTGGTCCGCTCCGTTTCGGTTCTGAAGCTGCCCAACCAGACGATGCCTCCGCTACAGATGACGCCTGGGCAGATCATGCCAAAGCCTCCGCAGGGCGTATCCGCCGAGCACGGAACCAAGGTCGCAACGGCGTCGGAAATGGAATTTGAAGAGCAGGCGAAGTTGGCATCCGCCGGCGGCAACAAGAAAGAGATCGCGCGGATCAAGAAGGCCCGCAAAGCGAGGGAGAAGAAGTTTAGGGCCGACTGGGCTGAGGGGAAGGCAGAGCCGCTAGTCCTGGTTGAAGAACCGCCGCCGCCACCGGTCCCGATGTCGAAGCAGACGCAGACCGACATCGGCAAGGTCCTCGCCACACTCATCTTGATGCAGGAGGAGGCCGCGCAGGGGATCGTCGCCGACGCTCGCCGCGAAGCCTCGCGCGCAAACGCACCGACCGGTGAGCCGGTGATGCTGCACCCCGTTTTCAACTTCTTTGGGGACAAAGTGCTTCCCGGGGTCAGAGCCCAACTCGGCAAGAAGATTCTCGACATCGGCGCAGCGTCCCGCCTCACGAAGGACGACCTCGACCGTCACGTCGCTGAACGGAAGACGGAGCTGATGGAGCGAGCGGTGCAAACGCTCGGCAAGCTGAGCGGGGTTGCTGAACTCGAAAAGTTCAAGCTCAAAACGGAGTGGCAGCAGAACGCAAACAAAGCTGAAGGCGCCGGCAAGGCTGTCGACAATCACGTGGGCACGCTCGCTAAAGACATCACCCTGGGCAGCAACCCCGAAATCATCCGCCAGAAGCGGGAGCAACTTGTGATCGCTATCTCGCGCAAGACAGCGCAGCTATCAATCGGCTATGTGAAGGCCGGCGAGCGGCGCGTGAAAGCTCTTACCGACGCGGGCAACGCTATGATTGAGTCGTACAAGGACGCCGCCAAACTGGAGCAGGCGAACTACCTCAAAGCAGCGAAGAAGGCTCGCAAGGACGAGGCCACGGCGAAGGCTGAGGCTACAAGTCTCTCGGAGAAAACCTTTGTCTGGCTCGAGGGTGATCTAATCCCCAACCTCACCGAAACCATCCTGAATATGAAGACCACGGCGACGGAAGTGGCCACGGGGTACGACGCCAAGGTCAAAAGTGCCCGATTCAATGCGATCGAGATGATCGCCGACTGGGCCGAAAGCTTGATCGTCATTCAAGAGGGATTTTGGGAGGAGAACATCAGGCAAGTACACGACTGGGAAATTGAGTCGAGGGAGACAGCCGCGACTTGGGAGGCGGCGCAAACCTCCGAAGCGCGCGACTCGCTCGGGCGAGAACTCGATACCCTGCGGAATTTCACTGACCTCCAAGCAGGGAAAATCGACGCGCAGAAGGCCTTCGGCGGTAAACAGCTTACCGAGCAACAAGGCTCCGTTATCAACGACTTCTATCAGGAGGGGCCCGGGAAGGGCGATGCAATCCTCACCGTAGCACAACGACTTAAAGCGCGAATCTCTGCCGAGCGTCGTCCCGAACTGGTGAAAACGTTTGAGGCGGAACTCTGGAAGTTGGGGCCACCTCAGTGGGACCTCGTTGACCTGGTGGCGATGGCCGAGTTTCCAACCGGCAAGGGCGCTGAGTGGATCGCTAGCGAGGTCCGAGACGCTACCGACCGCGTCGGCACCGAGGAGTCTCAGATTTACACGGCGCTTGCCAACATGACGCCGTTGCTCACTCAAGCGGCGCGACTTTACTACCGCAACAGAGGTTGGGGTGACCTGGATAAGGAGTTGGATGACGAGCTGAGCGGGGCGGAGTACAAGCGGGCCAAGGCTCTCATGGACCGCGACCAGGGCATGGCGGGCGCTGCCGCGATCCGTTACGCCATCTTGCCCGGCATGCGCGGCGGCGACGTTTCGACGGTCATGCAGGTGCTGAAGTCGACGCCGGCCGCTGACCTGCGCGCGAAGTTCAAACAAGAGTACAAGACTGACCTCGACACCTACCTCAAGGGCGCGCTTACCGGGGCTGACCTTGAACGCGCACAGGCGTTGCTGGCCGGCGAGACCACTACGGCCTACGCCATCGAGCTCAAGAAGGCGGTGGCAGGGAAGGACCGCAAGGGGGTCGAAGGCGTGTACGCGCAGATTCGCGCCGATGTCGAGGCCGAGGCGGCCAAGAAGTCCGAGGAAGTTCGGAGCGGTAAGGCCCCGAAGGGTGAAAAGGAGTGGAAAACCGCAAAGATTGAGGAGGAGGTCGATAAGCGCATCAAGGATGTCGAGAAAATCTACAACCGGGGGGACGGCCGAGAAGGTGAAGTCAAAAAGGATCTGCGCGCCGACCTCGACGCTAAAT
>Ga0180086_1000083_pt1 | contig 11429 bp, 10 predicted proteins | sample EasRiv760_16_10D_FD_121778 | JGI IMG/M metagenome (GOLD analysis project Ga0180086, IMG submission 121778) | Soil microbial communities from meander-bound floodplain in the East River, Colorado, USA - East River metaG ERMLT760_16_10D | ecosystem: Environmental > Terrestrial > Soil > Floodplain ... | reverse complement strand
GGACTCTTGAACCTTCGTCAAGTCCGCACCTTCCTCGACTAGCTTCTGAACGTCCAGGCCCGATGCCTGCGACAGCCCGGTAGCTACCAGCTTAACCTTGGCTGTGAACTCCGAGGAGTTCAAGTCCTTTTGCAATGTCTCGACGGCGTTCTGGAAGCCGAGGTTGAGTTCGATCTTCTGGCCGAGTTGATCCAAGAACGGCTTACGGATGGACGCCACCAAATCCGAGACGTTTAGTTTCTTGGCCAGATCGACGTTGCCCGCTTCCGACAGTTTCTTCTCAAGCTGCTCGGCGAGAGGGATAGCCTTCTGTAGCGTGGCCAGCCGCTCGGCGTTCGACTTGTTCGGGCCGAGGGCTTCGTTCTGAATCTTTTTGATTTCGGCTTCGAGCGTCTTGACTTCCGATAGCCGACGCTCCTCATCGGCCAGTTGAGCCGCAGCCTGCTTACCAGCAGCCGTAGCGGTCGCAGCCCGCGAGGACTCCGCAGTGATCTGCTGCTGCAAGACGCGATTGATCGCGTCCTCGGCTTGCTTCTGCCGGACGCGCTGCCCACCCTGAGCGGCACTATTGGCCGCGCTCTCGGCGATAGAGGCAGCTTCCTGTCGGGCAGCATCGGCCTGCTTCTGGGCCTCGGCGGTGCCCCTCGACTCCAACTCGTTCGCCCGTTGGAGTAGTGTGTTGACTCGATTTAGTTCGGCGACTCGCTTCTGATCGTCACCTAGACCGCCAAGGCTTCGCTGGAAGCGGTTGGAATCGACCGTCTTAACAAGGTCTTGAATCTTGCTGAACGACTCGGTGGCCGCAGTCTGTGCAGCCTTCTCAGCATTACGCACCGCATCCACGTACCGCTCATAGGCGGCAATGCGGCTGTCGATCTGGGCCTTGAAGGCGTCCCTGATCTTCTCTTGCGTTTGCAGAGTAGAGGTAAGTTCTGTGTTATTAGCCTTCTGAACCTCCGCGACAAGTTTCTGAATGTCTTGGTCCTGTTGATCGGTGCGGGACTTGCTGGCCTCGATGTTCAGCTTGGCAAGCTGAGAAGCAGCCAGGGCGCTCGCAGCACCGGCATCACGCATACTCTTGCCAAGGGCCGAGAGTTCGTCGAACCCTCGCTTGGACTCATTGCCGAGCAGGAAGATGGCCGCACCCAGGCCCGCAATCAGGCCGACCGGGCTGGCAGCCAGGGCTACCGTAAACGCACCGATGTTAGTCGCAGCCGTCAGGAAGCCCGCCGATGTAAAGGCGAGTTGTGCCGTGAGCGTAGTTAGACTACCCGCTGCAAGCAGTGCCTCAACCTTGACAATGACAAGTCCGCCCACTAGGGCCGTGCCTGCGGCAAGGACTGCATTGATGGCAGTGGACAGTCCACCGAGCGGCTGCGTCAGTTGGTTGACGGCGGCTACAGCGTTCTGCCCAATGTCCACGATAAACAGGTTCTTGACCTGATTCAATTCCGTGGACACCTGCTTGGCGTTCGTCTCGATGACGATTTGATTCTTGATGTTCAGCAAGTCCGCCGAGGCAGCCTTGATCTGCCGCAGGCTCTCTGCCGCCCGCTCCGCTTGGTCGCCGGTCAAGCCCAACACACCGCGAGCCACTCGGACGTTCTCCGTCAACTGAGCAATCTCGGACGCCGTATCGCCGCCGACTTCTGTGATCTGCTCCAAGAACGGCAGCAATCCACCCGCTGCCTGGATGCCCGCTTCCGCAGTGGACACACCCAGCTTGCGGAACACTTGTTCCATGTCCTTCGTCGGCTTGAGCAAGCCACGCATCGTGTTGCTCAACAACGTCATCGCTTCATCGGCGGGGATGCCGGTGATCGTCAAGTTCGTCATCGCGGCGAGAACTTCGTCGATGCTCACGCCCAATTGGGCGGCAGTGACCGTGACTCGACCCAGCGAGTTGCCGACCTGATCCAGCGTGAATCGGCCCAAGTCAACCGCCTTGAACAGCTTGGCGGATACGTTGGCAGCTTCCGACGTGGAGAGGTTGTACGCATTCAGAACAGACGAGATAGCATTGACCGCTTGGGCCGCATTGGAGCCGGTGACGTTGGCCAGCTTGAACGCTTCGCGGGCGACGTTGGACGCCTCGGCGACGGACCCGATTTGATTCGATAGCAACTCATACTGAGCCGCAGCAGCTTCCAGAAGCGGGATGCCGAACTCATCGGACAGGGCGCGAACGTCGTCGCCAAGCTGCTTGATGGTTCCGCCAGTGGGACCAGCGATTGTCTTGATACGGGCAATGGCGAGTTCAAACTGAATCGCCTCCGAGAAGCCCTCAGAGATAGCGTTCTTCAAAGAGCTAATGGCACCGGACAGTAGGTTCGCTGCGGTGACTGCACTTAGGAAACTAGAGCCTAGCCCGTCGCCCAGCGGCTTCGGCGGCTGCGCGTTGCGTAGCTTGTCTAGCTGGGCCAGCAGCCGTTGGATTTGACCCTGCGGGCCAACCAACGCTGCGTTCAGGTTACGGCCAAGGGACGCGATTTGCGTGGCCGACAGATTGGCCTTGGCACCGATGAGGGCAATCTTCTGCACCAGCGCGTCGGCCTTGCCGACTTGCGATGCGTCGATACCCGCAGTGAGTCCGCCCAGACCCTTCTGTAGTTGTGTGGCCCGGCCCTGCACTTGACGCTGGCGGGCAGCATTGGCCTCCGCAGCAGCCACCTTGTCGGCAGCCGCAGCAGCAGCATTCTGGGCACGTTGTAGATCGGTAAGGGCCTTGACGGTATCGGCAATGGCCTTAACGTCGGCACCGAGGGCGCTAAGCAGATCGCGCCCCGACTTGTTGAAAGCGGTGTTGGCCTGTGCGGAATCCTGCACAGCTTTAGCGTAAGAGCTAAATGTGGACGTAAGCTGCCGCAAAGCATCCAGTGCTTGCGAAGCATCTAGCCCCAGCTTTTGTACAATTTCGTCAGCCATTAAAACGACCGCTTATCGAAGTCAAAGAATTTGGACAGGTCAGGCAATCTTGCTTCCCGGATAGTTTCTAGGAAGGCGTTGGCACAATGCTGGTCGATGTTGTATGGACCCGGTTTCTTTAGATTAAACCCAAAGACTGTAGCATCAATTGCGTTGTTGATTAGAAGGTGCATCAAGGCCGTTCGGTATTCGATTGTGACCTTGCCGCTCGCGTTGGTTAGCGTTGCGGAACTTGCTCCTGCCCCACGGCTGCTCTCGTTGCTATGGGCATGACCTTGTGGTGCATTGATTGTTACCGACCGACCGATTATCTCGGCCAGCGGTAGGATCGTCCCCACAGACGCACCGCTCCATACGGGGACGATCCTAATGAATTCTGTGATCCACGCATCCCATGCGCGGAACACTTCCTGTTCGACCTTCTCGTTGATCGCTTTCTCGGCTGCTCTGGTGCTGAAATTGATTTCAGCAAAGAAACCTGTTAGCTTCATTTTCTACTCGCAGCCGCAAGGGTCGGACTCGCACCGCCTCCCATCATTTCTGCAAAGTCATGTTCGCAGGTCTGACAGTACCCAACGATTAGAGCCTGGGTCCAGGTGTCATTATCATCCCAGCTTTCCTTTACGCCGGGCGGTCGAACATTAAGGCGCTCGCACGCCCGCCAGATGGCATAATGGATCGTGCGATACTTCGGCCAGAGGATTGCCTTTACACTGTCCCCTGACCAGCTAAGAAAGCCTTGCGCGCCGATTCCAGCATTTCCTCATCGAGACAGTTGGCTTGCAGAACCAGCGTGTTGATGCGGTTGATTTCGACAGGCGAGAAGCCTGACGCCTTCAACTCATCCACGTAGTTCGTCCAAGTGTTCGAGTCCTCAATCTTGACCGTTTCCCATTCCAAGCCTTCGGTGGCCTGTAGGGACTTCAAGAAAATCCAGCACATGCGCCGTTGATTGTGTTCAGCTAACGCCTGTAGGAATTCCGGTGCCGTTGTCATTTCCTGTTTCTTGCCGCCCTTGATCGTCCGCACTTGCGGCTTCGGCTCAGGGCACAGCACGTCGAACTCCTCGTATCCAGTAACGGCCTTCGCCGTGAATACTAGGTCGCCATCTGGCCTCGGCAAGACCAGCGTAACTTGATTCGGACATTCCAACTTCATACCGTTCATCTTCATGGTGACAACTCCTGCGGGATGTTGTGGCCCCGCCCGCTAGATTACGGGCGGGGCCGGGTTAGTTAGGGAAAGACTTAGGCACGAGTCACAGTCGGCTCGGTGGCATTGCACTTACCACTGACGCTGATCGTCGCATCCTGTAGGTTGAATTCCAGACTCTCATACCGAAAATCCGGGAACACGTAGTTCTCGTTGAGTTCCGAACCGCAAGGCGGGTCGTACACAACCTCAATGTCCACAGAGAACACTTCGCACGGATCGCTGGACGAACTCTCTAGGTTCGCGCCTTCGTTGACCCGCTTGAGGAAGTCGATTGGCGACGGGTCCCATGCCCCGCCCGAACCATTCGTATAGAACTCATACAAGAATTCCAGTTGGATTTCCAATGGCTGCTCGTCGCCCTGCCGTACCGTATCCAGGTTGCCCCGGTCTAGCACGTAGTCGAACTCGCGGGCCTCAGTCCAGGTCAGGTTTCCTTCGCCGATTCGGATTTCGATTCGGGCCGGGAGGAACGTGATGACCGCATTATCTGCCGGGATGCCAGCCGCCGTAGCCAGGGCCGGACTAAAGGTGATGATGCCCGTGGTTCCGCCAGCGTTGAGCGTGGTAATCGTAATCGCATCGCCGCCGCCCATCAAGTCCACGTCCGTAGCCGTTAGGACCGGGACGTTGACGCCAGCGTACACGCCTGCAAACTTGATGATCCAAGAACTTGCAACCGGGGACGTGACCACAACATCGCCGGGAGCGATATTCGACAAGGCTTCGAGAGCCGAGAGAACATCGTTGGCGCTGGCGTTGTACAGGATGTTCGAGGTCGTTTGACCACTGAACGTGAGTGTGAAGTTGCCGGACGTGGCATCAACCACGACCTTCTGGTTTTCATTCGCGTCGGTGGCAGTGACCGTGTAGAATTCCTCGGTCGAGCCTGCAACAGAGAAGCGTGCCCCCACCGGAACCACAGTGCCGGAGTCCGGCAGATTGGCAATGGTGTCAATGTAGAGCGTTGTATTACCATTGGCCGGAGCAGCCGGAGCGCCTGGGCCGTTGACAGCCGCAGTCCCGGTAAAACCGTCCTTTAGGTAAATCGTTGTGTTTCGGAGTTCAATTTGAGCCATAGCTTATTTTTCCTTTTTGAGATTAGGCGCGAGTCACAGTCGGTTCGGTAGCGTTGCACTTGCCACTAACGCTGATCGTGGCGTCTTGAAGATTGAACTCAAGACTTTCGTAGCGGAAGTCCGGGAACACATAGTTCTCGTTGTCCTCGCTACCGCAAGGCGGATCATAGACCACCTTAATGTCAACTGCGAATACTTCGCAGGGGTCGCTAGACGAACTAGCCAGATCAGAACCTTCATTGACTCGTTTCAGGAAGTCAATCGGGGACGGGTTCCATGCGCCTCCCGAACCATTCGTGTAGAACTCGTAGAGGAATTCTAGCTGAATCTCTAGGGGCTGCTCGTCGCCCTGTCGCACCGTATCCAGGTTGCCCCGGTCTAGCACGTAGTCGAACTCGCGGGCCTCAGTCCAGGTCAGATTTCCTTCGCCGATGCGAATTTCAATCTGAGCCGGGAGGAAGGTAATCACGGCGTCGTTGTCAACCGAGCTAACGAGAGCCGGTGTAAACGTGATGCTGGTGGTCGGAGGACCGCCAGAGTGGGCCGTGACAGTATGAATCGGCAGGCCAGTCTCGCCAGCCACCGTAAACCGCACGCCGTCAAAAACCTCATTGCCAGCATCGGGCAAATCGGCAAGGCTGTCAATCACCATTGTTACGGTGGACGACGCATAGCCGCCACCGAAATTCACCGCAGCCGTGCCGGTGAAACCATCTTCGAGATAGATGGTAGTATTACGAAGTTCAATTTGTGCCATTGTTAAAGGCTCCCTTAGTTTCGGAGACAGATTTGGTATTTACCGCCAACCATAGATTCGCGGAGTCGAACGTCCTCTTTGAGTTGACCGAAGTGAGCCACGAACCGTGGCTCGACCAACTCCTCTCTCAGAACTAGACAGCCGAGGAAGCTGCCATCGTCATCCGGCCCATTACCGTGCTTGAAAACGTCGATTGGCCCCATCGCCGCATAGAACACACCTGCGTTCTGGATGATGGTGTAAGCATTCTCCTCAGTCATGTAGGACTGCAAGATAATGTTTACGGTGACGTTCAGCGTGTAAAAGTCCTTGCTTGGATTCCTCGACACCGGGCCGTTGATGCGAAGTTCAGCATGGTCTAGTTTTCTGATCTTGTCCGAGGTTCGATCCTCGATCCCTTCGATCAGTAAAGGTACGTTGTCAGCCTCGGCTGCCGCCTTGAAGTGGTCGGCAATCGAAGCGAAAATCCAGCGTGGCCAGTTTTTGTTAGCAGGCATTATTCCACCGTTGCCACGACTGTTTGTTGTAGGTTCAGACCGGACGAGTTGACAGGCAGGCTGTCAACTGTCTTAACTACCGAGTGGGTGCCCGCAAGGCCGAGAGTCGAGAGGACCCGTTGAGCGTACTCATCATTCAACAGCGTTTGGGCATCTGTCGAGAGAGCTAGGTCTTGCGTAATTAGAATGTCTCGAATCTCATACGGGGGCATGTTCGGCAGGTTCTTAACGGTGATGACCCAGCCAGTGTCGTACTCCACACGCTCGACGTTCACTACGTCCCATCGCGTGTGATTGAACACAACATAATCCTCCGGCTTAATCTCGAAACCGTTTGGCAGATCGCGGGCATCAATGATGATTTCCCGCTTAGACGAATCGAAGGCCCCGCCGTACACGAACTCTTTGTCGGCGGAGATAATCGAAATTGTTTGAACGACGGCACGCTGAATCTTGTAAGGAAGAACCGGGGCTTTCCGCACCGGGAACACTTCCTTCACGACCGTCTTTTCACCCGTCAGGTGATCGGTGGTGCTGGACACCACTCGATACACGTCCACGCGAGCGCCATACTGGCGCTTCATAGCGTAGATATTGCGACGAATGAATCGTTCTAGGGACCGATTTCCGTTGGACATTCCTGCCAGCCTTTAGTCAGAAAGGTGTTTTTGCAGCAAGTCCTCAAGGCGTTCCATGACTTTCGTATTCGCATTCAGGGCCGTAGTGGCGTCAATCACTGCCCCGCCGAGTACGTCATTCAGCTTGTTGGATAGCTCGTCGATGCGCGCTGTCTGCCGCTTCTCGCGCTGCCAACCTTGCCAAACGAAGTAAACCGTGAATGCTACGAATGGGCCAAATTGTTTGGCTAGTTCAAAAAAGTCGAAGGTCATGTCCGCTAGAGTCCCTTCTGTGTAAGAGAAGCGGTGGGCGGGCGAACCCGCCCACCGCCGTATTAAACCGGCCTAAGCCGGGTTGCCTTTAGGCAAGCAGAACCGCACCCAGGTTGGTGTCAAGTTCCTTCACGCCGCACAACAGGTCGAGGGTCACGACTAGACCCTGCTTCGTGCTGTTGTACTGCATCGTGGCGCGAATCGCCATTCCCTCGTCGGACACAACGCCCGACCGAGCGCCGAACTCCTGGGGCGGCGTGACCAGCGGACGGGTCACGAGAGCCAGCGAGTTGCGGTGGAACGCCCAATTCAACGAACCAGACGGGCCAGGGAAGGCGGCGTCGTTGTTCGTCAGCGAGGCATCCAGAGGACGATCCAGGGTGACGGTCGTTTCGGTCGAGCTAACAGCCTCCGTGGCAATCACCGTGTAGGTGTGCCGCGAGCCGCCAGTGCCGAACGCCAACAGTTGACCGACTTGCGGCCCCTTGTTCGCGGTGTGACCGTCGATGGCAATGCCCTTCGCGTAACCAGCCGAGAACCCACCATTGACGGCGGCAGCGTGGTAAATCTTGAAGGGGGCCGTCGCCAGGGTGGCATACTTCAGCGCGCTTACCAGCGTGATAGCCGTGGTGTCGGCCATCGACAGGGTGCGAGCCGAAACAATCTGCGGCTGTTGATCGCCAGTGATGACGATGAACTCGCCCACGACCGCATTGTAGCCGGTCAGGGTGACAGTCTGCGAGCCAGTCGTTCCAGCCGCAGCAGCGTTCGTCACGGTGCCGGAGCTATAGTCGGTGGCCGAGTCAGTCACGTAGTTCATGTTCTGGCACATGAAAATGTCGAAGCCCAGCTTGCGACCCAAGGACGCCTCGCGGAGAGCCGTGCCGTCGTCGCCAACCTTCTGAGCCTCCAACAGTCGGCTGTCCTTTAGGAACACCGTTTCCGTCGAGGGAGTCACGATGAGCCGACGCCCATCAACATACGCCTTGTTGTCATTCAAGACTTGGCGCAGGTCGAGGATGTAGTCAACCGCATCCGAGCTAGTGATGCCGTTCAGCTTGCCCGCAGAGTTCGCTAGGAACTTGTGGACCTGACCCAGCACGACCTGATCGACCGCACGAGCAATGCTCTGCATGGCAGGCTGCACGTACTCAACCACAAGGTCCTTGAACGACTTGCTCCACTCCTCATCACGGATGATGAAGGACGTGTGGAAGTGCTGATTCAACGGGACCTGCACGTTGGTCGCAGTCGCGTCTTGCAGAGTAATGTCGTCCGTCGCCGTCTTACGCTTGGCCACGAACTCGCCCGGCTTCCGGGTATTCACAATGTCGCCGAAGCTGGCCACCTGATCCTCGAAATCGCGGTGGACGAGATTCGAGACGACCATGTTTTCCAACAGGATCGCCAGGGACTCGTTCGCCCAAAGTTCCGGGATGTAGGCGTCAAGGCTGTTCGCAAAGAGGGCCAGGGTCGGTTCGGTGTAGATCATGTTCATTCTTGTTTTTCCTTGTAGGGAAGAAGTTAGTTTCAAATCAATCGAAGCGTTGCAGCCCCAGATTATTTCAGTCCGATAGAGCCTGGGTTCGTCTTTCGGAGTTTGCGGTATTCAGAGGGCGTGAGTTGAGTCACGTCCACCTTACCATTTTTCCCGGCTGTCGTGCCGGTGCCGTTACCGCCTCCAATACCCCCTTGGGCATTGGACTTAAAGAGATACCCATACTCATCGGTTTTCTCTTTCATGTGTCCCACGGCTTCGTCTGCGGTAAAGACGTTCGTGACGGATTCGCCAGTCTTAGCGTCCGTTGCAGGCCAGTGAATACGGGGGGCCAAATCGCCCGTAGGCTTGCCTGACGGATCAACAAGAGTGGTCATCCTTGTTAGAGGCTGCAAGATCGCTAGGATGTGATCCGAGCGATACGCCTCACCCTTCACCGCCGCATCCTGAATGGAGCGTCGGATTTCGGTAGATTCATAGCGGTTCTTCCAAGAGTCCCGTTCCTCAGCCAGTTGCTTCGCAGTTTTCTGCGACTCGTTCTTTAGGCTCTCGAATTGCTTGGCGAGGTTTTCTTCCTTCGTGCGGGACTCGGCCCGAACCGTCTCAAGTCCTTCCTCCAACTGCTTCCGCTGTTGCTCAGTCAGTTGGAAGTTCTCAAGGACTCGCTTGTATTCGCCTTCGACCTTCTCGACCTTCTCCTGGTGCTTCCGACGATCCTCAGCCATGAATCGGTTTAGGTCATCTTGCGTAAACACTTTCGGCTTGCCAGAGGCAGCAGCCGCAGCATTGGCAGCCGCAGCAGCCGCAGCCGCACCAGCACCAGCCGGGGCACCTGCTCCATCGCCACCACTACCTTCGTCGCCTTCGCCATCATAGAGGGCCAGGGTCGGGAAAACAAACAGGTCGTTCAGATCGTTCTTCATTGCTACATTTCCTTAGTTCCCTACTTGACGTAACTCAGAGTCCCGTAGGTTTGGCCCTCTGATCCCTTCTCGATAAAGTCGGAAGGTTAGTTTGCGCGACTGAGAATGATTCCTCCTGGCTCGCGCAAAAAAGGTCGCAGATACCGCCATGCGGTTGCACTAGGCACACCAGCGTTTAGGTGCTGCGGTGGATTATGCGACCGAGAGTACGTGGTACGCACGCTCGCATATCCGTGAGAGATAATGGCTAGGTTCTCTAGCTCAATGTCCGGGTCCACGCCGTCGAGAAGTGCGTAAGCAATCTCAAGACAGGCGTATTTGATTTCGATTGGAATGTCTGTATCTGTGTCTCGCGGGAATTGCAACTCTTGGGCGAGACTCGCGGCGTTGATAACCTCTTGAGTCGCGGCTGCGTCGGCTGCCACTGCATCGTAAACAGTTTTCTTGCAGCCCTTAAAATTCAATCGGTCAATGATTCGTGTCGCGGCGGTCAGGGACTTCTCCCGGTCTGCCGGACTGGCATCGGTCCAGGCCACTTCATGCAGCCGGGCCTCGAAGTAATCGTGAGCCTCTTGAAGATTAACGTATGCAGCCATTCCAGTTTCCTTACGAGCAATACGTGATGATTAGAACATACCCGTCCGCACCGTTGCCGCCAGCACCAGACGCCGTGGTGTTATTGTTGGTGTGGCTTCCGCCACCGCCGCCACCACCCGGATAGCCACCACTGCCGCCCGCATTCAGGCCGGCTTGGTTAAAGCCACCGCCGCCACCGGAGCCACCAAAGTAGTAGCTGCCGCTGGCTTGACCGTTCCCTGGTGTTGGTACGCCCGCAGTGCCGCCAGCACCGCCAGCAAGGTTGCCCGAGATTGAACTACCACCAGCACCACCGATACGCGCGAGGTTGGTAGAACTAAAACCGCCACCGCCACCGCCGCCAGCGGCACCACAAAGGATGTGGTTTAGCGTCGTGCTGCCGCCCGCAGTACCCGCCGCAGCCTCACTGCTACCATTTCCGCCAGCGCCACCAGTACAGAAGGCACCAGTAGCCGAACCACCAGCCGCCGCGCTGTTGTTCCTTAACCCGCCAGCACCGGCACCGCCACCGGGAGCAACAGCACCACCGAAGGTGCTGTTCGTTCCTGCGGTTCCGAGGTTGCCGTTGGTTGTGTTAGTTGACGTTCCAGCAGCGCCCGTTCCACCAAGGCCGACAACGATTGCAGCACCGTCTGCGACTGCCGTTGCAGGGAAGAAGCCGGTGGTCATACCGCCACCCGCACCGCCGCCACCGCCGCCACGGTGCGTACTCGCCGCACCGCGAGAACCGCTACCGCCGCCGCCGCCCGCCCCGATGAGCAGTGTATAGACCGACGTGGCATTAACCGGCTTCCGATAGCTGTATGACCCCGCGACCGTTTCAACCTGGATGCAGGTTCCTTGAACGTACTGCGTGCCACCTGTCTCGATATACGAGCCATCCAGAGATAGTTTGTCAGGCGTGATGTAATAGTTGCCAGCAGTATTGGTGCTGAGTGTTGCACTCGGCGCATTAACACGAGAACCACTAGCTGCTACGATTCCATAGCTGCCATTGAAACTGGCGGTCGAACTATCGAAGCGAATCAGCGACCCTTGTGAAGCATTAACG
>Ga0180086_1000082_pt1 | contig 11483 bp, 9 predicted proteins | sample EasRiv760_16_10D_FD_121778 | JGI IMG/M metagenome (GOLD analysis project Ga0180086, IMG submission 121778) | Soil microbial communities from meander-bound floodplain in the East River, Colorado, USA - East River metaG ERMLT760_16_10D | ecosystem: Environmental > Terrestrial > Soil > Floodplain ... | reverse complement strand
CGCGCATCCGAGCAGCGACAGAGGATAGTAGCGCGTGTGCACGATCGTGAGCTCGCTCGGGCGCGTGAACAGCTCTCGCGTGAGCCGGTACAACTGTCGCAGGCTCGTCGGAAACGGCATGCGGTCGTGCGAAAGGGGACTGGCGCACTTCAGCCGGTAGATCGTGACGCCCGGCAATTCCTCCCGCCAACCGAGTCGCTCCGTGTCATGGGTGACGATGCGCACCGCGAAGCCCAGCCGGGCGCATTCGCGCGCTTGAAGGTACACATAGCGCTCGACGCCGCCGGGATGGGGCGGGTAATACGCGCACACGATCGTGATGATCCGCTGAACGCCATTCATCGCTCGGCCAAGTGAGGATCGCGCCCGGCACCGCGAGCATCGGGACCGGCATGATCACCGTGTTCTTGCGCGCGTACCTCAGGCGGACCTACGCGTCGATCACTTGACGGCGTCGAACACGGGTGGGACTCATGAAGCCTCCTGGGTCAGCCGATGGGACGCGCCGGTCGTTGCCGGCGCCTCACGTGTCCGTGGTGAGAATCGCACGCACCCCTCGGGAGTGTCAACGCCGCCGGCCGGCCCCTGCGACCAGGAAGGCACCCGCTTGCCGGACTGACACCGTCCCGCGAACGTCCAACGTAAATTCTTGGTCTTTCGGCGATGTCGGGTTGGCATTCCCGCTGCACGCCCTCGCGCCCGTGTTGGTGTCCATCCCCGCGGCGATCGAGGAGACCCTCAGTCGCCCCCTTGTGCCATACCGAACCTGAAGTGCCCACCGTACGAACGCGTCTCCAGGAGGGGCCTATGCCGGTGTTGGGCGTGACCGTGAAGCGTCCCGTTGTCATCGGATCGCTCGCAATGGTTGTTGCCGCGGTCTCCCTTGTCGTGAGCGTCGTTGTCGGTCCGCTCCGGGCGCGAGAGGTCGCGTCGCCCTCGGCCACGGCCTTCGCCGTGCGCGGGGCGGAACGGGTGAAGACCGCGTATGGCGAGTGGGTGAAGCAGCACGACGCTTACGGCGGCGATCGCCACGTGATGATTTCGCTCGGCTACTGGAAGGCGCTCTCGGAAGCGTTCACCCGAGCCAGCGGGATGGCGAAGCTCAACCTGATCGACGGCACGGTTTCCGTTACCGTGTCCGGCCTGCCGTCAGGCGAGCAATGGGACGTGTGGCTCGTCGACAATCGGCCGGGCCCACTCGCGAGTATCAAACCCTCGCCCGCCGACGTGAAGATCAGGGTCGGCCGATTGAGGGCCGACGGCGACACCGCCAAGCTCGACGCCGAGCTGGGGCGGTCCGCCTTCAACGAGTTCCACGTTGATCTCGTCGTGGTCGCCCCAGCCGGCGGCGATCCCGGGACGAAAGGTCTGCTGTTCGGCGCGCCCGCGCTTTTCCAGCGCCTCTACACGGCACGCCGGAGCCAACGGCTGCTCGCGCTCAGCGACTTCGCGGCGCAGCCCGGGATCGGGGTGAAGCGCCACTGGGCCTCCCGGTTCGGCGTGCCGGCCGCCGAGGCCGACGGCATCGTGGTCAACGAGGACGTCGTCTTCAACGCCTTGGTGGCCACCGGCGCCAACCTCTTCATCAACGAGAAGTTCAACGGTAACGGCCGTACCTGCACGAGCTGCCACCGCAAGGAGCAGAACTTCACGATCGACGTCAACTTCATCGCCACGCTGCCCGACGACGACGCGCTCTTCGTCGCCGAGTTCACGCCGGCGCTGGCGTTCACTCCCTTCGGTCCGAAGTTCGAAGTGCCCGTCCTCATGCGGAAGCACGGGCTCATCGTGGAGAACGTGGATGGGATGGCCGACCTGGTGAACAGGTTCACGATGCGCGGAACACCCCATACCCTGGGTCTTCGCCAGTCGCTGACCCCGGCGGCCGCCGACGGGACCACCCAGCCGCCGAACCAGCGGACCGGCTGGAGCGGCGACGGCGCGCCCGGCAACGGGACGCTCCGGGACTTTGCCACCGGCGCGGTCACCCAGCACTTCACCAAGCGGCTCAATCGCATTCCGGGCGTCGACTTCCGGCTGCCCAACAACGCGGAGCTCGACGCCATGGAAGCCTTCCAGCTCTCGCTGGGACGCCAGGCGGAGCTCGCGCTTCCCCTGACCTTGAAGGACGCGCAGGTGGCCCGCGGGCAGGCGCTCTTCATCGCGGGGACCGGCGCGGGAGGCGGAGGCTGCAACGCCTGCCACCGCAACGCCGGAGCGAACGCGGCGTTCGGGGGCGGGGGCAATCGCAACTTCAACACCGGCGTCGAGAACCAGCGAGACCGGCCGCAGGTGTCGACGCTCCAGGGTCTCAACATCGACCTGACGCCGGGCGTCGTCGCCAACATCCTTCCGCGCGACGGCGGCTTTGGCCAGACCCCGGGAGAGGGCCCGGACGGCACCGGGTTCGGCAACGGGACGTTCAACACGGCCTCTCTGGTCGAAGCGGCTGACACCGGGCCGTTCTTCCACGACAACTCGGTCACGACCATCGAGGGCGCGGTCGAGTTCTACAACAGCCAGGAATTCGCCGACGCCCAGGAGATCCCTCGCCTGAACCTCTCGGCGACCCAGGTGGAGGCGATCGCGGCGTTCCTGCGCGTGATCAACTCGCTGGACAACATCCGGGAGGCCACGGAGCTGGCGACCGCCGCCAAGACCGTGAGCGGAGGCACCCGGGCCGAGCTGCTCAAGCAGGCGATCACCGAGACCACGGACGCGCTGACCGTCTTGCACAACCGGCACCTGCACACGAACGCGGTCAAGGCGCTGGGTCAGGCCATCGTCCATCTCGGGTTCGGGATCGTGGCGGGAACGAACGAGATCAACAAGGGTCTCAACCAGCTGGCGCTGGCTCGAGCTGACATGGTGCAGTGACGCCGCAAGCTCTGGCGTCGGCTGTCACCGTAGCACGGCCGGGGGGATCGTCCCCCCGGCCGTTTTCACGAAGGAGGTGGACGTTGAATCTGACGCGCTACGGATGGTTGCTCGCGGCCGTGCTCGCATGGGCGTGCAACGCGTCGCCGCCGATCACCGCGCTCACCGATCGTGATTGTCCGGATGGGGCCCGGGTGTCCGGCGCCGCGCCGCCCGCCGGGTTTCTCCAGCGATGCGAGCTCGCCGGAGGCGTTCGGCACGGCCCATCCAGGGCCTGGCACGACAACGGCCGGCTGCGCTACGAGACGGAGTGGCGGCACGGAATGAAGCACGGGACCTTCACGTTCTGGTACGACAACGGCCGGAAGCGAGCCGAGGGCGAGGACCAGTACGGGATTGCCGTCGGAAAGTGGACCTCCTGGGCCGAGGACGGGACCGTGGCCCAGGAGCAGGTCTTCCGCGTCCCGTCGAGGGACGTACCCGCCGAAACACGGCGGCGCGAGCCGAGAGCGGCGGAGGCGCACTGAAGGCCCCCCGCCGGCTGCACGTGGCTCGCCGCGCTGGAGTATGATCCGCGTGGCGTCCTCTGATGCTTCACCGAAACACCGACAGGAGGCAAGCATGTCACGAGCGTTGGTGGCAGGTGCAGTGGTGGCGTTTGTCCTCGTTGGCACCGCGATGGGAGCTGGGGCTCAAGGCTTGGTCAGCATGCAGAAGCTCTCGGCGCCGCTGGCCAATGAGCTGGTGGGCGAAACGGTCGCGATCTGCGCGCAGAAGGGGTACACGGTGACGGCGGTCGTCGTGGATCTGGACGGCGTGCGCCAGGCGCTGCTGCGGGGCAACGGAGCGCCGATCCACACGCTCGACAACGCGTTCTTCAAGGCGTACTCGGCGGCCTCGCTGACCCTCGCGCGCAAGGAGGACAGCACGAAGGCCGTCGCGGCGCGGATGGCCAAGAACGCGCCGACCACGGTGCCGCAGACGCCCCTGCCCAACGTGACGTATGCAGTGGGCGGTGTGACCATCATGGCCGGCGGAAACGCGATCGGCGCGATCGGCGTGAGCGGAGCTCCGGGCGGCCAGTTCGACGACGACTGCGCCCGCGCCGCCATCGCCAAGATCCAGGACCGGATGAAGTAGGGTTCGCTAGTCCTCGGTCGGCGACGCGGCTTTCTCCACGAGCTGCTCCAGGGCCTCGTAGGGCTGCGCGCCGACCACGCCGTGGCGGCCGACCACGAACGTCGGCACCCCGGTGATCCCGTACTGGCGCGAGAGCTTCCAGTCCGCGTCGACCGCGTCCTTGAACGTGCGCTGCTCCAGCACCTCGCGGGCGCTGTCGACCGGCAGTCCCACGCGCTCGGCGATTTCCAGCAGCACCGAGGGCTTCCCGATGTCGCGCGCCTCCACGAAGTACGCGCGGAAGAGCGCGTCGTGGAGCGCCTCGCCGCCGGGCTGCGTGTCCGCCCACTTGCCCAGCTCCTGGGCCAGCCGGCTGTTGTACGTCATCGTCCGCTCGCCGTAGGGGAGCCCCTCCGCCGCCATGCGCGCCTTCATCTGCTCGTGCCTGGCGCGGCGGTCCTCATCGCGCCCGCCGAAGAGCCCGGCCAGCGCGCGGCCCTCCGCCGGGGTGTCCGGGTGCAGCGGGAAGTGCACCCACTCGACCTTCACGTTGTGTTCGACCTTGAGCTTCTCAATACGCACGGTACTGAGATAGCACCAGGGTCAGACGTAGTCGGAAAAGATCTGCATCGTCACCGGTTCGGTCATGACGTCCTCCTGTCGCGCTAGTCTCCCACACCCCAGGCGATGGCGCTGCGGAGCAGCCTGAGGAACGCGTCGGTCTCCCACGAGCCTCGGAAGGTGAGCGGCGTCGTGTCCGTGGGGTCGGGCGTCCGCGACGCTCGGATGGCGGGGTTGTGGCAGTGGCCGAGTGCGAAGTACGTGACGCCGCCCTTGCCGACGTCACGCGTGTAGCCGAGCACGCGGGTCTTGCCGTCAGGCTGCAACGACGTGTCGGTAGGGTAGAGCGTGCCGATGGTGGGCGACGTCGCGTCCGGGCCGTAGTCCGCGGTGAGCAAGATGCGCGTCGACCCCGGGTGCTGCAGCTCGATGAAGTACGGCTCGTCCTCGACGTCGAAAGACGCCCCGAGCCCTCGGGTCAGGCGATCATCGCCGGCCCGCACGTCGACGTGAATCTTGCGGATCGGGGGATGGGTGAGGAAATAGCTTCCGAGGAGCGCGTGGTGCTCGGTCTTGACGGTGCGGCGTTGCCGCGCGCCTTCCACCCGCTCGGCGCGCCCGCCGCTGGTGCCGTGCAAGCCGAGCCAGTGGCCGCCCGCTTCCAGCCAACTTTGGATGGCCCGGCACTGCGCGGCGTCGGGGAACGGGCCGGCCACGTAGGTGATCAGCAGCCGGCTCACCGATAACCACTTCTCGACGTCCGTAAAATCATTGGCGACGGAGGCGGCCACGTCCTGCTCCGCCAGGAGTGAGAGCAGCCGCAGGCGGGCATAGTCGTGATCGTGCCCGGCGGTCGATCCGCGCGGGAAGCCACCGGCAATGAGATGCGCGCGGCGCGGCGTGGTGTCGGTCATCGGGTCACCTCCAGTGGCCTGAGCATCGCACAGGATCGGCTCGGCGTCGGATCGAGCCGGGTGAGGAGGCTACGGGACGGCGTCGCGCAGCACGGTGATGGGGATTTTCCCCAACCTGAGCTGCTCCTTAGTGCCCGCCTTGTAGACGATCCAGTTGACGTCCATCGGCTCGGGATCGAGCAGCGGGCTCAACTGTGTCAACCGCGGGGCGGTGAGTCTCCACTGGACGGGCTTTCCGCGGTCCAGCATGACGTTCTCCCAGCAGTCGGAGTCGTCGATCCGGCACGTCGCCTGATCCAAGCTTTTGAACGGCTCGATGCGCATGGTGGCGCTCAGGGACTTGAAAGCGACGTAAACGGGCAGCGTCTCGTTACAGGCGTTACGACCGGTGAGGTCGAATTGGACCGCCCTCCACTTCCCCACAGAGACCGTCGTCGGCTGGACGCCCAGTTTCAGTTCGAGACAATCCTTTTGCGCGACAGTCTTGGGCGGCCGTACCACCTCCACGATCTTCTGGAGGCCTACCGTCAGCTGGGTCACCGCGGCCAGGAGGGCCACGATGCCGGTGATGACCGCGGCGATCTTGCCCACCTTGGTGTTGATCACGTCCAGGAAGCTGGTTCCCTCGCCTGGCATCGGTTTCCGTCTCCTCGGGCCGGCTAACCGCCCGGCCGGCTTTCTAGAAAGCCGGCGGCATCGACGATGATCGTGTCCTGGAGCACGAGGCGGACGAAGTTCCGGGTGGCGTTGAAGCGAACGGTCTCGACCCGAAATTCGACGTCGCCCGCGGCCCCGAGGCGATTCCAGAAGTCGATCGAGGTGGCGATGGCACCGGCTTGGTGCTTCATCATGACCGTGGCGATCTCGTTGCGATGTCCGAGCTTGAATTCGGTCTTCATCCAGCGCGCCCAGAGCGAGGTGTTCCGCTGGGGGTCGAGGAGATACTCCACCATTGATTGCACACCGGCGCTCTGCCGCAGGCGCCAGGCCCGGTCGAGGCTGACGAAGGTGCTCGGCAAGAACTGGAAGAGCCCGAGCGCGCCCACCCGGGAAATCGCGCTCGGGTAGAAGCCGCTTTCGTGGCGCATCACCGCGTACATCAGGCTCTGCGACACCGCCGGCGAGCCGTCGATGGGCCACGCGGCGCCGGCGAGGGCCTGATCGACGGCCTTGAGACGGTCGAGCGACGAATACATGGTTGCCAGATAGCGCGGATCGCGCTGAAGGCTGGTGAGACGCTCTCTCCGGCCGTCGCCCCCCGAGGTCATCGCGATGGCGACGGGCCAGTCCCCGACCTCACGCCCCAGGACCGCGGCCAGCCGCAACCGGTTGTCGGCGCTGAAGTCCGAATCCCGCGCCACCGCCGCGTCCAGGCGGGACGCCAGAAGCAGAGCGGCGGCCGGAATCAATCCGCGTTCGTCGGCGCGGGCGAGGGGAATGTCGTCGAGCCGTTCGGTGAGCCGGCTTTCGATCTTCAGGAGGTCGCCGTAGAGCCCGCCGCGGGCGATCGTCTGAAGACGGGCGTGATAGGGCGTGGACTCGACGAGGCCCGTGTCGACCCGGCTCTGCCGATACGCCTGGCGAAGCTCGCGGCGCAGGGATGAATCCTCTTTGGGCAGATCCTTGCCGATGGCCGCCTCGCCGTCCTCCAGGTGCATGCGGGCCCGCAGGCCGTAGTAATCGTACGGCGCCTCGTCGGCGGTTTGACGGAAGAGGGCCTGGGATCCGGTCCCGTCCTTGCGTCGCTCGGCGATGCGCGCCCGCCAGAACAGGCAGCGCAGCCGAAAGACCCCGTCCGGGTACCGCTGAAGGTATTCCTGCAGGAGCTTGTCGGCGGCCTCGAGGTCACCCGGGCCATTGCGGCCGACCAGGCCGAGGGCGGGCAGGAAGGACGCCGAGTCGCGATACTTGTTGGGATCCGGCAGGTCTCGCAGTCGCTGGAACGCGGACAGGGCGTTGCCGGTGTCCAGCCGGAACAGGGCATCGGTGGCGAGTTGGAAGTGCGCGTCGTCTACGACCTGCCCCTGGGGATAGCGACGGAGGTACTCGTTCATGTCCGCGCGAAACGCCTCGACGTTCGCCCCCGGCTCGAGGTTGTGGACGAGTCCGCGCAGGTACAGCGCGCGCTCGCCGACGGGGCCACGTTCCGCGGCCAGCGCGAACGTCGAGGTGAGGACCTCCACCAGTCGTGGCCGGAGCGGCGTCACGCGCCGGTTGAAGTTGGCCCACTCGTACCCGGCCTCGGCGCGCACGTCGGCGGGCGCGTTGCGATCCTCCCACAGCGCCTCGAGCGTCCGCGCGGCCTCCAGCTTCTGTGCCTCGGTCTTCACCAGCTCGAGCAATCGGCGGGCTCGGAAGAGACTCAAGCGCTCCGGGCTCAGCCGACTCTGGAGCTTGGCCAGGATCTCGGTGTCGACCGCGTCGAGCCTGGCACCGGAGTCGATGGCCAGGAAATCGAGGAAGAGTGCCTGGGCCTGGGGACGCTTGGCCTTCCACGCGACGTGCGCCAGGCGTCGGGCGACGTCTTCACGCACGAGCGGCAGGGCGGGCAACGGATCGGGGCTGCGCACCATGCCCGAGAAGAGCCGGGTTTCCGCGAGCGCGGCGGCGACGCTGAGCACGTGATCGACCTCGGCCTTGATCTCGGGGCGGTCCTCCGCCGCATGGGGCTCGAGCAGTTGCAGCCAGCGCCAGAGGCCGATCGCAGCCAGCCCGCTGCCTCCCCACGTGTCGCCGTAGGGCCCGGACGAGGACCCGGAGGTCGCCCACGCGGCGAGCGCGCGGAACGTGAACCGCGCGCGGTCCGGCTGCCCGCGCAGCCGCTGCGCCTCGCCGACGAGATAGGTGACGGTGGGCCAGTGAGGGTCGCCTTGCGACAGTTGACGCTCGCCGCTGAGAAGAGGTTTCAGCGCGGCGGAGACGTCGCCCGATCGTAGCGAGGTGAACAACTCGGCGATGACCTGCGGGGCGATGCGTTCCGCCACCGGCAGGAGCGGCGCGCGAGCGGACGAACGGACGGCGGCCGACTCGCTCGACACCGACCGCGGCGAGTCGCCGCACGCCGCCGCCAGCCAGACGAGAAGCCCGGCCCCGGCCCACACGATCGATCGCGGCCAGAATCGGCGCCGAGTCGACTCGCGCTTCCGGAACACGGACGGAAGCAATCCGTAGTCTGCCGTCTCCAACCTCCTCGCGGTTTCGCCGGCGCGAATGTTACCACGATTGTTCTCGATCGCCGCCCCTGGGGGCGGCTCGCCGAGGTCGGGGCGGCGCCGCCACGACCGCCGCGCCGAACGCGCTAGAATCCAGGCCATGGTGCGCCGTGACGAAACGGACGATCTCGCCCGCAGCACGAGTGAGACGAACGTTTCTCGCTGCGCTCTTCCAGCGGGCGCAAGTCCCGCCCCGGTAAGCGCCGGAGCGCCGGGTAGCAGGCCCCATCCGCCCGAGGGAGACCTGGGCGGACGAGCGGGGTGTCGAAAGCCCGAGAGGCAGCGCGAGGTGTACAGCGGGGAGCAAGCATGCGGGCCGCAACATGACGTGAAACCTGGAGTCTCGACAGATTCACAATCCGGGAGCCGAGCCGCTCATGTCACGGCGAAGGCCATGGTCGACGCGCGAGGTCCGGAGCGCGCGGCGACTCCCGGCGGGGTATGGGGCGCAGCACGCGTGCACGGAAGAGGGCGGAACACGGGAGGCCCGTCTGCGCGGCCCACGTCGGGGCCAGGCGTGCCATATAAGCCGGAGGCGACAACGGCCGCTGGGCAGCGGGAGTCCGAGGGGACCGAGGTACCGCAGACCGGGGCGCGCGCCTTGGGAACGAACGCCGTGCGGCAGAACGCGGCTGGAGGGAAGGGGCCCTGCGGTGGTCGAGTCGTCGGAGCGGGTAAGCGCAAGGGAATGGCCGTAAGCCGTGGGCGGGAAATCCGCACGCACGGTTTGAAAGGGGGTCTTGGCTCCAACCACAGCCGTGAGGCGGACGAGGAGTAGGATCTACCAATGACCACGCCGGCCACGCCCGACCGCATTGATACCGACCGCGCCGCCCTCATCGTGTACGACGCCTGCCGCCGTGCTCTGACTCCCGCCGATCCCGCGCGGCGCGCGGCCATGCGACCCGCGCTGGATTCGTGGGTCAGCCTGATCCGCGGGTGCCGGGCGCGCGGCATGCCGATCGTCTACACGACACCGGTCAGCCGTGCCGACGGCGCCGACGTCGTGCTCCTGCCCACCGATCTCAGCGTCGCGACCGGCGTGCCGTCGCTGACCAACGGCGTCGAGGGCACGCCGGAGGCTGGCTTTCCGGAGGAGATCGCGCCCCGGCCCGAGGACTACGTGTTCCTCAAGCGGCGCCCCAGCGCCTTCTACGGCACCGGCGTGGCCGAGCTGCTGCGCTTCTTGCGCCGCACCGCGCTGGTGATCGGCGGCGGCGCGACCAATCGCGGCGTCGAGACCAGCGTGCGCGAGGCGTTCAGCATGGACCTCGACACCGTGGTCGTGCGCGACTGCTGCTGGAGCGGCGACGCCGCGGCCCACGCCTACAGCCTCGACAAGTCCATGAAGATGTACGCGCGCGTGCGCACGCTCGCGGAAACCCTGAAGATGCTCGCATGAGGGGATGACCATGCCGACCACGCTCTCGTCCGCCCGGGTGGAGCGTTACGCGCGAGACGGATTCCTGTCGCCCATCGCCGCGCTCACGCCGGCGGGGGCGGCCGGCTGCCGCCGGCAGCTCGAAGCGTTCGAGCAGGCCGTCGGTGGACCGCTCACGTCGCCCGGGATCGACGATCCCTACCGGTCGCGCACGCACGTGCTCCTGGCGTGGGTGCACGCGCTCGTCTCACATCCCGCGATTCTGGACGCGGTCGAGGATCTGATCGGGCCCGATCTCCTTGTCTACACCTCGACGTGGTTCATCAAGGAGGCCGCCAGCCCGGCCATCGCGGCGTGGCACCAGGACGCGACGTACTTCGGGCTGCGCCCGCACGTGCACGTCACCGCGTGGCTCGCGCTGACCGACGCCACCGCGGACAACGGCTGCATGGAGTTCCTGCCCGGCAGTCAGCGTCGCGGGCAGCTGCCCCATCGCGCCGGCGTGGTCGCGGCCAGCGTGAATCGCGCCGGCCAGGCCGTCACCCTGGAGATCGACGACGCGCCGGCCGTGCACGCGCCGCTGCGCGCCGGCGAGTTTTCGCTCCACCACACGCTCTGTCTGCATCGCTCGCAGCCGAACCGGTCGCCGGGACGGCGGATCGGCCTGGCCATCAGCTACATTCCGACGTCCGCGCAGCACCTCGGCGTCGAGCACAAGATGCCGGCCATGCTGGTCCGCGGCCGCGACACGTTTGGACACTTCAAGCTCGAGCCCGCTCCCGCGGCCGACTTCGACGACGCGGCCCGCGCCGCCTACGCCCGCTCCTACGAAGGCTACCGGGCCTCGTACGCCGAGCAGGTCGCGCTGGAGGGCCGATGATGCCGAGCCGTGGTGCGCTCATGGGCATTCGCGTCGTCGAGCTGGCCGATGAGCAGGCGGAGTACTGCGGGCTGACGCTGGCGGGTCTGGGCGCCGACGTCGTCAAGGTGGAGCCGCCCGGCGGTAGCCCCACGCGACGTATCGGCCCCTTCTATCAGGACCGGGAGGATCCGGAGCGCTCCCTGTTTTTCTGGCAGTACAACCGGGGCAAGCGCTCGATCGTGCTCGATCTGCACCGGCGCGAAGATCAGGAGCGGTTCCGCGCGCTCGTCGCCACCGCCGATGTGCTGCTGGAGTCGACGCCCAGGGGTGAGCTCGACCGGCTGGGGCTGGGCGCGGACACGCTACGGCAACAGTCGCCCGCCCTGATCGTCGCGCGCGTGACGCCTTTCGGTGATGACGGCCCGTGGGCCGACTTCAAGGCCTCGGACTTGATCCATCTCGCGCTGGGCGGCGTCATGATGAATTGCGGTTACGATCCGGCCCCGGGCGGGACGTACGACCTGCCGCCGATCGCGCCGCAGATGTGGCACGCGTTT
>Ga0180086_1000081_pt1 | contig 11488 bp, 10 predicted proteins | sample EasRiv760_16_10D_FD_121778 | JGI IMG/M metagenome (GOLD analysis project Ga0180086, IMG submission 121778) | Soil microbial communities from meander-bound floodplain in the East River, Colorado, USA - East River metaG ERMLT760_16_10D | ecosystem: Environmental > Terrestrial > Soil > Floodplain ... | reverse complement strand
GTGGGCGAGTACAGCGAATTCGCTGAGCACGGCGGCTTCACGGACCGGCGGTGGTGGGCCGCCGGCGGCTTCGGCGAGAGCAAGAGCCCGGAGGATTGGCAGGAGCAGCTTCAGTTCCCGAATCGGCCGGTGGTGGGCATGAGCTGGTTCGAGGCGATGGCGTATTGCGCGTGGGTCGGCTGCCGTCTGCCGACCGAGGCGGAGTGGGAGCGTGCGGCGCGGGGCACGGAGGGACGCACGTTCCCCCGGGGCAACGCCCGGCCCGACGCCACGAGGTTGAACTACGACGGCAACATCGGACGTCCTACGCCAGTGGGCGTGTACCCGCGCGGCGCGACCCCGGACGGGATCCACGACATGGCGGGCAACGTTTGGGAATGGTGCCTGGACCGGTACGATGAGAGTTACTACAAGGCGAGCGAGAAGCGGAACCCGAAGGGACCGACGAAAGACACGGTCCGTGCCGTGGTGCGGGGCGGCTCCTGGGGCAACGGAGCCAGGGTCGCCCGTTCTGCCCTCCGCGACCGCGACCTCCTCCCCGACTACCGCAGCGGCTACTTAGGGTTTCGGGTGGTGGGGGCGGGAGGCGTCAGGACTCCGTAGCGGCTGAGCCTCTTTACAGCTTTACGTCCTTTGCCCGGGCTGCTGATCCTGGCCAAAGCCGGGCTGAAGCCACCTCTCGAGCTCGTCTCTCAGAGCACGAAATCCTGGAAACGCGGTGGACAGGTCTCGAAGCTCTGTGGTCAGCCGCGCGGCTTCCTCGACGGCTCGAGTCACCGACAACCGGCGCGGCGGCCTGTCCGTGCCATACACGGCTTGCTTCAAGCTGGTCTTCGTATACGGGAGGCGAGGCGTCAGGCCTGTGTGCGCTTGGATCCACGCGGCTTCGGTGACCGTTCGATCCACACCGACACGGTACCAAGCTTCGATTGATGGAACCGCCAAACCGACCGCGACCTTCAGCGATCCCGAAACCGGGCGGGCCGGCAACTGCTGAAGAGAGGTACGTGCGATGACCCTCAGCTCACAGAGTCGGCACCCGTCTTGGCACACGGCCGCGGTTTGAGTCTCACGGTGGGCAATTGGACTGTCAGAATCGACGACGACGACGAGGCCATCGGCGGCGGTCCTGAAGTAGAGATGTTTGATGACGACGGGCAGGATTGATCTCACCGAGGGCCAACCTCTTGACCGAAGTGGCGGGCCATCCATCCGCTCGACGGGTGAACCGAGGACGGCCTCTACGAGGATAGCGATCGCCGATTCATCGGGTGGCGACTCACTGAGGACCGCTACCTTCATGAATCAGCGGGCACCCCTCCAAGAACACCGCTGTACCAGGCGTCACCCAAATGGGTATCTCGTAGCAGGTCCGCCAACTCGTCGCGATCCGCCAGACGCTCGAACCCTGCGTCGCCGTCCGTCTTTTGGGCGATAACGATGGCCTCAGGATGATCGCGATAAACATCCAAGAGATACGGCGAGTGAGTCGTCACGATGACCTGGACCGGCTGACGCTTTTCACCGACCGCTTCCGGATGACTCAAGCGGTATAGCGCGTCTCGTATCTCCGTGAGAAGACGAGGGTGGATGCCACGGTCCGGATCTTCGAAACAGACGATTGGCGGCGGCTCTTGACTGTAGGCGATCGTCAGAATGGCGATGAGAAAGAGTGTGCCCTGAGAGAGATTCTCCGCGGGAATCTTGTCTCCGCCCTGGTGAGTACGAAGCAAGAACGCGCGCATTCCGGATTCCGGGGTGTCGAAAAGGATCTGGTCGAACTCAGGCAGACACCGTCGAATCTCGTCGTTCAGAGCGCGAAAGACCTCGGGAGCTTCATCGCGTAGTCGATCCAGCACCCCAGCCAAATTTTCGCCCCTCGGCCCGATCTGCATACGAGGCTCGAGCCGGACAGGCGCCGCGATGGTTTGCCCATCCAGCGCGAAGATCCGAAATCCGCTGAGCATCTTCACGCGCGCCGACCACTCGAGAATATCCACGCCGCCGATGAATTGTCCCGTGCTATTCGTGGGCCCGAATCGACGACTCCCGCTACGAGTCCAAGCGGACGTCATCAGCCAGGGGACATCGGACCACTCCACGGAAACTCGTACGAAAGGTTCGTGGTCGTCGCTTCCAGTCGCTACCGAAGCAAGGCGCTCGAAAGAGAAACTATCGTCGTTTGCGGCTTGCAGGCCCAGCATTGCCGTAGTCTTGCCGCTGCCGTTCGGACCGATGAGCAGAGTAAACCGATCGAGCGGCAACGTCGCTTTCCGTAGAACGCGAAAGTTCTCAAACTGTACAGTCCTGACGAAGGGAAAAGCGTCGGTCACAGGTCCGAGTATAGCGCACGCCGTGGGCCAAGCCGTCTACGGCCTGGCGATCTGGACGAGAATTGCCAGCTCGATCTGGATGTGTGGTGACGACTACAGAACGAGGAATCGCGGTGCGGGGCGGATTGCCGGCGGCGTGGGCCCGGGCGGTCACGCGTCGCCGCCTTCGGGCTCCGTCGAGGCGGTCAGGAAGCCCAGGTAGACGTAGGGGTACATCAGCCAGAGGGCGTGGGTGAACTGGTAGGCGAAGGCGAGGGCGGCGCCGGCGGCGAGGAGGGGGACGACGAGCGACGGAGTCGGCGCGTGGGCGTCGCGGCGCATCGCGCGCCAGCCTCGGCGGCAGACCACGACGGTGAGCGCGAGGAGGGTCGCGAAGCCCAGCATCCCGGAATCGTGGAGCACGAACAAGACGACGTTGCCGGTCCAGATTTTCATCGGCGGACCGGCGCGGGTCGGCACCGAGAGGCGGTTGACGGAGCCGGCGCCGTGGCCGAGGAGGGGCTGCGTCTCCCACGATTCGATGGTGGCGTCATTGATGATGAAGCGGTGGGTCACGGTGGAGCGCTCCAAGCCCCTCTCGAAGAGAGGCGAGGCGCCGAGACAGAGAGCCTGGACGAGCAATGCCGCCGCCGCCATCGCGCCCAGCGTGGCGAGCTGGCCCGGTCGGGGGCGCTTCGCCCAGGTCCACAGCATGACGAGAGCGGCCATGGACAGCCAGGTGGCGCGAGTGATTCCGGTGACGAGCCCGAACACGGCGGCGGCCAGGGCCGCGACGCGCCCGCGTTGGCTGCCGCCGTCGCGACGCCAGAGCCAGAGGCTCAACGTGAACGGCACCACCAGGAAACTGCTGAACAGGTTCCATTCGCTGAGCGTGACCTGGGGCCCGAACAGCAGGAGCCGCCGGGAGGTCCCGGCGAACAAGACCTGGGCTTGACCGGCGCCCCACAGCGGCCGCTGGTACACGTTCGAGAGATTGGCCACCACCGTGCCCACGATGGCCACCACCACGGCGACGGCGATCCACGCGGACGCCATCCGCCGCTGCCCGTCGGCGCCGCGCGCGCATTCGGCGGCCAGCGCGAAGCAGGCGAAGCCCAACACGTAGACCGCCACGAACTTCGGGCCCTGTGGCCACGTGCCCGCATTCAGCAGGGTCGTCAGGATCTGGGCTCCCACGAAGATGGCCAGCGCCGTGTGGACAGGGGTCCAATGCGCTTGCCGGCGAAGGCCGACGACGATCAGCGCGGCGAGCGCGGCCACCCCGAGCAGACGATCGCCCGTCAGCGTCAGCGTGAACACCGTCGTGAGCGGAGAAGACCACGCGCTTCCCGCGATGAGGAGGAAGGGGCCGGCCACGCGGAGCGCCTGGAGCCAGGTGAAACCGGTCGAGGTCGGCGGATCGTCGTGGTCATGCTCGCGAGGATCGCGGGCCATCCTGCTCCTCCCCGGTCTCGGCGTATTGTAGTCTAGCTGAATCGCACCCATCTGACTTTGGAGGGCGTCAATGAAGCATCGGATCGCGGCGATTCCGGGCGACGGGATCGGCAAGGAGGTCGTGCCGGAGGGCCGGCGCGTGCTCGACGCGGCCGCTCGGCGCTACGGCTTCGAGCTCGAGTGGGCCCATTTCGACTGGAGCTGCGAAGTCTACGCCAGGACCGGCCGCATGATGCCCGAGGACGGCCTCGAGCAGCTCAGGCGCTTCGAAGCCATCTTCCTCGGCGCCGTCGGGTTTCCCGGCGTCCCCGACCACGTGTCGCTCTGGGGGCTCTTGATTCCGATCCGGCGCGGTTTTCACCAGTACGTGAACCTGCGACCGGTGCGGCTGCTCGAGGGCGTCCGCACCCCGCTGGCCGGCCGCGGTCCCGGCGACATCGACATGATGATCGTCCGCGAGAACAACGAGGGCGAGTACTCCGAGATCGGCGGGCGTCTCTATCGGGGGGCGGACGAGGAGATGGCCGTCCAGCAGGCGATCTTCACGCGCAAGGGGTGCGACCGCATCATGCGCTACGCGTTCGAGCTGGCCTCAAAGCGGCCGAAGCGGCACCTGACCTCGGCGACCAAGTCCAACGGGATCATCCACAGCATGCCGTTCTGGGACGAGCGCTTCGCCGCGATCGCCACGGAGTATCCCCAGGTCACGACGGACCAGTTCCACATCGACATCCTCACCGCGCACTTCGTGCAGCACCCGGACTGGTTCGACGTGGTCGTCGGCTCGAACCTCTTCGGCGACATCCTCTCCGACCTCGGTCCGGCCATCGCCGGCTCCATCGGCCTGGCCCCGGGCGGCAACATCAACCCCGAGAAGACGTACCCGTCGATGTTCGAGCCGGTGCACGGCTCCGCGCCCGACATCGCCGGCAAGGGCATCGCCAACCCGATCGCCCAGATCTGGACGGGCGCGATGATGCTCGAGCACCTCGGCCAGCTCGAGGCGGCCCGCGGCGTCGTCGCCGCGATCGAGCGGGTGGTGAAGGAAGGCCGAGTGCTCACGCGGGACCTCGGCGGCACGGCCTCGACGGTCGACGTCGGTCAGGCCGTCGCGGCGCTGGTCAGCGGCGCCTGATTCCGGCGGCGCTTCGATACACCTCGACGGTGCGCGCGGCGGTACGCGGCCAGCTGAAGTGCGTCGCGCGCTCCCGGCCCTTGCGGACGAGGCTGGCGCGTAGGGCCGGATCGTTCAAGACGGCGAGCATGGTGCCGGCGATGTCGTCGACGTCGGTCGGATCGAAGGTGAGGGCGGCGTCACCGACGACCTCCGGCAGCGACGTGACTCCGGAGCAGATCACCGGAACGCCGCACACCATGGCCTCGAGCGGCGGCAGCCCGAAGCCCTCGAGGAATGACGGGTACGCGAACACCGAGGCGCCGGACAGGAGCGCGGGCAGCTGCTCGCGGCTGACGTGGCCCACGCGCAGGACGTCCCGGCGGCACGGCGACGCCGCGATCGCCCGGTCGAGCTGATCCGCCCGATAGTCGCGCGGCCCGGCGATGACGAGCTGCGCCGGCTCGGCCAGCCGGGGCCGCGCGCGCTCGAAGGCGCGCAGGAGTCCGACCAGGTTCTTGCGGGCATTGAGACGGCCCACGCACAACACGTATCGATGGGTGATGCCAAATGCCCGCCGGACCGCCTCGAGGGCGGCCGGGTCGCGCACCGGCGCCAGGGTGGGATCGGCGGCCAGGGGGATGACGGCGATCTTGCGCTCCGGGATGCCGTACGCCTCGTGGAGCTCGCGCTTCGAGTACTCAGACACCGTGATCACCGCGGCCGCGCGGCGCGCGTTGGCGCGGACCTGCCAGCGCAAGCGGAGGGCTTGGAGGGGTGGAAACGATCGCGGCATCCGCAAGAACGCCAGGTCGTGGATGGTCACGACCAACGCTCCGCGATGGCGGGGAGGTCCGACGTATTGCACGTGCAGCACGTCGAGCCGGTCGCGATAGGACGCGACGGCCAGGGCCAGGGGAATGCGGGCGACCGCGTGCCGGGGCCAGAGGCGGCGCACCGTGACGCTTGGCTGGCCACGGACCTCGGCATAGAACGGGTGACCGGGATCGAGGGTGTAGAGCACGTATTCGGCGCCGTTCCCCACGCTCGCGAGCGAGCGCACGAGACCGCGAATGTACGTGCCATTCCCCGATCCGTCCCCTTCCGCGGCGTGGGTGTCGATGCCGACCTTCACGGCTCGCTTATTCCCCTTGACGGCGCCGCGTTGGCGCTGTCACAGTGCCCCGTCGGCCTGGGAACGCTCCTCCACCAGCGGCGAACCGACAGGGAGAGAAGCTCCATGACGCAGCGGCAATCGGCATTGCTCATTCTCGTGGTCGGGGTACTCCTGGCACTCGTCTCGCTCTTCGCCGATGCCCTCGGGGTGGGCGGGCAGCCCGGGTTCGGATGGAAGCAGACGGGGGGACTCGTCGTCGGCGTGGCGCTCGTGGGGCTTGGGCTCTGGCGCCGGCGGTAGGCCGCGCGCACGCGCGGGCCGCTCACGACAGCTTGTGGTAGCGGGCGCGGAGGCTGTCGAAGCGTCGCGACCGCCCGAGGCCCCACGCGTGCAGCGTGTACCAGAACAGGACCGCGAGGACCCTCACGCCGTACACGGCTGACGCCACGAAGCTCGCCGACGACGCCTCCGGGAAGTATCGGACCGGCACCGCGATCTCCGCCAACCGGAACCGCGCGGCCACGGCCTGCGCGATGATCTCCTGATCGAAGACGAACCCGTCGGAGTTGGCGCCGAAGTTCACGGTCTCGAGCACCGCGCGGTGGAAAGCGCGATAGCCGGTGTGGTATTCGGAGAGACGAAGCCCGAACACCCGGTTTTCCAGGCCGGTGAGGAACCGGTTCGCCAGGTACTTCCACCAGGGCATCCCGTGTCGCACGGCCGAGCCGGTCTTGAGGCGCGAGCCCAGGACGACGTCCGCCTCGCCCCGGACGATCGGCGCGATGATGTGCGGCACCAGCCGCGGGTCGTATTGATAGTCCGGGTGCACCATCACGACGATCTCGGCGCCGGCGCGCAAGGCTTCCGTGTAGCACGTTTTCTGGTTGGCGCCGTAGCCGTAGTTGCGGTTGTGGACGAAGATCTGGAGGCCGAGCTGCCGCGCGATCTCGAGCGTCGCGTCGGTGGAGCCGTCGTCCACGAGGATGACCAGGCTCACGGTGTCCTTCGGCAGCTCTTCGTACGTCATGCGCAGGGTCCGGCCGGCGTTGTACGCCGGCATCACGACCACGACCTTGGGACCGACGTTCGTCTCAGCCATTCGAGGCTCTATACTAAGCGCCCAGCGATGGCCGTGCGCGAGGATCGTGGATGCTGATCTACCTGGCGCCCAACCGCTGGGACGGTCCCCGGCAGCGCACCCAGCACCTGGCGGCCGGGCTGTCCCGGACGCGACCCGTCATCTTCGTCGAGCCGGCGGCCTACACGCTGCCCGGTGTCCTGCGCCGGCGGTTGGCGGGGGAGCACGGCGGTCGGCTGTTCCGCCGAGTCAGGCGGATCAGCGAGAGCCTCCTCGTCTATGCGCCGCCGCCGACGTTCCCGGGCAATCTGCATCTCAGGGCCCTCAATACCCTCGTGCACTCGCTGGCCTGGCGTGATCTGCGCCGGGCGGCCCCCGCGATCGAGACCTCCCCGGTGGACGTGGTCGTGGGATGGCCGCCCGCGTTCGAGCTCGCCCGGCGTCTTCACCCGCGCCGCCTGATCTACGATTGCCTGGACCTGTTCCCGTCCTTCGACGGCGGCCTGAGGGGACGGCTCCTGGCGTCCCTCGAGGAGGAACTTTCGAGGGCGGCCTTCGCCGTGGTGGTGACCTCGCGGGACCTGGAGCGGCGATGGTCCACGCGCCATCCCCGCGTCGTCCGCATCCCCAACGGCGTCGATCTGAGTCTCTTCGGGCCGGGGGCGGCGCCGGCCGCGGTCCCGTCCGAGATCGCCGCGCTCCCACGCCCTCGACTGGGATACGTCGGAACCGTCGGACGGTGGGTCGACCTGCCCCTCCTCGAGCACGTGGCTCGGCGGCGCCCGGACTGTTCCATCGCCCTCATCGGACCGGTCGAGCGGGGCGTCACCCGCCCGTCCGGGCCGCCGAACCTCGTCCTGCTGGGCGAGCGGCCCTACGCGCGCCTCCCCGCGTACCTGGCCGCGATGGACGTGTTGCTGATCCCGTTTCGACTGATGGATCTCACCCACGCCGTGAACCCCATCAAGCTCTACGAATACTGCGCGACCGGCAAGCCGATCGCGGCCACGCCGATCGAGGAGATCGTGGCCGAGCGCGGCCTCTGTCACGTCGGCGAGGGGCCCGAGGCGTTCCTCCGGGCCGTCGACGACGCGCTGCGGGAAGCCGCGCGGCCGGATCCCCGGCGTGCCGCGGCACGGCAGGCCGTCGCGCTGGCCAGTGGCTGGGATCGGCGCGTGGCCGCCGTCGAGGCGTTGCTGGACGGCCCGGGCGCGGACGGCCCCTGATGCCCCCGGCACCGTACGTGGCGGTGGTCATCCTGCACTGGGGGGCTGCCGAGACGACGGCGAGGTGCGTGCGATCGCTGCGCGAGGCCGCGTGGCCCGGTCGGGGGACGGTGTTCGTCATCGACAACACGCGGTGCCTCGACGCGGGCGCGGTCACGCCCGCGGCACCGCTCGAGGTCGAGATCGTGCGGCCGGAACGGAATCTCGGGTTCTGTGACGGCTGTACCCTCGGCCTGTCGATGGCCATGGAGCGGGGGGCGGATTTCGTGTTGTTGCTCAACAACGACGTGGTCGTGGATCCCCACTTCCTCGGCCCTCTCGTGAGCGCGGGCCGTCAGGTCACGGACGCGGGACTGCTGTCCCCCCAGATCATGCACTTGGGTCAGCCCGAGAAGGCGTGGTACCGGGGCGGCGCGTTTTCCTTCTGGTCCGGGATTCCCGTCCAGGGGCACGGCAGACGCGCGCTGCCGCTCGATGGGCCGCCGCGCGAGGTCGACTACGCGACGGGGTGCGCGACGCTGGTGCATCCGGCCGTGCTGCGGCGGGTCGGATCGTTCGATTCCGCATTCTTCGCGTACTGCGAGGATCTGGACCTGTCGATTCGCGCGCGCCGGGCGGGCTTGCGCGTGCTCGTGGTGCCGGCGTCGATCGTCTACCACGACGTCACCAACGAGGGCGGCCGCGCGTCACTCCGCATCTACTACAGCACCCGCAACCTGATCGAGGTGATGCGCAAGCACGCCGCCTGGTACCACTGGCCGAGCTTCGTCCTGAACTTCTCGCTGCGATGGCTGGGGTTCCTGGCCGCGCTGGCCGTGATGCGGGGCCAGCCGCGCTCCCTGACGGCGCTCTGGAAGGGGGTGACCGATGCCGCTCGACACCGGCTCGGACAGAGCCCGTGGGTCGACGATACGCGCGCCGACGCGAAGACCTTATAATGCGCCGTGGGCTGCCCATGCTAGCGCCTCGATGGCCGCGGCTTCCCGAGCTTCTCCGGCGGACGACACGTCGAGAACCGAGACGGCTCTGGCTGGATCTCGGCGATCTCCGTGTGCTCGTCGATCCCGGCGGTGCCCACCCGCAATGGCAGGATCACGGCCTGGGTCTGCTCCGCACGATCCTGCACGCCAACGGCGTCAGCACGGACATGGTCTCGACCCGCGCCTGCACCTCCTGGGACGAGGTGCGCCGAAAGCTCCGCGGATACGACATGCTGATCATGAACGTGCGGAGCTACACCTTTCCCCTCGCGTGCCGGGCGGCGCGGATCTTCAAGGAGCTGAATCCCGGCGGCCTCGTCGTCACGGGAGGCATTCACGCCACCGTCGCCCTTCACGAGATGACCGGCGTGGCCGACTTCGACAAGATCTGCCGGGGTCCCGGAGAACACGTGATCGTCGATCTCGTCCGCGACCCCGACGCCTTCCCGCGAGTGGTCACGGGCACCGGGGCGAAGTCCATGGCGGAATGGCCGACGATCGACCGGACCCTCTGGCCCAGGCCCGCGAGTGCCGCGCTCGCGAAGACCTACCCGTGGCCGCTCGAGCCCGAGTGCGGGTGGGGGCCGCCTCCGGTGGCGACGATCCTCACGAGCCGCGTCTGTCCATGGCAGTGCGCGTTCTGCAACGAGAACTCCTACATCCCCAACATGGACCGCCGGCCCGTCGACGCCGTCATCGACGAGCTCAATGAGCTGGACGCCGCGCATGGACCGATCGGCTCCGTCGTCATCCATGACTCGATGTTCTTCCAGAATCCGCGCTGGCTGAAGGAGTGGATCGACGCCTATCCCCGCAAGGCCCACACGCCCTGGCCGTATTGGGCGGCGGCCCGCGCCGACACCGTGCGCCAGTGGCCCGATCTGTTCGAGGCCCTCGTCCGGGAGACGAACTGGAGGACCGTGTCGATCGGCTTCGAGTCCGGCAGCGATCGGGTGTTGAAGCTCCTCAACAAGGAATGCACCGAGGAGGACAATGCCTTCGCGATCGACCTCCTGAACCGCATCGGTGACGATCTCGAGCGTCAGGGCAAGCCGGCCCCGGTGTTCTGGGCGAACATCATGCTGGCGATTCCCGGCGAGACGCGCGAGGACGCGTTCAAGACGATGCGGATGCTGCGGTCCATGCGGCGCGCGATCCCGTCCACCGCGTTCTATGCCCCCTATCCCGGATCGGCGCTCGGTCACCAGTTGATCGCCGAAGGCAAGAGCCTCATGACGAGCGACCGCTACCACCGCTTCGCCAGCGACGAAAAGGTGCAGGGCGTCGATTACGCCTTCTACCGGGCGTTGCTGCGCGGCGAGTACGACGCCGAGATCTCGGCGGGAGTGTCCGTGTCGCGGGACGCGTGAGTCCCCGAGGCGAGACGAATGCCGTAGACGACGAGCAGCGCCAACGTCAGGTTCATCCGTAGGCTGGCGTGGACGCGCGCGGCGATCATCGCCTCGGTCATCGATTGGAGGGCGAACGCCACGAGGACACACAGTCCGGCGGCACTGTTCAGTCGACCGAGCGCCTCCCCGTCACGCCACTGTCGGAGCAGGAACCGCACGAGGACGAGCCCGAGCAGGCACCAGGCCCCGAATCCCACGAGCCCTGTCTCGGCGAACACGTGCAGAAACATGTTGTGGGCGTGCCATCCGTTCCGGAAGAAATGAGGATTCGCGGGCGGGCCATACCGGGTGTGGGCGACGTCGTCGTACGTCCCGAGGCCGATCCCCACGACCGGGTGATCGACGATCATCTGGACGGTTTGTCGCCAGACGTTCTGGCGCAGGACGATCCCCCTGTCGCCTTCGGGATGCAGGAGGGAGGTCACCAGGGAGGTCGACGCCGTCGGGCTCACGACGATCACCGTGACGACCAGGCCGATGACCCCGACGAACGGTAGCAGCCATCGCCAGGAGCGCGCGTTGAGCACGCAGAGGCTCAGGGTGGTCAGCGCGAACGTCAAGGATCCGGTCTTCGCGAAGAGCAGGTAGATGGCGGCGCCGCTCAGCAGCCAGGCGGCACCGTAGCTCAGGGCGGCCACGCGCGTTTTCTCCCCGAGGGCGCGGGCCAGCAAGAAGGGGGCGATCAAGTTGAGGACCCAGGCGATCTGAATCTTTCCGAGCCAGGCGTTGTTCCGGATGTGAGAGTGCGAAAAGGCCAGCCCCTCGTCGTACCGCCACAGGATGACCCGGACGGC
>Ga0180086_1000080_pt1 | contig 11513 bp, 8 predicted proteins | sample EasRiv760_16_10D_FD_121778 | JGI IMG/M metagenome (GOLD analysis project Ga0180086, IMG submission 121778) | Soil microbial communities from meander-bound floodplain in the East River, Colorado, USA - East River metaG ERMLT760_16_10D | ecosystem: Environmental > Terrestrial > Soil > Floodplain ... | reverse complement strand
TATCTTCCGGAGTTCCGAGTCGACGCATCGGTGTCCACCCACTCTCGTGCCAGGCTTGTGTGGCGTCCTGAACCTCTTGCGGCAGGGCGCGCAGAACGCTGCCCTCGACCACGTTGGGCGGGCCGAAGATGGCGCCGGGGCTGATGCCGTTGACGGTGATCCGGCGCGGGCCCAGGGCTACGGCGAAGTAGCGGACCAACGAATCGAGTGCAGACTTCGCAGATCCCATCGCTACCCACGGCTGCCAACTCCCTGTGCGGCCGCCGGGTGTGTAAGTGATTGCGATGACACGTCCCCCGTCATCCATCAGGCGGGCCGATTGTTGTGCGCCGATCAGAAACGCCTTGGCCTGTGAATCCATCGCCGTGTCCCACTGGTCCACCGTGATCTCCAACGGCTTCTGATAGAACGTCGGCAGTGTTGTGCGTGCGTTGCTCACGAAGAAGTCGAGCTTGCCGAACTCTTCACCGACCCTCTCAAACATGCGGCTGATCTCTTCGGGGCGTGAGACGTCGGCCTGCACGGTGAGGCCATCCGAACCGCGCTCGCGCACACACGCGAGCGTGTCGTTCGCGGCAGACTCGTTTTGTAAATAGTTAATCGCGACGCGCACGCCCTGCCCGGCGAGTTTGAGAGCGATGCCACGGCCAATGCCGCGTGAACTACCTGTGATAAGAGCTACTCTTCCTTTGAGCGACATAGCGACCTCCTTTAAGACTTTCTTTTCTTCTCTTTCTCCACACGCTTATCTTCCTATCCGTCAGTCTTTGAACTGGTGTTGCTCCGGTCACGCTCTTCGACATAAAATGCGCCCGCGTCGGGGCTTCTTCGATCCCGCGCCTCTTCTTGAGCGCTGCTTCAATCCCCCACGGCCCGCACACTATGCCGGGAGCGACCGGAAAATCTTCAAGAAGGCCCTCAATTAGTTATTAAGAAAATCTCAAGACAATAATGGACAAGGAGGCGCAGCACTTATACGAGTTTGGCCCTTTCCGCCTGCGGACGGCCGAGCGCACCCTGCTGCGTGACGGCCATCCTGTTCCTCTTCCCCCCAAGGTCTTTGACACCTTGCTCATACTTGTCCAAAGGAGCGGACGAGTGGTGGAGAAAGACGATCTGATGCAGAAGCTCTGGCCTGACACCTTCGTCGAAGAGTCAAATCTGACGCAGAACGTTTTCAACTTGAGGCGACTCCTGGGTGAAGCTCACGACGAGCACCCGTACATCGAGACGGTGCCAAAACGGGGCTACAGGTTTATCGCAGATGTCAGAGAGTTGGAACTTGAGCCTGCCGATCTGATCATCGAAGAGGAGGGAGCAGATTTTGTTCTACCAAGCGGCGTCAACAAACTGCCGGGTCAACTCACATCTCTTGTCGGGCGCAAGGCAGAACTGGCTGAGATAGGACGTCTCTTACAACAGAGTGATTTGCGTTTGTTAACACTAACCGGCGCAGGTGGCAGTGGCAAGACGCGCCTCTGTCTCGAGGTAGCAGCAGACTTGTTTGAGGACTTCGCGGACGGCGTGTTTTTCGTTCCACTTGCACCTATCACTGAGCCTGATTTAGTGGTCTCCGCCATCGCCCAGACACTCGGGATCAAGGAAGCTACCGGCACGCCACTCACGGAGGCTGTGAAGCGACATCTGCGCGATAAGCAGATGCTGCTGTTGCTCGACAACTTCGAACAACTGTTAGTCGCGGCTCCGCTTGTTACAGAATTACTTGCCGCATGTCATCAACTGAAAGTGATCGCGACTAGCCGTGCTGTGTTGCACTTGAGAGGTGAGCATGAATTTCCCGTACAACCTTTGGCACTCCCTGACAATGCACCTGCGCAGTCGATCGAAGCATTGTCACAGTGCGAAGCAATTACGCTCTTCATCGAGCGGGCGCATGCGGTAAAACCTGATTTCGAGATCAACAGCGAAAACGTACGAGTCGTCGCAGACATCTGCATTCGGCTTGACGGCCTTCCGCTGGCGATTGAGTTGGCCGCCGCGCGAATCAAGCTTTTATCCCCGCAAGCGATGCTGGCGAGGCTGGAGCACCGTTTGAAGCTGCTGGTAGGTGGAGCACGCGACTTACCCGCTCGTCAGCAAACGATGCGGGATACTATCGCCTGGAGTTACGACCTCTTAGACGAGGAGGGCAAGCGACTGTTCAGACGGCTGGCTGTGTTTGTTGGCGGCCTTACACTTGAGGCCGCAGAAGCCCTGTGTAACCCGGCGGGTGAGCCCAAGATAGATATTTTAGAGATCCTGGCATCTCTGATAGACAAGAGTCTGCTGAGCCAAAAGGAACAGGCCGATGGTGAACCCCGCTTCATGATGTTGGAGACGTTTAGGGAGTACGGGTTGGAACAGCTGGAGGCAGGCGTGGAGACGAGCGCGGTCCGACGGCATCACGCCGGCTTCTTTTTAGATCTCATAGAGCGGGCCGAGCCAAAGCTATCAGGTGTAGATCAAGAGGTGTGGCTAGCTAGACTTGAGACAGAGCACGACAATCTACGAGCAGCGCTGCGTTGGGCAAAGGAGAACGGAGAGATCGAGGTAGGGTCGCGAATGGCCGGGGCGCTTGGTCGCTTTTGGCTGAGACGTGGTTATTACAGCGAGGGCCGGGAGCGACTGGCAGAGTTTCTGTTCTTCGCAGGCACATCTGCAGGTAAGGAGATGCGGACGAAGTTACTCAACAGTGCGGGGATTCTGGCCCAAAATCAAGGTGACTATGCAGCGGCACGTTCCTTTTTCGAGGAGAGCTTAGCGATATGGCGGGAGACAGAAAATAAGGAAGGGATCGCCGCCTCCCTCACCAATCTTGGCTGGGTGGCATGGCGTCAAAGCGACTACCCATCGGCACGCTCGCTCTCGGAAGAGGGCTTGGCCCTGCACCGGGAGCTAGGTAACAAACAAGGCATCGCTCACTCGCTCAACAATCTTGGCTTTGTAGCTCACCACCAAGGCAACTACGACGCCGCACGTTCCTTTCATGAAGAAAGCCTCTGCCTGGGGCGGGAACTGGAAGATAAACGGGGCATCGCTTTTGCACAAACCAATCTGGGATGGGCGATGCAAAGGCAGGGCCTTTATGAACCGGCTAGGGCGCTTCTCGAGGAAGCAACTGACTTATTCAAACAACTCGGTGATAAACAACTACTTGCCTTTTCATGCTACCGCCTGGCGGAGGTCTTGTACGACCAAGGTAACTCTCGGCGAGCAACGGCGCTCCTGGAAGAGAGTGTGACCACCTGCCGGGAGATTGGAGCCAAGTATAGTCTCGCCGTCGCCCTCTGCATTTTGGGGAATGTGACACGTGACCAGGGCGACCAGCAGCGGTCGGTGACACTTCTGGATGAGAGTCTAAACACGTTCCAGGAGATAGGCGACAAGTATGGTGTCGCTTCTGCGCTATGTACCCTGGCAAACCTATCGTATGACCAGGGTCAATATAAGAGAGCATTGTCCGTTTTTAAGGAGAGCTTAACTATTCGAGGGGAGATCGGGGACAAGCATGGCATCGCTGAATGTCTGGAGGGACTGGCCAGGGTATCCATGGCGGAGAATCAATTTGAGCGCGCTATACAACTATTCGAGGGGGCAGCGACCCAGCGTGAAGGTCTTAATATTCAACCTGCTGCTTCTAGACGGGAGCAGTCTGAGCGCAATAAAGCTCTCGCGCGAGATATGCAAGAGGATGCCGCCTTCGCTTCAGCGTGCGAACAAGGACGCGCAATGACGCTGGAGCAGGCTATCGCATTCGCCTTAATGTGAAGATAGGAGCGCATATGGCAATCAATATTAAGACCCCCGGCCTTCACCACTTTACCCTCCGTTCCAGAGACCTCGATCGGTCAAAGCTTTTCTACTCCGAGACGCTCGGCTTCCCGATAATGATGGAGCTGCCGACCCTGGTTGTCTTTGGTGTCGGTGCGACGGCCCTTGTTGTTCGTGGTCCTGAAGCTGGGACGCCTGAGGGCGATAAATTCAACCCGCTAAGAGTCGGGCTGGATCATGTCGCGTTAGCTTGTGAGGATGAAGCTGAGCTTGAAAGGGTGGCCGCAGCGCTTTCGGCAGAAAGCGTTGAGAACACAGGTGTGAAGCTCGACGAGACTCTGGGAAAGAGATATGTGGCTTTTAAAGATCCTGATCGTATCGCGTGGGAATTCTACATGACGTGATGGCTTACGACCGCTAATAAGAACTTTAGCGACAATACCCTAGCGGTTCGGGCGGCCCCTGGGGCAAGAAAGCCCAGGCATCGTTACCTCTCGGTCAGTAATAATCTCTCGACCTGTCGCCGGACACTTCCATTTTGCCTGGTATTTGTATTTGGCTTGAGTCGAGCTGCCGCGGGTTGCGGAATTCTGAACCCGCACATTGTTGCAGTTGTAAACGGCACCGATCAGCTCCCATTGACATTCGCAAGGTTCATGGGGAATAGCGTTTTTGAAGTCTTTCCAAAACGGAAAATTTGTGAGCGGTGAATAACTTGTATATTCAGGCGAGCGAGGGTGAAGAGGAAAAGGATCCTGATAATTAGGAATGCCATCACAATCCGGATCCGAAATAGGATCGCATGCGCCGGGCGGCGGCGGCCTGTTTGAGGCCTCTTCCCATGTATCACAGCAGATTTTCCGGTCCGGAGCTTTTTTATGCTCATCCATAAACGATTGACACGCGGCCGTCACAGCTTCCTTGTAGTCGCTGCCTTTCCACGCCGCTACGTCAATAGTGACTTTCTTAATCACGGATATTATTTGCGGCGCATCGCGAGAACTGCTTCGGCAGATCGAGTAGTTCGCTACGCACCAAACCTGGCCCGGTGGTAAAAGGCGGTTTTGGTCGTCCACAATTTGCGCTCCCCCCCAAGAAGCGACGCTTTCTGATTCGCCCTCACATGAACCGGTATCAAACCAGGGGGGCGTATTTTCAGTGGGCGGATTTTCGCAAGGTTTCTTCGGCGGCTTCTTCTCATCTTCCCCACAGGCCGCCGCCCACTCCGGGCAGTCTCTTCCCTGGAAGGAGGTCATTCCGAGCTCCTTCTTGATCTTCTGGCAGTAGGCCTTGCCCTTATCTGGCATCTTTGCCATCTCCACGCGACACGCGGAAAAGCCAACGATGCCGTAGCAGTTCTTGGGCGCGTCTGGAAAATACACGTAAAGCGTCGGAACAAGTTGCCATTGGCAGGTGTAGCAGCCGCACGGAGCTTCGCGCCCGGTTGTCTGCCCGGAAGAAGGCTGTCTGCCTGCGCCAAATAGCGCTGCCATAGCGACTGCACAAACGATCACCAGTGTTATTGTTTTCGGTCTCACGGTTTTGCCTCCATTCAGTAGAAAGCTTGAGTTTTATCTCATCGAAATCACCGGGCGGAAAGCCTTAGAGGTCATGGTCGCAGAAAACCTCGGTTCCAGCCGAGAAGGAAAAAATCGGTGTGCTTGTCAGGTTGAACCGTTTCATGGGAGAACTCCTTTCCGCTGGTGACGGAAAGACTATGGCGAGGGTGGTGTGAACTGCTTCAGTAGAACGTTGGCTGGTCGCGAGTCAATACCCTCGCACGTTCTTCAGCTTTAGTCCAACTTTTGTGATGAAGGGCTCAGCCGCCTATAAACGGTCGCGGCGACTTTAGACACCGGAATCGTTTAGAATGCGGACTCGCCCGCGTCCCGCAACCGGGGCACAAGTGCCCTATCTAAACAGTGCGCGGGCAACGCCCGCCTATAAACAGATTGAGATAAAAAATGCCGAACAAAACAAACGCCGCAAAGAGCCCGCGTATGAGTGACGAGGCCGTTAAAGCAAGAACCGGCAAGACCTGGAAAGAGTGGTTCGCCATTCTCGACAAGGCCGGCGCGAAAAAGATGAATCACCAGGAGATCGTCAAGTATCTCAAAACGAAGCAGGGTGTCGGGCCATGGTGGCAGCAGATGGTTACTGTCACTTATGAACAGGCGCGCGGCTTTCGGGAGAGGTATCAAAAACCCGAGGGTTACCAAATTAGCGTCAGCCGAACTATCAAGACTCCGTTGGCGAAACTCTTCAAGTCTTTTGCGAATGAAAAAGCTCGCAAGGCCTGGCTTCCAGAGGACGGCCTCATAACTCGCAAGGCGACACCTAACAAGTCGATCCGCGTCACCTGGAATGATGGCAAGTCCAGTTTGGAAGTCTCCTTCGATTCTAAAAGCGACGACAAGAGCCAGGTCGTCGTACAACACAGCAAACTGCCAGATGCAAAATCCTCAGCAAAGATGAAGGCGTACTGGAGCCAGGCCCTTGATCGACTTCGCGTGTCATTAGAGCGATGATTTCTGGCTTATGTCGCCGGGAAAAAACTCCGGGCCTCCAGAGGCTCTGCTCGATTCCATAAACACCGACTCTTCATCTGAATCAGGCGGCGACAGCTTCAGGCGCCTCGAGCTCGGTAAACGTGGTGAAGAACTGGCTGCCGCCTACCTGCAAAAGGTCGGGTTTAGAATCGTGGCGGCTAACTTCGCGATTCCCGTGGGGCGAAATCTAGTCGGCGCTATCATTGGGGCGGAAATCGATCTGGTGGCCTACGAGGGCAAGACGCTTTGTTTCATCGAGGTAAAGTCGCGTACGTCCGACTGGTTTGCGCCACCACAGGTTAACGTGGATCGGCGCAAGCAGCGACAGATTGCGCGTGCCGCGCGCGCCTATCGTCGCGTGTTTGGCGTTGTTAATGATCCTTACCGCTACGACGTAATCACGGTTGTCCTGCCTGGCGAAGCAGAAAGCGCTGGTCCAGACGTTCAGCTACTGCGTAACTACTGGACCGAGGATCAGTTTCGCAAACGCCATTGGCCCGAACGATACTGGGACTAACAGATTCGGCGCTATTTAGTGACCGCAGTTTGTTCCTTCGTGCGCGGCGGCGCGTGCTTCACATACTTATCAAACCAGTTGAGCATTTCGTAAAGGACATGCTCTATCGTCTCGCGTCCGGCGTAACCGTGCGCCTCAAATGGCAGCGTTACCAACCTGACAGTGCCTCCGTTTCCCCGGACCGCTTGATACATGCGTTCCGACTGAATGGGAAACGTGCCTGAGTTGTCATCAGCCTCACCGTGGATGAAGAGAATCGGCTCGTTGATCTTGTTGGCGTTCATGAACGGTGACACTTTGATGTAGAGTTCGGGAGCTTCCCAGATCGTGCGCCGCTCACTCTGAAAACCAAAGGGTGTCAAGGTGCGGTTGTATGCCCCACTGCGCGCGATGCCGGCGCGAAATAGATCAGAGTGGGCCAGCAGGTTGGCCGTCATGAAAGCGCCGTAACTGTGGCCACCGACTCCCACTCGACCGGGATCTGTGACCCCCATCTCGGCAGCCTTATCGATGGCAGCCTTCGCGCTCATCACGATCTGTTCGATGTAGGTATTATTTACTGTTTCCGGATCGCCGACGACCGGCATCGTCGCATTGTCCAGGACCGCATAACCCTCCAGCAGGAAAAACAGATGCGAGGGGCCGATGATCTGCGTGAACCTTTGTGTGGAACCGGTCACCTGTCCGGCTGTACTCGGATCGTTGAACTCCAGTGGATAGGCCCAAACTACGGTCGGCAAGCGCGTCCCCTCTTTGTAACCGGGAGGGAGATAAAGCGTGAAGGAACACTGCACTCCATCAACGCGCTTGTAAGTTACCAGTTGCTTTTTGATCCCCTGAAGCTGGGGCGTGGTGTCAGGATAGTTTGTGAGGGACTTGATTGGAGATGCCGGATCACCCATCGCGCGGAGATAGTAGTTTGGCGCGGCGGTCGGGCTTTCAGCGCGAGTAATGAAGTTCTTGCCGTCATCAGTCAAAAGGGCAACGTATAATTCGAAATGGTTCGCATCGCTTCTAAACAGGCGCTCGGCTTTCTGAGTTTGCAGATTGAACCGGTCGAGAAAGGGCCGGTCGCCTTCGGGAGTTGCACCCGTACCAAAGAGATAGATCGAATCGCCGGTCTGCAAAATTGCACGCTCGCCAGTTGGCAGCACGCGCGTTACCGGCGTGCCGGGATCGTGGTAACGATCCTGAATGCTGCGGCTCCATAAAAGCTTCGGCGCCTCAGACACATTGTCCGCATTCATCATCACGGTCTTTACCCAGCGGCGATCTCGATCATAATCACTTATGAGTAGCAAGCCGTTCTTTTCTCCGAATTGCATTGCTGCGAAGCGTTGCTCGGTCTTCGTTATTTCGGCCGGAGCTCCGGAAAACGGTCCCTTCAACATCAAAATCCGATCGCGATTAGGAGCTCTCTTTTTTGGATCGCCGCCGTCGAGGGCCTCAACCCACACCAGCGTAGCCGGATCAGTCGGACGCCAACGATAATTGCGTGGCCCGGTTGGCACGCCGTCGATGGGTACCTGATCGGCGAGCGGCAGACTGGCAAGTTTATAAGTCACCTTGCCTTTCGTATCCCAGACCTCCACCTCCCTTGGGAAAATAAACGCAGGATAGAGATAAGAAAAGGGCCGGATAGTGCGGGCCACCAGGATGTGCTGGCCATCCGGCGCTGGATCCGCTGATCGGAAGATCGCGGGCGCACCAACATTCGTCGTCTTGCCGTTGCTGCTGTGGACCAGCGCCAGTTGGGATGTTGCGTAGTACTCAAACAAATCCTCGTCGAAGGGGGTCTTTAATAGATCTTCAAACGTCCGCACCGGACCAACTCGGCCTGAACTCTCCTGGGAGTTTGGTTCGCGAGGTACTTTTGATTCGATGGGTGCGGGAGGCCGGTTTGCCGGGACCAGTTGAACGAGCAGCGTTTGATTGTCAGGCATCCATTGGAAAGGATCGCCGTCAGTGCCGTTCACGGCGACACCCTTTAGTTTGCGAATTTTTCCACTGGCAGCCTCGCCTACCCATAATTCGATTCCGGTGGGCGTGGTGTTCATAAAAGCGAAATGCTTGCCGTCCGCACTCCATTGCAACGAACTGATTTTCGCGTCGGGCGGCAACGCGATTTTCACTTCACTACCGTCGCCAATGCGTTTGAGGCTCAAGGCCACCGCATACTGGAAACGATGCGGGCCGTTGGTGCTGGGATTAATTCGCAGCCCGGCCAAACGCAACATTGGCTGAGCAAGATCTGCTAGCGGCGGATAACGCAGTCCAGTTGCGAGCAGCATTGTATCGCGCGCCGGGCTGATGGATGCGGTGGGCGTTACCGGCGCGGATAATATGTTGAGAACCTCTTGCGGCGGCTTCTTATAACCCTGCCTATGATCCTGTTGACCCGCTGCGAAGTTTGCAAGCAGCAGCAACAGGGCCAAAGAGGTGAATCTGGTCACTCTCAATTGAGACGTTTTCATCGCGCGACTCCTCTTGATAAGAAAACAGGGTTGAACCAGGGACGTATTGGGGAAGAACTCGGAACTTATGCGACATGCCGGACGGAAGTCAACCCAAACAGGTATGGTGCAGCTTCATTGAGTTGACGTCGTTACGCAGCGGTTCCGTTTGCAATCAGCCTAGGAGAGTCGGGCGCCTGTTGCCGAAGAAGGGCTCGTTACAGAACCGGGAGCTGTAGCGACCGGATCCAAGCACTCAACCCGCGTTCTAAGGATCTTCTGCTGGCGACATCGTCAATTGCAGGTTGGATGTTAGCATCCGGTCGCTACTGCTCCCGGTTCTGTAACGACCCCAAACCGCTTAACTTGACAACAATGATCGAATCATTAGAATCGGTCGTGCTCTAAAGCGGGAGTAGCTCAGTGGTAGAGCATCGCCTTGCCAAGGCGAGGGTCGCGAGTTCAAATCTCGTCTCCCGCTCCAAGTTCTTTAAGGATGAGGGATGAAGGATGGATGATGAAAGCCGGGCAGTCATCGTTCTTATTCATCCTTCATCCCTCATCCTTCATCCTTTCTCAGGGCGGCGTAGCCAAGTGGTAAGGCAGAGGTCTGCAAAACCTTTATTCATCGGTTCGATTCCGATCGCCGCCTCCAATACCAACCTCAGGGGACTCCATCGCCCTCTCCACCACGGCCTTAGCACCTGATTCTTGTCATGCACTCTGACTAAATTCAGTCAAAGTGAACACTTCATTTCGCCAATGAGACCGGACCGACAAAATGGACAACAGTGTTTATTGACACGCCCAAATCCGCGGGTGTATAAGCCTAAACAGCCCCTCTCTCGTATGGACCATCTGATCAAGAGAGAGATTGACCCCACTCCAGAAACCTACATTAGTCCTTTCGACTTGTGCAGATGAAGCAAAGCGAAATTTCCGGTCAACGGCTGAATTCGACGCCCATACAAAACATGGCTTCCCTGCGCTTCAGTCTTTAGTCAGTACTGCCCCAGAGTTCCAGCACGTAGTGGTTTGCTAGCAGATTTTGCCCATGATTTGGAGTCGCGATTTGAGTCAGCGTGCGCGGCCCAAAAGGATATCAACAGTTCTCGACTGAGTGCGGTCAGTCTTAAACCTGAAGTTACCGTTTAGTGATAAGGAGATACCCGACCATGGCCCATCACTCTCGCCGCTTCTTCGTTTGTCGCCCTCTTCATTTTTGCCTTCTAGTGCTGGGAATGCTGCTGCCCAGTCCATGCATGGCCGCCGACTGCACTCTAAGCTTTCGCTCGCCGCGGACTTTTGCCGTTGGTGGTGTTCCCACTTCGGTTACCTCGGGGGACTTCAACGGTGATGGCAAAAGAGATCTAGCTGTCGCGAATAACCTTTCCAGCGACGTATCAATCCTGCTGGGCAACGGCGACGGCACGTTCCAGGCGGCTGTTAACTATGGTGTCGGGAGTGGTCCCACTTCCGTTGCCTCAGGAGATTTCAATGGTGACGGTCACATAGACCTCGTCACGGCGAATATAAACTCCGGCGACGTATCCATCCTACTCGGCAACGGCGACGGCACGTTCCTGGCAGCGGTCAACTACGAAGCTGCGGAGGACCCTCAATTCGTCGTCGCAGGCGATTGGAATGGAAACGGCACCTTAGATCTCGCCGTGGCTAATAGTAGTTCCAACAACGTATCAATTCTGCTAGGAGATGGTGACGGCACCTTTGAATCGGCTGTTAACTACGACGTTGGGAGTGTTCCCTTTTCCGTGGCTACTGGAGATTTCGATGGCAACGGCACAATAGATCTCGCCGTGGCGAATGATGATTCTGATGACGTCTCAATCCTGCTGGGCAACGGTGACGGCACATTCTCATCGGCTGGCACATACGGAGCCGGAAGTGCTCCCAGTGCAGTTACCTCAGGAGATTTCAATGGTGACGGCCACCTGGACCTCGCAGTGGCAAATTACCTTTCGGGCGACGTATCAATTCTGTTAGGCAACGGGAACAGCTCCTTTCAATCGCCTGTCAACTACAACGTGGGGACTAACCCGGCGTCCGCCACGACAGGAGATTTCAATGGCGACGGCAAGATAGATCTCGCCACGGCGAATTATAGTTCCGGCGACGTATCAGTTCTGCTGGGCAAGGGCGACGGCACGTTCGAGGCAGCTGCAAACTTCATGGCGGCAATTAATCCTAATTCCGTCGCCGCCG
>Ga0180086_1000079_pt1 | contig 11548 bp, 10 predicted proteins | sample EasRiv760_16_10D_FD_121778 | JGI IMG/M metagenome (GOLD analysis project Ga0180086, IMG submission 121778) | Soil microbial communities from meander-bound floodplain in the East River, Colorado, USA - East River metaG ERMLT760_16_10D | ecosystem: Environmental > Terrestrial > Soil > Floodplain ... | reverse complement strand
GAAGGTGCACAGCATAGAGAAGACAGGGAAGGGCGCCTATGCCTTGCGGTGAGGTCGCACGCTCACGTGCACAGCGCCGGACGTCGACGTCATGCCTCCGCTGACCGTCGTATTCATGGGCGACTCGATCACCGAGGGCCAGTACGTGCACCACTCACTCCGATGGACGGAGCTCGTCGCGGCTCGTCTGCGGCGCGAGTTCCAGGGTGACAGCAACGATCTGCACTTCTTCTTCAATCGAGGGATGTCGGGAGAAACCACGCGCCAGGCTCTCGAGCGGTTCCCCCGGGATGTTCAGAATGCTCGTCCCGACATCATGACGCTGCAGTTTGGGCTCAATGACTGCAATTGCTGGGACTCGGACATGGGACTGCCCCGGGTGTCCGAGCTCGCCTACCGCGCCAATCTCATCGAGATGATCCATCGCGCGCGGCATTTCGGCGCCACGCACATCATTTGCTCCACGAATCATCCGACGCTCCGACACAAGGCGCTGGCCTGCGGCGAGAGCCTCGAGGTGCGCCGCGAGCGGTACAACGACATCGTGAGAGAAGTGGTCGCGGCGACCGGCGTGACGTTGTGTGACATCGACGAGGCGTTCAGGCGCCACGCGTCCGACCAGCAACTGGCGGACCTCCTCCTGCCGGAGCCGGATGTTCTTCATCTGAGTCCGGCCGGACATCGGCTCTATTCCGAGGTCATCCTGGGTGATCTGGAGGCGGCGATCGAAGATCTGACCTCGGAGGTGCCGGATTGAAGAGCGAGACGGATCTTTACTGGAGTCGCCGAGCGGCCAGCGTCGAGAACGACGCCGAAGTGAACATCATGGACGTCTTCCAGCGCGAGCTCGAATACGACTACGTCTGTTCCCATCTGGGGCAGGAGATGAGAGTCTTGGAGGTCGGCTGCGGCAACGGGTATTCGACGAATCGCTTTCGCGGCCTGGTGAATCATGTCGACGCATTCGACTATTCGGAAGAGATGATTCGGCGCGCGCGGCAAGGCTTTCGAGAGACGAACAACCGATTCATCCACGACAACGTCCTGGCGCCGCGACATCTCACCGGGCCGTACGACGCCATCGTGTGCGTGCGCGTATTGATCAACCTTCGGAGCGTGGAAGAACAGCGGGTCGCGATCCGGAACCTCGTCTCGCTGCTCGGTCCCGATGGCCGGCTGATCCTCGTCGAGGGTTTCTCCGACGGGTTCTCGTCGTTGAACGAGCTCCGCGCGAAGGTGAGTCTGCCGCCACTCGAGCCGGCCCGGATCAATTTCTATTCGCCTTTGAAGGCTCTACTCCCTGACCTCGAGCGAGAGTTGCACCTCGTGGACGAATTTCATCTTGGCGCCTATGACTACCTCACACGGGTCGTGTATCCACTGATGATGTGGCCCGGGGAGGCGAAACATAACACCGAGTTCAGCGAGCGATCTTCGGCGTTGGCGCGTGCCCACAACCCCGACTGCCTGAGGGAGTTCTCGCGAGTACGCGGCTTCGTGTTCGGAAAGGGGCCTGGACGTCATCGGACTCGAAAGCCAGCCGAGTAGTGGGCTCCCCGCGGCCGATCGCATCGAAGAGGCTGTCCGTCCTGCTCTTGTGCGACGACGACCCGAAACATGCGAACACGGTGCTGGAGCACGTCGAGGCGATCCGACGATACTCGGTGCACGACGTCCGGACGTTCAACCCGCGATCGCTGCCGGGAAGTCGGACGTTGGACTTGCGGGAGTTCGATGTGGTCGTGATTCACTACTCGCTGTGCATCATCGTCGACGACTATTTCGCTCCAGCCTTCCGGGAGAAGCTGCGACGGTTCGGGGGATTGAAGGTGCAGTTCATCCAGGACGATTATCGCTGGGTCGATCGCATCGCCGCAATGATGCGTGACCTGGAGATCGGCGTCCTGTTCACCCTCGTCCCGCCCCCAGAGATCCCGAGGGTGTGGAGTGCCGAGCGCCTACCGGGAACCGTCAAGATCGGCACTCTCGCCGGCTATGTGCCCGAGAGCCTCATCGGTTTGCCGGTTCGACCGCTGGACGACCGGCCGATCGACATCGGCTACCGAGGCCGTGAACTGCCCTACTGGCTCGGGCGGCTGGGGCAGGACAAGGTGCGGATCGCTCAGGGGGTCCTGGCGCGAGTGAAGAAATATGGCCTGCGCTGTGACATCGCGTGGACGGAGAAGGACCGCATCTACGGTCCGGCGTGGACGGAGTTCATCGGATCCTGTCGGGCGATCCTCGGGACGGAGAGCGGCGCCAGCATCACCGACTTCGACGGGTCGATCGAGGAACGCGTACGGACGTACCTCGCCCAGTATCCGGGCGCAGACTTCGAGGAGGTGCATCGGGCGACCCTGACGGAGTTCGAGGCCAATGTGCGAATGAACGTGATCTCGCCGAGGATCTTCGAGGCGGTTGCGCTCCGGACGCCAATGATTCTCTTCCCTGGCGAGTACTCGGGAGTCATCCGGCCGTGGGATCACTACATTCCACTCGAGCCGGACTTTTCGAACATGGACGAGGTCGTGGAGCGGCTTCGCGACACCCAGGGCCTGGAGACGATGCGGGACCGGGCGTACGAGGATGTCGTCCGGACCGGGCGGTATTCACCGAGAGTGTTCGTGCGAGAGCTCGATGAAAGCATCGAGCGATATGCGGTGCCCCGCGGAAGATCTCGGAAGATGTGGTACTACGCCGCACTCGCGGAACGGCACGTGGAGAGAGCGGCGCGCCTCATTCGCTTGAGAGAGTGGCTTCTTCACGGGAGCAGGATCGGGAGCGGGATCGGGAGCAGGATCGGGAGCAGGATCGGGAGGGCGATCGCGAGTCCGATCTGGCATCTGGCGAAGCGCGGCGTCGCGGCCTCGATCGGCGTGAAGCTCGTGCTTCGATACCGGGAGGCACGGCAGCTGCTGTTCCTGGTGCTGCGGTCTCGCGAGGTCAGGCAGGCCGTGCGTCCGGCTACGTTGCTGAAGGAGTTGCTTCGACTCTGGGTCCTTCGGAAGGCCTGTGGCGACATGCGCAGCGGCCCGGAGCGATTCCGGGTTTCGATACGACTCGAGCGTACGGGAGTGGAGTTTCGCAGCCATGGGGCGCCCGTGAAAGAGTGTCGCGACGATCGTGACTTCAGGGGGCCGTGGGCGGCGGAAATCGCCGATGCCGCCATCGATGCATTCCACGCTGGCAAGTTCGCCGTCGTGTGGAATCATTCCGCGCTGGGAGAACAGGTGTCATTCGCGCTGACCCGCCGGACATGGGTGCCGCTCAAGATGGGCGAACGCGGAGTGCACGACTTTCCGGCCTTCCGAGGGGTCGCCGTGCACTTCCCTGAGCACGCGTGGGCCGTCCTCGCGGCGGTGCTGAATGCTGGAGTCGCCGATCACGGCTTCCGAGCCGATGCATAGATATCGAGGCGACGAACCGCGGCGGGCCGTTGAGCAGTGCCTCACGTCGCCAGAACCGAAACGTGGCCGTTTATAGCTTCGCCGCGCCTGTCGCGCTCCCCAAGATGGTGACGTTCGCTGGCCAGCAAGACGGCCCGTTCGTCATACTGCCGAGCGCACCCGTTGAACGGGCACTCGTAACGGACAACGTCTTCGCCTCAACACGTTGCCGAGATTCAGTCGCAAAAGCGGTGGTTCGTCGTGCGTGCTCAGGTCACCGACAAGGACCGTATTGGCAGAGGCCATCGGACGGGTTTCTGCCACTTCTCCAGCGGCGGTGATTTCCGCGTGCAGCGTTGGCAACTACGCCGATTGAGAACGGCAGGCGAACGGCGGCCTCTGCCCAGAAACCCTTGGCAGTTGCCCAAGAACCGGGGGGCTCGATCGACTTCATGGGCAAAGCTGCATCGTGCGCCCCCACGCGCCATTTCGAAGCGGCCGCGGCCACCGAGCCGGACGCTCTCTTTTGCCGCCGAACCGGCCGAGCCACTTCGCCTCGCGGGCAACCCTTCACGAAGTAACGGGCGCGATCACTCTCGCGGTGCCGCCCGCGCGAAGCGCCGCCACGCGCCTCTGGATGAGGCCCTCGGCGATTCGCCGGCAGCGCCGACACGGCGGACCCTCCTCACACGTGCGGTGCGCGAGCCGCCGCGTCGCAGCGTAGAAGTCACGATCCGAGTTGGTCCCGCTGCGCCACGCGCGTTGCAGGTCGGTTTCCTGCTGACCGCCGAACCCGTGCGCTCTCAGCGTGAGAACCCCGAGCGACGCCATCCGCTGGCCCCCCTTCACCCGCGGAGTGAGCAAGAGCGCGCCGGGAATCCTCGGACCGTACTTGGCGTGCGCCGCGATTGCGCCGAGGCGACCACGCGCCGCCAGACGCCTACATCGAAGCCGTCACGGAGCGCGCCTACCGGGATGTCGTGGCCTCGGGTCGATACAGCTACGCCTCCTTCGTCCGGAGCGTCGATGAGGTGCTGGAGGAGGAGCTGGGCAGCGGATCGGGCGCGAAGCTGGTGGCGGCGTTCATCGGCTATGAGCATGGGGCGACGCTCGAACCGATGGGGAGTCTAGAGCAAGGGGTCGTGGCCACGCTGCCGACGATGGTCTGCGCCGAGGCGCTCACGCCTTCACCGCGCCCGCCGCTGGTGTTGCATCTTCCCCAGGCCACGTCCCAGAGGCGGATCAGTGTCGAACAGGTCGCGGCCCGGTTGCAGCGCGTTCGAGTGATTGGTCGTGCCGCCATTCCCGCACCGCTTCGCCGTCTCCTCAAGCCCTGTCTGCGCCCGATCTGGCGGATGGCCAAGCGCACGCTCCGACCCGGCCGGTGAGCGTCGGGCGCCTCAGCTCAGGTCCGGCGAAAGCGATAGCACGCGTCCACGCCGGCGTAGGCGGATCCGTGCATGGGCATCCCGGTCTGATCGAACCGCATGTTCAGCAGGAAATCACGATGCTCGGCGGGCAGTCGTCGATCCTGAATGGCGTCGAATCGACGCGGGAGCAGCGACGCCTCATACATCGAGATAGCGCAGCCGATCAGGTCCCCCGTAAACCCCGCCTCCTTGACCAGCGCGATGTACTCGCTGGGCTTGTAGACATTGGAGATCGGGCAATGCTCGCCGTCGGTCAGGTGCCGGAACGCCTCGCGCACGGGGTCGTCGGCGTAGAGGCCCGCTTCGATCTGCGTGAGGTACGCGACATACAGGTGCAGAAACACGCTGTCGTAGTTGTAGACCATAACGCGCATTTCGCCACCCCGTTTCAGGACCCGGCGCAGCTCGCGAAGGACCGCGACCGGATCCGGCACGTGATGCAGCACGCCGGAGCTGTGGATGTAGTCCACCGATTCGTCGTCCAGCGGCAAGCGGGCGTCCTGCTCGTTGATGAGCATGAAGTCCGCACGAGCGCCGTGCAGGGCCAGCCGCCCACGAGCCTCCGCCAGCGAGGTCGGCGAGACGTCCATGGCAATCAGCCGCGACGGCTTGGAATAGCCGGCGAATCCAATGACGTCATGTCCCGGACCGCAGCCGTAGTCCAACACGACCTTGCCGTCCTGCCCGCTCACGGGCAGATAGTTGATATAGGGAAAATACTGGGCGTTCCGCCAATGGAAGTACGCAAGCGATTCGTCGGCGGATCGGAACTGATGATGCGCGGTGACGTTGACCTCCGTCCAGTATTCGGATGGAGTGACCCCCGTATTCGCCGCCGTCGAGGCGGTGCCCGGTGAGGACAGCGGCCGGAGGGTCGAACCATCGATCCATTTCCGAATTCGCGTCAGTGTCTTCACCAAGCGTCTCCTGGGTCCCGCGGCGGGGCGGATTCTATCAGCGATGCGTCCGCGAGTTCCGTGCATCTTATCCCCAAAGAACCGCGCCACAAGCGGCGGTGAACTCCGTGTCCAGGGGGGTGGCCGCGCGAAACGATCGAACCATCCGCGGATGGTTCACTTCTTGCGGGCGATCACCGTCAGCAAGGACCCGCCGTCCACTTCCAGGAACAGGTCGCGCGTGAGTTCATACGCCGCCCCCAGCGCATTGAGCCAGCGGCTGACATGCTCCGGATAGGGCGTCACCTGCACGCCGGTGGGTTGGTCCTGGATGGCGTCGGGAACCTTGATGTCCCAGTGCTGCCAGGTCTTGACGAAGTCCAGCAGCGTGAACGCGGGGATGCCGTCCACCCACACGCGAACGTTCTCGAAGGGGCCGGCCCGATTCAAGAGGCGGACCAGGTTGTGTTCGTTGAACAGCGAGAGGTGATAGGGCGGGATCACCGCGGAGCTGGACTCCTGGGAGATCAGCCGATTGAGTCGGGAGAACCGCGGGACGCCGATGACGAGGATGCCGCCGGGGCGCAGCACCTGGAGGTATTGGCGCACGAACTCGCAAGGATCGGGAGTGTGCTCGAGCACGTCGATGGCGGAGATGACGTCGAATTCCAGACCCCTGGCCTTGAGTTCGGCGGGAGAGTCCGACAGGGTGGCCAGGCCGTAGGCCTCGCGAGCGGCGTCCAGGGACACGCGATTGGTCTCGTTGAAGAACACCGACCAGTCGGGCAGCCGCTGCTGGACGAGATGGGCAAAGGAGCCGATGCCGCCGCCGACCTCCAGCCAGCGCCCGGTGCCGACGCTTGACCGCGCCTCCTCGATGATGCGCAGCATGACCGAGATGGGATAGGAGAACAGCGCGGCGTCTTCGCGGCCGGCCTTGGCCTTGGGAAGCTCCACGAAGCGGCGCACCGCGGGGTAATACGCCGCGTTGTAAAGCCGATCGAGCAGTTGGGGCGGGGGGTAGGGATTCAGAAAGACAAAGTCGCACTCGCCGCAGACCCAGTGCTCCAGGTTGAACTTGAGAAACGCGGAGATGATCCGCGTCGAAAGGCAGCACGGACAGTGCTGATGCCGCAGCCATCCATTGGGATAGCCGCCCTCGCGGAAGCAGACGCTGTCGATCTCCTCGTTAATGCTCTTGTATTGACCGGGCTCCTGAGTTGTTTGCAGCAGATGCTCGCGCCAGTCGGCGGGCTTGACGGCGCCGGCGGTGGGCGACTCATAAACGCCGTTGGACGAGTTGTGGCTCCAGTGGACCAGCGGATAGACAAAACCCGCGGTCTGAGACGCGCCGCCGCTGTGCACAGCGATCTCGTAGGCGAAGTGGTGGTATTCATAGAACTGCAGGTTTCCCGGAACACCGGGCAGCAGCCCCAGGGACACCAGGTATTCGCCGGGCGCGAGCTGGAGCGGCTGCAACCGGGCTTCCATCACGCCCGCATGGCTCGGCTTCTTGCGGAACGGCACGCGGTTGTAGTGAGCCGTGTCCTCGTAGCTGTCGGGGTTCGCGCTGCTGCCATGGCAGATCGCCAGCAGGTCGGCCTTGCGATTGAGCGACATCGCCATGCCCAGGGTGTCGTCCGGGATCTCGCCGTCGCAGCGATAGTGGGCGCGGATGACCAGGCTGTCCCAGGGACTGAACAAGCGCGTCGCCTGGCCGTGTTGGTTGAGCAGCTCGACTCGCTCGATGATGACGGGGCCGGCGCGGAAGACGCTGTGCGGGGCGGCCTGGTACAACGTCGCTGGATCGAATTCCGACATGGGGCGAATGCCCGGCTCGGATTTCGAGGCGCCGGCCCGGGAGGAGTCTCCGGGCTCGACTCCGGTGCGGACCGGATTGCGATAGGCGCTCACCAGGTGATGGATGTTCAGGTCGTATTGCCGGATGACCGACAGGGGGTCGCCGATCATGTGGATCGAGCCCTGGTCCAGCCACAGGACGCGATTGCACACCTGGCCGAGCATCCCGGTGCTGTGGGAGACGAGCAGTGCGGTGCAGCCGCTCTTGCAAATCTGCCGGATGCGCGAAAAGCTTCGCTGCACGAAGGCGGCGTCGCCGGCGGCCAGGGCCTCGTCAATGATCAGAATGTCCGGGTCGATGCTGGTGGCGGTGGCGAAGGTCAGCCGCGCCTGCATGCCGCTGGAGTACGTTTTGAATGGGCGGTCGATGAACTCGCGCAGGCCGCTGAAGTCGATGATGCCGTCCATCTTGCGCATCACCTCGTCGCGGGTCATCCCCAGGCACAGGCCGCCGGTCAGGATGTTCTCGCGGCCGGTGTATTCGGGATGAAACCCGGTGCCGAGCTCGAGGATCGCCGACACGCGCCCGCGGACGTCGACTTCCCCGGCGGTCTTGTCGAGCGTCCCGGTGATGATCTTGAGCAGCGTGCTCTTGCCCGATCCGTTGAGGCCGATGATGCCCATCACGTCGCCGCGCTTGACTTCGAAGGAGACATCCCGCAGGGCAGCGAACTCCGTGTGGTGCGGCGAGCGCTGGACGATCTCGCGGAGCATGTCCAGCGGGCGCGGGTACACCCGGTACACCTTGGACAGGTTGGCCACGCGGATCGAATAGTCGCCCTTCGGTTCACTCATAGCACGTTGCCGAAGGACCCCTTGAGCTTGCGGAACAGTCGATAGCCGGCCGCCAGGCAGCTCACGCTCAGGATCGGGAACACCACCCACGCCCACGGATGCTCGAAGCGCCCGAAGAACACCACGTCCTGGAAGCACCAGATCATGTAGCTGAACGGATTGGCATACAGGAAGGGCTGAAATTTGGGCGGCACCATGTCCGGTTGGAACACCACCGGCATCAGATAGATGTTGATCGTGCAGAACACGACGATGAACTCACGCAAGTCGCGCAGATAGCACGCCAGCGAGCTGAGGGCAAAAGCCAGCCCCGTGGCGGCGATGACCTGCATGAAGATGACCACGGGCAGCAGGAGCATGGTCAGCGGCAGGCCGTGGAATCGGATCAGCACGTAGATCGACAGCGCCGCAAAGAAAATGCACTGCGTCAAAAGGGCCGCCAGAACGATCTTCACCGGGAGGACTTCAATCGGGAAGACGACCTGCTTGACGAGGTTGGCGTTGCCGATGATGACGCTGGTGGACTTGGCCATCACGTCCGTGAGCATGAGCCAGGGCACCAGCCCGGCCAGCAGGTAGACGCTGAAATCCAGCGGCAGGCTGAGCCCCCCGGATTCGACTTTCTGCTGGAAGATGACGCCGAAGAGAAAGAGATAGACGAGGAAGGTGATGATCGGGTGGCCGATGGTCCAGAACGCGCCGACGACGTGGCCGGCGAATCGCTCGGTCAGCTCGCGCCGCGTCATTTCGATGGTGAGCTGCCGGTGGCGGGTCAGCAGATCAGCCAGCTCTCGCGACGCCCGCCAGTTAACCATTGGATTGAGGATCGACACCAGGGGCTCCTTCGGGCCGGCCTGCCGAGCATCGCCGCGGTGTTTCGGTGAGACCGGTCGCGGGAGGCATAGTCTATCACGCCCGCTCGCCTTCAACGCAGGACCGGTTCGCACGCCGTCAGGAATCGCCGGCGTTCGTGTTCCCAATGGTAGCGCTGCCGCGCCGCCTGCCAGGCGTTGCCGCGGCAGCGGTCCAGTCGCGCCGGGTCGTCCGGTCGTTGAACGCCTGCGCCATCTGCCGCGGGTCGCGAGCCTCAAACAGCGCGCCGAGCTCAAGCTGCCGCGTAATCGTCCGCAGCTCCGGCAGGTCCGAGGACACCACCGCCAGCCCGGCCATCATGTACTCCAAAATCTTGTTGGGCTGCGCGTATTCGGTGTTTTTGCACGCGGAGATGAACGGGTTGAGCCCGATGTCGCACGCCGACGCCGACGAAACCAGTTCGTCCACTTTCACCGGATCGGCGAAGCGGATGCGATCGCGAACACCCGGGTCCCGCGCCTGTCGCCGCAGAGCATCTCCAGCGGTCCGAATCCGCGGAAGGCGAACTCGGCACGAGGCGCCGACCGCGCCGCTTGGATCACCTGTTCCAGCCCGCAGTATCCGTGAACGCGCCGTGATAGAGCAACCGCCGAGGTTCGTTGCGCCGCGCGAGCACAGCGTCCGGCGGCGCCTGGCCGATCGACGGGACGTTGTGAATCGTCTGGAACGGACCGCTGCCGTACTCTCTGACGAAATACTCGCCCAGCGAGTCGCACACCGTCAGCCGAAGATCGATGTGCGGCAACAGCGCGGTCTCCAGTCGCACGCGGAAGTCATGCCAGAAGTCCGGTCGACTTCATGGGCAAAGCTCAGACAAAGTAGCGGGTCGTGTCAGCCGCCGCCGAGGTGACGAGAACGCCCGAGAGCCGTGACGCTCCGAGGAGATCCGGTATCTTTACTTTCCATAGCTGAAGTAAAGCGAAGGCGGCGACGGGGACGCACCCGTTTGAGCGCCAAGCATCAAGCGACGATTCCCGTAGCCGCCCTCCGGCGCGCGGGACTCAAGCCGGGCGACGAGCTCCAGGTCGAGGCCGCGGTGCCGGCCGCATCCTCCTGAGCCGCGTCGAGGAGAGGCTCGCCGGCTATGCCGGCCGGCTGACCGGCGTGTATCCCAAGGACGCGCTGCAGAAGCTTCGCCGCGAGTGGCGATTCGGTCAGGATCGAGTCGGAGACGAGCAGGATGAACTGGCGAGCGCGCCAGGCGTCGTAGATGCGCGCCGTGAGGCTCTGGGTGCGCGCGAGGCCGCCCCTCAGGAGGATCTGCGTGTCAAGAACGACTCTGGGCTCGGACAGCGCGCACCGCCTCGGAGAGGATCGCGGCGACGGTGTCGTCGCCCAACGTGCCTGTACGTTGACGAGCCCGCTCGATGATGTCGTCGAGCTCCTCGTCGGACAGCGTATCGAGCGAGCGGTCGATTTCTTCGAGACCCGCGCGTGTGGTCAGGAGGAGGGGCAGGACTTCATGCGCCAGCTCTTGACGCTCGGGCTCGGACAGGGCTTCGATTTCTGTGACGAGCGACTGGATTTTCCCCGCGCCCATGGCGTTGCACCTCTTCAGGCGGTGTGATCCTACGATAGCAGGTGAGACCGGCCCACGTTGTCGGCGTTGACCGACCGCGGTCCCCTGGTGATGTGCGCCGGGTCGTCCTTGACGAGAGGCGCAAGGCCGGGGCCCAGAGCAGGTCAATGCCCAGGCCCGTACACAAGCCCTGTCCACCCCTCGAACAGCCAGCCAGGGAACCCAGATCAACCGGGAGCGACCATTTCCGGCTCGCTCCGCTCGCCGAATCTGATCCGGTCTGGGCAGGGGGCAAACCACCCACCCAAGGAGGTGAGCCCCATGGAGAGATCGATCCCCCCGTTGCCGACCACCTGCAGAGCGCCTTGACCTTCATGCTCGACACGTCAGACCACCAGTGATTTTTCGTCACCTGGGCGTAAGCCAACTCGTTCCTGTGCTGTGCCCGCCATCTGTCCGGGGCTGTGATGTCGAAGGAGCGCCGCGACTGAAGGATCTGGTCAGTGCGCCGGTCGCACTGACCCTCCGCCGGAGCTATTTCCAGAGTTCGCGGGAGGCCAGGCGCGCGCCCTCGACCAGCGAGCCGAGCTTGGCCCACGCGATGGCGGGCTCGACGACGGGACGGCTGGCGAAGGTCGCAAAGCCGCAGTCGACACCGGCGATCACGCGATCGCGGCCGACCACGCTGGCGTACCGCACCAGCCGCTGCCCCACCAGCTCCGGATGCTCGATGAAGTTGGTGGTGGTGTCGAGCACGCCGGGAATGAGCGTCTTGCCCTCGGGGAGCTT
>Ga0180086_1000078_pt1 | contig 11548 bp, 8 predicted proteins | sample EasRiv760_16_10D_FD_121778 | JGI IMG/M metagenome (GOLD analysis project Ga0180086, IMG submission 121778) | Soil microbial communities from meander-bound floodplain in the East River, Colorado, USA - East River metaG ERMLT760_16_10D | ecosystem: Environmental > Terrestrial > Soil > Floodplain ... | reverse complement strand
TCACCTCCCACATGAGGAGGCGGTAATGAGAAGGTCTGTCGTCGTTGTCCTCGCCGTCCTCGTCACTCTCGGGATGCTAGCCCCGCCAGCCTTTGCGCAGGCGCCGGCTCCCAAGGTGACGATTACCGGCCTGGTCGATTTCGTGACCACTGCGTATAAGAACTGGTCGCACAACAGCAATCAGGCAGGCGGTGTTCCCGGTCAGCCCGACGTCACCAACAGTGGAGAGAAGGGCTGGTACTCCCGTGAGCGCGGGGTGTTCACGCTCACCGGTGAAGTCGGTCGGGTCAAGGGTGTGTGGGCCATCGAGTTGGACTTCACCAATGGCGCCGGCAACTTCAACACCTCCAACAACGGCAGCCTCGGCGTCGTCGGCGTCACCTCCTCCGGAACGTCAGCGAATTTCGACCTCGACACCGACATCCAGGGCGCGGTCGAGACGAAGTGGCTGTACGTCGAAGCTCCCATCACCGGTCCGGGCTCGCTCATGCCCTTCATCCCGGTGGCGACGATTGGGCGCATGGGCGCTCAGCCGTTCCGGGGTCATGAGTACAAGAACGGTATCCTGGCCGCCGGTGACTTCTCGGGCGTGTCGCTCGAGACGGTGTGGGCGCCCAACCTTCGCAGCACGCTGACCTTCGTGCAGATCGGTGAGGCGCTCGACCGCTTCGTCGCGTCGAACCAAAAGGACAACATCGCGTTCCTCGCCAGCCTCGAAGTCGACGTCTTCAAGGGGCTGACCATCAAGCCGACGTACGCTTACGCTGCCTACGATGGCGGCAACTGCGGTGGCGGCAACCTCGGGACCCCGGGGTACGGTGGGTACAACCCCAACGCCAACTGCCCAGCCGCCGTGGCCGGCTCGGTCGCCGGCGCGGGTGGTGTCGGCCGCGACATCCGCCGGCACTATCTCGGCGCCGACGTGCGTTGGACGATGGGGCCGATCTCGATCCAGCCCACGGTCATCTATCTGCTGGGTGAGCAGGAAGTCCTCAACCGGAACGGCGTGCTGAACGACGTCGACATCCGGACGTTCATCGCCGACACCGTCGTCGGCTTCCGGACCGGTCCGCTGAACCTCGAAGCGCGCATCATGTACACCCCGGGTCAGGACGCCAACCAAGACATCCAGAACGGCGGTGGTGGCACCATCCGCACCTACCAGCCGATCAACCCCGGCTTCGGCTACCTGGCGGGCTGGTCGGAAATCTGGACGGGCGGCATCGACTACGCGTCGGCCCTCCTCGTTCCTCGCAGCGCCGTCACGATGCGTGAGTCTCCAAGCTACGACAAGTACGGGCGCATCTTCCTGGGCCTCGCGGCCGACTACTCTCTGACGCCGGCCCTGACGCTCAAGGCCATGACCAACGTCAGCTGGACGGACACTCGCGTCGACACCAAGGGCACGTTCGGTGTCGGTATCGTGCCCAGCGCCAATCCTTTCAACGGTGGTAAGGAGCGTTATCTGGGCAACGAGTGGGTGCTCGGGATGACCTACCGCTTCGCGCCCAACGTCGCGTTCGACCTCGCGGGGTCCGTGCTCCTCACCGGGGACGCGCTGAATATCCAGCGCACCGGTGGTAACGGGAACAACGCGTGCGTCACGGCGTGTGAATCGCAGGACGTCTTCAAGGGGACGGCCCGTCTCCGGGTGACCTTCTAGGGCTGTTCGGTCGTCGAGAGGGCACGGGGACATCCCCCGTGCCCTCTCTTTTTGATATAGTCCTGTCGATGCCGAAGGTGAAGGTCCCCGTCGTTCGAACACTCGTCGCTGCGATCCTCGTCGCGTTGCCTGTCTGGTTTGCCAGCGCGTGGGGGCAGTCGGGGTCGCAGGCTCCCGCCGAGAGCACCGCGCCGCTGTCGTTCAAGGTGCTCGCCGATCAGTTCGCCGCGCTGTTTCCGGCCATCCAGACCGACGTCGTCGAGGTGAGTGACACGCGGGTGATTCTCGCCGCCGGACGCAGCCAGGGGGCGCAGCCGGGGCTCGAGCTGGTCGGGTATCGTGAGGGTCGCGAGCTCATTCACCCGCGCACCAAGCAGTCCCTCGGGCGAACCGAGGAAACGCTTGGTCGTCTCGTCGTCGCCCAGGTCTTCGAGAACTACTCGGTGGCCACCCACGTGGATGGCCTGAAGGTTCAGGTCGGCGACCGGGCACGGGTGACCGCGGGCAAGATTCGCCTCACCGTGCTGCCCCTGGCGTCGGCGGCGCGCGGGCGCGTGGCCGAGGTGGCCGTCCAGGAGATGCTCCAGGAGCTGGAGCGGACGGGACGGTTCCAGATCGCCTTCGGCGATCAGGTGCTCGCGTGGCTCGGGCAGGAGAGGATCGGCGCCGACGACTTCATGAAGGGCAAGGGTGTGCAGGAGGCAGCGCAGAAGTTCAACCTCACGCATCTCCTGGCGCTGCACTTCGCCACGGTCGAGGGCAAGCTCTTCATGGACGTCCGCCTCTTTTCGCGGACTGGGCAGGCGCCGCTGTTGCAAACCACGCTGCTCGTTCCATCGACCGTCAGGCCGAAGCCGACACAGCAGTTTTCGTCGGGTGGGGGGCCCGGCGACGTCAAGGTCGAGAAGCGGTCGCTGTTGGCGAGGCTGCTGTCGGGCGACTGGGAGCCGAACAAGTACTCCGCGGGCGCCAGCGCGATCCCCGTGCGCCTCGCCGCAACCTTCCCCTTCCTGGTCGTGTCGATGGACGTGGCGGTCGCGCCGGCCGACAAGCAGCCCCGCCTCGTCGTGACGGACGGACAGAAGGTCTACGTGTACCGAGTCAACGGCGAGAAGCTCGACGCCGAATGGACGTTCGACAAGCTCATGGTGGGCCGGATCCTCAGCGTTCAGTTCGCCGACCTCGACGGTGACGGCATCCTGGAGGTCGTCGTCAATCGCCAGGACGCGAAGGCGGGGATGCTCTCCTACGTCATCGCCGTCCGCCAGGGCCGGCCGGTCGCCCTCGCGCAGGACACGCCCCTCCTGCTCCTCGCCGTCGACGAACAGGGAGAGGGCCTGAACCGCGTCGTCTGGGGTCAACGCCAGGACAGCCAGGCCTTCTTCGCGAAAGGAAGCGCGACGCGCTACGCGCTCAAGGGCAACGAGCTCGTCGCGACCACCCGAGCGTATGTTCCCGACACGTTTCGCCTCACGGGCGCGACGTTCTCCAACATCGGTGGCAAGGACACGCGGGCTCTGGCCTACGTCGACGAGTACGGCCGGTTGCGGATCGCGGCGGGCGCCAACGAGATGTGGCGGTCGCTCAGCGTCGTCGGCGGCGGCATCGCGCTCGCGCAGATCCAGATCCCGATGTTCCAGACCTCCGTCGACAAGTTTTTCAAGATGGAGCCGAACCCCTTGTCCGTGGACCTGGACGGAGACGGTGTCCAGGAAGTTCTCGTTCCGGTCAACGAGGAGGAAGCCGGACGCGTCGCCGTCGTCTTCCGGGGGCCGGCCGGGTTCCGTATGCAGATCGTGCAATCGGGCTTCGAAGGAATGATCACCGGCCTCGGCGCCATCAAGGGTGACACAGGGCCGTCACTCCTCCTCGCCGTGCTCCGGCGGGGCGGCCTGCTGCGCGACAGAGGCGAGACCCAGCTCATCATGACCCTTCCCGAATAGCTCGGGCCCGGCCTCGCCCCGTCGGTTCCCCTTCCATGTCGCGATGAACGAGCACGCACGCGAACCCAAGCTCGACTCCACCCCGCCGCGCGGGATGCGCGACGTCCTTCCGGATGAAGTGGAGCTGCGCGACCGGACCTTGACGACGATCCTCGACGTGTATCGCCGGCGGGGCTTTCAGCGGATCGAAACGCCGGCCGTCGAGAACCTCACGCTGTTGACGCGCGGCGAAGGCGGCGACAACGAAAAGCTCATCTTCAAGATTCTCAAGCGGGGCGAGAGGCTCTCGGCGGCACGGGACACGGACGAGCTGGCCGACCTCGGGCTGCGTTTCGACCTGACCGTACCGCTGGCCCGGTACTACGCGAACAACCACGCCCGCCTGCCGCATCCGCTCAAGGCGATTCAGATCGGCCCGGTGTGGCGGGCCGAACGCCCGCAGCACGGGCGCTTTCGACAGTTCACCCAGTGCGATATCGACATCCTGGGCGTCCGTTCGGAGGTCGCCGAGATCGAGCTGATCTTGGCCACGGCGGACGCCTTGTCGGTCCTCGGACTCGAGGGTCTCACCGTGCGGATCAACGATCGGCGCATCCTCGCCTCCGTCGCCCGGTACTGCGGGTTCGAGGAAGCCAGGTTCGACGCGGTCTTCATCGCGCTCGACAAGCTCGACAAGATCGACGCCGCGGGCGTCGTGGGCGAGCTGCGGAAGGACGGCCACCCTGAGCGGGCGGTCAGTGCGCTGATGGCGCTCCTGGACGAATCGACGGTGACGGCGGCGGCGCCTGCGCAGTTGGCCCAGCGTCTCGGAGAGACGGCCGACGGCGCGGTGTGGCGCGGGCTGACGCGGATCATCGACGCGGTCTCGGCGGCCGCCGGAACTCGGTTCCGCATCGCGTTCGACCCGACCCTCGTCCGCGGCATGTCGTACTACACCGGGCCGATCTTCGAGATCCGCCACGAGAACGCGACCTCCTCGATCGCGGGGGGCGGTCGCTACGATCGGATGATCGGCAAGCTCCTCGGACGTGACGTGCCGGCCACGGGATTTTCGATCGGGTTCGAGCGCGTCATCGCCATCTTGATGGAGCGGGGGCGGCCGGAGGTCGGCGCGCCGGAGAAGGCGGCGCTCGTCTTCGAGGAGGACACCGCGCACCTCGGCTCAATCTTGGCGATGGCCCGCGATCTGTGGGACCATGGTCACATCGTGCGTCTCGAGCTCAAGGGCAAGCGGTTCGGTAAACAACTCGAAGATCTGGAATCCCGAGGCTTCAGCCGCATCGTCGTCTTCGACGCCGAGGGGCGGCCCCGGGACGCCGATCTGACCGGGCGCGCGGGGCGCGAGGGCACAGTCTGATGGGCGGCCTCGGCGACTGGAAGCGCTCGCACCCGTGTGGGGCGTTACGAGTCGGAGACGTGGGGCGGACGGTCACCCTCATGGGATGGGCGCACCGGCGTCGCGACCACGGCGGCTTGATCTTCGTCGACCTGCGCGATCGCACCGGGCTCGTTCAGTGTGTCTTCAATCCGGCCACCAGCGCGGAGGCGCACCAGCGCGCGGAGAGCCTCCGCAGCGAATTCGTCCTCGCCGTGCGGGGAGACGTGGCGCCCCGCCCTCCCGGCACCGAGAATCCCAAGCTCGCGACCGGTGGCGTCGAAGTGCACGTCAACGAGCTGAAGGTGTTGAACGAGTCGCGCGCGCTACCCTTCCCGATCGAGGATGGCGTCGAGGTCGACGAGCTCACGCGACTCACCTATCGATATCTGGATCTTCGCCGTCCCTCGATGTATCGCAACTTCGCGCTCCGCGACGCCGTCTATCGAGCCACTCGGGCGTACCTGCACCGTCATGAATTCGTGGAGGTCGAGACGCCGTTCTTGATCCGCACGACCCCGGAGGGCGCGCGGGACTTTCTCGTGCCCAGTCGCCTCAACCGGGGCAGCTTCTACGCCTTGCCCCAATCCCCGCAGCTGTTCAAGCAACTTTTGATGGTCGCGGGCTTCGAGCGGTATTTCCAGATCGCGCGCTGCTTCCGCGATGAAGACTTTCGCAAGGATCGCCAGCCCGAATTCACCCAGATCGACATCGAGACCTCGTTCCTGGGGCGCGACGACGTCTTGCCGTTGATGGAAGGCCTCGTCATCGAGATCTTCGGGGCCGCGCGCGGCGTGGCGCTGCCGGTGCCCTTCCCACGCCTGTCCTATGCCGAGGCGATGGAGCGCTTCGGCTCCGACAAGCCGGACCTGCGCTTTGGCCTCCCGCTGGTCGACGTCAGTCACCTGTTTCGGGATGGATCGTTCCAGGCGTTCGCCCAGGTCGTCGGCCAAGGCGGAGTGGTGAAGGCGCTCCGGATTCCGGGGGCCGGCGGTCTCAGTCGGAAGGAAGGTGACGACCTCGTCGCCACCGCGAAGGCCTGGGGCGCCAAGGGGCTGGTCTGGGTGAAAGTGACGGCGGACGGCTTCCAGTCTCCCGTGGCACGCTTCCTGGACGCGGTGCGCCCCGCCCTGACCGAGCTGTTGAGCGCCGAGACCGGGGACCTGCTGTTGCTCGTCGGAGACGCCCGCACGACCGCCGCGACGGTCCTCGGGCGGTTCCGAGTCGATCTCGCCCAGCGACACGGCCTGATTCCCCCCGGTCGCGACGCCATCCTCTGGGTCGTCGATTTTCCCTCGTTCGAATGGAGCGAAGAGGACCGGCGCTGGCAGGCGATGCACCACCCGTTCACCGCGCCGCGCGACGAAGACCTCCCGCTGCTGGAAACGCAGCCCGGCGCCGTCCTGGCCCAGGCGTACGATCTCGTCCTCAACGGCCAGGAGATCGCGGGCGGCAGCATTCGCATCCACCAACAGGCCGTCCAGCAGCGGGTGTTCGAGTTGCTCGGGATCGACAAGGCTGAGGCGCGGGCAAAATTTGGGTTCCTGCTCGACGCCCTCGAATTCGGCGCTCCGCCCATGGGCGGCATCGCGTTCGGCCTCGACCGACTCGTGGCGGTGCTGGCCGGCGAGGAGTCGATCCGGGACGTGATCGCGTTTCCCAAGACCCAGAAGGGCGTCGATCCGATGACCGAAGCGCCAGCACCGGCCAGTCCGGCCCAGCTCCGAGAGCTGGGGATCGCGGTCGTGGAGGCCGTCGCGCGACCGGCGCCCCCGCCGTCCGAAGCGAGCTGATCACAGTGATAGACTGAAAGGGGAACGCTGAGGAGTTGAGCGAATCCGCCACGATCACGCGCCGCATCTCACTCGCCCAGGACGTCGACCTCGGCCATCTCCTGGGGAGGAATGACGACCACCTGCGTACCCTCGAATCACAGCTCGACATCCAGATCGTCGCCCGCGGGCACGACGTCGTCCTGAAGGGGGCCGAGAGCCAGGTGCGTAAAGGCGAGAAGGCATTGGTCCAGCTCGCGGAGCTGGTCCGGGCGGGCGCTCCGATCCGGAACGTCGAGGTGCGGGCGGCGTTGCGCATGCTCTCGGACGACGAGAGCGCCGACCTCAAGTCGGTCTTCGCCGACGCCATCCTCGTGCCGTCGCGACGAAAGTGGATCGCACCCAAGACGCTTGGGCAGAAGCGATACGTCGACGCCATGCGCGCGCACGACATGGTCTTCGCCATCGGTCCCGCGGGGACGGGAAAGTCGTTTCTCGCCGTGGCCATGGCCGTGTCTGCCCTGATGAAGCGCGAGGTGGCTCGGATCGTCCTCACGCGGCCGGCGGTCGAGGCGGGCGAGCGCCTGGGCTTCCTGCCCGGCGACCTCTACGAGAAGGTGCACCCGTACCTGCGGCCGCTGTACGACGCCCTCTATGACATGCTGGAGAGCGAGAAGGTCCAGAGCCTCATGGAGAAGGGGGCCATCGAGGTCGCGCCGCTCGCCTACATGCGCGGCCGCACGCTCAACGACGCGTTCATCATCCTCGACGAGGCGCAGAACAGCACGTCCGAGCAGATGAAGATGTTCCTGACTCGCCTGGGCTTCAACGCGAAGATGGTGATCACCGGCGACGTGACCCAGATCGACCTGCCGGCCTCGCGGCACTCCGGACTCATCGAAGTGCGGACCGTACTCGCCGACGTCCCGGGCATCCGCTTCGTGTACTTCGACGACCAGGACGTGGTTCGGCACCAGCTGGTCTCGGCCATCGTGCGCGCGTACGACGCGCATGGCGCGCGCGCGGGAGTCGGCGCTTCCCGGCCGGCGCCCGAGGCGGCGGTCGACGGGCCCTAGTGGGTCGGGGCCCGGCCTTCGAAAATCGCCAGCGCCGTATCCCCGTCCCTGCCCGGGCGTTGATCCGTGCCGCCGAGCGCGCGCTCCGCGCGGTGGGCCGTGAGAGGGGCGGCGTCGACGTCGCCGTCGTGGACGACGCGGAGATCCGCCGTCTCAACCGCGCCTTCCGAGGCGTCGGGCGCCGGACAGACGTCTTGGCCTTCCCGCTCGAAGTCACCGCAGCGCCGGGCGGACTGGTGGGACAGATCGTGATCTCGGCCGACACCGCCCACCGCCAAGCGCGTCGTCTCGGCGTCCCCCTCGCGCTGGAGCTCGAGCTCCTCGTCACGCACGGCATTCTCCACCTCGTGGGCTATGACGACCGAGATCCCGTCGAAGCCCACCTCATGCATCGCCGAGAACGCGCCATTCTCTCCGCCGGCGACGCTCGGTTGCCTCGGCAACTCTGGAGCGGTCTGCTTCACGTATGACGACGCGAGCTCGAGCGCGGGCTTTGCCCGCGCAACCGGTCCTGGGGGAGGTTTCCGAGGGGGGCAAAGCCCCCCGCCGAGCAGGTTTTGTTTCCCTCGTCGGCCGTCCAAACTCCGGCAAATCGACGCTTCTCAACCGCCTCGTCGGCGAGAAGCTCGCCATCGTCTCTCCACGACCGCAGACGACGCGCAACCGTATCACCGGCATCCGGAACTTGCCGGCGGCTCAGATCGTGTTCGTCGACACGCCCGGACTCCACGCGCCTACAGGGAAGCTGGGGGCCTTCATGCGGCAGACCGTCGAGCGCGCCCTCCAAGACGTCGATCTCGTCTGTGTGGTCGTCGACGTCACGGCGCCCGGGCACCTCGACGCGGAGATGCTCGAGCTGCTCCGTCGGCACCAGGGCCCGGCCTACTGTGTGCTCAACAAGATCGACCGTTTAAGCGCCAAGGCCCGTCTCCTGCCCCTCATCGACGCGTGGCGGTCCTTGGGGCGGTTCCGAGAGATCATTCCCGTGTCGGCGCTGGACGGCACCAACTGCGACCGTCTCCTGCCGCTGATCGTGGAGGCGCTCCCCGAGCACCCGGCGTTCTTCCCGGCTGACGCGACCAGCGATCAGCCCGAAACCTTCTATGTCGCCGAGATGATCCGCGAGAAGATCTTCCTGCTCACCCACGAAGAGATCCCCTATGCGGCGGCCGTCCGGGTGGAAGAGCTCGCGGAGCGGACGTCGCCCGAGGCGCTGTACATCCGGGCCACGATCTTCGTCGAGCGCGACTCGCAGAAAGGCATTCTCATCGGTCAAGCGGGGAGCATGCTCAAACGAATCGGGACGGCGGCGCGCCGAGAGCTGGAAGCCTTCTTCGGGATCAGTGTCTATCTGGCGCTCACCGTGCAGGTGCGGCGGCAGTGGCGGAAGGACGCGCGGGCCTTGCGGGAATTCGGCTTCCGCATGACCTCGTAGCATGGCCCTCGGCACCTCGACGGCCGTGGTGATCGGCAGCTTTCCGCTGGGCGAGAGCGATCGCATCGTCAGCTTCTTCTCCCGAGACTTCGGCAAGGTCCGGGGCATCGCGCGGGCGGCTCGTCGGATGCGATCGAGGTTCGGCAGCGCGCTCGAGCTGCTCACGCTCGGTGAGCTGGTGTTCTTCGACACGGGGAGGAGCGAGCTGGTGCAGGTCGACCATTTCGACATCGTGGCCCCGTTCGAAGGCATCCGGAGCGACCTCGAGCGGCTGGGACAAGCGGCGTGGATGGTGGAGTGCGTCGCGCGACTGACCGCCGACCGTGATCCCAGCGCGACCCTCTACGGTCTGCTCGTGCGGGCGCTCCGGAGCATCGAAGCGGGCGATGCCCCGCGCCGGGCGGCCACCACCTTCGGCCTTCGCTGCGTGGACGCACTCGGACATCGGCTGAGGATCGACGCTTGCGTCGCCTGCGGCCGCCGGGGGACGCCCGCAGGTGCGCCGATCGCCATCGACGTCGAGGGGGGCGGGCTCACTTGCGCCGCCTGCGCCAGTCGGACGCGGGGGGCCGTCCGCGTCGCGGCGGGCACACTCGGCGCGCTGCGGCGGCTCCGGGCGATGCCGTGGCGCGATGCCATGGACCTCGCCCTTGGCGCGACGGAAGACCACGTCCGTGAGATCGTGGATCTGCACGTCGCGCGCCTCGCCGGGCAGCCGGCGCGAGCCGCGCGCTTCCTGCGCGAGATCGAGCGATGCTGGCCGGCCCCCGCCGGCGTGTGGCCCGCGTCGCCGCGCAAAGGAGGGGGAGGGGTGGGCTCGTGAACATGGACGTGATCGTTTCGCTCTGCAAGCGGCGCGGCTTCATCTTTCAGTCGAGCGAGATCTACGGTGGTACGGGGTCCTGCTGGGACTACGGGCCGCTCGGCGTCGAGTTGAAGAACAACATCAAGCGGGTCTGGTGGAGGGACAACGTCCGCCTCCGCGCCGACATGGTCGGCCTCGACGCCTCGATCCTCATGCACCCGCAGGTGTGGAAGGCGAGCGGGCACGTCGACCACTTCACCGATCCCATGGTGGACTGCAAGGCGTGCCAGCGGCGATTCCGTGCGGACAAGGTCGACGAGCTGCCGTGGACCCACTATTGCGCCGCGACCAAAGGCAACAAGTTCATCGTCTCCGGAGGAGAGCCCTGCGGCCACTGCGGCGCCCGCCGCACGCTGTGTCCCGAGTGCGGCAAGGGCGAGTTGACGGCGCCCCGGCAGTTCAACCTCATGTTCAAGACGTTCATGGGCCCGGTCGAGGAAGACGCGTCGGTCACCTACCTCCGACCCGAGACCGCCCAGGGCATCTTCGTCAACTTCGACAACGTCCTCCAGTCGATGCGGATGAAGCTTCCATTCGGCATCGCGCAGATCGGCAAGGCGTTCCGCAACGAGATCACGCCCGGGAACTTCATCTTCCGGACGCGCGAGTTCGACCAAATGGAGATCGAGTACTTCGTGAATCCGCTCGACACCATCGACGGGCGCCCCGCCGACGAGGTGTGGCACGACCGCTGGATCGAGGAGCGCTTCGCCTGGTACCAGCGGTACGGGGTGCGGCGTGAGCGACTGCGGCTGCGGGAGCACGAGACGACCGAGCTGGCACACTACGCCAAGCGGACGGCCGACATCGAGTACGAGTTCCCGATCGGATGGAGCGAGCTGGAGGGGATCGCCAATCGCGCCGATTTCGATCTCAAGCAGCACGCGCAGTGGAGCGGCAAGGCCCTGACGTACTTCGACGAGGAGCGCAAGGCCCACGTCGTCCCCTTCGTGATCGAGCCGTCGGCCGGGGCCGATCGCAGCCTGCTCGCGTTTCTCGTCGATGCCTACCGCGAGGAGGAGGTCCGAGGCGAGAAGCGCGTCCTCCTGCGCTTGCACCGGGAACTGGCACCGGTGAAGGTCGCCGTGCTCCCGCTCCTCAAGAAGCGCCCGGAGATCGTGGCGACGGCCCATGGGCTCCGCTCCACCCTGGCACGCGACTGGACGACGGTCTACGACGACACCGCGGGCATTGGGCGCCTCTATCGACGCCAGGACGAGGTTGGGACTCCCTATTGCGTCACCGTCGACGTGCAGACGGTGGGCGATCCCGACAAGGGGGAAACAGGGGACCGGTGCGTGACGATCCGGGAACGAGACTCCATGGAGCAGATCAGAGTTCCGATTCCCGAATTGCCCGGGCTCGTCCGCGAACTGCTCGGGGAAGGGACGTGGTCGGAGGCGGTCGCTCGGTATCCGC
>Ga0180086_1000077_pt1 | contig 11596 bp, 11 predicted proteins | sample EasRiv760_16_10D_FD_121778 | JGI IMG/M metagenome (GOLD analysis project Ga0180086, IMG submission 121778) | Soil microbial communities from meander-bound floodplain in the East River, Colorado, USA - East River metaG ERMLT760_16_10D | ecosystem: Environmental > Terrestrial > Soil > Floodplain ... | reverse complement strand
GCGTAAATGCGCCACGCTTCGCTGCTACTGTTGCCATTGGCATAACCTGCGGCGAAAGCCTGGCGATCATTATTGGCATTGCCGGCCCCGCTTGCGGCAGAGACGAAGAGATTGCGGTAGCCGGGAGTGCTCTTGAGCGCGAACGGCGCCAGGCCATCGCTGTTCGTTGTTTGCCGGAGCTTGCGCCAGTGCCACTTATTGTTTTCGTAATAACTTTCCCATAGCGCCACGTTTGCATTCGCTATCGGCGCGCCGGTCACTGCGTGGCTGAAGTAGACCAGCGCCTGCTTTGCCGACGACTTGAGTAAGAGCGAGGCATCGGTTACGAGCACGAGGTCGCGCGCGGAGAGCAAACCGCTGCGGCCTTCGAGCAGGTAGGCGCCTACGGTCAGTTTGCCTTCGATGCGCGCTTCTTCGCTGATAGGTTTGTGGTCGTGGCTGTTACCAGCCTTGCCATCAAGAGTTTTCGACCACTTTTTGACCGCCGCTCGTCCGGCTGTAGTCACCTTCTGAATCCAGTTTTCGTTGTCTCCTTCGCCTTCATCTTCGTCCAGGTTCTTAGTGAAGCGCAGGTCGCGGGTCAGGTCGATCTTGTAAAGAGCGAAATCGACGCGACTCAGGTTGCGAGTACTTAAAGCAAACTGAAGTTCTGAATCGGGCAGGAAGATGTTCGAGACGCCGACGCTGAGGGTGGGCTCGGTGATCTGCTTGATTTGCTGCTGGGCCTGATCATAGTAGCGCGTTTCGCCCTTCGTGAACTCCCTGGTGAGGCGGCGATAGAGTTCCAGAGCCTTGACGTAGTCGGCCTCCTGTTGCCACTGGCCGTCATCCAACTGCCGAATCGCGCCCGTGTCATTCATCAATTGGGCGTAATGGAACAGCGCATCGTCATACCAGTCGGTTTGCTTGCCGGGCTTCACCGCCGCTTCAAACTCATCGGGGATACGCTGGCGTGTCTCCAAGTCGCCGCCGGTGTAACGCATGGTCATGGCGATCAGAAAATGCAGGTGAGCGTTGTCATTGTCGCTCGTGCTGATCTTCAGCGCGTTTTCCAGAATGTCGAGGGGGATATAATTGCCATAGTAGGTGTAGAAGTAATAGTCGTTCGGGCGGGGCGGCCCGGCCGCTTTGAACACAATTTTGAGGTAGTGATCACGCGCGTGGCCGATCTCACGCTGGCCCGCCCACCAGTCAAGCGCTTGCTGGTAATGGGGCCATGCTGCGCCCCAGTTCATCTGATTACGTCGCGTCCAGAAAAGATCAGCGAGCGATTCATGGGCTTCGGCCCAGACGAGGTCGCGTTCGTCGTCTTTCTCATAGGCCCGGATTAGTTCTTCGAGTTGCTTCTGCGCCTGATCAAACCTGGTTGTGTCCGCGGTTTCTGTCGCCGCCTGGGCGCGCCACGAGGTGTCGGCGAGTCGGAACTCGACCCAGCGCGCTTCCGCCGGCGGGAGGTTGGACCGGTCGACTTTGCCATACACCTCATTGGCGCGGGCGTATGAGCCGGAGGCGTAAAACTGTTCCGCGTCAGACTTGAGTTTCGCGTAATCAGCCTGTTGAGCAGCGGTCGGGAGCAGGTAAAGAAATCCGAATAGCGCGATGGAGATAATAGTTTTCATTGTTTGAATTTCGCCGGGTGCCGTCGGCGAACCTGCGATGATTTTCAAAGTTTGCTACGGCTGGACTCAAGTAGTTTAGAGTTCAACCCGGGGTCCCCATGCGGGCAGCCCGCGTGGGGTGGTAGCCTTTAGGTTGCTGACTTTGCAACGCAAAAGCTAACGCTTGAACTCTAAACTACTTGAGCCTCACTCCGGGGTGACGTTGCGGTTGTTAGACCTGCCAGTCACGATGGGAGTTGCCCGTTGTGCCGTTAGATGAACGAGAGAATCGGAAGAGACTTGCGTGCGAGACAGATTCACAGGACGCCCAGTGAGGCACAAGAACAGGAGCAGCGCTCTATGTTAAGTGCGCCATGGAAGACTCCCAAAATATCGATATTGTTGTCTGGTTTGACCAGGTAGGCTATCCGGTAATGACCGTAAAGAAGAATGCGGATTTCGCGAGGGCCGGCTGACTCGTACTTGTGTCCGATCTCGGGATGGTTCTTGAGTAGTTGGGCCTTTAGAAGGATACCTACAACCGTGCTAGCGGCAGCGTCCCGGTTGTCAACAGCGATGTAATCATAGATATCCCTTAGCCAGTCTGAGCTTCTGCAGTCCAGCTTATCTCAGCCAAGTGTTTATCCGACGCTCCATCTCTTCGTTCGCAATTGTACGGCCCTCATCAGAGTCCTTGAGTCCGCGTTGGACCATTAGGTCGAACGCAAGCTCCCGCATGATTTCGTCATACGAGCTATCCTCAGGCTGCTTCTGGACAAGGTCGGTAATCAGTTCTTTTGATGTAGACATCATCACATCTCCAATCGGGATTCTACCGCAATAGTCTATGTCGGGAAAGACCGCGAGATTATGTAACGCAAACTGTTAGTTTGCGACTGCCCCGCTGCCACTTAGTTGAGATCCTCCGCTTCGACGCAAACTAACAGTTTGCGTTACGATTCAAGCGCAAAGCCTCTAATGTCAGTGAGTTCGATTTACCAATCTTCCTGGGCGATGTATTTGAGGACGGATTTGATGGAGGCAACGGAGTAGGTGCCGTCGGATTTCTTGAAGGGAATGTGGCGATAGCGGCCGAGTGACATCTTTTTGAGGGCCTCTGCCACTGAATCTTCTTCATCAAGTATTTCGGGATTAGGGCTCATCAGTTCTTTGACGGGAGCGTCTCCGGCGTTCGACAAACTCAAGTTTGTCGGACTCTCTGTCATCCGCAGCAGCACGTCATGCTCGGTGAAGATGCCAACCAGTTTTTTGCCGTCTACAACAAGCGCGCAGCCGGAGTTGGAATTTTTCATCAGGCGCGCGACTTCGAGCGCTGAAGTGTCAGGCGCGACGCAGATGGGCGGGTCCCGATCAAGCTGAGCCAAATTGTCTTCCATCACCGAGCGCGCCAGGCCCTCAGCCGCATCGGCACTCGGAATATCGAGCTGTCGAAACGGAGCGAGGCAATTCTCGCAACGGTCAATGCCGTCGATGTTTTCGTGACCACAGGAAGGACAGTTCATAAGACTCCCAGGATTACATGCCAGGTTAGGACCAGATTCTACGCCTGAGGCGACAAAGGGCAAAACAAAAAAACAACCGATCAGCGGAAAGTCAGGTCGCCGCTTGAGCCAGCCCGTTCTGACAAGCGCGGTCACAACCAACACGCCCGATCGCCACCACCACCCCGGCGGGGCGACGCTTCTCGCTTTTCAGATGCCCATGCGCTGAGGGTTGGGTCGCAGGCGCGGTTCATTCTAGGCCAGGCATCGCGCCGGGAGCAATGAAAACCAAGCCGCTTTCCTGTCCGATTCTTTATGCGTTTGAGATGTGGGAGCCGATGAAGAAGAAAACGGTCATTACTACTGAAACCTGTGAGGTGTGGGTAATGCGGCAGGCTTCTTGGGTCGCTGAAGAACCCGCTCCAGAGGACAGGGGAATCGAGCCCCCCAGCGAATCGCTCACTCTACACATCGACCACGATGCGAAAAAGGACAACGACTCATCAGCGGAATCAACCACGCCCGATGTACAGGAATGAGAGAGGCTCCATCATGCTCTGGAGCGATCAGATAGCTTCATGCGGCGGCGACTTCGCTTGCGTTGAGAGACGGCGCATCAATGTCTCTGCGGCTTACTTCTTGTCAATAGAGTTTCAGCAGACAGGCGGGCTGGTTGACGGTCTCTACCGCGCGAGTTGTGGGCGCCGGGCATTCTATGGCGAGTTCATGCCTGACACTGCCAGCATCGCTCAGGATGTCATCGTCGGTAGAGGCGATTGGCAGCAGCAATTGACCACAAACAAAGCAGTGTTCATTGATGCGTTTGTACAGCGAGCGGCCTTCCGCAGCGTTTACGGCAATCTGACAGACGATAGTTACATCAACACCTTAATAGTCAACACGGGAGTGACCTACAGTCAGAGCGAGCGGGATGCGCTGGTGAATGGTCTAACCGGCGGCACGTTGACGAGAGCTGCCGCGTTGCGTCAGGTAGTCGAGAACCAAAGGTTCATTAGCGCGAAGTTTAACCAGGCGTTTGTGTTGATGCAGTACTTTGGCTATCTCCGCAGAGACCCGGATGAGAGTGGGTATCAATTCTGGCTGGCGAAGCTGAATCAGTTTGAAGGCAACTTCGAGCGCGCCGAGATGGTGAAGGCGTTCATCGACTCGGGTGAGTACCGCGCGCGCTTTCCCCGGTAACAAATCAGAACCGGGAGCAGTAGCGACCGGCCAAACAGTCAACTTTAAGTAGTCTGAATATTTAATCGCGGGTCGCAATCACTCGAGTGCTTATAACCACGGTTGAACACTGGGCCGGTCGCTACCGCTCCCGGTTCTGATTTAGTGGTGAGCCCGGTTGGGCTAATCACTAAACGATCACTCGACGATCCAGGTGTCGCCACTGTTGATTAATTTTTCCAAACTACCTGGCCCGGACTTCGCGATGGCCGCATCTATCTGATCGACCATCATCGCTTCGTAGGTTGGACGGTCAACCGCCCGGAAGATTCCCACCGGCTGCGGAAAATCTGGCTGCTCCATGCGTGCGAGCATGAATGCCACCGACGGATCTTTCAGGTAAATGTCGTGCACCAGCAGATCATTTTCGGTGATCCCATTCTCGCCGATGGTCACCACCTCCGGGTGCGCGCCATTCATGCGAATCCCGCGATTGCGGTCCTTGCCGAAGATCATTGGTTTACCATGCTCGAGATAAAGCACGCGATCCGTTCGCACACTGCGCTCGGCAAATGAATCGAAGGCGTGGTCGTTAAAGATATTGCAGTTTTGGTAGACCTCGATGAACGAGATCCCCTTGTGTCTGGCCGCGGCTTCGACCACCGTGCCAAGATGCTTGACGTCGATGTCAATCGATCGCCCCACGAAGGTCGACTCGCTGGCAATGGCCAGCGAAAGAGGATTGACTGGGTAGTCGATTACTCCCACCGGAGAGGATTTAGTCTTCTTGCCAAACTCCGATGTCGGGCTGTACTGGCCTTTAGTCAAGCCATAAATGCGGTTATTGAAGAGTATGTAATTGATGTCGAGATTGCGGCGAATCGTGTGCATAAAGTGGTTGCCGCCAATCGAGAGCGCGTCGCCGTCGCCGGTGATCACCCAGACGCTCAGCTCTGGATTCGCACACTTGATGCCGGTCGCAATTGCGGGTGCGCGTCCATGAATCGAGTGGAATCCATAGGTGTTCATGTAGTAAGGAAAGCGTGACGAGCAGCCGATGCCGGAAACGAAAACGATCTGCTCGCGCGGAATGCCGAGCTCGGGCATCACCTTTTGCACGTTGTTAAGAATTGCGTAGTCGCCGCAGCCGGGACACCAGCGCACTTCCTGATCGGAGACGAAGTCGGCCTTTTTCAGTTGACCCGGCGGTGGGGCAATCTTGCCAGAGACTGCCGAGCCCGCTTCGCTGTCAGCCGAGACAACCTCGACGATGGGCTTGTTACCGTTGCCACTATGACCTTTTCCAGTTGTACTCATTAATGCTCCTTGGTTTTTATTTCGGCGATTGCTGCTTTCCAGTCTTCTAGGTTTCCAAGTTGAACCGCCTTATCGATTCCCAAATTCTCAAGCAGCATCGCTAAAACAGTGAGTCTCTGACGTTCGTCGATAAAGATTCCGCCGACATATTCTATCTTCTCGGGTGCTTGGTAGATTCGCTTGTCGAACTCCTCACCTTTCCACTCGCGACCTTCCCGCTCAATCTTCCATTCAGCTGGATCAAAATCTTCGACGTTCAGGATGTTAGCTGCCATCAGTCCTCGTCCTTCGGACTTTGCTTGATTGTCTCGTACAACTCCAAAAATTTTCCTCTCACGTAGGGGTCAAGTCGCTCGGCAAACTCGGGTTGTAGCTGGCGAATCCTGATCAATTCCTGCACATCTGCAAGATCCTTGAGCCTGTGTGGAGCAGTCATCCCCGAGGCTAGTTTCAATTCGATTAGCTTCTCAAATGTCACAACCCGGACGCCACCAATCTCGGTTGAAGCCGCGGATGGCTCAGGAATACTCACTGGCTTTGGCTTGCCATCACCCGGATATTCCCCGGTAGTCATTACCTCAATGGTGATCCCATCTGTCGTCGAACGCAGTCTCTTCTTCGCCCCTGGAAATGCTGGAACATAACCCAGACCGATCAACTCTCGATGAAAGGCTTCTAATCCCTCTGGCGTTAGCACAAGATCGATGTCCTCAGTGAGGCGGGGATAACCGTGCGCCATGAGAGCGACTGCCCCGATCACCATGTAATCGATTCCGTGTTCCTTCAGATCGCCAGTGATCTGGGCCAGCGTGTTGTTAAGGCTGCCTTGTCCCATAAAGTAACGCAAGGCTTCCGCATAACGGTCGATTACGGATTTCCCTTGACGTAAGTCGGTAGTTTGAGTCTCCATCGCAGAATCAGGTTCCGAATCTACGGCACCGCCTTAATCTTTGGTGTCTTCACACCTGCGGTAAACAACGCGAGATCGGCGATGATGTCGCTTTGTTTCGGCATTTCTTCTACCAGGCTCGCGAAGAGTTTCAGTTTAGGTGCATTTTGGTCCATCTCGGCCAGGACCTTTTGTACGATACTGCGCTTCGGCAGTTTACTCTGAGATAGAGACCGACCCGTCGATAGGTATGGGTCTAACTCCGAGCTAGAAAGGAACAGGTAATGAACTTGTGTATCACTCTTCTCGAGATAATAGATTTTGTGGTATTTAAACCACGGCGCGATGTCGGACACAATCTGGGCCATTCTGCTTCCCTTGTTGTAGATGCCAAAGAACTCTCGTATGTCGTCTAACATTAACACTACCCCATCTAAGCCAGCCTTCCATGCAAACATTGCGAGATAGAGTCCAACAGTTCTAGTTAGCCTAAGCCGGTATCGTTTAATCTCGCGGTCGTGGATGTTTGGTTTTCTACTTGGCATCGCTACGGGTCCTGACAATTACAAATACTCTTCAACCTTCCAAACGATCTCGCGAATCTGGAAGGGGCGGCCCTTCACTTTCGAGAAAGCAATCGCGTCAACCAGATACTTCGCGCGCACCATCGTGCAGAGTTGGCCGAGGTTCATCTCCGGGATAATCACCGTTTCGAATCCGGCGACCACTTCACCAAGGTTTTTCGGGAAGGGATTCAGATACTTCAGATGTGCCGACGAAACGTTCTTACCCTCGCTTTGAAGTCTCTCCACGGCGGTACTAATTGAGCCATAAGTTGAGCCCCAACCAAGCACCAGCACCTTTCCGGTTTTCTCGCCACACACTTCAACGAGCGGAATATCGTTCGCCGCACGATCAACTTTTTCCTGGCGCAGACGGACCATCAGGTGGTGGTTCTCGGGATCGTAGTTCACGTTGCCGCTGATGTGCTGTTTCTCGATGCCGCCAATACGATGCTCGAGTCCCGGCGTTCCGGGAATCGCGTACGGTCGCGCGAGAGTTTCCGGGTCGCGCGAATAAGGCATGAAGTTTGCCGGGTCGGTGGCAAAGGTCACGGCAATCTTCGGCAGTTGATCGATTTCGGGAATGGCCCAGGGCTCGGCCCCGTTTGCCAGATAGCCGTCCGACAAATAGAACACCGGAGTCATGTACTTGAACGCCAGACGCACGGCCTCGATGGCCATGTGGAAACAATCGGCAGGCGTTGCCGGGGCGACAACGATCGCCGGACATTCGCCGTTTCGTCCCCAGACAGCCTGAAATAGATCCGCCTGTTCGGTCTTCGTCGGCAAGCCTGTCGATGGGCCACCGCGCTGAACATTGACTATCACCAGCGGCAGCTCGGTCATCACCGCCAACCCAATCCCCTCCTGCTTGAGAGCCACGCCAGGACCGGAAGTGCCTGTTAATCCAATCTGGCCGGCAAAGCTCGCGCCGATGGCTGAACAAACTGCGGCGATCTCGTCTTCGGCCTGAAAAGTTTTCACGCCAAAACTTTTGTGGCGCGCCAGCTCATGCAGGATGTCAGACGCCGGCGTGATCGGATACGACCCGTAGAAAAGCGGCCGGCCGGCAAGTTGCGAAGCGGCAACAAATCCGAGTGCGGTAGCCTCGTTGCCGGTTATGTTTCGGTATTTGCCCGGCGTGATCTTCGCTTTCTTGATTGTGTAGTGGGTAGTGAATAGCTCCGTCGTATCGGCGAAGTTATAACCGGTCTTCAAGGCAATCTCGTTTGCTTTGGCCAGCTCAGGATTCTTGCCAAACTTGCTCTTGATCCAGGCAAGCGTGTTTTCCATGGGCCGATCGTAGAGCCAGTAGAGCACGCCGAGGGCAAAAAGGTTTTTGCAGCGATCGATCTCCTTGCGCGACAGCTCAACATTTCCTTTCAATGCGTTCATGTTGAGCGTTGTGACGGGCAGCTTGTGTACGCGATAACCGGCGAGCGAGCCATCCTCCAGCGGATTTGAAGCATAGTTCGCATACTTCAAATTCTCCGGCGTGAAGCCATCGGTATTAATGATCAGCGTGCCGCCCTCTTCGAGGTCCGCAAGATTGACCTTCAACGCCGCGGGGTTCATGGCCACCAATACGCTTGGCTGGTCGCCGGGCGTCTTAATGTCCAGGCTGGAAAAGTTCAACTGAAAACCGCTAACGCCGGGCAAGCTGCCGGCGGGCGCGCGAATCTCCGCGGGGAAGTCGGGCAGCGTAGAAATGTCATTGCCGACAACCGCGGAGGTATTTGTAAACTGCGTTCCCGTCAGCTGCATGCCGTCGCCGGAGTCGCCGGCAAAGCGGATGGTCACGGTTTCCTTTTCCTCGAGATTCTTTTCCTTGTGTTCTACCGGGGATTCGATAAGAGTGCTCATGTGTGTTTGATCATGCCTTCTTTGCTTAGGATTGCCGATTGCCCATTGCCAATTGCCGATTTGCGCTCACTTGGCCATCGAGTGATCTTAAATTGGCAATTGGAAATCGAATATCGGAAATGGTCTCACCCTCCGTCAGTGCTATTCATCACCTGGTCAGGATTCGGAGGTAAGTTCATCGTAGTTTTCGGGTAGCTTTCAGCCAGATAGCCGATGACGTCGAAAACCGAGATCGAGCCAACGAGTTTGCCATCCTTGACGAGCGGAACATTCCGGTAACCCTTATCATTCATAATGGCAACGGCGTCACCGATCGTCGCCTCCGGCGTCAAAGTCGCAACCACCGGCGACATCCAGTTGCTTACCGGCGCGTTCAGATCTGTCTCCTGTCCGACTATCTTAGTCAAAAGATCTCGTTCGGTAAAAATACCCACTACCGACCCATCTGCCGCGCAAACAATCGCACATCCGCCTTCGTCCTGTTTCATTGCCTCGATTGCCTGGGAGAGCGAGGTGGAGGGCGCAATGCAAACGTAGTCGTCCGTCTCCATCGAGCTTACGTTATCCTGGCGCGCCTTGCGAGACGACGCGGTCTTGGCGATGGCCACGGAAGGCGATTCACTGGCTGCGGACTGTTCGTTTGGCATCGATTGTGCTCCGGAAAACCAACTGGACTGATAGCAGAGACCTATATAAATCCAAAGCGAATTCTACCAGTAAAGCTGAGACGACTAAAGCAAGGACGCACGGCATGGTTCTCTTATGCCAACAAGCGGGGGCAAGCCCGCCTTCCTGACCATGAGACGATCAGAGTTGAGTTCACATTCTGGATTGAAAAGATTTCAAGGCGAGATCAAACGAGCGAGTCAGAGAGTCTCTGAGGTTGGGAAGGTGGGCTCGCCCCCGCTGGCTTTGCATTCTTGCACGTGCTACCGCTGCGACATTTTGAGCGCCGCCAGTTCCTTCTCGTAAGGCGACATCTCGACAAGTTTGCCTATGATCTCCGGCAGGACTTTGAGTGTGTGATCAATCTCTGCTTCCGTGTTGTAGCGCGAGAGAGAGAACCGGATGGAGCCCTGCGCCGCCGTGTAGGGCACGTTCATCGCGCGCAACGTCGGTGAAGACTCTTTGGTAGTTGAATGGCAAGCGGAGCCGGTTGAGACACAGATGCCGGCTTTGTCGAGATGAACCAGAATGTTCTCGCCTTCAACGTACTCAAACGAAATGTTCGCAGTGTTGGGCAAACGCCTGGCGCGGTCCGTCGTTCCGTTTAGGCGTGCATTTGGAATCGAGTTTAGTATTTCGTCTTCCAATTTGTTGCGGAGAGTCTCGATGCGTTCATGCTCGTCGAAAGTTTTTGCCAAATCGCAGGCTGCTCCCAGCGCGACAATATTGGGAACCGCGGAAGTGCCCGCGCGCCGGCCACTCTCCTGACCGCCGCCAATAATAAAAGGCGGCAGCTTGACGCCGCTGCGAATGTAAAGCGCGCCGACGCCTTGCGGCGCGTGAAACTTGTGACCTGATAACGCGAATAGATCTATGTCGAGTTCTTTTAGATTGATTGGAATCTTGCCAACCGCCTGCACTCCATCGACGTGGAAGACTGCGTCTGAATTTTCGCGGACGATCTTTCCGATTTTATCAATCGGAAAGAGCACACCGGTTTCGTTGTTTGCGAGCATGACGGAAACTATTCCCGTATCGCGTCGCAAAACCTGGCGCAGATCGTCAAGATTGAGCTCACCGCTTCCATCCACCTCGAGCCAGGTTACTTCGCAACCAATCTCCGCCAGATGCTCGCAAAGATTTCGGACTGCTTCGTGCTCGACGCGCGTGGTGATGATGTGACGCCGCCTGGGGTTCTGTTCGAGAGAGCCGCCGATCGCCCAGTTGTCTGACTCCGACCCGCAGGACGTGAAAACAATTTCACTCGCGTTGGCTGCGCCGAGCAATTCGGCTACCTGCTCGCGAGCATGCTCCACTGCCGACTTCATAAGCCGGCCCAGCGAGTGGGCTGAAGAAGGATTGCCATAGGCGTCGGTCAGGTAGGGTCGCATCGCGTCAAAAACTTCCGGCGCGACGCGCGTGGTTGCATTGTTATCGAGATAGATCATTTGGGTAAGAGAAGTTAATGGTAAATGGTAAATCGTAAATGGTGACAATTGAACTTGGTACTTTGAGCTTGGAGCTTTGTACCAAGTATCACGTTCAAAGTACAAAGTTTCAAAGTACAAAGTTCAAAGCACTAAGTTCTGGTCCCTCCATCTACCATTCACTTCTTCAAGAATGTCTTCAATCAGAGGGTAACATGAGCGGCAGCCGGCGCCCGCTTTACACGCCTCGGTAACTTCCGCGATTGTTCTCAGTCCGTGCGTCTGAATCTCGCGTTCTATTGTTCGTTCTGAAACGCAGAAGCAAGTGCAGATTAACGCCTCGTCGCCCTCCCACTCAGCGCGCGCGCTGGCGCTGTAGGTTCGAATAGCCAGGATAAGAGCTTCGCGGGCCAGCGCCGGGCACTCACTTCGTTCTGCTGGTAGGTCGCCGAGCTTTTCTTGCAAGGTTTCGGCGCGCTGGCCGAGAGAGGCAGCTTCGCCCGTTGTTTTACCAATAACCTGATCGATTAACAGCGACGCTGAATCGACTAAGACGCTACAGCCTGTCGCCTTGAACTTCGCCTCCGTAATT
>Ga0180086_1000076_pt1 | contig 11602 bp, 8 predicted proteins | sample EasRiv760_16_10D_FD_121778 | JGI IMG/M metagenome (GOLD analysis project Ga0180086, IMG submission 121778) | Soil microbial communities from meander-bound floodplain in the East River, Colorado, USA - East River metaG ERMLT760_16_10D | ecosystem: Environmental > Terrestrial > Soil > Floodplain ... | reverse complement strand
TTCATAAGTCGTCTCGCCCTCCTGCCGCAACGTCTTACACAGACTCGCGCGCATGTGTTCTACATATTCAGGAGCTACAAAACTACTAAAGTTTTTTCCGAGAATCTCCTCAGATGAATAGCCGGTAAGCTTTTCTGCAGCGCGATTTATTGATGTATAGCTGCCGCTGAGGTCGTGGACGTAGGTGGCATCCTTGGCGTTTTCGAACAGTTCGCGATATTTCTGCTCGGCTTGCCGAAGTGCCTGCTCTGCTCGCTTGCGCGCTGTAATATCCTGACCAATACTAATAGTTGTTCCGTCAGAAAGCTTGACCCTGGCCCAACTCGTATCAATCAAGCTGCCGTCTCGTGCCCGAGTCTTGAAATCCATCCACTCTCCCGTTGCGGCAGCAATAAAATCCAATGCCCCCTGTCGATACTGCGAATCCGGGTAGCACTCAGCAAATACATCAAGATCCTCATTCAGTGCCTCTTCCAGTGACCATCCCAGGGTGCGCTGCCATTCCCGATTGACTAACATGATTCGGCCGTCGCTGTCGGTGAAATTGATCATAACCGGAATATGATCGACTATTTTTTGCAGGATTTCCTTTTGCTTGATTAACTCGTCTTCTGCCTGTTTACCCTCGGTGATGTCCTTTGCGATACCTTCGTAGTATTTAATGGCCCCTTCATCATCGCGTGCCGCACGGGCGTTTAACGAGATCCAGAGCTTACTTCCATCTTTCTGAAAAGCCTGATATTCGAAGTCACGCACGACGCCGTGTCGCTCTATCAAGTTGCGAAATTCCTCACGACGTGCCGAGTCGACGTACATCTGTTGCGAAATATCATTGCAACTGCGAATCATTTCTTCCGGAGAATCGAAGCCAAACATAACTGCCAGCGCCGGATTGGCTGCTATCAACTTGCCATCCGGAGTCGATTGAAAGATGCCTTCGCTCGCGTTTTCAAAAATCCGGCGATACTTCTGTTCGGCTTGGCGCAATGCTTCCTCTGCCACCTTGCGTTCAGTAATATCTCGAACCACTGCCAGCCTGTAATCTCTTTCCAGCCTGACGATTTTGAGATTCACTTCGACTGGGAATGTCGAACCATCCTTTCGCCGGTGAATACTCTCGAAGATCACGAAGCCGGATCGGTCGATTTCCTCGACGTGCCGCGCGCTCATCCTTTCGTCGACCAGAGGGTCGATATCGTAGACACTAAGGGATAGAAACTCTTCACGACGGTAACCAAGATCCTGATAAGCACTCTTGTTGCAGTCGAGGAAGCGCAGCGTGTTTGGATCGATGACCTCAATAGCATCGCTGGAGCGGTCGATCAAGGTGCGAAACAGTCTTAACTAATGGTTGGCACGCCGCAGCTCGGTGATGTCCCGGGCCATGCCTTGGATAATGGGCGCGAAGACCCCCTGCGTACGCAGCGTGTTTTGGTATTCCCAGATTTGCTTTTCGCCTGTCCTTGTTTGGACCAACATCAAGCCGCTGGCAACGCCCTCAGCGCGGATTCTCTTCAAATAATCGTCAACCTGATCGCGTACCTCGGGGGCCAAAATCTCGCGCAAATTTGTTCCGCCCGGGTAGCTGTCCGAACTGTAACCCATGATTTCCAGGGCGGCGCCATTTGCCGAAAGTATCAAACCGTCCAAATCATGCGTGCATATAAGAATTCGCGTAGACTTCCGCCACGGGGTCGCACGGAACGATGAGATGGCGTCGGGGAACTCCATATTGATGAACTCTCCCGCCTTGTTTTTGAGCGGCATGCAAAAAACGACAGGCGTCAAAAGTGACGCGAGGAGTAATTGACAACTTCCCAACAGGAGACTCGAGCAGGTTAAGAGGATGGGAGAACCCGCACGCTTTTTCGAACTCACGCTCGCTATGAACTGCTCTTATCTAATTGTAAATCTATTGTGGAGGAGTTGCAATTGCATTTGACTGGCTTTTCTCTTAGCAACGTGCTTTGCGAAAAGAGTCCGCCTGGCTGAGTACGCTCGCTAATCCTTCTGCAACGCGGCCCATGCTTCTAGCCCATTGTCAGCTGTAACGACGTCGGGTCACCATTTAGTCAGGGTGGTTGGGAGAACACGGCTTGAGACAGGGTGGTCTTCCGCGATCAGGATTCTCATTGCAATCGCCTCTGCCGCTCCGCGAGAAAGATGTGAAGCACTCGCTCAAGCTCCTGCTCCAGACTGCCTGGAAGTGCTTCAATGCTCGGAAACAGGTCCCCGGATTCTCGTCCTTCTATCTCATCGCAAATCAGCGCCATTGGTAAGGCGCCAAGATTACCACTAGTAGGAAAAGATTAGTTCGGCCTCATTGGCCATCTCCGCCATGGCAATCTTGATTGCCGCCAAATCCCCGGGTAGTTTTTCGAGGTCCGCTTGAATCGCTGAACTCGAATGCGTCAGAAGACTCGGGCGGGCTCCCGTTCTGCCCTATCAGAGCACCCGTCCACATAGGAAGCCTCTAAGCTGTCCTGCCTCAGAAGACTGTATTCGCCGTAGGTCGTGGTCCGATGCTGCTGTTTGCCCAGTTCTTCAGGAGAGAGCTGCGACAAGACTTCAATGACCACAGGATCAAACTGTTTCCCCGAACGCTGAGTCAGAAACCTCATCGCTTCATCATGAGTCATGGCCGCGGAGGCTTTGGGAAGAACCATTTGATCATATTCGTCGGCAAGTCGCAGTATGCGGCAGAGCAGCGGTATTTGTTCCGCCCTTAAACCCCTTGGTGTGCCGGTGCCATCATAGTTCTCGCTGTAGCAACTGACTATCTCCGCCACATTTGCGAGTTCCGGAATTGCGCGCAATAGTCTGGCTTCACACTCAGACTGTGCTTGAACGATTGTCTGCTCAACTGGAGACACTCGCGTACTCGCCGCGCCGTTGCGGGAAATATCGATTCGGCCGAGGTCGTGTAACAAAGCTGCTATCGACAGCTCTTCTTCTTGTTCCTCGCTTACACCGATCTTTGCGGCAATCATCATCGCGTAGAAGCGCACTCGCAGGGCGTGGGCAGATGCGTGCTTGTCCCTGATTCTCAGCATCTCGGTTAACGCGCTTACGATGCCCAGCTTTATCTCGTCCAGCCTCAGGAGAAGGCGTTGGTTCGCATCGGCGAGTGCTTGACGCTTCTTGTTGTTTTGGTAGTGCGCGCCAGCGCGACTGACTCTGAGTTTAAGATCATCGTTGTTCCAGGGCTTGGTGATGTACATATAGACCAGGCCTGAATTGATAGCTTCGACGAGCGCTTCCACGTCGGTGTAACCAGTCAGCAGAATGCGCACCATGTGTGGCCGTAGACGGGCAGTCCGCTTTAGCAGCTCAATGCCGGTCATCTCCGGCATGCACTGATCTGTAATCAGAATCGCGACGTCGTGTTGCTCGAGAAGCCGTATTGCCTCCCGGCCGGAGGGGGCAGTGAGACACTGGAAGTCCTTGGAAAAGAGCCGCTCGAGCAGCCGCAGATTTGCAATCTCATCATCAACAATCAGCAGTTTATGAGTCATAAGTTAATCTCCAGGAGAACCTTCTGTTGTCTCTAACTCGCATCCAGATTCACTAGACCGAATGGGAATCCTGACGGTGAAGGTTGTGCCCGTACCAACCTCGCTCACTACGGCAATCGTTCCTCCGTGCCGCTCGACGATGCCGTAAGAGATCGAGAGGCCAAGGCCTGTGCCTTCACCTACGGGCTTCGTGGTAAAGAACGGATCGAAAATTCTGGACAGCTCATCTTCAGGTATGCCCGTGCCGGTATCGCTAATCGCTATAGCAACGGAATTGCCGTCGAGTCTGGTTGAGATGCTTACCTCGCCTTGATCGCGAACAGCCTGTGCGGCATTGACGAGCAAGTTCATCCAGACCTGATTAAGTTGACCGGCGTAACAATTTACTGGCGGCAAATCGGTGTAATCCCGCCGCAGCACGATGTGGCCGGTGCTGAAATAGGAGGACAGAAGACGAATGGTTGAATCGATGCCTTCATGAATATCGATGCTTTTGAGCTTCGCTTCGTCGAGGCGCGAAAAAAGGCGTAAGTTCGTAACCACGTCGCAAATTCGCTGAGCGCCTTCACGACAGTCTGAAATAATTGAGTTGAGATCGCCCATTAGTCTTTCGTAACTAATCTGAGTTTTTACGGAACCGACCAACAGCGCAGCATCCTCAGGCAGAACCACTTTGTCGTAAGCATCGAAGAGCTTTGACAGCTCCGAGATGTAGCCCTGCAGGAGGTCCATGTTGCCGTAAACGAAACCGGCTGGGTTGTTAAGTTCATGGGCGATGCCGGCTGAGAGCTGGCCTAAACTGGCCATCTTTTCCGTGTGTACGAGTTGGGCCTGGAGCCGTTCCAGCTCCCGCTTGCGATTGGCTAGTTCAACATTCTGGCTCTCAAGATGATGCTTGTAGATTCTGGCAGTGCGCTGCAAAGAGCGGCGCTCGAGCGCGCGTTCGACTGAGAGAGTGAGCACATCCAACTCGCAGGGTTTAATCAGGTAATCGAATGCTCCCATACGCAGTGCATCCCGAACTCGTTGTGGCCGATCTACTACGGACACCATGATCACCGCCGTCTCCGGGTATCGCGACGTTATTTCGCGCAAGAGCTCAACCCCATTTCGTCCCGGCATTATCATGTCGGAGATCACCAGGGCATAAGGCTGGGCCGCGAGTTCGACCAATGCCTCTTCTGCTGAAGCAGCCGTTTTACACTCATAATTTTCGCGCAAATATTCCACAAACAATTTCCGTATACCCGCTTCGTCATCTACGATCAAAATGCGACGATCCGCGGCCCGGTCTCCGGTTTCACCGAAGGCGGACGGAATAGTCTGGCCGATCTCCTGGTGAAGGCTAGACGACGAAAACATCGATGGTGTCTGTGCTTCAATCATGTAAGTTAGGGTGGTGGAGATTTTAAAGTGGTGGAAAATTTGTGCGAAGAGACAGATAGTCGATATTTGGCTGCGACAGATTCACATTTGGCAGACTGCGGAACTGGCCAATAAAGAACACAACGGGAGGATTAGCCGCGTACTTCCGCCACAGGCAAGCTCTTTTAGAGCTCTGAGTTAGCCCCGACCGTCATAGCGCACAGATCGTGCCAGTGGCTCGATTGACAAGTTCCACCGACTTGTCATCCCTCTCCTTGCAAGGGGAGCTTCCTGGCGGGTTGGAATTGTAAATGAATGGGTTTTCTGTGTTTGGGCCGAGCATGTTTTCAGGCCCGCTTCCAAAGAGGTTTCGAGCCTGTCGAGGCCCTGAGGTGGGCAACCGATGAGGGTATTAACTATCCGTTGAATCTCTATTGCTTTTCCCTCCTGGTAAACTGAATGAACACCAACCGCGACTGTTAAGTAGTGGCCTTCCTTCGTCATGAATTCGACCTCCTCAACCATCTCGACTTGAGCATCCAGTGTTCGCTCGATCATCTTCCGAACACGCGTGAGATATCTTGGCTCAACCAACTGCGAAACGTGCAACCCCAAAATTTCCTGCAGCGAGTAGCCGCTCAGTCGCTCGCCCGCGCGGTTGATGGGAGTGAAGTTTCCATCGAGGTCGTGCACATAAGTGGTTGCATTTGGTGATCGAGCTTGAAGTTGTTTGCGGTGATGCTGCCAAAAGCTCGCTATCGCTGCGCGCATCTTCAATGGCGTGATCAACAAGAAGGATGGTGATCATGAGCTTCTCCGGACGACACCGATGCCCGTCCAAATGATCGGTATGTGGCGCGAGTAGGGTAACTACACACGTCAGAGAACGATGTAATTATTGCGTGGCGGGCTATGTAATTATTGGCGCATCCGGCCGGGTATGGCGAAAAGCCAACAAGCGACTTTGCTCAGGTCAAAAACCGCAACTCTACTGTGCTACAGGCCTTTAACGGCGCGCTGGCTCAAGCGCACGTTCGTGCCATGCAGTTTCGATGCGCGTCGGAGAGGTCCGGAGTCGGAAGTGGATTTGGCTACTCGTCGGCACAGTGATTGCGCCAGGCAAAGCGGATTACCGCGACGATGATGTAGTTCAACCGTCACAGGCGGGAAAGAAAGTTGATTTTCAGTACACCCAGAATCAGCCCCTGCTTCTGGAGGCTCTTAAAAGCGACCCCTCAACCCAAGCCGAAGAGTCAATTCTTACGTAACGCAGATTACGCCGTCGAAGTCGCCCGCCAGGTTGTCCTTAACACTCGACGGATCGACATCCTTCTTACACCCGATCTTGCCGCGTCGCTTTGAGAAGCCAAGCGACCTCGCACTGCACTCGGAGTTACGCTATATGCGCACCAGCCACCCAACCCCAATAACCATCGTTTATCGTTTCTTCTTAATTTTCGCACTGGTTGTCGCGGCAATAGTGGCGTTAGCCGAGATAGGCAAGCCCTTTCTTTCAGTGGGCGCTACCGTAGTAAAGGCAAATGTTGAAACAGTTTCGGCAAGCAACTCGATTCTTACTTACCGTTGGAACCTCGACGACACGCGCCTTCCATTACTCAGTTTGCCGGATCACATTAGAGGGTCCGTTGACCTTTCAATCACTTATTCGATGGATCAGTTTCAGTTTCCTCTATTCCAGTCTCTTTACTACAACGAACGCGTCGGCAAATACATTTTAATGGTTATGCCAAAAGATGGAGGACGGGCTGAATTCATAGATCTGGTTCCGGTAAAAGGTCGGCGCCAGTTTGAAGCAAAAGGGAATACAAGCTTGCGGCTGGAAGATAAAGGCTACGTCAAATTGTTAACCACGGGCGAGGGAACGGTGTACACCTTTGCTTCCTTTGGGAACGGCGAGTTTCATTGCAGCCAGATTAGAGATCGCGACGGCTCGGCCATCAATCTTAAGTATACGGATGATGCTTCGATCGACAGTATCGCCGATATCTCCGGTAGAACGATCAGCTTCGGTTATGAGCAGGATTACGTGACTTCAATTACTCAAACATGGGGCCCGGGCTTAGTAAAGAGACAGACATGGCCCATTGCGGATGACGCGATTCGCACCAGCCCGGCAGTTCATTTCATGCCCGCCGGAGCGGAAATGACAAAACACATTCCGACGAATGCCCTCACTCATGCATACACGCCGGCGATGGCAGCTTCCGACTCAATGCTCGCCGCCATATTCGGTGGTCCAGGCGCCGTAGCCGCAGCGCATAGCTTTGAGCCGGTAGGCTTGGCAAGCCAATATCCTCTATATCGGGGAGACTTGATGGGTGACGACGGAAAATTGCGGCGCGGCCATCTCTCTTATGCCATGCACATCTACGGTAGTGCGAATGGCACCGGCGACGCAGAACTCTATGTTCCGAGCGGCTTCACTTCACATAGCAACGCTCCCACTCCCACTGACGCAGCGATCACCTTTTACTATCCACGATTAGGCAATCTTAACGACGTCACCATCGCCGTATTTCACGTCGCTAACTTCCGTTTGAGTTATGAAGGCGAACGCGTGCGAATTGGAAACACGGGTGGGCGCGGAGGCTCAATTGCCTGTTACAGACACTCGCATATTGAATTCTATCGCGGTGACACTGGTCTGCCGTCTTCCGCGTCTCGTCCACGATTGCGAATAGATCCCGCTAGTGTTTTTGAAACAACTTCGAACATCGCATCGCGATCAAGGACCGGAGCATCAGCTCGCTCGTCTTACTGAAGCCTCTCCCACTGCGAATTCTAAACACCCGAGTTGAATAAGCCGGCTAGGCCGCCGCTAAAGCGGAATAGCTGACGGTCATGCGCGCGAGTTCTTCGCGTAACGCCTGGACCAGCACGTCCACGGCAGCTCTCGTCTGCACTGCCAAACGCAGATACTGTTCGCCCGCTCCCGTCTTGTTACTGCACTCCCGCACCATTAGCCCGTAGTTCTTGAGCAGCCGATCCCGCAACGCACGTCCTGACATCCCGTCCGGCAGTTCAACGAAAAGGAAGTTTGCTTTTGAGGGATAGATGGTTAAGCCGGCGACGGTCGAGAGTTGTCCCGTCATGTAACGTCTGTCCTCCACAACCCGGGCAAAACTCTCCTGGTATTCCCGTTTGAAGCGCGTGACGGTTTTCAACACATAAGCTGCCAGGCCATTGATGTTCCAGAATGGCAGCCGCCCGCGCATGGCCTGTGCCCGTTGAGGCTCTGCCACGGCGTAGCCGAGCCGAAGGCCATGCCAGCCGAGCGATTTGCCCATGCTCTTTACGATCACTAGATTAGACGTGCCGACGACCATTGCGGCCGCTGTCTCCAGATCAGAGAAGTCCATGAACGACTCATCAACGATCACTGCGTCGAGATCCTCCAGCGAGCCCGCGAGCGCTTTGATCTCCTCGAGCGTGAGCCAGGCGCCAGTGGGGTTGTTGGGGTTGGAGATGACCAGCGTCCGGGCCCCGACATCCCGTACCCGTTTGACGATCTCGTCCACGTCCAGTCTGAATGCGTTCTCACGCTTGCGCAGGATCGTATACAGCGGAACGTGCAATTCTTCGGGAAGGTCGGTCCAGCGGCTAAAGGTCGGCACCGAGGTGACAATCGGGCCTTTCGCCTCCTGACAGAGCAGAGTGATGATCTCAGTGGAGCCGTTGCAGGCCACGATCGTTTCCGGAGAGACTCCCGCCATCTCGCCGATGTGTCGCTGATGCACTTCTCGGTAGTCAGGATAGTATCTGAGGATCTCCCCAAGATCATTCCGGATCATTTGGATCAGCTCCGCTGGTGGGAAGTGCAGGTTAACAGGTATGCAGAAGTCCAGCAGCTCGCCCTTGTAGGCGCTACTGTCCTTTACGGCAAAGAAAGATGGGTTGTGCGAGCGCACGTTGAACAGATTCGCGACTTCATCGTTGCCCATATCGGTCTCCATTAAGTATCTGTTAATGATTATCGACCCGCTATAAGACGCGTTTGGGTCGAATTTTCTTCCGTACACAGAGCTGGGGAGCCTTCGCGGTGCCTGGCGCAACGAGGAGAACAACGAGGAGAGTGTTATTTGTAGAGTGGAACGCGCGAGCTGGCTGGGACTTGCGCCCGGGCAGCGCGCCTACGGTTGTTTGGAATCGAAACGGATGGAAGACTTAGAGAAACAGACTGCTTAACCCACGAACCAAAAGTTCGCATGCTTCGAATATATGCCGGGTGCCTCCGCTAAAGTGTATCAGAACCGGGAGAGTAGCGACCGTGTCGGTATCGGTTGCAAAGCTTTGGTGGTCAAAGGGCCCCACGTTGTGTGTTACCTGAGTCAACCCGGTCGCTCCTGCTCTCGGTTCTGATATCGCAATTACTGCGGCGGCGGCTCGACGGGCTTGCCGGGATTCAGGAATTGGAGGCCACTATCGCGCAGTTGCTTGTTTATATTGTTCACATCTTCACCGATGAATTTGTTCAGCTCGGCAAGGAAATCTTTTAACTGCTTCGAGAGATCTTCAATTCTCGTCTTCTCATCTTCGGTTGGAGCGGCGGTGTAGCTGTCGAGTCCGAAAGCGACGCCGTTGATTTGGCTTAGCAAAGGCCGTGGCTCATCAGGAAGGGCTGGTCCGGCGCTGCCGCTGCCGTCGGGCATGGATACCAGCTTCTTCTGAATTGCCGTGAGCTGATCCGACAGTTTCTGCACCGAGTCATTCACTTGCTTGGATACGTCAGCGTTGTCTTTTAACGAATTCTGCAGCGTCGTGATTTGCGTCTTCAAGGTTTGCATAGTCTTGCGTGCCCCATCGGCAGACTTTTGCAACGCATACACTTTAGCGATCGCTTCATTCAGCTTGCCACGATCCGCTTCAACGATCTGGATGCGGGGATCTTCCTGGACTGTCACATTGCCCGTAGCAGTCTTGTCGCCTACCGCTATCTTGATCGCATAAGTGCCGGGCTGTACGCGTGGGCCACGCGGCGCACCGAAGAAACCGCCGCCACCTCCGCCCTGACCCTCCGGTGGCGGCGCGGGTGGATTCAACCTCAGGTCCCAGACGATGCGATTGAGCCCGGCTTCCTTTGGTCCTTTCAAATCGCGCACCACCGCGCCACCCTTGTCGGAGATCGTTACCTTCACATCTTCTTTGGGTTTGTCCTTGACGTAGTAATTAATGACTGCGCCATACGGCGGATTGGGTGCGGCGAACCATTTGTGGCCGGTGTTGCCCTTGCGCCCGTAGAGACGAAAGTAGGTTGCGGGAGCAACGTCGAACAGATGAACGTCCGAAGTCAGGGTATTCTCGGAAGCGCGTTCCAGCGGACTCAGATCGTCAAGCACCCAAACAGAGCGCCCATGTGTTGCCAATACCAGCGCATTGTCGCGCGGGTGGATTTGCATATCATCGACGCGAACCAGGGGAAGATTGCCTTTCAAACGCGTCCACCTGCCGCCGCGATCAAATGAAACGTAGGCGCCAAACTCAGTTCCCAGAAACAACAGATTCTGATTGCGCGGATGCTCGCGAATCACGCGCGCCGTAACGCCCGCCGGCAGATTGGCCTTGATCGGTTTCCACGACTCGCCGTAATCCTGACTGACGAAAACGTAAGTGTTGTAGTCGTCAGCGCGATGACCATCAAGCGTGAGATAAGCCGTGCCTTCCGCGTAACGTGAAGGAACAACCCGACTCACGTACGTTCCCGTTGGAACGCCGCCGACCTTGTCGGTGATGTTTTTCCAGGTCCGTCCACTATCACGCGAGATTTGCAGATTGCCGTCATCAGTTCCGGCATACAGCAAACCTTCCTTGATGGGCGACTCAGCGAGCGTCACAATCTGGCCAAACGTCTCCACGCCGTCGTGGCGTGACAGTGTGGCCTTGTCGGGCAGTGCGCCCATGATGGGCAGTTTTTCACGGTCCTGATCCTTCGTTAAGTCATCGCTCGACGTCCAGCTACTGCCGCGGTCCGTTGATCTGAAAACGCGATTGCCGGCAAAGTAAATCGTCCGATTATTATGTGGTGAGATAACGATCGGCGAATTCCAATCGAAGCGATAGCGTTTCTCGCCCGGGCGCGCTTCGGGCTTAATCGATTTGCGCTCGCCTGTTTTCAACTCCAATCGCGAGACGTTGCCATTCTGAGATTCAACATAGATGATGCTCGGGTCGGTGGGGTCAACAACTGAATAGAAGCCGTCGCCGCCGCCGGTGCGAAACCAATCGTCGTTGGTGATGCCCTCCTGATTCAGCGTGCCGCTTGGTCCTGACCAGCTACCGTTATCCTGCAATCCGCCGTAAACCCAAAACGGCTTCTGGTTATCAATCGACACTTCGTAAAACTGACCGAGCGGAATCGTGTTGATGAAGTCCCAGGTGCGGCCGCGATCGTAGGAAGCGTGGATGCCGCCATCGGAGCCAGTTAACACGTGATTTGAGTTTGCCGGATCGATCCACATTGCGTGGAAGTCGCCGTGGATTCGCTGCACCAGGTTGGAGATCCACGTTTTGCCACCATCATCCGAGACGTACATCGGCGCCGCCAACTGCCAGATTCGCTGATCGTTGTTGGGATCGATGCGGACCTGGCTGAAATACATCGGCCGCGGGTTGGCGTTGTTCACTTTCCTCCAGGTCGCGCCCGCATCATCCGAGCGGTACAGGCCGGTTGGATCGCTGTTGAGCGGCCCACCCCCGCCCGGCCC
>Ga0180086_1000075_pt1 | contig 11677 bp, 9 predicted proteins | sample EasRiv760_16_10D_FD_121778 | JGI IMG/M metagenome (GOLD analysis project Ga0180086, IMG submission 121778) | Soil microbial communities from meander-bound floodplain in the East River, Colorado, USA - East River metaG ERMLT760_16_10D | ecosystem: Environmental > Terrestrial > Soil > Floodplain ... | reverse complement strand
CGGCAACTTCTGGCTCGCCCTGCTCGGCGCGGCGCTGATGGTCGCCGTCCTGGGCGCCGCCATGCAGGTGGTCACCCTGCGTCCCCTGCTCGGGCGCGATCCGCTGTACACGATCCTGGGCACGTTCGGACTCTCCCTGGTGTTCCAGAACTACGCGCTCTGGCAGTTCGGGCCCGTCCCGCGGAAAATTCAGGAGCCCCTCACCGGCCACTTCAAGCTCTTCTATCTGGAGTACCCGTACTACCGCATCGTGATGGCCCTGCTGTCGGCGGCCATCATCGGCGCGCTTTACCTCTTCCTGAAGTACGGCAAGTACGGGATCTGGATCCGCGCCACGACCCAGGACCGGACGATGGCCGCCGCGATGGGCATCCCCGTGCCCATCGTGCACACGGTGGTGTTCGCGATCGGCGCCGCCATGGCGGCGGCGAGCGGCGTGCTGTTCGCCCCGCTCGTCGGCGTCAGCCACGTGATGGGCGCCGACTGGGTGATCAAGGCGTTCGTGGTCGTGGTCGTGGGCGGCATGGGCAACCTCGGCGGATCGATCCTGGCGTCGATCTTCATCAGCCTGCTGGAGGCCTACGCCGCCCTCCTCGTGAGCCCGGCCCAGGCGGTCATCGCCGCCTTCGTCGCGCTGATCCTGACGCTCCTCATCCGCCCCACCGGCCTGTTCGTGCCGACGCCCAAGTAGCGCATGCCGAGCACGACCAACCGCGGTTACTGGATCGGCTTCGTCCTCATCGTGGGCCTGCTGTTCATCTCGCCGCTGGTGCTGCCCGAGTTCTGGCGGCGCTTCGTGACCGAGATCCTGATCTGGGGCCTGCTCGCCATGTCCTCCGACATCTTGATCGGCTACACGGGCATGGTCTCGTTCGGCCACTCGGCCTTCTTCGGGCTCGGCATGTACGGCGCGGCGACCGCGCTGCTGACCGTGCGGCCCCCGAATCTCTGGCTGGCCCTGCTCTACGGCCTGGTGGCGGCGGCCGTGGTCGCGGGGTTCGTGGCGTACTTCGCCACGCGGCTGCGCGACATCTACTTCTCGATCACCACGCTGGTCTTCTCCCAGATCTTCTACGTCATCATCTTCACGTGGACGGACGTGACGGGCGGCGAGAACGGCCTGACGTTCCGCCAGCCCGCGCTCGGCATCCCCGGCCTGTTCGCGATGCCGTTCACGCCGGTGACCCTGCACTGGCTCGTGCTCGCCGTCGTGGTCGTCTCGTACCTGCTCCTGCGCCGCATCACCCAATCCCCCTTCGGGATGGTGCTGCAGTCGATCCGCGAGAACGAGCCGCGCACGCGCGCCCTCGGTTACCCGGTCGAGCGCTACAAGATGGTGGCGGTCATGCTCTCGGGCCTCTTCGCGGGCCTGGCCGGCGTGCTCTACGCCGTCCAGAACAAGTTCGCCGCGCCCGACTTCGTCTTCTTCCTGATCTCCGGCGAGGTCGTCATCTTCAACGTCCTCGGCGGCATGGGCACGCTGGTCGGCCCCATCGCCGGCGCCGCCTTCTTCCTGCTCCTCCGCGAAGGCTTCTCGCGCTTCTTCACCGAGTACTACCTGATCCCCGTCGGCATCATCTTCATCCTGATGGTCATCTTCATGCCCCAGGGCCTCCTGGGCCTCTGGCGGCGGCAGCTCAACCGGTAGGCCCCAAGCAGGTGTCCTCCTGTCACCCCGGTGCGAGGTGTGGCGCTCCGACGGGTGACTCTCCCGCCGGGTTGCTCGGCGAGCTCAGGTGACGACGTCCACGCTGTCGGATTTCAGTCGCACCTTGAAGCCGTCGGGCTCGGGCGGCTCGGCCGGCTCGGGCCACGCGTGGGGCAGCCACCACTTCGCTATGGGCGGCGCCGGCGGCGACTTCTACGGTGACTTCCCGACGCTCGCGCTCAACGGCCCCAACGACGCGGACACCCGAACGGGCGCCCGCGGCCGGTGGATCCCCACGATCGCCGTCGATCAATACGCCGCGACGCTCCTGCTCTGGTTCGGCGTCTCGACGACGGATCTGCCGACCGTGTTGCCGAACATCTCACGGTTCTCAATCCCAAACCTCGGCTTCATGATCGGCTGACGCGGGCGACCAGACAATCCCCTCTCGTCGGGCGCGTTCATCTCACCACGACGTGCGGACATTCCGGTTCGGCAGGCGCGGCCTGACGGTTCCGGCAAGCTGATGACCGGCCGAAAGACATCGACCTGTCACATTTTGTCGACACTATCCGGGGCGAAGACCCCATGGTAGCGTGCGCGCATGGGTATCTTCACGGTTCCGACGACGCTCAGCAATCCCGGCGATCCTGATCGGCGGATCACGCTCGACCTGATCGTAGACACCGGCGCGGTCTACACGATGCTGCCGGCCGAGGTGGTCGAGCAGCTGGGCCTCGCGACGCCGCGGGAGCGTCCCGTGATACTCGCGAGCGGCGAGCACGTCACGTATCGGGTCGGGATCGTCAACGTCCGGCTGCATGGCGAGGAGTGGCCCAACTTCTTCCTCGAGGGACCGCCCGGGTCCCTGGCGCTGCTCGGCGCCATGACGCTCGAGGGCTTCGCCCTTGCGCCCGATCCGGTGAACAAGCGACTCGTCCCCGTCGTGAGCCTGCTCGCGTGAGCGGTCACCGCCGGCGGGGGACAAGAACGAAACACGTGAAGGAGCGTTGTGCCGTCTGTGGCGGCGATATCCGCCCAACGACCCTGACTCACGAAGAGCGGCGCGGGACAGCGTTGTACCTCTTCGAGAACGTGCCGGCCCAGGTGTGCTTGGCCTGTGGGGAGATCTGGATTGAGGAGACGACGCTCCAGGCGATCGATCGACTGATCCGAGAAGGCACGCCCACCAGAAGGGTGCAGACTCCTCTCTGAGGCCGATCAGACCGGCCGAAGATCAGGCGGTCGGACGGTCCTCGTCGGGGGGCATGGGCTCGGAGTGGACCGGGAGCACCACGCGGAACGTGGTGCCGACGCCCGGCGCGCTCGCGACGTCGATCGTCCCCCGGTGCTCCTCGATGATCTTGTGGGTGACGGCCAACCCGAGGCCGGTGCCGCCCTCCTTCGTCGTGTAGAAGGGGTTGAAGATGCGCTCGCGCTCGGGCAGCGGGATGCCCCCGCCGGTGTCTTCGATCTCGATCCGCACGTGCCGGTGGTGCGCCCGCCGCGTCGGGCCCTCGGCCCAGTCGATGCGCAGCGTCAGGTGACCGCGGGACGGCATCGCTTCCAGCGCGTTCTTGACGAGGTTGACGAACGCGCGATGGATCGCGTTCTCGTCGGCCTGGATGGCCGGCACGTCACGCGCGTAGTCGCGGACGACCGTCGTCCGCTTCGCTTCGATCTCGTTGCTGTAGAGCTCGACCACGCGGTCGAGCAAGGCGGGCAAGCGGACCGCCGTGAAGTGCAGCCGCTCCGGCCGCGCCAGCTCGAGCAGCCGCTCGACGATCACGTTGATCCGCTCGAGCTCGCGGGGGACGACGCTCTGGAATTTCTCGCGAAAGCTCTCGTCGGCGAAGCGCCGGGAGAGATGCCGGCTGAAGGTCAAGATCGAGGTCAGCGGATTCTTGATCTCATGGCCCAGCCCCGCCGCCATCGTGCCCAGCGCGGCCAGGCGATCCGAGCGTTGCAGCCGGTGCTCCAAGGCGCGCACCGCGGTGAGGTCGCGGAACACCCCGACGACACCCAGGTCCTTGCCGTCGCTGCCCTTGAGAGGCGCCGCGCTCAACTCGACGGGGACGGTCACGCCGTTGCGCCGCGTGAGGGTGAGCGCGACCCCGGCGATGGGACGGCGGCTGGTGAGCGTCTCCATCAGCACGTCGCTGACCTCGCCCGCGCCGGCGAAGACCTCCGTGCAGTACCGGCCGGCGGCTTCGCCGGTGAAGAACCCGGTGAGCAACTCGGCGGCGGGATTCAGCGTCACCACCCGCCCCTCGAGGTCGACGGTCACCACCCCCGTCGTGAGCGAGCTGAGGATGCTGTCGGTGTAGCTCTTGAGGTCCGCCAGCTCCTGAAACCGATCCTGGAGGTCGGTGCGTTGCTGGAGCAGCTGCGCGGTCATGTGATTGAAGGCCTCCGCCAGCCGGCCGATCTCGTCCACGGTCGTGGGCTCGATGCGCTGGTTCAGCTCGCCTCGCGAAACGGCCGCCGCCGCGTCCGCGAGCTGGTGCACGGGGCGGGCGATGCGCCCGGCGACGAAGGCCGCGGCCCCCCCGCCGAAGATGAGGGTCACGACCGTGACCAGGACCAGCTCCTTGCGCGTCTGGCGGATCGCGACATCCATCCGCTGCTTCGAGAGCCCCACACGGACCGTCCCCCACTTGCGGCGATCGACGTCGACCGGGACCGCGAAATCGTAGACCGACTCGTTCGTCTCACGCAGCTCGGTCGTTTGGGTCAGCGGTCCCGCCGCCGCGGCGGCCTGAAGGTCGACGGGAGTGTCGAGGGCCGACCCCACGCGCTCGGCGTGCCGACTGTGGGCGGCCACCCGCCCGTCGGCGTCGAGCACGATCGCGTAGACGACGTCCGCCTCCGCGCCGATGCGGGCGACGTTCTGCTCGAGGGCGGTGAAGTTGTAGAGGAGTAACGGCCCGTACGACATGGCCGACAGGTTCCGGGCCAGGCTCGCGCCGCGACGCTCGACCTCGTCGATGATGGCCACGCGCTGCCGGTGCTCGACCACGGCCATGACGACGGCCATCACGAGCACGATCACCAGCAGCGTACCGCCGAGGAGCTGGGCGCGAAGCGAGCGGAAGAGCAGTCTCATCGAGAAAGCGACGACTTCACGGGGGATTCTCAAGCCACATTCTGCGGAGGTCGAGGTACGCGTCGCCAAGGCCACTGACCTCGATGCCGCGGACGTAGGGCTGGAAGAGCCGTTCGTAGGTATGGTGGAGGAGAGGAATCAACGGCGCATCGTTCAGGATCTGCTCTTCGGCCTTTCGATAGGCCTCGACTCGGCGCTCCACGTCCGTTTCGCTCCTCGCTCTGGCCAGGACGGCATCGACGCTGGCGTTCGCGTACGAGAACAGGTTCCGCGGACTCTTGGAATGAAACAGCTTCGAGAGGAAATTGTCCGGGTCAGGGACGTCGGCATACCACGCGTACATAAACGCTTGGAGCCGTCCCTCAGTAAGCGCCTTCGAGAATGCCGGCCAATCAGTGACATAGGAGAATTCGGTCTTCACGCCCACGGCGGCCAGGGCGCGCCGAATGTAGTCGTGTTCGCGCATGAACACTTCCGAGTTCACGCTCGCTGTGATTCGAATCGGTGCGAGACCGCGTCCGCCCGGATACCCGGCCTGGGCCAGCAGCTCCCGGGCTCGATTTGGGTTGTATTCGAGGGGACGCAGCGTCGGGTTGTAGCCAAGAGTACCTGGTGGAAGGATTCCCCGAGCGACAGTGCCCCGTCCTTCATGCACCTCTTGGATCAAGCCCTGCGTGTCGATGGCATGCACGAGCGCCAGCCGAACCCGCCGGTCGTCGACCGGCTTCGCGCGCGTGTTGAGCCCGTAGAATCTGATGCTGATCATGGGCCGCCTGACGTAGACCCAGCGCCGGTCTTGAATGGCGTCGCGGTATGCTCGGCTTGGCGGCAAAGTGTCTTCCAGCCGGCCCTTCTGGAATTCGTCGAACGCCTCGTCCCAGCGATGACCCGGAAATATGCTGAAGATGACATGGGACAGGCGGGGTGGGCCGCCGAAGTACGCCTCGTTGGCCTCAAGAACAATCCGCTTATCCCGCTCCCATCGAACGAACTTGAACGGGCCGGTGCCGACCGGGTGAAGCCCGAAGGCATCACCGACCCGGCTCACCACGTCTCTCGGAACGATCTTCGCGTGTCCAATCGCAAGCAGCGAGACAAAGGGCATCGTCTTTTCTGTGAGAGTCACCCGAACGGTGAACCGATCAAGGGCAGCGAGCCCCTTGACGGTCTTGCTTCGCCCTTCTCGAAAGTCGCGCGCGCCTTCGATCGCCATAAAGAGATCGGCCGCGCCGGATCGAGTGGCCGGATCAAGTATCCGAGTGAATGAGTACACAACATCATCGGCACTGAGCTCGCGACCATTGTGGAACCGAACGTCTTTCCGAAGCGTGAACGTCCACGTCAGTCCGTCACGGGAAGCTGTCCAAAACTGAGCCAGCGCCGGTGACACCATGAGTGTCTGGTCGAACTGCACCAGGCCATCGAACAATTGCTGCGTCACCGTGAGGCCGTAAATATCTCCAATTCGCGCTGGATCGAGTGTCTGCGGGTCGTGCCCGATTGGGCGGCGGTACGTCCCGTCTCTGGGCTGTTGAGCCAAGGCGGCGGGAGCGCACGCGATGACGATACAGAGGGCGATCAAAATGCAAACAGGGGAGCTGGCGCTCCCCTGTTTCACACGCTGACGCCGCCCACCTGCCGATTCTAGTGCATCGGCTACGGGTCGCCGCTTACACCGGACCGCAGTCTCTAGGCGCCTCCGCCCTCCGCGTTGCCGACCGCCTGGAAGAACTGCGTGGACTCCGATGTCCCCGACTCGATGACCGGCGCCAGCATCAGGAACGACGCGACGATCAAGAGTGCCGCCCAGATCTTTGCCATGCTGTGTCTCCTTCTCGAGATTCGGACCTCTCTTCACGAGAGCCCCGTCTGAATTCGGAGACACCGTAGAGCAACTGCCCGGCCACATGCGGCGAATGCAGGATTTCACAAATTCCTGGCCGATTTCGCAATTTTCTGGCGTGTTGGACGGGAAGGAAAATGAACGAATGGTGTGCATTGCGCGCGGCCGCGACGTTTACCAACTCGAAAAGTGCCGACACCATTGAGCTTAAAGGAGTTCGCACAGATTTGGGCCAGACTGTAGCGTGATTGACCATCGAGCGCCGCCCGTCGATGACACCGCCGCGCCCACTCCCGCGGCGCGCAGCCGGGACGGGCCGGACTGTCTAGCCCCTCACTCGCCCGCGTCAAGTCCGAGGTTGCCGCCCGGATCCTTGCCGTTGCCCGTCTCCCTTCGTCACAGCGTGAGCGCACTATACCAGGTAACTCCAGTACGAAAATATTCACATATGAAGGGTGTCCAGATCGCCGCCCACAAAGGACTACATCTTCCTCAGGTGGCGAGTCACGAGAGCGAGCAGTTTCCGTCCGGCCCCTTTCACCTGCTCGTTGGTCTCGGCACGCGCCCGGGGATCCGGCGACGCGTCGAACCACGCTTCGCGCATGCGCTTGGCCCGCGCCAGACGCCGCTGCGCCGAGTCGACCTGCGAGGCGTATCGCCGGCCGCGCGGGGAAGCCAGCAAGCGATCCCAGCTTCGGACGTCGTGGCGCGTGGCGATTTCTTCCTGCGCCTGGCGCACGTCCTTCGCCCTCGGCGTCAGCCCCGCGGCGTCGGCCGCGGCGCCGGCGCGTTCGACGGCCTGAAGCCGCATCAGCTCGGCGTCGAGCTGATGCGCCTGCTCCAGGTCACGCCAGGTCGAGCGCGCCAGGCCGTCGAGCTCGTCGGCCGTGGGCGCCGCCGGCCACGCGGAGGCAGGCAGATAGCGGGCGAGGCGACCGCTCCCGATCAGCCAGTCGAGCAATCGCGAGCGCAAGTGGGCGGGATCGATCCCGCCGGTCGCGTCGTAGCCACGCTCGCGGGTCAGTTCCGACCGCGCGAACCCGGCGTCCCGCCGCCGCGCATGGCGAGACGCCAGCGCGTCCGCGTCACGGAGGAGGTGCCGCGCGTACGCCAGGGCGCGCCGGGCGTCCTCGCGCTTGAGGTCGAATCCGGCACAGAAGGCGGCCACCTCGGGCGGCAACCCTCCGACCCGCCGCAGCACCTCGCGCCACGTGCGCTCGGGATAGTAGATGGCGGCCGCCGTGCTCACGATCCGCCGCGCGGTCGCCCGATCCAGCAGGTGCCGTCGCACGGCCCGCGACACCGCGTAGCGCACGTTGACGAGAGGCACCGACACCGCCGCGTCCGAGCCGTCGGCGCTCACCGCCACCGCGACGTCCTCGTCGCTCTCGAGGACGCCCCGGCGATAGAGCCGGTAGATCAGGCCGAGACCCCGGGCGCCCGCCGGCCAGCAGTCGGCGGCGCGCAACGCGCCCATGCTGGCGGCGCCGAGGACGAGCGCGCCGTCCTCCAGCACGTCGACCACCTCGCGGGGCGATACCGCATCGTCCTGCATGAAGACGCCGTCGATGAGAAGGAATCCCCACGCGCCGTGCTCCCGCTCGCGGTAGAGATCGTCGCGGCGGGCGGGCGGGCGCAGGTCGAGGCCCGGGCACACGCGCTCGGCCTCGTCGCGGGAGATCGACGGGCCCACGAAGGCGATGAGCGGGCGCGCCGCGCCGCTCACACGAGGTGCCTGAAGCAGCGCGGCCCGGGCCGGCGCATGTTGACGGAGTAGGACGACAGCCCGGCGATGCGCACGCGCACGACCGGGATCGACCATCGCGGGTCGGTCAGGTCCACGGCCACGCACTGGCGCAGTCCCGACCGCGTGAGGCGCTCGAGCAGGAACCGGAGATCGGCGTGCAGGTCGGCCGACTTGAAGCCGGCCACGCGGGCGAAGCTCTGCCGCCGGAGACGCACGGGGCGCTTGGCCGTCGCCGCCGACGGGGTCGCGCGCGCCGGCGTCCGGAAACGGTTGTACGAGTCGCGCGCGGCCTGGATCATGATCAGCCGCGACTGGATGGCCTCCGACAGCGCGCGGAACACCGCCACGTCGGGATCGGGATGGGTGCCCGAGCCGAAGAAGCGTCGCGGGCGGCGCTCGCCGCCGGGCGCCGGGTAGTGGGGATCGAGCAGGAGGGCGTGGAACGTGGGCACGCCGACGTCGCCGGTGATGTCGACGACGTCGAGCTGGAGGCCGGCGCGGGCGATGCGCTCGGCCCATTCGCGTGATTGCGGCGGCAGCGTGGGGAGCTCGACCTGGACCACGGTGTGCGGCGCGTCTTCGGGATCGCCGAACGCGGCCATGAAGAGGATCTGGCTGAAGGCGTCGCGCTCGATCACCTCGCAGATCGCGTGGGCGACCGCTTCGAGATGGCTGTTGCCGGAGGCCAGGCCGTTGGTGTCGACGTCGCGCAGGATCCCCTCCACCGGCGGCGAGATCACGAGGTCGAGCGGGATCAGGACGTCATGCCCGGCCAGCAGCTCGCGGCCCGCCACCCACGTGAACGTCGCCTCGGGACGATAGGCGGTGTCCGTGGGCAGCTCGAACGCGCGGGGATCGACGGGCGGAAGCGGCCCGCTCGCGTGCAGTTCCTGATAGGACGCCACCACCGCGGGCGCGGTGGTGCGCTCGCCCGACACGCGCTCGACGGCTTCCATCATGGCGCTCACGCGCGCGGCCTCCCGGGTGGCCCCCTTGCCGTTGTGGATCTTGAGATCCTTGGCGAGCGGGGTGACGGCGGAGTAGGCGGGCAGCCCGAGGTCGTCGAGCGGGGTGAGATCCGCGACCCTCGAGATCGGCACCGCGCGGGCGATGCCCTTCACCCGCGCGTAAGTCTCGGCGAGGAGGACGCCGCGCTCGCCAGCGTCGATCTTGGGGGTGGGCACGAACGTCCACGGGGTGGGCACGAACGCCCACGGGGTGGGCGTGAACGCCCACGGGCCGCCTGCGGCGTGGGACGCCGGCATGGGTGGGAAGCGCTTACACGACGCGGACGGAGCGAGACCGGGACATCAGTCGTCGTCGGCCCGGCCGCCCAGCTCCCACCGCGCGAGCATGGTCTTGAGCGAGTTGCGGTGAATGCCGAGGATCCGCGCCGCTTCGCTGCGGTTCCAGCGGACGCGCTCCAGCACGCGCAAGACGATCTGGCGCTCGAACTCGTCGGTGGCCTGCCGGAGCGGCAGCGTCTCGGCCTGGCGCAGGCGCATCGTGCTGTCGGGCAGCAAGAGGTCGAGGGGCAGGTCGCTGACGCCGATGACGGGCGTGTCGACCAGGCCCACCAGGCGCTCGACGATGTTCTGCAGCTCACGTACGTTGCCCGGCCACGGGTAGTCGCGGAGCACGGTCATCGCGTCGGGCGCCAAGCCTTCGATGTGCTTGCTCATCTCGGCGTTGTAGCGACGGATGAAGTGCTCGACGAGCAGCGGGATGTCATCTCGGCGGTCCCGCAATGGGGGCACCGAAATCGGCAAGACGTTGAGCCGGTAGTACAGATCCTCGCGGAAGGCCTGGGTAGCCACGGCCTGCTTGAGATCAACGTTGGTCGCGGCGATGACCCGCACGTCGATGTGGATCGTCCGCGTGCCCCCGACGCGCTCGATCTCGCGCTCCTGGAGCACGCGGAGCAGCTTGCTCTGGAGCTCCGGCTTGAGCGTGCCGATCTCGTCGAGGAAGAGCGTCCCGCCCTGGGCCATCTCGAGCTTGCCGAGCTTCCGCTGGAAGGCGCCGGTGAAGGAGCCCTTCTCGTGACCGAACAGCTCGGATTCGAGCAGGGTCTCGGAGAGGGCCGCGGGATTGACGGCCACGAAGGGCTTGTCGCGCCGCGGGCCCTGGCGGTGGATCGCGCGGGCGACCAGCTCCTTGCCGGTGCCGCTCTCGCCCGTGATCAGCACGGTGGTCGAGGTGCGGGCGACCTGCGCGATCAGGCGGAAGAGCTTCTGCATCTCGGCGTGGCTGCCCACGATCTCGCCGAACTCGGGGCGCCGGGCCAGCTCAGACCGGAGGAAGACCACCTCGCGCTCGAGCGAGCGCTTCTCCAGCGCCCGGCGGACGACGGAGAGGAGATCGTCTTCTTCGAACGGCTTGGTGAGGTAGTCGAAGGCCCCGAGCTTCATGGCGGCCACCGCCGTGCGGACGGTCTTGACCGCGGTGACCAGGACGACTTCCACCTGGTCGTCGATCGTCTTGATACGCTCGAGGACCTCGATCCCGTCCATCTCGGGCAGGCGGATGTCGAGCAGGACGAGATCGACCTCGCTCCTGCGCACGACCTCGAGGGCCTGGCGGCCGTCGACCGCCTCGATCAGCTCGTAGCGGTCTTCCAGGATGAGTCGAAACGATTCCCGAAGACCGGGGTCGTCGTCGACGATCAAAATGACTGGCCGCGCGTCCCCCAACGGCTCGCCCCCCTCACTGGCGCGCAACTCGCGCGACATGGTGCCAGGACTCTACCACCATTCGGGTGAGGTCGAGCACGAGGGCGTATCGAATTCGTGACATTGACGACGGCGCCGGCGATGCCGAAGATCGACGCGTGCTGGCCCACGTGCTGTCCGCCGCGTTGCTCGGGATCGAGGCGGTCCTCGTGCGCGTGGAGGTCGACGTCTCAAGCGGCCTGCCCGCGTTCACCACCGTTGGGTTGCCGGATTCGGCCGTGCGCGAGAGCCGCGAGCGCGTGCGCACGGCGATCCGCAACGCGGGCTTCGGGTTCCCCTCCGACCGCATCACCGTGAACCTCGCGCCCGCCGATCTCCGGAAGGAGGGTACGTCGTTCGATTTGCCGATCGCGCTCGGCATTCTCGCGGCCACCGGCCTCCTCAAGCGGCGCGACGAGCCCTTCGCGGTCGTCGGCGAGCTGGCGCTGGACGGCCAGATTCAGCCGGTGCGGGGAACGCTGGCGGTATCACTGGCCTGTCGCAAGCGCGGCATCGGGACGCTGCTGGTCCCGGCCGGCAATCGCGCCGAGGCCGGCGTGGTCGACCGTGTCCGGGCCATCGGCGCGGCCACGCTTCGCGAGGCCGTCGCCCTGCTCAACGG
>Ga0180086_1000074_pt1 | contig 11683 bp, 9 predicted proteins | sample EasRiv760_16_10D_FD_121778 | JGI IMG/M metagenome (GOLD analysis project Ga0180086, IMG submission 121778) | Soil microbial communities from meander-bound floodplain in the East River, Colorado, USA - East River metaG ERMLT760_16_10D | ecosystem: Environmental > Terrestrial > Soil > Floodplain ... | reverse complement strand
GCCGGCGCCGTGTTCTGAGCCGGTGCGGCGCCGCTGGTCTGCGCCACCTCGTTATTCGTCGCGGTTGCCGGAGCATTACTTGCAAAAACCCCGGGAGAAGACGGAGCCTCGGTCACCCTGGCCGTCGCATTCTTTTGCTGGCGGCGGAATTCGGCCAATTGATCTTCGCGATCAGCCTCGCGCAGCATGGCTTCGAGTGAACCGGTCGTGGGCGATTGCAACGTTCCGCTCGGTCGCATCTCTTCGTCACGCGGCGTGACTGCCGGCGCGCGCAGCACGCGCGGTGTAACGGCGATCACAATGTCTATCTGGCGATTGTCCTTTGTCGGTGCCGTAAAAAGACGACCCAGAACAGGAATAAGCCCCAACAGAGGTAATCCCTTTCGGCCCTCTGCCTGAACGTCCTGCGAGACGCTAGCCAACATCATGGTACGGTTGTTTTGCACACGCGCCGTTCCGGTAATCGTCCGTTCAGTGAAAGTCGGCGTCAACGTGCTGGCACCCAGGACGTCTTTGGATTCAATCGACATCTTCACCTGCACGTCCTGGTTGGGAAAAACCTGCGGCGTGAATTTCAGAGTCAAACCTGTTGGCTCGTAATTGATAACCGGGAAACCGCCACTGGGAAAGGCGCCGGTTCCGGTACCAGTACCGGTCCCGGTTTGCACGCCAAATGGATAGGCCTGCGCAGTTTGCACCGGAACGCGCTGTCCGATGCGGGCGGTTGACTCCTCACCATTGAATGCATGTACCTGCGTCGAAGCAATAAGTCTCGTACGATTTCTACTCTGAAGGGCTGTCAGGGTTGAAGACGGCAAAATCAGCGCCGAACCAAGGGCGACAGGCAGACCGACGGTGCCTGCCCCGCCCTGAAGAACCGCGAGGCCCTTCTGTATACCGCCAAGATTAAGAAGTGTCGTCTCCGTTCCTAGTTGACTACCAAATTGCATCAGATCAGTTTTGGAAACTTCGTAGATATTCACGTCCATTACAACTTCAGCGCGATCCTTGTCGATGCTCTTGATCAGCTCTCCAATCAGACGGACGTTTTCGGCGGTGTCGCGTATCGTCAAGCTATTGGTATCTTTGTCGGAAACAACAATAGTTTGCGGCCGGCCCACCGAGGGCGGGATGGCCTGTCCCACGAGAGTCTTGACCTTGTCGGGATCACTGTTCGCGAGAAAGAAGGTGCGCAAAACCAGTTGTTGATATTGAGGCCGGCGCGTTTGATCCGCGACCAGAATGGTGCGCCTGCTTAGCTTTTGGAAAAACATGCTTTCCTGAAGAAAGATATAGTCGAGCGCTTGTGAAGTGGTCACGTCGCGCAGGTTGATATCGATGTTTCGCGGTTGGACAAACGACTGCCGGTCGAAAATAACATTCAGGTTGAGTTGCTCTGCAAGGCTGCGAATGAAGGCTTTCAAGTCTCCGCTGTAACTAATGACTCGTAGTTGCTCGGTTCGTGCCGGCGGCAAAGGAAGTTCCGGTGCAACTGGCGGGCCTACCGTTCCCTGCTCTGTGTTCTTCAGTCCGTTTTCACTACCGCCGTTGTTCCCTTCCTTCACGCCCTGGAGACGTAACATTCGCTCCATCTCTGAGACTGCCAGCTCGTTGACGGCATCGTATCCGTAGGCTTGCCGGAATGCGTTATACGCGCCAACGAAATCCCGCTGCTCGGCCAACGCGCGTCCCTGCTGCATGTACGACTGGGAAGCGTTGAAACTCGCCCGGCGAAAATGGAGTTGATACTCCAGATTTGAAGGATCGGCGGCAACTGCCAGCGTAAACTCCTGGGCAGCTTTCTCCCATTGCTGGTTCGCTTCGTTGCGCATTCCTTCTTTGAAGTGTTTGTCACCTTTCTTGGCTAAAGCCGTCGCCGGCAAAAGGAGCAGGCAAAAGGTGAGTAGCAGGGAAACAAAAATGTGGGTTTCTGTCTTTATTCTCATAGTCTCTCTCTATGGAGGTGGACGGTCCAAGTAGCCGACTAACGTGGCCTAATAATGCCGTTCAGGAGGCTAAGATGCAACTGCTCCTGATCCTTTTACTTACACGCAATCTAAAAACAACAGTTCCTTAAAACCGCCGCTAGTTTAGAGTACATCAAGCTCTAGTTTGCTTTTTACCGCACCACGCCTAAAGGCTGAACTCTGAACCCTAAGGCCCGGCGCTGACTTCCTCAACAAAGGTCACCCGGTTAATCTCATGCAACGTTGAAACTCCCGCGAACACTTTCCGGAGCGCCGATTCACGCAAACTGGTCAGTCCTTCAGCCTCGGCCGCTCGGCGAACCTCCGAGCCTGGCCGGCGTTCGACGATCATTTCGCGAATATTGTCGGAGAGATCAAGCAACTCATGAATCGCAGTGCGGCCGCGATAGCCGGTGCGGTTGCAGGAATCGCAGCCGACGTTGATATAAAAAGGCGTCTCGCGATGCTCCTCCGGCCGCAGTCCCGACTCGACCAACTCTTGCTCTTTCGCGCGATACTGACGCTTGCAGTAAGGACAAAGCACGCGAATCAAACGCTGGGCCAGTACGCAGTTCAGGCATGAAACAAAGTTGTAAGGCTCGACGCCCATGTTGAGGAAACGCCCGATGACGTCGATGACGTTGTTTGCGTGTACGGTCGTGAAAACGAGATGGCCTGTCAGCGCGGACTGGATCGCAATCTGAGCGGTTTCAGTGTCGCGGATTTCCCCGATCATTATCTTGTCGGGGTCGTGGCGCAAAATTGAACGCAGGCCGCGATCGAATGTCAGCCCCTTCTTTTCGTTGACCGGAATCTGCGTGATGCCGTGCAACTGATATTCGACCGGATCCTCGATGGTTACGATCTTGTCTTCTTCATTTCGAATCTCATTGAGCGCGGCATACAGCGTAGTGGTCTTACCGGAACCCGTCGGACCAGTTACCAGCACCATGCCGTAAGGCTCGGCGATGTAGTGGCGAAACTTTCTCAGGTCCTCTTCGGCAAACCCAACCACGTCCAGGTTCAGGTTGCGAAATTCCTCGTTTATCTGCTCCTTGTCCAAAATACGAATGACCGCATCTTCACCGTGAATGGTGGGCATGATCGAAACTCGGAAATCAACGTTGCGGCCTTTGTAACGAACCCGGAAGCGCCCGTCCTGCGGCACGCGGCGTTCGGCAATGTCCAACTCGGACATGACTTTTATGCGCGAGATCAGTGTCTGATGGTAGGCCAGATCAATCGGATCAACTTTGGCGTAGAGCGCTCCGTCAATTCGATACTTGACCTGCACCTCAGTGTCGCGCGTCTCAATATGAATGTCAGACGCGCGCGACTCCATTGCGTTGTAGATTATGGAATCGACGAGTTTTATGATCGGCGACATCTCGGAATCGGTCGCCAGGCGATCGAGATCAAGCACCTCTTCGCCCGACTCCGTTTCCCTTACCAGCGAAATGCGAAAGCCGGATGCTGCTTCCTGTAAGACGCGCTGCGTAGCATCGCCACGCCGCAAGATCACCTCAACGGCTCCCGCAGTAGCAACGTAGGGAACAATGCGGGTCTTCAAGGCGTTCTGGAGTTCATCCAGGCGTTCCAGATCGGTCGGGTCTGCCATCGCGATGTGCAGTCCCTTTTCATCGCGCTTGAGCGGAAGAAACTGGTGGCGCACCATCAGGTCGACGGGAATCTCATTAAAGAGGGCGAAATCAATCGGGGATTCCTGGTCTGTGGGAAGCAGTTCGACAAAGGTGAGGCGATAACGCCGCGCGAGCTCCTTCGCCGCCCGCACCTCGGGTGGTTCGTTGTTATCTCCCCCGTCTCTCTCGCGGGCGAGTTTCTCGCTGATTACCGCCTCAGAACCCAATCCCGGTTGTGACGGCGGAGTAGCGGTAGGATTTTCGGTTAACTCTTTCATTCACCTTTTTTCCGGTTCGTAGTGAACCAGCATGTCCGCCTTCCCAATTGTGGCTCAGTGGTGGCGAGTAACTCCCGCGCCGCCGGAAATTGATTGAATGATTGGAAGGTAGATGGCCAGGAGAATGGTGACAACGATTCCACCCATAACCACAAGAATCGCAGGCTCAAGCGTGGTCGTCAACTGCTCCAGCCGGACCTCCGACTCTCCATCGTAAAAGACTGCAACCTCGTCGAGCATCTCGCGCAAACTGCCGGAACGCTCGCCAATTCCCACCATGTCAACCGCGAGCAGCGGCAACCACTTGGCAAATTCCAAGCTCTCCGTGAAAGAACGACCCTCGCGAATCATCGGCAGGATCGCCGAGCTGCGGCGCCGCAACTCACGGTTTGTAATTGACTCCGAGGCTATCTCCCACGACTCGACCAGCGTGATACCACCGGCCAGAAGCGTGGCTAACGAGCGGGTGACCTGGGCCACTGAAAGTTGCATTACCAGGTTGCCGGCCAGCGGTATCTTCAAGATGAGCGCATCAATTTTCAAGTGGCCGGCTTCAGTGCGCGACCAAAGGAAAAGCGCGATGGCGCCGCCAATGACAAGTGGGCCAAACCAGATCACGTTTGATGAAAGCCACTTCGAAAGTCCCACCACAATCTGCGTAACAACTGGAAGTTCACCGCCGGCTAGTCCGGAAAACAGATCGGACATTCGCGGTACTACATAGAGCGTTAGAAACGTGACCATACAACCCGAAGCGAAAAGCAGAAACAATGGATACGCAAGCGCCCCGCGAATCTTGCGGCGCAACGCAACGTTACGTCGCATGTAGGTTACGTAACGAAGCAGAACTTCATCCAACGCACCCGAACGTTCGCCTGCCAGGATCGAGGCGGTATAAATTCTGGGGAAGATACCTCCCTGGGACGCAAAGGCCTGCGAAAGCGCCGCGCCCCCTCGTATCTGATCTTCAACGTCTCCGAGCACCGCGCGCAAACGTGCCGAGGCTGCGCGTTTACGCAACATCGCGATGGCCTGCAAAATTGGAATACCGGCGCGCACCAGCGCCGCCAACTGCTGGTTGAAGAGGAGAAAATCGTTAGCTTTTACCTTTGGTTGTCCGCCTCGTCCGCCCAGTCGGGTTAGCGCGGTCACTCCGCTCGCCTTCGGTGGCGTGACATTGAAGACGCGGAACCCTTCACGCTCCAAACGCGCGCGCGCTTCGTTAACGCCCGGCGCTTCCACCGTGCGCGTCACTACCTCGCCCGCCGGCGTTCCTAAACGGCAAATAAACTCAGCCATTGCTTATCGTTCCCAGGTTCAAATCAGTGCGAAGTATAGCATGCGCGATTCGGGTCTCAGCCGGGGCGCGGACTACCGGCTCTTACCTACACGACAGGGCACCTGGAAAGTTCCCTTTGACCCGGAGTTGAACCTTCCTTTTCGCTTTACCCGGCCTGATACGTGTCCTACAATGAACCCCAGCTATCACAGACTGGAATGGAAGTAGCGCGCGGCGTTTCCCCACGTAAGCGATCCCCAGTTAGAATTAAGAAAAATTCAGGTCTTCGGACATCACGGCTTCTGTCCCCGGCATCTGTGTTTTCAGTCCTATCTCTGACAGCACCCGAGCCGTAACGCTTGCGAGGATCACGAGGGTCACATGCACTTACCTCCTGGACGCGCTTTTAATCTCGCCGCCATCTCCTGTCTGGTAGTCCTTTTTCTCATTTCCAATTCTCCAGGCGGGGCCCGCGCGCAGGACAAGACCACTCAGAAATCCAATACCGAACACGCCGGCGAACCGGCCAGCCAACCCACGCCCCCCAGCGGCGGTTCTTCCATTTCCGGCCAACAGAAGTCTGGCAACGAAATCGACAGCGGTCCGGTCATAACTAACACCGACCTGATCACGTTTACCGTTACCGTGACGGATACCTATGGGCGTTATGTTTCCGGCCTCGGTAAGAACGCTTTTACTGTACTCGATGAGAAGAAGCCGCAGGAGATAACCTTCTTCAGCGACGATGATGCTCCAGTTTCAGTGGGCGTAATCTTCGACGTCTCGGGATCGATGAGTGGCGATAAGATCAAGCGCGCGCGCGACGCGCTGTCGAAGTTTATCCAGACCAGCCATAACTCTGATGAGTATTTTCTAATCGCCTTCAATTCAAGGGCGCAATTGCTGCTGGACAAAACTCGCGACGGAAATGCCGTGCTTGACAAGCTCACGTTTGTGCAAACCCGGAACAATACTGCCCTGTACGACGCCTGCTATCTCGGCGTTGAGAAAGTCCAACGCGGGACTCATCCCAAGCGTGCCCTGCTGTTGATTAGCGACGGTCAGGATAATAATTCTCGCTACACGTTTAATGAGCTGCGCCGTCTGCTGAAAGAATCAGACGTGGTCCTCTACGGCGTCGGCATTCTTGGTGGCAACGATGCCGGCAGCCAGATGGGCATGGAAGGCCAGGGCATCCTTGACGAACTCGCAAGCGTCTCAGGCGGCAAAGCATTCTTCCCCAGAAGCAATGCTGAAATGGATGACATTTTCGAGCAGATTGCGCTCGAGCTGCGCCATCAGTATTCGATCGGTTACAAACCGGTAAATTTCACCAACGACGGCCGCTGGCACAAGATTAAGGTAAAGGTAACTCCGCCACGCGGACTGCCGCGCCTGTTCGTTCGCTCCAAAGAGGGATACTACGCGATTCCCAGCTCTCGTTGAGGATTGTTTCGAGTTTCGAGTTCCGAGTTTAAGATCGGGCTGCGTCGACCTCCCCGAAGAGGCAACTCGAAACCCGAAACTCGAGACAATGTCTTTACCTGCGCCCGGTTCTGTTTTCAACTTCCGGCAACGCGTTAACTCTCCTGCACATCTCTCTAAACGCGCGCGGCCTCGAACTCTAAGGATTTCCTACTGGTTTAGCATCCTGCGGTGGTTGAGCCGTCAGGGCGAGTCATCAGGCGTTTCGCATGATGAACCGGGAAAGGTTAAACTCAGTCAGAACAATCCAGTTCTGTGAGATGGCAATTATTGAGTTTCTGTTTAGTAAGGACTATGGGGTTGATAAAACTTAGGGAAATTCGGATAGGCGGCTTGAGGAAACGCGTGAGGAAACAAAGTTTCACATTGTCGCTGGCGCTTGCCGTCATGGCCACCGCCGTTATTGGGTCGAGTTTCGTTTCGGCAGCCGGGATTCAGGATTCGCGAGCACGTCGCAGCACCGCCATGGCGCCGCAGGCTACGCCAACGCCTGTGCCTCGCCCAAATCAAACCGTCAGCCGGCCGGCTACAACCACAACAGCAACCCCGACTCCAACGCCACGGCCGACGCCTCGCCCAACGCCTCCCGCTAATGCCGCGCCAACTCCGATTGACCGAATAGCCCCCTTGCTGGGCGAGCCTCCGCCGGCCCCCGTGCTCAAGCCAAAGCCGACACCGACGCCACCCGAGGAAGATATCGACGAGGGCAGCATCGTCAGGGTCAACACGGAGCTGGTCACCCTAAACGTGCGAGTTATCGATCGAAACAACCGTCCCATAAACAACGTGCGCGAAAACGAGTTTCATGTTTTCGAGGATGGCGTGCCGCAGCCTATCGAATCGTTCACGCGTGAAGAAGTGCCGATTGGTTATGGGCTGGCAATTGACACCTCCCAGTCGCTGCGTTCGCAAATACAGGCGGTTATTGACGCTGGAAAAACTATCGTCAACAGCAACAGGCCTGGCGACGAAACTTTCCTGGTGCGGTTTATCAGCAGCGACAAGATCGAAACTATGCAGGACTTTACAGCGAACAAAGGTTTGCTCATGGACGGTTTAGATGATCTCTATGTCGAAGGCGGGCAGACGGCAATAATCGATGCCGTTTATCTCAGCGCCGAGCACGTTGCCGAATACAAGAAGGGCGATGACAGCGATCGCAGGCGGCGCGCTTTGATTGTAATTACGGACGGCGAGGACCGATCCAGCTTTTATTCGCAGGAGAAGCTCTTTGCTCGCCTGCGTGAAGAGGACGTGCAGATTTACGTAATCGGGTTTGTTAACGAACTCGATAAAGAAGGCGGGTTTATTCGTAAGAGCCCGCGTGAAAAAGCTATCAACCTCATCAACAAACTCGCCACCGAGACGGGCGGACGGGCATTCTTTCCGGAATCTTTATCGGAGTTGCCGCAAATCGCCAACGAGATTGTGCGTGACCTGCGTACGCAGTATGTGCTTGCCTACAATCCCACAAACAAGGTGCGTGATGGCTCGTTTCGCTCGATCAAAGTTGTCGTGGATGATGCCTCGAGCCGCGACAAACGAATCGGCCTGACTCGTAACGGGCGCATTGCTCCGAAGGGCGAACCTGCTCCGGCGAAGCTTCCAGCAACGCGAACGACAGCTAAACCAGTGGCGGGTACAAACAAGTCGACGCCCTAGACCGCTACTCGGCCTTCGTCCGTGCAGAAATCTCTTTCACCGTAGTCGCAATCTTTTCGATCTGATCGTCGCGCCCGCGGCTCTTGCGCATTAGTTCTTCCAACATCAACTCGCTTTTCAGATTCACTTTGAAATCTTGTTCTGCTGCAAGCCGATCTTTTTCGGCTGCGCGATTTTGCGACATCATAATGATCGGGGCTTGCAAGGCCGCTGTCATTGACAGCATGAGATTAAGCAGGATGTAAGGATAAGGATCAAACTGGGTGCCATTTTCGCCCCTTCCGTAATGAACCAGAACAAATGTATTGAGCGCCATCCAACACATGAGAAAACCCACATAGATCATGATGAAGGTCCACGAGCCACCAAATGAAGCGACCTTGTCTGCGATGCGCTGGCCAATCGTTGACCGCTCTTCCATCTCGACGTTGATATTTCGCGTAGCTCGCTGCGAAACCAAAACGTTTGTCTGGCGCATGCGAGCGCCTATCTCGCAAATCACGTCGATGGCGACATCGGGATGCTCCATCAGAAACCTTTGAAAGTCGTCGCTGCTTAGCCGGTGAAGAGTGGTTTCCACAATCGCAGTTGCGTTGGTCGAGCGCGGTCCGCGATCCAGCACCGCTAGTTCCCCAAAAAACTCCCCGGGTTGTAGTTCCGCCAGCGTCACCGGTTTGACATCTTCGTCCAGCACCCAAATACGAACTGAGCCTGCCTCCACCACATACAAGGCATCGCCCTTGTCCTGCTCGTTGAATATTGTCTCGTCGGCATCGAATTTTACCTGATCGACTTCCGCGGCCAACTGTTCAAGCTCGTCGGACGTTAATCGTTTAAAGAGTGGAATGCGCGAAAGACTATCAGCTTCATCACTCGGGATTATGTCAGTAGACATGGGGCCGATTCTCCTGTGCTTCTACGCTTCGATTTCTTCAGGCTTTTGCAGCCTTCCTTAGCTGGTTAGACGACTCAACTCCTCGTCGCTGATGCCAAAGGGATCGGTTGCTGGTTCGTTCTGGCTCGTCTGTTCGACGATTGCAACCAACTCCACCAGCGCGCTGCCCAGTTCCGCGTCGGCGGAATTTATTTCAATACATGAGGGCGAATCAAACGGCGTCATGAAAAGATAACGAGGTATCTTAGTTTCGCTGGGGGTCTCGGCAGGACCGAGTATGAGCAGGTTATTGTTCCACCGGGCATAACGGTGAGCCGAACCGAGCTGTCGCTCCCAATGCAGCTCCCCTTTCCGAGTCAGGGAGATCAATTGTCCCAACAGTTTGGACAGACGGTCGTTTGTAACTTTATCGCGGTCCATCGCGGTCTCCTTCACAGAACTGTTGACGAAAAACTTTCGCTCTGAAGTCGCCGAGGTTATCACCTCCGGAAATAAATGGGAATATACAGGCTTGATGGACTTGAAAAGGAATCGCAGAAGAAGCGAGTCGCGAAGGTGCTGCAACGTCTGACTGCGAAACCTGCCTGACTCTCGATGGGATCTGGGCGAGGCCGTTTAGACGAGGGGGACTTGTCACCACGCGCTGCGGCACAAGTGTCGTTTCTAAACGAACGTCCCATCAGTCGGTGCTGATCGAGGTCAAGTTTGGTTGTCTCGTATTTCCGCAAGTCCGACTACCTCTCTTTGTGCTGACGCCGGCGATGCTTGAGGTTGTGCCGAGCCTCCGCTTCTTCGATTGAGTGGCTCTGAGTAAGTTTCAAATCTTCTTTGGCCATGGCCACGAGTTTCTGATAGTGGGTGTGAAGAGTCTTGATTTCTTCTTCGGTCAGATCTTCCACGTCGATCAGCCGGTTGCTCGCGCCGTCAAGCGCCGCGACAATTTCGTTGAGCTTCAGATGAATGGCCAGCGCATCCTTGTTCTGCGTGCGCTGAATGAGAAAGACCATCAGGAACGTGACGATCGTCGTGCCCGTGTTGATTACAAGCTGCCAGGTATCTGAGAAGCGAAAGATAGGTCCGGTGAGTCCCCAGACGAGAATCACCGTCAGAGCAAAAACGAACGCCGTCGATGTGCCCGTGGCCTGGGTGGCTCTAAGCGAAAACTTCTCCAGCATCTGACTAAAGTTACTTCTTCTCTTTCGCGTCATAATCGCCTCCTGTCAAGTTTGCTTCTTATGCAAATACTGACCTGATTTGTCTCACTCAATCTACGCCCGTGGCTTGGCCGCCGCACAATGCGGTAAGGCTCTGCCTTGCCGTCGGGCCTATAAAATGACTGGAGGCTACGCCTCACTTTTGAGGCGCAGCCTCAAAAGGAAATAAAGAGGAAGCTCGGAAAACCGAAGCCTTTCGGCACGGTGCCGCGGCAAAGCCGCGCTGGTTGATTGAGTGGTGCGTCCCAAAGGCGCGCAGTTGCTAAGAGAGAGAGTTTTGAGGGGGCGGTGTCCAATATTAGGAATTAGAAACTGCCTCCTAAGCGGCTCTGGCCGCCACACAGTGCGGAAAGGCTGACTTGAGGTTATATCACCCAACCTCCACCTGCGGCTTTGCCGCCGCACAGTGCGGCAAGGCTCTGTCTTACCGACGCTTCCTCTTTGTTCCTTTTGAGGCTGCGCCTCATCTGGAGGCGAAGCCTCCGGTAAGTTTAGTGACTTAACGGTAAGGCAGAGCCTTACCGCGCTGTGCGGCGGCGAAGCCGCGCTGGTGCATTGAGTGGCGCGCTAATAGTCACCTAGTTTTTCGCGCGAATAGAGCCGCTGATTTTCTTTTTTGTCGTTTCGCCTGTTTGCAGAACAGGGAGCCCCCGATCAACGTCGCCGTGTGGTTGCGGAATTACGTGAGTGGCAACAACCTTGCCGACCTTCCGGCCAGCCGCAGCGCCCGCATCGACGGCAGCACGCACAGCGGCGACGTCGCCTCGCACGATTGCGGTGACCAGGCCGGCATCGATCTTCTCCCAGCCGACGAGCCGTACGTTCGCGGCTTTGACCATCGCATCAGCCGCTTCGATCATCGCTACCAGACCCATGCATTCAACCATGCCAAGTGCTTCTGCCATAGATGCTCCTTACGGTGCCGAATTGGTAAAAGTTAAGCCCAAAAGTTAAGCCTTAGCCCCGCAATTTGTCCAGAGCGTTTTATGCAGGTCCGCTGCGGTTTCATCAGATTGATGCTATTAAAGGAGCGTGGGACAGTGGTTACAGAACCGGAAGCGGTAGCGACCGGATCCAGGCACTCAACCAGCAATCGACAATTCCGCTGTCAAGAGAGCTGTTGTACGAGGTTGAGTGTTGGATCCGGTCGCTACCGCTTCCGGTTCTGTAACCACTGTCCCACGCTCCTTTAATAGCATCAATCTGATGAAACTGCAGCGGACCTGCATAAAACGCTCTGGACAAATTGCGGGGCTAAGGCTT
>Ga0180086_1000073_pt1 | contig 11713 bp, 22 predicted proteins | sample EasRiv760_16_10D_FD_121778 | JGI IMG/M metagenome (GOLD analysis project Ga0180086, IMG submission 121778) | Soil microbial communities from meander-bound floodplain in the East River, Colorado, USA - East River metaG ERMLT760_16_10D | ecosystem: Environmental > Terrestrial > Soil > Floodplain ... | reverse complement strand
GTAGCCCTCGGAAAGGAGATGTAATCACCGAGGTCAATCCCCCGATTATCGCAGAACTCACACTAATCTTCGGCCGTCATCCCCAAAAGGTTTGACGGCTTTTTTGCGTCCTGTAGCTTAGAACCTTCAAGGGCATAGCCCAAAGGACCAATCAATAATGAGCAATCTTGCACACAGGCTCGCCACGGCTAAGAAGCATGCCGCTTCTCTGCGGGAGCAAAACAGCGCATTGGAAACGCAAGCGCTCCAGCATGTCATCGCCATGGGTGGTGGTGTGCTTGGTGCCATTGCACGGCAGTACCTGCCCGGCATGATTCCCGGTACTGCTGGTGACGGACCGGCGCTCCTAGCGTCGACTCTCGTGCTAGACGGCATTGCAATGTACTCCGGTTCGCCGGAAGTACTCGCACTGTCATTCGCGTATGAGGGTAAGGTGGTTGGTGACGCATTCGAAGTTGCTATGGGTTGGCGTTCAACCCCTGAGAAGGCCTGATAAACATTCTCAGTAAGTGTTTTTAACGTTCAATTCATAACAAGGATAATAAGCAAAATGGATTCAGGAATGGTTGCTGACCTCGAAATTGTCGCAGGTCACGTTTGGAATGCAGTGGGCGGTGCCAATGAAGGTAACGTCGAAGTTCAACAGGTTGACCCAAAGCGCTTCGGAATCGAAGTCGCCGCGGGAACCAAGGTGACGTGGGTTGCCGGTCAAGAGGGCGACACGAAGCAGATTACCCTCGCGACCCTCCGTCCCTTCAAGCCCATGGATCTCATGGTCGTCGAGAAGACGGACGACGGCGACGGAACCGTCGCAGTCGTGACCGGCCTTACCGAAATCTCGGGTATCGATATCGGTGGCGTTCAGCAATTCACCTCGAAGCAGAACGTCCCTTCCCCGGTGTTCGGTACGGTGCTCAGTGCGCCGCGTCCGCGCATCCGGTTCGATACGGTGCAGACCTCACCGTTTCTCACTGCCGACATGGTGTTTGTGGGCGGTACCATCGGTGCAAGCGCTTCCGCTTCCGCTCAGATGGTTTTCGGAGGCGTAGCAGTCAAGCGCTGACCTGCGGTCGGCTACGGCTGGCGCTCCTAAAGAGGGAGTCGAATATCCGTAACTGACTAGAGAGAAGCAAAGTGCTTTGCGTCCTAGACATTGACACTAGCAATCAAGAGCAAGCCGCTAAACTGGTTTGCGCTTTGATAGAGCTAGCAATGCCTAGGGCGCAGCACGAAGCCAAGACCCTGCCACCTATGTTCAAGTCTGGTGTGAAGTACATCTCACAGGACCCCAAAGCATGCGCTTTCAGAACCCCTAGAGATGTATTCCAGAGGGGTGGTGGTGATTGTAAACAGTTGGTTCTCTGGCGTATCGCCGAGCTACGAAACGTAGGCCAGCATGCAACGCCTCGAATCATATGGCTCAATGATAAGCGCGGGCTTCAGGCTCACGCGCAATTGAGACTACCGGACGGGTCAATAGAGGACCCTTCATACAACCTAGGAATGAAAGCACTATGATTCCTGTTATCCCGCTTGCTGTAGCAGGCGTTTTGGCCGTGGTAGCCTTTGCAATGGCCAGCAAGGATGAGAAACCGGCGGCCCTACCGCCCGGCCCCTTGCCCCCCGGTCCACTTGCCGAGCCGGCTAGCGCGGGCGGTGCTACCGCTCCCGCTCCCGCTGGCGACCCTAAGCCCACCGGACCAACACCAGCAGGCGCACAGCCAGCTACGGCCGCAAGCGCACCAGCAGGCGCCCTACCGGCGGGAACGGCTATCAACACTGGTGACAAGGGTGTCGTGCATGCAGATGATGCTTTTGACCAGGCCGTTGCCGGTGCTCTAGCCCGTAAGGATGTAGCAGCCCTCGAGGCCCTTGCACTGCAAGCGGAGAAGATGGGCCTACTTTCCGTTGCCCGTTCTATTAGAGACGAGATTGGACGTATCAAGAATGCTGCCCCGCCTCCTACGCCGCCGCTTCCGGATAAACTTCCGCTTACTAATAAGCTTGCTACTTACGTGGTGCAGACCGGTGATACCGGTGAGAAGATTGCCGAGAAGTTCGTGGGAGCTAAGAACCGTTGGCCTGAATTAGTCACAGTCAATCTCACCTTGAAAGACCCGAAGTATGGTCTTAAGATATACGCTGGACAACGTATCAACTTGCCTGCTTCCTGGCCTACTGGCATTCCGGTACTACCTCCAACGGTTACCTTACCAAAGCTTCCGGCTGCACCTCCCGCACTGAATACCTATACGGTCATTGCTGGTGATACTGGCGAAAAGGTTGCTCTGAAGTTTACCGGAAGTAAGAGCCGCTGGCCTGAGTTAGTGACCGTCAATCCCACACTCAAGAGCGCTCAATATGGGATTGCGCTCTACACTGGCCACAAGATAAACCTTCCAGCAAGCTGGCCGGCTGCTGCTCAGTTTAGCCAAGCGGCTCCGCTTCCGGTGCTTGACCTTGGTGCTCCGGCTCCTGTGCCGCCTCCTATGCCGGTAGCACCGCCTCCGGTCGCGATGCCCGTTGCCGAGAGTGACGCACGAGCAGCAGCACGAGAGATTACGGCCTATCTCACTAGCATCGGCGGTTTAGCTGGACGTTATAAGGAGAGCAAGCCAACGGTTACAGCGTTTCAGAATCGGATGGGCGGCACTGCTGTGCCGGCCGATGGTAAGTACGGTCGTGGAAGCGCTACCGCCGTCATGGTTAATGGCTTGGTACCAGTTGCACCTTACTACTGGCCAACAACCAACACCGCAAAGGCTAAGTCAGACTTTCTCACGTTGGTTAGAAACTACGCAGCAGCAGACCCCCAGCGCAAAGCCGCATGGGATAAGTTGATTGCTGACACTATCAAGAGCTAAGGAGTAAGCACTATGTCAGACGAATACTGGATTGACCCTACTCCGAACTTTCAAAAGAACGCATGGCCGCACGTCAGTGGGCCGAGCTTCTTTGACGCAATCATCAAACCTGACGGTAGTGTCGGTGGGTGGACAGCAATCGGAGCGGATGATTATGTCATCGTTCCCCATGCTGGCTCTGGTGTAGCTGGGCCGGCCCGACGTCAGCACCGCCACCAACGTTATCATTCCAATCCACAATATTGGGTTCCTCCTCTCTACTACACCGGGATTGACTTCAATGACGTTGCTGTCAATTCATCACAAGATGACCCAACGGACATTCCGGATGCTTGGGAAGGCAACTGGAAGAAACGTAAAAATTCTGTAGAGGGCGAAGTCGGTGGGCTTAACCCCCAGAGCTTTGCTACGCCCGGCGGTTGGAGTAGAGCAGCCAGAAACCCACTACTTCAGTGGAAAGCTAAGTGGAAAGCTGACCCTCCAATGGCTTTCGCTACGATGATGCAACAGCAGATAAGGGAGATTAAGGGAGGTCTTGCTAGAGGCGAAAACCTGACTCTCTTACACCATCACTTAGTACTAGACTTCCTTATCAATAACAGGAGACTTCCCAGCGGTTACCCAAACTTCACTGGCGAGAATGGCAAGCTAGTAGAAGCGGCAAAGGCTAAAGTTGCTGGTGAGGAGCAACGTTATGCAGACACGCATAAGGGAGTGTTTGGTGATATTGCTGGAGCTATTGGCGATGTAGTTTCGTTTGCCGGTGCTCCGGTTAGACTACTCGGCGAAGCAGCATCACACATTCCAGTTATTGGTAGCGCTATTCAGACGGCTCTATCGATTGACCCCGGGCAGGCTATTGGTAACATCACGTCAAAGGTGTTGCACGGTGAAAGACTCGATAAAGCAGTTCTTGACCAAGGCCGAGCAACGCTCAAAGGTGTCAAGGAACTTGCGCCCTATGTTACTACCGTTATGTCATTCGTGCCCGGTGTTGGAACTGGCGTTGCAGCCGCGATTGCAGCCGGTACCGCTTTGGCAGAAGGTCGCAGTATTAGCGATGCTATTGTGGATGGTTTGCGTAACGCTGTGCCTGGTGGCGCTTTGGGAAAGACCGCCTTTAATACTGCCCTCGCCATTGCCCACGGAGATTCAATCTCTAACGTGGCTTTGAATAGCATCAAGGCTAATCTTCCCTCTGGTGTTCAACGTGCCGTAGATACCGCGGTAGCGGCGGCAGGCGGTAAGAACGTTAGGGAAGCAGTGTTGCAAGCTGTTAATGCGAACCTTCCAAAAGAAGCTCAAAAGGCTCTGGCTGTAGGTATCGCTACAGCCATTGGCCGTAATGCACAATCGGCGGTAGCTAGAGCAGCCGCAACGCCGAAAGCTATTGAAACCTTTGCACAGAAGAGATTGCCTCCTATTCTAAAGGCGGTTCAACCAAAAGCAGCGGCACCGGCAAAAGGCTTTGCTGTAGCTGGCAATATGTTGCAGCATAGTTCGGTGACGCCAACTGCTTTGATTGCTGTTAGAAACAGTCTTAAGGCAGATGAAAAACCAGGCTTTGACCAAGCTGTTAAAGCTGTGCGAAACCTCCACACTGAGAACACATTCTCAAGTCTTGTTCGCGGAGGCATTGTCAGCAGAGCCAACTGGAAGCCGGTTGGGAAGAATGATAGGGGTGCTGTGCCGGGCCGTCTTGTGAAGGATGGCAGGATTGTACAGGGCTATTACGCAAGAGCATAATAGTGGAAACCTCTATCAAACTAGCCACTCCCCGCAGTGGTGTTCAGCGGCTACACTGGGTAGACGGGCGTCCTGTTACCAAAGAACAGGGCCAGATAGTATCAGCATGGCAAAGCCCAGAAAAGGGAGCGCCTAAGCGCGTTGTTATCCGATGCGACGGAGTTCTATCGGATGAAGCAGCGACGCGCGATGCTCAGGGTCAGTTAACTACAGCAGGGTTCCCATGCGCGGTTCTCGAAGTAAGATACACCATTGGTGGGCTTACCAAAAAGGTGTTGGTTGATGCTCTTTCGCAATCCGCTCTAGCCGTTTGGGCTGAATCAGTCGACGTTGAACCCGTATGGGATATGCGTCGCATTGCTCGCATTGCTGACTCTATTGCACCTTGTCAAGAGCAGTTGCTAGCAGCGACTGCTAACTCCAACCAAGGGGTTGGGGATACTGGTGTAGCTGACGCTAGGTGGCTAGATGCTATCCACCAAGACTTTGACGAAGGAGAGGGTGACCCGGAATGGTCTATTCATCCGATTCCCGAAGGTGCAAGAGGCGTTAGGATTCTCAACGCTAAGATTGGTGGTACAATAGTATCACTACAGGATGCGGCAGAACAGATTATCTTTTCAGCTGACTCCTTTCCACGACTTCCTAATGGTGCAGTAGAGTACTTCATTGATGATGATACAGTACCACCAACGTCAATCATCATCGTTCCAACGGTAGCTAGGTTTCTGTTTCTCGCGTTTAACAGTGGTACGATTGCAACATTCGATAGCCCCGCTTGGATAGAGTGGATTATGGCGCCGGCTACATTACCAGGCAATTAGTTCTCTCTTTCTCGGGGGTCAGCATCCAATGAAGACCGGGAAACTAGCTGTAGGTGGACTAGGGCTAGTTGCTCTCGGTGCAGTCGTTTTGGGAATGGGAAAGCGAGAGCAAGTGAAACGCGACAACTTAGACCCAAAGACGCCCGTTAGTGGTGACACTCGCCAAACCATTCTAGCGATTGCATCTTCGCAGATTGGACCGCAGGACCCAAAGAGATATTGGGCGGACGTGATACCGGAGCATCCTGGTTTCAGTGGTGCTTGGTGTGGTGGTTTTACTCTGTGGGTTCTACATCAAGCGGGTATTGCGAAAGATATCAGTTGGGAGATGGGCAAGGGGTATTGCTATAGGCTTCCGATTACTGATGACCCTAAGCCCGGTGATATCGCTTACTTCGATAAGCCATATCAGCATCACGCGATAGTTGAGTCTGTTTCTGGCAATGTTCTAACTACCATCGATGGCAACCAACCTGGTGAGAGCGTGGCAAGGCGCATCCGTCCGAGGGATAGTGCGACGGCTTTCTACTCGATTGAACCCCTTCTCTCTGCTAGCATGCAGGTATGAAGGCAAAAGAGGAACTTACTGATGACTACATCAAAGAGAATTGGCTCAGCAAAGCCGAGTGTAAAGATGAGCTCGGAAAAAGCTTTGCTGCGGTCACCCGGCTTTCAAAACAGGGGAAACTCACACATAGGATAATCAACGGTCTTAACTACTATGACCCTGCTTCAGTAGAGGCGGTCAAAGCAGACCCTGAAGTCAAGCTAGGAACCAACGGTGAAAACGCAGAACTGATAGCATTGTCTCGAATGGCTCTAGACCTGCTTAAGGGTCCTAGAACTGACATCGATGCTTTACAGTTCAAGATGCTTGAATATCAAGCTGAGATGATAATGAAACTCAGTGCAGAAAACGAAAAACTCCGGTCGGAGATTAACCAAGCGCGTGATACTAACGTTGAACGCGATATGGCTGTTATGATGGCAAAGACTGACGCGGAGGTTAAGAAACTTGCCGGTTCGAGAATGGTTGAAACTATCTCCAAACTAGTTATGGGGTGGGGGGGAAACGGAATCAAACTTACTCCAGACCAGTTAGAACAATTGGTTATGCTCACTGCTGACGGAGAAGGCGCATTCCTTGATGCAAAGCAGACTGACCAAGCTAAAGCAATCATCACAGAGCATCGCAAAAAGATAGAGGCTGGCAAGGCCGCTGTTTCACAAGTTGCCAAACAAGAGGGAGCGGTAGCACAATGACAAGAGGTGAATGTATTACAGTGATATCAGCATGTGGTCACGATGACCTCAGTGACACACTGTTGGAGCTCGCAATCACTATGAAGTTGGAAGAAGGTCACACAAAAGAGGATGTGGCGACAATGGTAGAGCTTGTGTTGGAAGATACTGGAGGGCTAGAGGAAACGGGATAATGCTGGAAACTAATACTCTAACTCAGTCTGACGACGAGAATGATAGCATTGAAAGAATCAATGCAATCTATGATTACGTTAGAAACCAGCGTCCAAGGGTGAACGAGTACCCCAATCTACTCCCATTAATTGCTGACTTCGAAGGATGGTATCAAGCACTGGAGGAGGCCTGGAGTAAGGGTATCAATCTCGGAGTCATTGCGACAAGGCACATTGTTAGTATCTCTGACGTCAACGAAGCGAAACGCCGAAGAGATGAGATTAATGGGATTATGGGTGAGCATATCCCGGACACCAATATTCCGCATGATGCTCCACAGACCCCACCAGGCAAACCGAAGGATTACGGGATTGACCCTGAGTTTGATATGACTGGTGCACTAACCATCGCAGGTATAGGCATTGGTGCGCTGATTCTCTATAAGCTACTCAAGTGAAGAAAAGTAACGGTCTGCTAGCTATCGCGTTGATTGTGGGTGCTCAGGTACCATTGACTATTGAGAAGATTCAGGACGGAACTGTAAAAGCGTTAGTTCAGTTACTTGCTCTGTTGGTTCTAATCTATGCATGTACCAAAGTTGACCTTAAGGAAGTATCTGACTCAATAAGACCCCCGAGACCCTAATGCTTCGCATCGTTGTACGCACAGATACAGACTGGTCTAATATGACTATGTCAAAGTTCCTTAATCAGACTGAGTTTCAGTCGCCGCGGGAATTCGTGCGTACCGGTAAGGAACTACTACCAGCATGGGAACAAGCTACAGGTTATAATTACTTTCTTTATAGGGAATACGTTCGGCGAGTCTGTTTTACCAAGCTTCAGGAGATTGGTTTACCAATTACTATTGGCTCCAATAGGGTTGATTGGGATTCTCAAGATGAGTTTCTAATTCCTATAGATGATGACGATATTCTACTTCCCAGCGTGACAAGCATTGTCGGACACATCGATGCAAGTGTTAATCTTGTCATATGGCAACGTATCACCAACTATCTCGGTAACGAAAGACTCGAAAACCCGTCTTTCGGAGGCCAGCTTGACACGTGCAATTGGGCCATTCGTAAGTCATTCCTATCTCAATGGTCGGCTGCTGACCGGTTACAGATACTCTCTAGGCACTGGCTTGCAGCTGGCATCCTATCACCAAAACTTGGTGGAAAGGCTGCTCCGAAGGACCTAATGGGACGTGCCAAGAAAGCACTCACCTTTAGGACAGCTGGTATCTATCTCCGTCATCCGAGTATCACTGTGATAAACGAAAAACACAGTATATACTACCTTCATAGTGCTTCTATCTCGTTTCTGTCAAACAAGTTCAAGGATGAGGGTAGTGACTTTGCTAAAGTGATTAAACGGCTCCCATTACATCCGTTGGTGCAACATGTATAAAGTTGACCCTCCAATCATCGAAAAGTGGGAACTACCGGAAGGTGAGTTTCCGGATTCAATAGAGATTGAAGGTAGGATGTTTCACCGGGCAATCCGGAAACAACCCTACGAAGGTATCATTGAACAATACCGAGAAGCAGTACCTAAAGAGAGTATGCATCTCCTCGTAACTGGCGACGGTAGGTGGATTATTGACCATGTAGATGAGTATAACCCAGACCTAGGATTCCCAATGCGTCACTTTATTGTAGACCATCCTAGAGGTAGTAGCCTCGTAGTAGGCGGTTTGGGTGTGCTCGGAGTAATTGGAAGTACCCTAGTGGGGTTAGGTGAAAAGAACCGTGGAGCGAAAACCAATAGCGCTGATTCTGGAAAAGGCGATAGCAGACCTTGATAGGGTCATTGAGATAACTGAGACCCTAATTCAGGATTACAGGCAAGCTCGCTTGAAGCTCCAAAGAGAACTAACAGACTTGACACCAACGGAAGCAACGGAAGCGTTTAGGAGAGCGTCAGAGCAGTTCAGGAAGCCATGAAACATTGGTATATATGGTGGATATCTCGCGTGCAATACATCAATCAACAATGGGTTGATAGGGGCACATGGTGGCCACCGGCTGGACCGAAGTTCATGACAGACCATGAGGCATGGCAGGAAGCTTTTGCGATTGAACGTAGCAATTCTGACGCTAGAGCCTATCGAATGGTCTGGACCGGTTCTGAATGGCAATACGATACTAGGCTAATAGCATGAGACACAGAGTTCTAAAGGAAGCACTAGACCTAGTTGGTGGGACGCCATTCGGTGGTCCTAACTGGTGTGGTAGATTCGTGCTGTTGACGCTTCAGAACGCTGGGCTAGTACCAGAGTGGAAAGCCGTAGATGATGCGCCAGGGGCCATGGTGTGCTCTAGACTTCAACTTGTAAAAAACCCCATGGCGGGAGATATCATTAAGTTTACTGTCCACTATGGGATATTCCTTGGTTTCACATACGGTGAACGCTACAGCCAGAGAATTAGAATCGGAAGGCTGATAAGGGATATTGACGTAGTGAGCGTTGATGGGGGTAGCTATAAGGATGCTGTTTATATGTCTCGTAGACCAATGCATCCAAAGACTGAGTTTTACTCAATTGAAGGGATACTAACATGAGTCAAGCAACTAGTCCGTCAGAACAATTCAGACTCATTCTGGATGAATTCGAAGCAGGAGCGCCGGACGCTGTAGCAGAGATATTCGATGAGGTGCTACACGATGGCGGACCAGTAGCAGAATACTAATGTGGCCTTTGGTCATAGGAGGACTAGCTATCGCTGCTTTAGTGGCGGTAGCTAGCTCCAAGAAAGAGGGCTCTAAGCCTCCCACGTTGAAACAGACTGGAGAGACTTGGCATCTCATTCTAGCCGTTCACCCTTCTATCAATTCGGCAGAAGAATTCAAACAGTTTGAAACTGCATTAAGATACATTGTTGCGCAATCGGGTCAGGGAGACTTGATTGAAGCAGACTATCCGGCTCCTAATACCGTTGACCTGACTATACGGTATATCAAAGGAGCACAACCAATGCCGGTCAATGAGCAAGTCAACATTGGCCAATATACGTTACAGGTTACACTAAGCGAAAGAGTAGGCTAATGCTGATTCCGTTAATTCTCGCAGGTCTTGCCATTGGTGCCATCATTATGGCTAGTAGCAAAGGAAAGGGTGGGGTCTACAATATCCTCATTCAATCGCCGGCTCCTATACCGAGCAGTGCAGCCATGATGGCAACCATTCTGGAATTCGACCCCAATGGGGTTAATAGCGCGTCAGTCAATTCTCCTGCTCCAGGAAGCACTGTGCTTACCGTAGCTTTTCGTAATGACTACTCGCCACCTCTTCCAAAGGTGGGCGCTACATTCATCTTCAATGGTGTACCAGGCACCATAAGGACCGTTCAACGTGCTCCCGTTTCTAGTGGCAGCTAGCCTAGTGGGAATTCTGTGGGCAGGCGCGCGGAGCAAGTGGACCACTGACGCTGAAAGGAAGAGAGACAATCAATGAGTAATATACCTCGTTCGGTACAGGCGCCAATAGGACAGATATTCAACGTTCTGTTAGCCTCGTTCAATCTAGCGGGAGCTAGTAACCATCTAGACTTTATCTATACAGACTTGATATCTGATACTGGATGGGGAGTGGTGGCCTAATCTTATGCTACCCCTCAACCTAAGTAGAATTCTGCTCCCGTGGGTCACTACCACTAACGGCGGGGGGGCTCCTAGCGGGCCCGCTGGGGGTGACCTTGATGGGACATATCCAGACCCCGAAGTCATCGGTTTCCACGATGGCAATGGGGTTGCTCTAACATATGGTGCAGCTAGTGAGAACTTTGGAATATTGGGTGTGCTTGGAGGTGAGGTAGGCGTCAAGCTTGTTATAAAAAGCTTCTTTCAAGTTCCAATAGCTGGTGGCATTGCTGTAGGTTTCCCAGTCACTGAGATTGCGGTAAACGTAGCAGCGGAGTTCCCGGGCATCCAAGTTGGAAACGCAATCATTCCTATGGGTGGTGACTTACAGCAATGGGCTACTGACGGAGAAACAGGTAAACCAACGGTCCTATATGCTTTCGTTAGTGCGCCAGAGGTAATCACATTCGGTGTAGTGAACGCTGCTAACGCAGCTACAAGCGCTGGAAACTTGATTACAATCGTTAGTTGGCTCAAGTTTTAGGAGAAAGAATGCTACCCCTCAACCTGACTCAGATTCTCAGACCGTGGTACACTACTAGCGGAGGGGGAGGGGCACCTAGCGGCCCTGCTGGTGGTGACCTTGCGAGCACATACCCCAACCCTCAAGTGGTAGCATTCGAGCAAGGGGGTGAGCGTATCGAGTTCTCTCCACTCAATGGCCTTGGTCAAACTGAGTTCCTAATGAGGGACGGGACCGAGGTGATTGGAGCCGTTCCAGCTGGTGAATTCACCGTTCAGGCAACTGGTGATAACAACTTTCTTACATCCGGCAATCCTGATGAATTCATGCCAGTTGACGGAGCTAACTTCACGTTTGATGGTTCATCTCAGCCGTTCCTATTCCTGCAAGCAACAGCCGGGATAATTGAATCTGTCGGTGGGCGAGCAATCAACGTGCTAGTTATTGCTAGCGTATCATGTCAATGTAATCCGGCTTCTGCTAACCTGACATTCGGTCTAGGTATTGCCCATAACGGTGACTTGATTGGTGGTACTATCTTTGGGTCTGCTGACTTGGGTGTTCAGCGGTCGCAATTCGCTGGTACAGATAAACCAATGAGCGTCACAATGCAGAGGCGTATAAGCCTGGCATTCGGTGATACCATTCAGATTGTAGGAGGCAAAGAGATTGGTGATTCAGACCTACAGATACAATCATCATCAATATCGGTTCTCTGGTTCGGTGAGAGAGCTCCACTACCGTAAAGGAAACAAT
>Ga0180086_1000072_pt1 | contig 11782 bp, 13 predicted proteins | sample EasRiv760_16_10D_FD_121778 | JGI IMG/M metagenome (GOLD analysis project Ga0180086, IMG submission 121778) | Soil microbial communities from meander-bound floodplain in the East River, Colorado, USA - East River metaG ERMLT760_16_10D | ecosystem: Environmental > Terrestrial > Soil > Floodplain ... | reverse complement strand
TGGTCGGTGCGAATCACGCGCGGCTGGCGAGCGCTGGCACGGGAGCATGAAGGCACGTTCTACTGGTTGTGGATTGGCTCGCCCGAAGAATATCAGCGGCGAATTAGGTGATGAGCAGTCAAAGGCGCAGGAGGTTGAATGCGACAAATCGTGACCACAGGAAACGGCAGCGTTGAAGTGCTGCAAGTTCAGGAGGCGCCAGACCCGACGGCAGCCAAAGGCCAGGTTGTAATTCAGGTAAAAGCTGCCGGTTTGAATTTCGCCGACATCCTTGCGCGCCAGGGACTGTATCCGGATGGACCCAGGAAGCCTTGCGTGATGGGCTATGAAGTTGCCGGCGTGGTTGAAGCGGTTGCTGAAGAAGTTGATCCCGATTTACTCGGCAAAGCCGTGGTGGCGTTGACGCGCTTTGGTGGGCAAGCGGAAAAGATTGCCGTCGGCGCGGATCAAATCTTTGAGAAGCCGGAATCGCTAAGCTTCGAACAAGCGGCGGCAATTCCGGTCAACTACCTGACTGCCTATGCGCTGCTCTACGTGATGGGTTCGCTGCAACCGAATGAATCGGTTTTGATTCACAATGCTGGCGGCGGCGTCGGCCTCGCCGCACTCGATATCGCAAAGAAGATTGGCGCGACGACCTTCGGCACAGCGAGTCCGGGAAAGCACGAGTTCCTCCGCGAGCGCGGCCTCGATCACCCAATCGATTATCGCAATCAGGACTGGCTTCCTGTCTTGAAGCAACTGACCGGCGGTCGCGGTGTTGAGTTGGTGATCGATCCAATCGGCGGCGGTCACTGGAAGAAGAGCTATGCGGCGTTGAGGCACACCGGCCGGCTTGGCATGTTCGGCGTTTCCGCCGCATCCGCCAACGGTCTTAAAGGTAAATTGAAATTGGTCAAAGCCGCGGCGCAGATGCCGTGGTTTCATCCGCTTGGGTTACTCAATAAGAACCGTGGGGTCTTCGGATTAAACCTTGGCCACATGTGGCACGAGCCTGAGAAAGTTGCGACGTGGATGAAGGTGCTCCTCGATGGAGTCAGTGAAGGCTGGGTCCGTCCGTTTGTCGACAAAGCGTTCACGTTTGCGCAAGCGGGCGATGCGCACAGCTACCTGGAGGCGCGAAAAAATATCGGCAAGGTTGTGCTGGTGCCGTAAGTGGCGACGCCGACCTTAAATCACCTTCCCAACCTGTGAGACTCTGCAAGTTCGACTATTTTCGGTTTTCCTTGAAGGCCTTTCAAATTCCGCCGTGGTTACTCCGCAGCGTGAGCTCAGGGTCAGGAAGGCGGGAATAGCACCTCAGCGGGGATGCCCCGCTGGGGACCTCGCCTTGCCCCGCTTTTGATTAGGTTACGCCCAGGCGTCTTGCGAGAAAGAAAGAGATCAGTGTCGAGTAGATGAGGCCGAAGATTAGCGAGAGGAAAAACAATCCGGCGTATGCAAAAGCGGCAACCTGCCAAAGCGGACGATCCTGCGGCCCGGCTTCGCTCAAGAGGAGTTTCGGCCCTGCTACCAGATATTCGATCACGAAGAAAAGGCACGCGGAAAGGGCGTAAACAAAGGAAATCCTAGCTCCTGTCTTCATGCCTTCTTTAAAGCTCATCCCACCGCCCAACTCATTCTTTCGAGCCCGAATGCCGAAGAATAACGCCAGAACCGCAGCCAGGTTGAAAAGAACGGGAGCGATCAGGTTGGCTTTCGAGTCAGCGCCGACACCCATCGCCAGACGAACGATCACAATCCACGCCGCCACGACCGCAGTAATCAGCAATCCATACTTCAGTGCAATTTTCACTCGAGTTCGGCCTTTGCCGGCATTAGTTGAAAAAACTTATTCGGGGGCATCGGCTATCAAGAACAACATTATTCGAGATAGTGTCACCTGAAAGCGCAAATTGTTTACCACCCACCTAGTTTTATCTGCTCGAGCTTTGTCCAAGGACTCGTGGCTATGGATGTTTATGTTTCCAAGTTCATGTCCCTTTTCAATTTGCGCCCTGATCTTTTCGGCGGCTTCCGTTCTAGTTACTAAGAGATTTGGATGTGGTTGACGCTCCGGCTCTGAGGCTCGCCTTTTCGCCATAATTATCGTTCAACTCCTCTCGGTTTCTGCAATTCACTTTAGGTGGACCAGGGGCGTCGCGCCAACCGGTCCTCGCGGGCGGGGCCGGCGATGAGGCGCATTACAGCGTGTCCCAGGGCCACAATACCTACATAGGTCGCGGCGTCTGCGAGGATGGGGGCAACGCCTGGTGCGAAAACCATCCACTCTGGGAACGTCGCCGCGATCAGGTAATCCCGCGGCGGGCCGATGACCGCCACAACACCAAGGCACACCGCCAGGCCGCGCCACCCGAACCGGCGAGCCACCCGCCAGGTAACGAGGTAGATTGGGGTAACCGAGATGGCGAACCCGAGGTAGAACAGCGCCAGGAAGTACGGTGTCCAGAAGATCGGCACGCGCCACAGCCCCAACGCGTTGCCGAGGACGATCGCGCCCATCCCGAAACAACCGACGGCTACTCCACCAGCGAAGGCCCCCACGACACGGCGCGAAGTTGCCCGCGTAAAGTAGACGGCGGCAACCAACTCGACCATGTACGCGCAGGTCACAACGATAAGTTGCCACGTTGTCATACGCTCCTTGGCCGCTTAACTCCTTAATATGCAGAACTGCTCCGCATGATACGCCCTTCGCGCGTGTGATCAAGATTCGCTATCGGACCAGTGAGCAGTGAGCAGTGAGCGGTGAGCAGTGAGCAGATTTACGGCTGCGCCGCCTCACATCGGGCGGCAAAGCCGGTTGCCAGCGAGCCTATGGATAGTCTGAATGGGATTCAGAATTATTTGATCCAAACGGTTTTCACGTTTACGAATTCGCGGATGCCGAATTCGCTGAGTTCGCGGCCATAGCCGGAATTCTTGATTCCGCCAAAGGGAAGCCGCGGGTCGGAGGCGACCATGCCGTTGATAAAGACGCAGCCCGCCTCGATCTCATCGATGAAGCGCTCTTGTTCGTGTGGGTCGTTAGTCCAGGCAGCAGCTCCGAGGCCAAAGGTTGTTGCGTTTGCGAGTTTAATGGCTTCATCAATGTTGTTAACTCGGAACAGGAGCGCGACCGGACCGAAGACTTCTTCGCAGTAGGCTGGCGAGTCGTGAGGAATATTGGCGAGGACCGTTGGCTCGTAGTAGTTTCCCGGACGTTCGACCTTCTTTCCACCAGTCAAAATGAGCGCGCCGGACGCAACAGAGGTCTTAACCTGCTCGTCCACGTCTTTCAGAATTTGCTCAGTTGCCAGTGGACCTATGTCGGTGGCCTCGTCGAAAGGATCTCCCACGCGCAACGCCTTCATCTCTTCAACAAACCTTCGCTCAAACTCATCGTATATTTCCGCGGCAACAAGGAAACGCTTCGCCGCAATGCACGACTGGCCATTGTTAATCGTCCGTGCTTTCACGGCCGTCGTCACCGCCTCCTGCAATTCGGCTGACGGCATTACGATAAACGCATCGCTGCCGCCGAGTTCCAACACAGTTTTCTTAATCTGTTTGCCGGCGATGCTGGCGACGCTGCGGCCGGCGGGCTCGCTTCCTGTTAACGTCGCGGCGACGACGCGACGGTCTTCGAGAATGCGCTGGACGGCATCGGAGCCAACGAGCAGAGTCTGGAACGCGCTTTCGGGAAATCCAGCGCGGCGAAATATGTCTTCAATAGCCAGCGCACACTGTGGCACGTTGGAGGCGTGCTTGAGCAGCCCGACATTGCCGGCCATCAGTGCCGGCGCGGCAAAGCGAAAGACCTGCCAGAACGGAAAATTCCACGGCATCACGGCCAGCACTGGCCCAAGCGGCTGAAAGCGCAGGTAACTCTTTTTCGCATTCGTCTCGACAAGCTTGTCCATCAAATGCTGCCTGGCGGTTTCCGCGTAGTAACGACAAACCCAGGCGCACTTTTCCGCTTCGCCCACGGCGCCTTTGATCGGTTTGCCCATTTCCATAGTCATCAGTCGCGCGAAATCGTTCTTTTCTGTTTCGAGAATCTCAGCTGCGCGCACCATCATTGACTCGCGCGCTTCAAAGGTCGTGCGGCGATAGGCGCGAAAAGTCTCCGCGGCGCGTTGCAGTTTCTCGTCAATTTGCGCCTCACTGAGCGGCTCAAAAGTCTTGATAATTTCCCCAGTCGCCGGGTTAATGGATGCGATAGGCATTGCTAGACCTCGAATTATTTTTTCCTGATGAAGGTATTATAGGACCAAATCCGCAATTGAATTGAGAAAGAATTCTTGTATTCTAGCTCAGTCATGACTAAGAACAAGCGTCTGGACAACTTTGCTATCGCGGCCGCATTACAGGAAATTGCCGCGCTGCTCGAGTTGAAAGGCGGAAAAGACCGCTTCAAAGCTCGTGCCTATCAGACGGGCGCGCGCGTGGTTGCCGGCATGTCTGAGGACATTGGTGAAGTAGTCCTGCAAAACCGATTGACCTCCATGCGTGGAATTGGCGCGGCGCTTGCTTCGCAAATCGAACAGCTTTACCTCACTGGTGAGTCGTCGGTCCTGCGAGGTCTGAAGCAGGAGTTTCCGGCGGGCATCATTGAGCTTTCGGGCGTGCCGGGACTTTCCATCAGCAAGATCAAAACCCTTCATGGAGTTTTGGGGATCACATCGGTCGCGGAACTGAAAGCTGCGGCGGAAGCAGGCAAGATAAAAAATATTAAAGGTTTCGGCGCGAAAACTGAGCAGAGACTTCTCGAAACAATAGTCGATCATCCGGAGCGAGCAAAAACCGCAGCGCGACTGCATCTTCATCATGCACTGCAAACGGCGGCACCGGTTGCCAGCTATCTTCAGAGTGCTCCCGACACGGGTGACATTGCGTTTGCCGGCTCCCTGCGTCGCTGGAAGGAAACGGTTGGCACCATCCGCCTGGTCGCAAACACAAAGCGGCCGGCCGCTTTGATCGAACACTTCTTTCGCTTTCCCCTCATTGTTGAGGTCATAGAGCGGATGGAAGAGGCTTGCACGGTGCGGCTCGCGGAGGGTGCACGCGTTTCGTTAGTCGCCGCTCGTCCTGCCGAATTTGCCCTGGCATTGTTAACGGAAACCGGATGTAAAGCACACGTCAGCAAGTTGCAGCAGATCGCGAGCGGCGAAGTACCGGAGGCAAAAGGTAAACGAAGCAAAACTCCGCCGCGAACCTCCACGCGGTCCACGCTACTGACCGAGGAAGATATCTATCGCCAGTTAGGGATGCAGTACATTCCGCCTGAGCTGCGTGAAAACGAAGGCGAGATTGAAGCGGCCCTCGCCGGAAAGCTGCCGGAAGATCTCGTCACCCTGGAAGACATCCGTGGGATGGTCCACTGCCACACGACCTACTCCGACGGCAAGAACTCAATTGAAGAAATGGTGCGTGCGGCCGAGGCGATGGGAATGAAGTACGTAACGATTACGGATCACTCGCCCACAGCGTTTTATGCCGGCGGAGTTACCGTGGATCGCCTGAAGCGGCAGTGGGATGAGATTAGTGAAGTGCAGGAGAGGGTGAAGATCAAGATTTTGCGGGGAACGGAATCTGACATTGTTGCCGGCGGCCAGCTTGATTATCCCGATCGAATTCTTGAACAGTTTGACGTGATCGTTGCCAGCATCCACTCGCGTTACAAGATGGATTCCGCAAAGATGACCCGGCGAATCGAAACAGCAATGCGCCAGCCGGTATTCAAGATTTGGGGACACGCGCTTGGCCGTTTGATTCAACGCCGGCCGCCTTTTGAATGTGACGTCGCGCGGATTTTGGATGTGATTGCTGAATCGCGCGCAGCGATTGAGGTCAATGGCGATCCTTATCGGCTCGACATGGAGCCGCGTTGGATCCGCGAAGCGCGCAAACGCAAGATCAAATTTGTGATTTCAGTTGATGCTCATTCCACGGGCGCGCTTAACAATCTGAAATATGGGGTAGGAATTGCGAGACGCGGGTGGCTAACGAAGCGCGAGGTTCTAAATGCACTTGGACCGAAAGCTTTTGCTAAAGCTGTGCGGCCCCGGTGATTGTCCGACAGACTAAATCATTCGCTGAAAACCAACAGGTATCCGTTCGGATCTTTCACTTCGAATTCCCAGGCGCCGTAAGGCTGTTGGCGCAGAGTCTTGATGATCGTTACCTGATCTCGTACGGACTCAAAGAGTTCCTTCACTCCGGTAACGCGAATGTACGCGTTCCAAACACCGCCACTGCGCCGCGAATAAAGATCCGGCTTCTCGTATCCTTCTATCCTTTGCAGCATTATTTCCACCTGGTCACGAGCAAGAATCGCAAAAAGATAAGGCTCGGATTCAGGGAACGCGTCAACATGGAATCCGAACTGACGCTCGTACCAGCGCATTGTGGCGCCGACATCGGCGACTGAAAAGCACGCGGCCACTGCCGTAAACCGTGGCGCACTCATTTTTGTTGCGCCAGAAGTCTTGGTGTCCATGGTGATGTTCCCAGGCGTGAGCTTAGCCAAATCATCTATTGTGAAGCAAGCTACATCCAGGGTAATCGGGCCGTTGCCTTAAATTGCTCGTTTAGCTTCAATAGTCTTGCCTCCATCTTCGTCTTCGCTTCATCCACCGAAATAGATGCCGCGGTGAAGCCAATCCTTCTCACCCAGTGTTCCCAGGTTTCCAGAAACTTTGCATGAGCTCCGCTATCTGTGTGGACTTGAGCCGCATGAACCAGGAGTTTCCGCTCCAATTCGCGTGCGGCGTCTCCAGGTTTCAGTTTCATTGGGCCCTTTGTTGAACCGGGCCAGCAAAACTTGTCGGTAAGCTTGTCAGTTCGGAGACACCCTGTCGCTTCGATCATTTCCAAGAGCGCATGAGCAGATGCGGATAGCGCCTCTGTTTGCCATCGCTCACGAGCCGTACCGATGGCCAGGATTTCCGGCCATAGTTTCCTGTGGACGAAAGTCACCTTGCCTGCAATTAATTTTGTAACAAGCACGTCCGGGTGGTCGTCGAGTTGGCCGTTGACATCAAATATCGTATGCGCTAAAGGATGCGACCACCAGGAGCTGTGCAACGGAGAGCCGGTGATAAGTGTGCTGACGCTGGGCAGCCTGGGATCGGATTCCAGCAGCCAGCCAAACTTCTTTAGCTGGCTCAGAACGCGCCTGAAATCTTCTGCGTTGGCTGCCGTCACGTGGCTGATACTACTAGAATAGAGCGCCCTGAAACACCTTTAGCGGGAGCCCCGGCATATGCGAACCAGGAACCTGATTGACCTCGCCGACAATCCAAACTTCATATCGGGCATATACAACTATTGCGATCGCTGGTGTGAACGTTGTCCGTTTACGGCGCGCTGCCTGGTCTACGCTACTGAAGAAGCGGATTCAGATATCGATCCCGCCAGCCGGGACATCAGCAACGCCGCGTTCTGGCAGAAACTTGCTTCGATTTTTCAGGAAACGCGCGAGATGATTTCGGCGTGGGCCGAGGAGAACGGAGTAGATCTCAGTCCGAGTGTGCTGGCGGAAGTGGAGGAGCAGACAGACAGGCAGCGAGAACAGGCCAGGAACCATCCGCTGGCCAGGGCCGCCGAGGAGTATGCCCGTGCGGTTACTCAATGGTTTGAGAACGATTCTAAGCAAATGGAAGTGTTCAGCGATGCGGCCGTGGGATCAAATGAGATAATTGAGCCCGATGAAGATGTAAATGATTATGTCGAGGTGATTCGCTGGTATCAGTTTTTTATTGCCGCGAAGATGATCCGCGGCCTCTTGTCACGGGTTGACGAAGACGAATATCCCGGCGATGAAGAGTCCCGCGATTCTGATGGCTCAGTCAAAGCCGCCCTGATAGCAATCGACAGGTCTCTTAGCGCCTGGAAGCTGATGGGTGAATTGCGCGGAGAGAACGCCGATCAGAGATTGCTTCTCGACCTGGAGAAGCTACGTTTGCGCACGGAAGAAGAATTTCCGCGAGCACGTGACTTCATTCGCCCCGGCTTTGATGAGGATCTTGACATGCTGCACTAAGGGAGCCTGTGAAGCGAAGCAATGTGGATAATAGGCGAAGCGCAGCACTTTTGATAGTAGGCTAAAATGAACTGTCTCTTCTGCGGAATCGCTAATGGTGAAGTGAACGTTTCGGTCGTGTTTGATGATGATGTTTCGATAGCGTTTCTCGATCATCGTCCGCTTTTCCCAGGTCATTGCTTGCTGGCACCTAAAAACCATTTCGAGACGCTAAGCGATCTTCCGCTTGATCTGGTGGGGCCATTCTTTAGAAATGTGCAGTTGTTAGCGCGCGCAGTAGAAGTTGCGGTTGAAGCGGAGGGCTCTTTCGTGGCGATGAATAACCGTGTGAGCCAAAGTGTGCCTCATTTGCACGTGCATATCGTGCCCCGCCGAAAGAAGGATGGTTTGAAGGGGTTTTTCTGGCCACGCAATAAATATGGAAACGAAGCGGAGATGCTTGAAGTACAGCAGTCGATTCAGTCGGCGATTGCCCGGATTCGGGAATAGTGATTCAAAAACACTCGGAACAGGAGAACAACTTATGTTTGGACGACGCACGATGGTTCGGCTCTTGGTGCTGATGGTTATGGTTACGGTCAGTCAGGCGCAAAAGAAGGCTTCGCTCGACGATCTTTCCTGGCTCAGTGGATGTTGTGAGGGTCGCCAGGGAAACGCGATTCTCGAAGAGATTTGGTCGAAGCCAGCCGGCGGGTCGATGTTGGGGCTCGGCCGAACAGTGAAGGAGAATCGCACTGTTTCCTTCGAATTCATGCAGTTTCGGGAAGAAAACGGAAGTCTGGTTTTTTTGCCGCAACCGCAGGGTGGCGCCCGCGTTTCTTTCTCGCTTAAGGATTCCTTTGGAGGACGACTGACATTTGAGAATAAAGAACACGACTTTCCCCAAAGAGTGATTTACGAGCGAAAGGGTCCGGGATTGCTTTTAGCAGCCATCGAAGGGGCCTACAAGGGAAAAGAGGAGCGCGAAGAATTTCAAATGCGAAAGGTGCGCTGCAATCCAAAGGATGAATAGCCAGGGCGTATTATTAGCATTATTGCGGGAAAACGTTTTTGCGACCTCGCCAAAAAATAAAACACACAAAAATTTGATCTAAAACTTCGATGAGCGTATAAACCTCCCTGTCACGAGGGTCGCGGCCTTCGAGACCGACCAAGGGATCGGCAACCGATGTGGTGACACACGGAAGAGGGAATCAGCAACGGTCTGTTGATTCTATTGACGCCCAGGGTCGAAGCCGAAAGGCTTTGCTAGGGGAGGCTGAGAGGTCTTCTTGAGCCATTCGGATAAAAACGAGTGGCACCCTTTAGACAGGACCCGCTGAAGGGGGCGAATGGTTCGGCGCAAGCTGAGCCGACGTTGTCGGATCGTAACCGAAGGTGGAGGAAAAGCCACCAGAACAAAAACCTAACGGCACCGCGTTCGCAAGAACGTGAGAATTGCGAAAGTGATTCGCGTGCTGACCGAGGATTAGCTGACCGACAGTTAGCCTTCGGGATACAAAACCGGCAGCCTAGTGTGTACATGCGAAGCTGCCATCCTTTTAAAAGCTTCGGCGATTATTAGGAAACGGATTGCGCTACTTTCGGCTTGCCGGAGGTAGCGTTTTCCGTTTTTGGTGGCATGAGTAAAAACGTTTATTATAGAGCTCTAATTCAAATTACGTTCGACGCCGCGCAGACGCTTGCTGTCTCCCTTTGAGTTTGCGCGCCCCTCAAAAGGAGATGAATCAATGACCGAAGCAAGAATGCAAGAGACTACCGAATATGCGCCAGGAACTTTTTGCTGGATTGAACTTGGTACTACCGACGGTGAAGCAGCGAAGAAGTTTTATACCGAGCTGTTTGGCTGGAGCTTTACCGACAACCCGGTTGGGCCAGGCATGGTCTACACAATGCTCAAGCTGGATGGCAAAGACGTCGGAGCGCTCTACCAGATGCCTCCGGAGATGACGTCGCAGGGCGTTCCGCCAAACTGGCTCTCTTACGCGTCAGTCGCCAATGCCGATGAAAGTGCGGCAAAGGCGAAGGAACTCGGCGCCACTCTGATGAAAGAGCCGTTTGACGTTATGACTGTCGGCCGCATGGCTGTTGTCCAGGATCCCACTGGTGCCGTTTTCGCTCTGTGGCAGGCTGGAACTCACAAAGGCGCCGGTGTAGTGAACCTGCCCAATTCCTTCTGTTGGAATGAACTCGCCACCACCGACACGGCAAAAGCCGGCGACTTTTACACCGGACTTTTCGGTTGGGGCAAAAACGTTCAGCAGATGGGACCAATGACTTACACGTCGTTTATGAATGGCGATCGTCCGGCGGGAGGAATGTATGAGCCGCCGCCAGAGATGGGAAATGTTTCGCCAAACTGGCTTGTTTACTTTGCCGTAGACGACACAGACGCCAAGCTTAAGAAGGCCAACGAACTTGGAGCGAAAACCATTGCCCCACCAATGGACATTCCCGGCACGGGACGATTTGCGATAGTGCAGGATCCGCAGGGTGCGGTGTTTGGAATTATCAAACTTGACAACCCACCGTCGTAATTAACCTGACTCGACCAGTTCGTCACGGGCGTTCCGTTAGGAACGCAATGTCCTATGAAAGGGGGCTGTCAAGAAAAAACTACGCTTATGCCGGCGGCAACGAAGTATTTCTTTGCCGCCAGCCCCTCAAGTTACATTGCGGCTTAGCCGTGATACTGCGCCAGACGCAAGGTCCAGATCTCGGCGTCTGTTCACCAATTCTTCTACTGAGTGAAGAACTCAGTGCCGAGAGGGCAGTGTTACTTTCGTAATCTGAGCTTCTATTGCGCATAGCCGAACTTCCTCACCTGAGCTACCTGAGACTTCAAGCAGTTTTGCGGTCGGTCAAAAAATGCCAACCATGGTCCTATCAGAGCCTCGTGGGCTTACAGCTTTATCTGGTTAGTGCGAGGGGGCATAGGGTTTATATGGGTACTTGAAGCGGTGATTAGCTTTCAGCACACATTTCGCTCTGATACTCACCCTCGATCCCTGGCCCAGGCCGCTTGGTGAATCGGCTAGTTGCTCAATCACGCCCTATTCACTGCTGGCCTGCGCCTGATGCTGCTTGATACAGTCTCTCAGAATCGTACCGCTCTCCTTTCTTCCAGAGGATGAGCACAATGGCCGCGAACTTGCGCGCTACCGTCAATCGCGCCATCTCCGGTCGCATCCCCTGAGCACATAATCTCTGGTAATACTCCTGGAACTCTGGGTGTTGCTGCAGCGCCGAGAGAGCGGCTCCTTTGAACACAGCTTTCATGGTCCGGTTGTAGTTCTGATTCAGACCTCGCGTCTGGATCGGCTTGCGTTTTCTTCTGGCGCCACCATCCACCCACTCGTAATCGCTGCTCGAGCGAGTCACTACCGCTAGTCCGCAATAGGGCCAGAATTGCCGTTTGCCGCGAAAGCGATGCGGCGTGATGGCCGTCGCCAAGGTCTGGGCCGTTCTGATTGCTCCCAGCCCCGGCGCACTGCTGATCCATTTGTAGGCTTCATGACTACGAGCGGCACGGCACATAACCTTTTCCGCCTCCGCCCGCAGCCGCAACACACAATCCAGTTCCTCATAGAGGTAACTGGCGCGGCGCTGCATCTCCTTCGTCTCCAGTTGCGATAGCCACTGCTGCCGTTGCTCCCGCCCGTAGATCGTCTCTCCTTTACAGCTGAGACCACGCCCCCGGTAGAGTGCTTTCAAACGATTCTTCACTCGCGTCGTATCATCCACTAGCGCTTCGTA
>Ga0180086_1000071_pt1 | contig 11882 bp, 10 predicted proteins | sample EasRiv760_16_10D_FD_121778 | JGI IMG/M metagenome (GOLD analysis project Ga0180086, IMG submission 121778) | Soil microbial communities from meander-bound floodplain in the East River, Colorado, USA - East River metaG ERMLT760_16_10D | ecosystem: Environmental > Terrestrial > Soil > Floodplain ... | reverse complement strand
TTTCGGAATAGCGCACGCGCAAAAGCGTGTCGTGCCATTCTCCTAAGACTAGCTCTGGGGCGGGACTTGTCATCTTAGCGTTATGCCTTCAAACTCTTACCGAAAGAGAGATTGCCTGATCAGCCTGGGTTGCGATTAGAACATTTAGCGGACTATAAGAGCGGAAGCCTAACCATGTCAAAGCGAATTAGCCGATCCCTGGCCCTGATTACCATCTTAACGCTGGCAATGGCGGCCCTTCCGGCAAAGCCCTCTGCCCGCGTTCCGGCGCCGCAACGTGCCAGCGTCGCCAGCAGCACTACCCGCAATGCCGCCATCGTGGCCGCGACCACCGAGGTGCTGAAGGAGACAAGCGAAATCAGAGAATTGCCAATTCTGAGACCGGTGAAGAGCGGGGCGCAATCTCGAACTGAGATTGAGCGAATGCTGATTAAGAACCTGAATGAACAAATGACAGCCGTGGAGATGCATGCCACCGAAGTCTCTTTGCAGAAGTTTGGCCTGGCGCCGGCTGATTTTGAATATCGGCCGTTTATTATCAAACTTCTGACTGAACAAGTGGCCGGTTACTACGACCCGAAGGTCCAGGAGTTTCATTTAGCCGACTGGCTGGAGTTGGAAGGACAAAAGCCGGTGATGGCGCATGAACTAACACACGCGCTACAGGATCAGCATTTCAACCTGCGGCGTTTTGAGAAATGGCCGCGTGGCGACTCGGACGCCGAGCTTGCCGCTCACGCGCTTATTGAAGGTGATGCGACGCTCGCGATGACGCTCTACATGGCTAAAAACCCACTCGTCGCCCTCGCCTTCAGCCGATCTCTGACCACTGGAGTGGCGACCGAGCAGTTTAACCAGGCGCCTCGGGCAATGCGTGAATCGCTGATTTTCCCATATATGCAGGGCATGGAGTGGGCCACGCAACTTTATAAACGGGGCGGCTGGACTATGGTCTCAAACGCTTTTACGCGACTGCCGCTGTCCAGCGAACAAATTCTCCATCCGGAAAAGTATTTCAACTATGAACGTCCGATAAAGGTCGCGTTGCCGGACATAACGAATCAGCTCAATGCGAACACGTCGGCAGTCAGCACTCAGCAATCTACTGGGACCGCGGGCGCCTCGCCCGCATCGGGCGGCGCAAAAAATGCAAGCCGACGAGCCATTGCGAATCGCCCACTGCCCACTGCCCACCGCCCACTGTCCACTATTGCCTGGCGCCGCATCGATTCCGACATCAACGGCGAATGGAGCTATTACCTGATTCTCGATCAGTTCTTGAGTGCGCCGGCGGAGTCGAAGCGCGCTGCAGCAGGATGGGCCGGCGATCGTTACGCACTTTACGAAGGACCCAGGGGTCAGGTATTCCTGGCGCAACTCGCTGTCTGGGACACCGAGAATGACGCACGCGAATTTTTTGACGCCTACGTGAAGCGAACTGAATTGCGCTACCCCGGCGCGAAACGCCTGGATCCATCCGACTCGAAACTCGGAACCCGAAACTCGGAACCCGAAACTCGAGATATCTATTCCTGGGCAACCAGCGAAGGCAGTGTAGTCGTGGAACTTCGCGGCCTGCGTGTCATGATCCTTGAAGGCGTTCCAGAAGGCTTAGTTGCGAATGCGTTACTCAAGGCGCTTTGGCAGTAATTGAGACCTTAATCCAATCCTCTTGCAGCGCAGAATCCATCAATTGTGCCGGAGACTTTTGCTGTGGTAATTTGAGTTCGTCTTGAACAGCACACCATCAAATGGCCGGTCTGAATCATGAAAAAGTCTGACGTCCTACCGGCCACCAAACAGTCCTTCAAACGCCTGCGCGAATTGAGTGCCGAGTTGCAGGAACTCGAGGCCAGGCTGCGTCTCGGCGGTGGACCGGACAAGATTGAACGGCAGCACAGCCAGGGGAAACTCACCGCGCGCGAGCGAATCGATCTACTCCTCGACAAAGATTCCTATACGCAAGAGATTGGATTGCTGGTCGCTTATGACCGGTACAAGGAGCAAGAGGCAAAGGGGAAAGGGCAAGAGGGAAGCGCTGTTGAAGTAGGCGCGGCTCCTGCGGCGGGAGTAGTAACGGTAGTCGGCCGTGTTGAGCATCGCGAAGTTGTAGTAGTAGCCAACGACGCAACGGTGAAGGCCGGATCGTGGTGGCCGGAAACGATCAAGAAAATTCTGCGCGCGCAAGAGATTGCGATGCGCTCGCATGCTCCGATTATCTACCTCGTCGATTCGGCCGGCGTTAATCTGCCATATCAAGGCGGAGTTTTCCCCGGCCAGTACGGGGCCTCGCGAATCTTTTATTACAACTCGATCATGAGACGATATTTGAAGATTCCGCAGATCTCAGCGGTGATGGGGCCATGTATTGCCGGCGGCGCATACCTGCCTGCGCTCTCGGATGTGATTGTGATGGTCGAGGGGACATCCTTCATGGGCTTGGGTGGTGCAAACCTCGTAAAAGGCGCCACCGGGCAGACGATTGATAACGAGACTCTCGGCGGGGCTCGCGCGCATAACGAACTCTCGGGCGTGGCGCATTATCGGGTGAAGAACGACGAAGAGTGTATCGCTCGGATTCGCGAGTTTGTTTCTGAACTTCCGGTGAAACCGGCGAGCGCCGTTCCGATCCTGCCGAGCACCGAGGCAGCGCGCCCCGCTGCCGATCTCTACGACATAATTCCCGAAGATCACAAACAGCCTTACAACGCGCGGCACTTGCTGGATTGCCTTCTGGACGGCGGTCATCTCGATGAGTTCCAGGCAGACTACGCGAAGGAAATGATCACCGGGCAGGCGCGCATTCGCGGCATTCAGGTCGGCGTAATTGCCAACAACCGCGGCATGATGCGTCCGCCAGGCGGCGGTCCGCCTCGGTTCGGCGGCATCATCTACACTGAGTCGGCGGAGAAGGTGGCTTACTTCATCGAAACGTGCAACAGACGTCAGACTCCGTTGCTTTTCATTCAGGACGTTTCCGGCTTCATGGTTGGCCCGGAAGCAGAGCACTCAGGGATCATTCGTGCCGGTGCGCGATTCGTGGAAGCGATGGCCACGGCCGTAGTTCCCAAGATCGTTTTGACGGTCAACCACGCGTCGGGTGCGGGCTATTACGCGATGGCCGGTCAGGGCTTTGACCCGGATTTCATCTACACCTGGCCCACCGGCCGCATGGGTGTTATGGAAGGAGACTCGGCGGTGCAGGCTGTGTTTGGCAGTCAACTGGAAAAACTTAAACGCAACGATTTGAAACCAGACGAGGGGCTCGAAGCGGAGATGGATCAAGTGCGTGAGACTTATGACATGGAATTGGACGCGAAGTATGCGGCGGCACGCGGCTTTGTTGATGCGGTAATCACTCCGGAAGCAACGCGGGACGCACTCGAACTGAGTTTATTAACAAGTCTCAATTACGGCGGCCCGCACATTGGACAGTTTGTATTGCCCCGAACGCTGGTTTAAATCAGAAGCGGAGCGGTAGCGACAAGAAGTTTAGAGTTCAAGCTTTAGCTTGCCGTTACGAAACCCACAACCTAAAGGTTGAACTCTAAACTTCTTGAAAGGCTGTACTGTACTTCTTGAGATGAAACAAAAGGTTCGCATTGCTGCCGGCCAGGGTTTCTGGGGAGATCTCCCCGACGCACCCGTGCGCCAGGTTGAAGGTGGCCCGATTGACTACCTGATGCTCGACTATCTGGCAGAAGTTACGATGTCAATAATGCAAAAGCAGCGCTCGCGCGATCCGTCCGCGGGTTATGCGAAAGATTTTGTTCCGCTGATGAATCAGATACTGCCGGCGTGTGTTGAGCGAAACATTCGCGTCACCGCGAACGCAGGCGGCGTTAACGTTGAGGGCTGTGCGGATGCAGTGAGGGAAGTTGCCCGCGGGCTTGGGCTTGCCGGGAAGCTTCGCATCGGGCTGGTAACCGGTGACGACATCATGGCGAAATTGGACGAATTCCTGGACCGCGGCATCGAGCTGCGCAACATGGATACTGGCGTTGCGCTATCGACTGTACGGGACCGAATTCAAAGTGCAAACGTTTACCTTGGTGCGGCCCCGATGGTGGCAGCGCTCAATCGCGGCGCCCAAATCGTGATTACGGGTCGGGCGACTGACACCGGTCTGACACTGGCGCCCCTGATGCACGAGTTTGGCTGGGCTCCAGACGATTGGAACAAGATCGCGGCGGGTACGATCGCAGGTCATATCATTGAATGTGGTGCGCAATGCAGCGGTGGAAACTGTCAATACGAGTGGCGCAACATTCCCAACCTCGCTAGTGTGGGCTTTCCAATTGTTGAGGCAGCACCAGATGGCACATTCGTGATCACGAAACATGAAGGCACTGGCGGCTGGGTAATTATTCCTTCAGTTAAGGAACAGCTGGTTTATGAGATGGGCGATCCGCATTCCTACATTACGCCGGACTGCGTCGCGGATTTCACTACCGTGCGTCTTGAATACGAAGGTCGTGACCGCGTTCGCGTCTTTGGTATCGAGGGACGACCGGCAACCAACACGCTTAAAGTGTCGATAAGTTACTCAGCCGGCTACAAAGCGGTTGGCACGCTCGCCTACTCATGGCCAGAGGCTTACGACAAAGCACAAGCCGCGGACAGGATACTTCGGGAGCGGTTGGATCGGCTTGGGTTGAAATTTGACCAGATTCTGACAGAGTTTGTGGGCGCGAATGCGACCCATGGCCCGCTGGCCGGCGCACCTTCGCCGGACTTACCTGAAGTGCAATTGCGCGTTGGTGTGCGTAGTGAAAACCGCACCGCGGTCGAGCGATTCACCAAAGAGATCGCGCCATTGGTATTGACTGGACCTCCGGGGGTCACCGGTTTTGCCGGCGGACGGCCAAAAGTGGAAGAGATTGTCGCCTATTGGCCGGCGCTGATTCCGAAGGAAGAGATTAATCCGGTCGTTGACATTATCGATGTCTAAGGATCTTGTCAGAAAATCTGGTTTTCATGAACTCCCGGGGAAACATTTTTACGTATGAAGGTTCAACTAACCAAGCTTGCGCACGCGCGTTCCGGCGACAAAGGCGATACCGCAAACATCGGTTTGATCGCCTTGCGTGAGGAGATTTATCCGATTCTCGTTCGTGAGGTGACGGCGGAGCGCGTGAAACAGCACTTCAAAGGAATCTGTCAGGGAAACGTTGAGAGATTCGAGTTACCAAATCTGGGCGCCCTTAATTTCCTGCTACACGAAAGCCTTGGTGGTGGCGGGACGCTGTCTTTGATGACTGATGCCCAGGGAAAAACTTTTTCGACAGCTCTGCTGAGAATGGAGATTGATATTCCGGATGAGGAAGCCCTGACTTTTGATCTTCAAGGTTGAGTCGAGTCGATGCTGAGCGGGGGCAAGCCGCCCTTCCTCACCATGAGCTGCTCCTACTAGAATGGCGAATCGGCGCTAAGAGCCTTTCAACTACCGCAATCAAAAACGATGAGAGAGTCTCTGAGGTCGGGAAGGCGGGCTTGCCCCCGCTGCTTGGTTACTGGCGCTTCTTAATATGACTCTTCCGCAAGCTTCCCGAATTAAAGAATCTGAGACCGCCATCAGCCATCACTATGCCAATATCAACGGGATTCGTTTGCATTATGCGGAATCAGGCAGCGGCGACAACCTCGTGATTTTGCTGCACGGGTTTCCAGAGTTCTGGTATTCGTGGCGTCATCAGTTAACAGTTCTGGGAAACAGTTATCATGTCGTTGCTCCCGATATGCGGGGCTACAACTTGAGTGATAAGCCTGCGCGAGTGGAAGACTATCGCATTGAAGTTTTGGTCGAAGATGTAGTCGATCTCATCAAACATTGCGGCGCGAGTAAAGCAGCCATAGTCGCGCACGATTGGGGCGCGGGCGTGGCTTGGGCAGTTGCGCAAAAACATCCGGACCGCGTTTCCAAACTTGCAGTGTTGCAGGTACCACCCGCCGCCGTATGGCGAGCTAACATCTCGCTGCGGCAGTTGCTGCGAAGCTGGTATATGTTTTTCTTTCAGCTTCCACGCATTCCCGAATGGGTTATTGGAAGAAAAAACTTTGCCGCGCTCGATCGGACCTTCAAAGAAACTGTCGCTCGCAAGGGCACCTTCAGCGATGCCGACATTGAACTTTACAAAGAAGCTCTAAGCTGGCCCGGGGCCCTAACAGCAGCCGTCAACTATTATCGCGCAAATGTACGGCGGATAATGTCACAGCGAAATACGAGGCGCATGCGCGAACGCACCGGCACTCATGACGAAGCCAACACCGACCAAGCCGGCCCGGAAGCGGATGTACGCATTCGCGTGCCCACCCTATTCATATTCGGCGAACAGGATTTCGCAATTCTCCCCGCAACCGTTCGCGGAATTGGAGACTACATTGCTGCGCCGTACCGCGAGCTGCGCATAGCGGATAGTGGACACTGGGTCCAGAATGAGGCTGCGGAGGAAGTTAATGTGGCGCTGCTCGAGTTTTTAGCCGAAGGCGAGAAAGTTGCGAGCTGAAAGAAGAGAACCCATGGCTGACGAAAGCAATACGGTTTTGTATCAGGTGGACGGTGGTATTGCGCGCCTCACGCTCAATCGCCCGGAGAAAAGAAACGCGCTCAACGAAGCGCTCATTGCTAATCTTAAGAGCAACTTGCGTCAGGCGAATGCCGACGCTGCGGTACGCGTTGTTGTCATTTCAGGTGCCGGACGGGACTTTTGTTCGGGTGCTGACCTTGCGGCGCTGCAAAAGATCTCGGAAGCGTCGGTTGCTGAGAATGTGGCTGACGCGCGTTCGCTAATGGAGCTTTTCAACCTGATGCGGCAGGTTAGTGTTCCAATAGTCGCTGCTGTTCGCGGCAAAGCACTGGCGGGCGGCTGTGGACTTGCGAGTGCATGCGACATTGTAATCGCTTCAACGAGTGCTCGCTTTGGCTATCCTGAAGTGAAGATTGGATTCGTCCCCGCGATGGTGACGGCAATTCTGCGGCGGAATGTCTCAGAGAAGCGAGCCTTTGAACTGATTACTCGCGGTGCCGAGATTACCGCGGAAGAGGCCAGGCAGCTTGGGCTTGTAAATCAGATTCTCACCGACGAAAATTTCGAAGCCGAGGTGACTGCTTACGCTCGCGGATTTGAAACGATGAGCAAGTCTGCGGTTGCGTTAACGAAGACACTGCTTTACCAAATAGACGGAATGGCGTTTGGCGACGCGCTGGAAACCGGCGTGGATGTGAACGTCATTGCCCGCATGACTGAAGATGGCAAAAAGGGAATTGCTCAATTCCTCAAGAAAGACTAGCGAGTGCCTTTGCTGCATGCGCACATTCGATGGCGCACTCGATGACAGGATCGCCAACGCGCGTGATCAAACCCATTTCAAGTGCAGCACCGCTGGAGTAGCGGCGGGCCGTTGCAAAAAACTCTACGGAGCGCGCGCAGCCGATTATCCGCGGTAGCCTTTGCGTACCTCCCCAACCGGTAATGATCCCCAGTCTCGCGCCTGGATGTGAAAAAACCGCAGACTTTGAAGCGACCCGAATGTCACAGGCGAGCGCCAGATCCACACCACCGCCTATGCAGTAGCCGTTGATGGCGGCGATAGTAACCTGCTTTGTCTCAGCGATTGCCTGGAATAACTCCTGGCCGAGCCTTGAAAACCTTAACGCAGCCTCGCTATCAAGTTGCGCGAGCTCGCGTATGTTCGCCCCGGAGGCAAAGACGTCATCGGTGCCGGTGAAGATAACTGCTTGAATGTCGTCGCGCGGGAAGAGGGCCGATGTGGTACGCCCTAACTCTTGAAGTGTGTCGAGTGAAAGTGGATTGCGCTGCGCTGGCCGATTGAAACGAACAATAGCAATAGAGCCGGTGATTTCAGTGACTACTGGAGGCGAGTCTTCGTCAATCATTCAAACACAAGGCAAACGTTTTCGCGTTAGACAAACTCAAGTCTGATAAAACCGCAGCCGCGGATCATTCGCGTGGCTTCACGTTTTCGCGGAGAAACTTGACGATGTTTTCTGTTGAAGTTCCGGGAAGAAAGACTTCCGCAATGCCCTGCGCCTTTAGCTTCGCGATATCATCCTGGGGAACTATCCCACCTAACAGAACAAGACAGTCGTCCATTCCCTGATCGTGAAGCAGTTGCACAATGCGGGGGCAGAGGGTGTTGTGCGCGCCGCTGAGGATAGAAACGCCGACAGCATCCACGTCTTCCTGCAGGGCCGCGGCGGCGATCATTTCCGGCGTCTGGCGCAGTCCCGTGTAAATAACTTCCATGCCCGCGTCGCGTAACGCGCGGGCGATAACCTTTGCACCGCGATCATGGCCGTCAAGACCCGGCTTTGCGACCAGGACGCGAATTTTTCTGTCGTTCATGTCCGCCATTGTAGCGTTAGTCTGCGAATTGCCCCAGCAGCCCATCGCGTTTGATGTACGGTTTGAGTTGCGTGTTGTGAGTCGCACGGCAGGTACACGACGGAAAGTCGTCAGGAATTAGAAAGCAGGCTCTTCATAGACGCCATAAACATCCCGCAAGGCAGAACAAATCTCTCCGAGCGTGGCATACGCGCGCACTGCCTCGATTGTGGCAGGCATTGTGTTCTCCCCACGCTGGGCCGCAAGTTTGAGTGCCTTAAGGGCGTTTGCCACCGCTCCGTTGTCTCGCCTTGCGCGCGTCTGGTTGAGGCGGTCGATTTGATGGTCGCGTACTGACTCGTCAATCGCCAAAGTGGGAATCTGGGGCTCATTCTCCATCTCGTACTTGTTAACTCCCACGATTACTTGATCGCCGCGCTCTACGGCTTTCTGATACTGATATGCAGAGTCCTGAATCTCCCGCTGAGGGAATCCCTTTTCAATAGCGGCGACCATGCCACCCATCGAGTCGATCTTCCGAAAATAATCCAGCGCGCCGCTCTCCATTTTTTCCGTCAGCGACTCGACAAAGTAGGATCCGCCGAGCGGATCGATCGTGTTTGCCACGCCGGTCTCCTCAGCAATGATCTGCTGAGTGCGAAGCGCGATCAAAGCCGCCTGGTCCGTAGGCAGAGCCAGCGCCTCATCGTAAGCATCGGTGTGTAAGCTCTGAGTGCCACCAAAAACTCCGGCAAGCGCCTGTATGGCCACGCGCACAATGTTATTGAGCGGCTGCTGTACGGTGAGTGAAACTCCCGCTGTTTGCGTGTGGAAGCGAAGCTTCAGAGTGCGTTCGTTTGTCGAGCCAAAGCGATCGCGCATCTCTCTGGCCCAGATGCGACGGGCTGCTCGGTACTTGGCAACTTCTTCGAAGAAGTCGTTGTGGGCGTTGAAGAAGAACGAGAGTCGCGGAACGAAGAGGTCCAAAGCTAAGCCGGCCTTCAGCCCCCACTCAACGTATTCCAGTCCGTCGCGCAAGGTAAAGGCGAGTTCTTGAATGGCGGTCGCGCCAGCCTCGCGGATGTGATAGCCGCTAACGGAAATTGGATTGTAGCGAGGCACGTGTTGAGTGCAGAACTCAAACGTATCAACGACCAGCTTCATTGCCGGTTGAATGGGATAGATCCACTCCTTTTGAGCGATGTACTCCTTAAGAATATCGTTTTGCAGCGTTCCTGAAATCTTCTTCCAATCAGCACGTTGTTTCTCAGCCACCACCAGATACATCGCGAGCAGCACCGATGCCGGAGCATTGATCGTTTGGGATACGGTAACCTGCTCGAGCGGGATCTGATCGAACAGGACCTCCATGTCAGCCAATGACGAAACCGCGACACCACACTTGCCGACTTCGCCTTCGGAGAGCGTAGAGTCGGCGTCGTAGCCCATGAGAGTGGGCAAGTCATAAGCGACTGAAAGACCAGTTTGCCCTTGCTCTAACAGGTACCGGAATCGGGAGTTGGTTTCTTCGGGTGTGCTGAAGCCGGCAAACTGTCGCATCGTCCAAATCTTGCCGCGATAGCCTGTCGGATGTATACCGCGTGTGTAGGGAAACTCGCCGGGGAACGAAATGTCGCGCGAGAAATCCAGCTGAGCGATGTCGGCAGGCGTGTAGAGTCGATCAACCTCTTCAAGCGAAACGCTCTCAAACCGCTTCCCCATCTCAGGATGTTTCTTTAGCGCAGGCCCCAGCGTCTCACGCTGCCAGCGCTCAACGTCTTCTTCAATTGGCGTAGTGACCTCTTTGATTTCAGACATAAGACTCGCGACTGCCGTTGGGTAAAATCAAGAATTGGATATTAGTTGAGCAATATTCGACTGTCAATTACAGCTAAACAGCGCAGTTTTGTTTATGTTTAGAAGAAAGGAGCGCGACTGTGATGGCAGTCACAGCCGCGCCAGCTCGGCAGGGCACTCGCGATGCGTGGACTTCAAAAAGCGGAACTTAGCGGGCAACCGGCAGGAAAGAAGAAATTCGGTGCCGTCCATTGCGAAGGAGCTTCCCCTGTTGCTCATTCGACGGGTATTACAATCTCATTAGCTCGTACCATGTTTAGGCGGCTGCGCGCCGCCGCCTCGATAGTGCGCGGGTCAGTGCGCAACTGCTCAATCTCCATTCGCAGGGATTGGTTTCCATTGCGCAATCCCTCGACATCCATTTGCATGCGGACGTATTGCTGAGATGCCAGAGACATCTTGGTTCTGGTGCGCATAGTGACCGCAACGCATATGGCAAATGTCGCGAGAATAATCATTCCGAAAATAACCCATGCGGGTATTACGCCTCCGCGCCTTCGAACTTCAGCGGGACTGCCAATGATGCCTCGCGAAATCTCCCTCACGGATGCGAACGGGGAACCCACTCGAGGCACGACCCGCTGCGCGCGAATTCGCTCATCAACCCAGTAAGAATTTATGACCCTGCTCAAGAAGCACCTCCAAGTCCTCTGCTGATTCCGATTCTGCGTAAATGCGAACTACCGGTTCCGTCCCTGAAGGCCGCAGCAACAGCCATGAACCGTCCGCAAAAATAAACTTAACTCCATCCATCCGATTTGTTCGCTCAACGCGCCGGCCGGCAATCTCTTTGGGGTCTTCTCTCAACTTGTCGCCGAGCGATGCCATGAGCTGCGGAGTCAAACGAATGCCGATTCTGCCTGATTCAAGCTTGCCAACGCGTCCATACAATTCTTTCAACTGCTCGGTGAGGCTCGCGCCGCGCGCCGCAACTGCCTCCGCTGCGAGCAAACACGCAAGGATGCCATCCTTCTCCGGATAGTGACCTTTGATCGACAATCCCGCCGACTCTTCACCGCCGATGACAATCTTGTTTTCATTGATCAATTCTCCGATGTATTTGAAACCTACGGGCGTTTCGTAAACTGGTAGACCGCGAGCTTCTGCAACCCGATCGACCAGATGGGAAGTTGCAACTGAACGGGCGGCGCCGCCGTTCCATTTTCTCGACTCCAGCAAATAATCGAAGAGAAGCGCAATGAGTTGATTCGGGGTTATGAACGAACCATTTGAATCTATGATGCCAAACCGGTCGGCATCCCCATCGGTGGCTAGACCCAGGACGCAGCCTTTCGAAAGTACGATCTCGCGTAGCTCGTTTAAGTGGCTTGCTTCCGGTTCCGGAGATCGTCCGCCGAAGAGAACATCGCGCCAATCATGAATGGTTTCGACCTCCAGGCCGTGTGTGCGTAGCAACTCATCCAGATAGCCTCGACCGGTTCCCCACAAGGGGTCATACGCATAACGGCCTCTCGCTCCAGTAATTGCGTCGAAGTTAATCTTTGTGCTGAGATCTTCCAGGTAACCCGGTTTAGCGGCGAATGTTTGAAATCCGTTCCGCTTCGCCAGTTTCGGTGGCGCGAAAGTCAAGGAAGTATTTTGTATGATTTCCTCGACGTTCCTCGTTATCTCAGGCAAGGCAGGCGCGCCATCACTCGTCGACAGCTTCATCCCGCTATA
>Ga0180086_1000070_pt1 | contig 11934 bp, 8 predicted proteins | sample EasRiv760_16_10D_FD_121778 | JGI IMG/M metagenome (GOLD analysis project Ga0180086, IMG submission 121778) | Soil microbial communities from meander-bound floodplain in the East River, Colorado, USA - East River metaG ERMLT760_16_10D | ecosystem: Environmental > Terrestrial > Soil > Floodplain ... | reverse complement strand
GGCCGCTCGATGCTGAAAAACGTCGAGATTGCCGATCGTCTTGGTTACCTGGACATTCCTGATGGCTTGCTCGTCCCGCTTAACGAAGCAAAGCAGAAGCGCAACCACGAAGTAGTGTTTCTTGTGACCGGTTCACAGGGCGAAGCGCGGGCGGCGCTTTCGCAGATGGCAACGCAAAGCTACAAAGGACTGATGATCGATGAGGGCGATACGGTCGTGCTTTCGGCGCGCATCATTCCCGGCAACGAGCGCTTGATTTCGCGAATGATCGGGATGATATACAAGCGCGGCGCGAACATCATCGAAGAGAAGCGGCGGTTGGTGCACGTGAGTGGACACGGGTCGCAGGAAGACATTCGCATTATGACCGAAGCCGTGCGGCCGAAGTTTGTGGTGCCGATACATGGCGAGTACCGCATGCTGTTTCGCCACAAGGAGTTTGTGAAAAACCATCTTGGCTACGCGGAAGAAAACATCATTCTGATCGAAAACGGCGACGTACTCGAGCTTGATGGCGAACGTGCCGCAGTGGTTGAAAAGCGCGAGGTTCCACGCACATTCATTGATGATAGTGGGTTTGAAGAGATAACCAGCGAAACCGTCCGCCAGCGCCGTCAGATGGCCTACGAAGGGATGGTAACTCTGATCGTCACCGTTGACGCAGAGACTGGCGAAGTTCAGGGCGAGCCGGAGATTGTTGCGCGCGGCGTGCGTGGGTTTGATTCGTCTAACGGTTTGTTGAAGGATGCTCGGCGCATTGTTGCTGCCTCAATCGCTGGTGCTTCGCGCCAAACACTTCAGGACGAAAGCCTTCTCAAAGAGCACGTACGTGTAGAACTGAAGCGATTCATCCAGAAACTTACCGGGTCAAGGCCGGTGATCATGCCGGTGGTCGTTCAGATCTAGTTTCGAGTTCCGGGTTTCGAGCTGGTTCGAAATAGTCGACACAGGTTTTTTGAACTCTGAACTCGAAACTCGAAACTTAAGACGACTCGATGAATTACTGGGCCAATAGAGTGGTAATGATCACGGGCGCGTCGTCTGGCATCGGACGCGGGCTGGCGGTTCAGATTGGACGTCGCGGCGCAAAGTTGGGACTGGTAGCAAGGCGAGTCGAGGTTATTGACGAGGTGGTCCGCGAGATTGAAGCTGCCGGCGGAAACGCAGTGGCGCTGCCGGCTAACGTGCAGCAAGCGGATTCTATCTCGGCGGCGGCGGATAAGTTGCGCGCCAGCCTTGGCCCAATTGATGTACTTATCGCCAATGCGGGCATAGGACCGACCAGAGATGCCGCGGACTTCAGCGCCGAGGAAGTTTCCGACGTCATCAACGTGAACGTCATCGGGGCGTCGAATAGCGTGGCGGCTGTCATTCCTGAGATGGTTGCGCGGGGAAGCGGCCAGCTGGTAGCCATATCGAGTTTGGCGGCTTACCGTGGTTTGCCAAGATCGGCTGCCTACTGCGCCAGCAAAGCCGCGGTTTCAGCGTTCTTCGAGAGCCTGCGGTTGGATCTGGAGCCGAGAGGAATCGATGTCACGATCATTCACCCTGGTTTTATTAAGACTCCGTTAACCGAGGGGCGAGATGCGCAGATGCCATATCTGATGGAACTGGACGACGCGGTAGGAAGGATGGTGCGGGCGATTGAGAAGAGGCGGAAACGGTATTCCTTTCCCTGGCAGCTTGCGACGATTGTTCGCGCGGGCATGCTGATGCCGATTTGGATGTACGACAGGATTTCACGTGCGAATTCGTTCAGAGAGTAAAAATGGTCTTGGGCGTTTGGCCTTTGAATAGAATTCACGTTTAAGCCTGAATTTCAAGTTTGAAGTGACGAGCGAAGACCAAAGACCCAAGTCCAAAGACCAGACCGGCGGATCTAATAAGACCCTTCATGACTGTTCTCCAAGCCATCATCCTGGGCATTGTCCAGGGATTAACCGAATTTATTCCCATCAGCTCCACAGCACATCTGGTCTTTGCGTCACGCATGGTTGGTCTTTACAACGGCGTAGAAGCGACGCTTAAAGCTGAGCAGACGACGGCCACCATCGCAGTCATTCAGCTTGGGACACTGTTGGCTGTACTCGTCTATTTTGCGCGAGACATCATCAATATCACGCGGGCGTTTGTCGTGGATCATGTGGCGCTGATTAAAGGGCGCGCCAGCGCATCTGGGAACCCCATCGCTAACGCTGCGGGTTCTGACAAGAAGCTCTCGCCGGAAGCGTGGCTGGGGTGGCTGGTTATTATCGGTTCCATTCCCGTGGCCGCGGTCGGATTGTTATTCAAACACCAAATCGAAGGAACGTTCACGAAAAATCTTTGGATAATCGCGACCATGATGATCGTGGTGGCGATTCTGCTGGCGCTGGCTGAATTGGTGGGTAAGCGAAATCGGTCAATCACGAATCTGAAAATCGGTGACGCGCTGGCGGTTGGCTTTGCGCAGGTGTTGGCGTTGATTCCGGGCTCGAGCCGTTCGGGTTCGACCATCATGGCCGGGCTGTTTGCAGGTCAAACGCGGGAAACGGCCGCGAGGTTTTCATTTTTGCTTTCAATTCCGGCGATCGCCGCCAGCGGAGTCCTTGAACTTAAAGAAGCGATCCACAAACTGCCGGACGGCAGTTATTTGCCTCTGACTGTGGCCACAATCGTTTCAGGTGTAGTTGGCTACGCCTCGATTTGGTTTCTGCTGCGATTCCTGCGGAGACACTCTACCGGGGTCTTTATCGTCTACCGCCTCGTAGTTGGCGCAGCGATTATCTTCGCCCTGTTGGGGGGTTACATCTCAGCCAGTGCGGGCTAAGTCTTTTGCATATCTTTGTGAGCAACTTTGCGTTCTTTGCAGCTTCGCTCCTACACAACAGAGAAAGCTTAACCGCAAAGAACCGCAAAGAGCGCAATGAGCCATAAAGAAGACCCAGCCATTCTCTGGAAGGTGGCCCGGACACTTCCAGAATCAAATCACTAACAGAAACTTTCCGGATTCAGGTAAACTAAGTCTGCCCCTCTTCCCGACCCGAAGTGCAGGGTCATCTCTTCAATGCAAAAAAGGTGGTAAGTTTTTTATGACTGAAAGAGACTCCCAAAGCGCGACTGCGCCCTCCCAACGCCCACGCAGTCCGCGAGTGCCCGTAGAGTTTGCGCTAGCAGTAGCAGGAAAGACGCCCAGCGGTGAGCCGTTCAATGTTCAGGCCCAGGCAATTAAGATAAGTCGAGCCGGAGCCACGATTTTGTTAGACGCCGACGTAGCGCTGGGATCTATTGTGAAACTAACTCCTCCGTTTGGGCGGGAGCTTAATGCTGAAGTCAATGGAGTCTGGACAGACCCAATTGATGGTCGCCGGCGGATTGGTGTTAAACTACTGGACGAAGACGGCTGGTTTGCTGAATAAACTTTTCCTTAATAAGTTTGCTGAATAATTCGAGCGATTGATGAACCTCACATGAGCACCAAGCGTTGGATTGTGCGGGGGCAAGACACCCAGCGTATTGCCTCGCTCGCTCGCGTTCTGGCTGTCTCTCCCACGGTGGCAGCGCTCCTCATTTCGCGTGGCTGCGGCGATGAGCAATCCGCCAGAAGTTTCCTTAAACCTTCCTACGATCAACTGCACGATCCTTATCTCATGCTTGGCATGAGCGACGCTGTGCCTCGTCTGCAGAGGGCAATCGATTCTGGCGAGCCCATACTCGTCTATGGTGACTACGATGTGGATGGCACCACTGGCACAGCCGTGCTGCTTCGCGCGTTGAATCTGTTGGGCGCGCGCACCGGGTTTCACGTCCCGCATCGTTTCACTGAAGGTTACGGCATTCAGCAGGCTGCACTGCAAAAGGCCGTCGCCGAAGGTTATAAACTAGCTATCAGCGTTGACTGTGGAATACGCGCACACGAACCGCTTTACTGGGCGCGTGATAATGGACTCGACGTAATCGTGACCGATCACCATCTGCCCGATGACAGTGACGGGGGCAAAGGCGTTCCACCCGCCTACGCCGTTCTAAATCCAAACCAGCGCGGCTGCAATTATCCCGATAAGAATCTTGCCGGCGTTGGCGTCGCTTTCAAGCTCGTCGATGCGTTGTTTCGAAAGCACGGCCGGGAATCGCAAGTGAACGCCTTCTTGAAAATTGTCGCGATTGGTACCGTCGCCGATGTGGCGAAGTTAACCGGCGAAAACCGCGCAATTGTCGCCCTTGGTCTGCAGGACCTGCCCAGGGCCACTAATCCCGGTTTGCGTGCATTGATGGAAGTGGCGGGATGTGGGGATGGCGTGGGCCTGACAGCTTACGATATTGGATTTCGCATTGGGCCAAGAATCAACGCCGCGGGCAGAATGGATGCGGCACGCGCCGTAGTAGAGCTTTTCAGCACCAGAGACACCGAGGAGGCGCGGCTACTCGCTTTGCATCTCGATACTCGCAACCAGGAACGAAAGCAGGTTCAGCAGCAGATAGTTGAGCTGGCGATTGCCGAACTGGAAGGCGTTAATACCGAGCCGGCCAATTCCTACGTAGCTGTGATAGCCGGAGACGCCTGGCACCGGGGAGTGATAGGGATTGCCGCAGCGAAGATTGCTGAACGCATCAATCGTCCTTGCGTTGTCATTTCGATTGATGGCGAGGTGGGGCATGGGTCGGGACGCAGTATCGAGCCGTATCACTTGCTCAACGGCCTAACGTCCTGCGCCGATCTGTTCGAAAAATTCGGCGGCCATTCTCATGCGGCAGGAATCACTATTAAGCCGGATCGTATTGGCGAACTTCGCCGCCGGCTAAACGAACATGCGGCATCTTGTCTGACCGCTGAGGACTTGCAGCCATGCATCAACATAGACGCGGAGTTGCCAACCCAGGAAATTGCCTTTGAGCTGGTTGGCGAACTACAAGCGTTGGAACCTTACGGCGCCGGCAATTCTCGTCCAGTTTTCTTAGCTCGCAACTTGTGCATCGTCTCCGAACCACGTTTAATTGGACAACGGCATCTGAAGATGTGCGTGGCTGGACCGAAGGGCCGGCCGCTCGAGACCATTTGGTGGCACGGTGCGGAACAGATGACTACCGTCAAAAACGGCGCCGAGATGGCTTATACGATTGAAACAAGTAACTGGGCGGGCGAGACGTTTTTGCAGTTGTCAGTAGTGGATATTCGAGATGCTGAGTAGTCAGTGGTCAGTAGTCGGTGGGTAGCCGTTTTCAGACTCTAATTTGAGGAAGATTTTCCACAGGTCATTTAGATTTCTCATTTGTCACTCCACGCGGCGCAAATGCTTTTGCATGACAAATGTAAATGATGAGAAATGATAAATGGAAAATCGGATCGTTTCATGGAATGACGACGGACCAAACAATTGACCACGGACAATTGACAACGAACTAACAATGCAGGAAATCACCAAGAAGAGAGCTATCGCTATCGGGTGGCGCGCGCGCGCGCCGCTGGTTGCGCGTGCCGCAGCTTTGTTGGTGCTCGTCGCCGCTATCGCTTTCGTAGCGGTCTCCTACTATCGCCTGCGCAATAACGTGCCGTTCCGGCTCAAATCGGAGACGCCCGAACTTTCCAAAGAGATCAAGGGGATAGTTGAAGGATACGAGCAACGGCTTATGAAGGGCGACCGCTTGTATCTGTGGCTGCGAGCGGCGCGAGACATTACTTTTACGGACGATCATCATGAACTCGAGCAGGTTAATCTCGCTGTTTATCCTGCCGCAGGTGACAAGCCGGATCAGATTTCGGCGAACAGGGCGATCTACGATCCTAAACAGTCTGTTATCACTTTTCTCGGCAACGTGAAGGTTGAAACCAAGGACGCTCTGAAAGTTAACACCGAATCGATTGCCTACGATCAGAATAGTGAAATTGCGCAAACAGACGCGCCGATTTCTTTCGATCGCGAAAATGTCTCCGGGCATTCTACCGGCGCGATTGTCTTCGCTAAAAACAAGAAACTGGAATTGAAGCAGGACGTTGAAATCACAGTGGCGCCAGAAGCTCTGAAGGATGCCAAAGCTAAACCTTCTTCAACTCGTTCGCGGCCAGTTACAATTCGTTCGGCCAGGGCATCGTTTGAGCAGGAGACGATGCAGCTCAATTTTGAGGGCGGAGTGACCGCGGAACAGGATCGCGACGTAATGAGCGGCGAGAATCTCTATGCCACTCTGAACGAGCAAAAGCATCTGCAAAAGCTGGAGGTCAGGAGCAACTCTTACCTGCGTTCCATGGAGGAAGGGAGATCTGCGGAGGTTCGTTCAACCGACATGGACTTCTTTTTGGATGCAGATCAGCGGCTCGAGCGCGCGGTCGCAAAGGGGAATGCAGGTGGTAAAACCCTGGACGCTGATTCGGAGTTGCAACTGAGCGGCGCGAACTTAATAGAAGTTCTGTTTCAGGCGCAGGGCGATCGCAGTCTTCTCAAACAAATGCGTACCGAAGGCCGCTCGGTGATCAATCTTTCCGCTCCCAGGTCAAAGGCAAACGACCCACGCGCCGCGAATAAGCGCCTCACGGCGGATGCAGTAAAACTTATCTGGCGCATGACCGGCCGCGACCTGGACAAAGCGGAAGCGGTGGGTAACGCGGACTTGTTTGTCGATCCAGTAATCAAGAACGCCAGAGCCGACCAGAAAACGCTGACCGCGCCGCGCATCGATTGCGATTTTTTCGAAACTGGAAACCTCGCTCGCAGCTTTACAGCCACCGGCGGCGCCAAAGCTGTAATCGAACCGGTGCAGAAGGTTGAGGACCGGGGTACTCGCACTCTTACATCGCAGAAGATGACGGCAATCTTCGCAAAGGATACGCAGGATATTGACCGAATGGACGCGCAGGGCGAAGCGAAGTTTAATGAGAACGACCGCAACGGCGTGGCCTCAAACATATCTTACACGGCTGCCGACAACACCGTACGCCTGCGTGGCGGCGACCCAACCGTTTGGGATTCACGCGCAAGGACTAAGGGCGTTGAGCTCGATTCCGATTTGACTAACAAGGTCTCGTATAGCCGTGGGAGGACAGCAACAACCTATTACAGTCAAGAACAGACAAACGGCGCCACGCCATTTTCCAAAGTGAAGAGTCCGGTCTACATCGTCAGCGACAGGGGCGAGTTTCACAGCGACAGCGGCGTGGCAATCTACACTGGAACTGCACGCGCCTGGCAAGACGACAATTTTGTGCGTGGTGACAAACTGACAATTTATGTGAATGAAAAACGGATGGACGCCAATGGGCACGTGCAGAGTGAGATCTATAACGCGCGCCGCCGCGTAGACGGAACCAGCAGCACGGTGCCGGTGTTTGCCACAGCGGATTCGATGTCTTATTCGGACATTAATCGCACCTTACACTACGAAGGCAACGTTGATATTCGCCAGGGAACCGATCGCCTGACCAGCGCTGTAGCTGACGTTTATCTTCTCAAGGACTCGAGCGAAGTTGAGAAGACAATCGCGCAACGCAACGTGGTTCTGACGCAGCCAAATAGAAAAGGCACCGGCGACTGGATTCAGTATACGAGCGCTGACGAAGTGGCGGTGCTGAAAGGCAATCCGGCCAGAGTTGAAGACGTAGAAAAGGGCAACACGGAAGGTGGCCGTTTGACCGTCTATATGCGAGACGGTAGAGTGATCGCGGATGACGTGAGAGGTCCGCAATCTCCCGGACGGGTAAGGTCGGTCCATAAAGTAAAGAAGCAGTAGTTCCAGGAAAAGCAGTCGGTCTTCCGTGCAGATGTCATGAGTATACAGGCTGATGGTGTGGAAATCGCCGAGCATCGCAACAAGGAGTTAGTTGCCGATAGTTCTCGTGCTGCACGCATGTCAGCACAGACTCCCTCAGTTTCTGCGCTCGCAGCGTTCCATCTGGAAAAGAGCTACGGCAAGCGCCGGGTAGTGGATGATGTCAGTCTCCACGTGGAGAAGGGCGAGGTTGTCGGACTGCTGGGCGCAAACGGCGCGGGGAAGACTACCACTTTCTATATGATGGTGGGGCTTGAGCGCCCTGATACAGGAATAGTGAGCCTCGGCGACCGCGACGTCACTAAGCTGCCGATGTACCTGAGAGCGCGCCTGGGGCTCGGCTACCTTCCGCAGGAACCTTCGATCTTTCGCAGGATGACGGCGGCGCAAAACATTCTGGCCGTGCTCGAGACGATGGGCCTGCGCCGGCGCGAACGACTCACCCGGCTTGAAGAGCTGTTGGAAGAATTCGGTATTGCCCATGTTCGCAACACCCGCGGGGACGCCCTTTCTGGCGGTGAGAGAAGAAGAACCGAGATCGCGCGCTCGCTCGCAACCGAGCCGCAATACATCCTGCTTGACGAGCCCTTCGCAGGCATTGATCCCAAGGCTGTCGATGACATTCAAAATGTCATACTTTATTTACGCAATCGTGGCATCGGAATTTTGGTTACCGACCACAATGTTCGGGAGACGCTGGGAGTTACTGACCGGGCCTACATTATGGCCGACGGTCGCATTTTCCGCTCCGGCGTTCCGCGCGACCTGACCGAAGATGCCGAGGTGCGACGGCTTTACCTTGGCGAAAAATTCCGCATGTAATCCGCATGTAATTCGCATGTTAGATGCGAAAGCGAAACTGGCGCGCGCAAATGTGCTCGAATCGAGTATAATCCCCTTGCGCGCTCAGTCGCGAAAATAACAAATACAAGTGCTCATTTAACCTGAGAAATGTCTCTTAAATTAACTACCAGCCTCTCTCAACGACTCGTGCTAACGCCGCAGTTGCGGCAGCGCATCGAGATGTTGCAGATGACCACTCTCGAGCTGACTGATCTCATTCAGCAACAGATTCTCGAGAATCCAGTCCTTGAAGAGGTTGCTACCCAGGAAGAGGTTGGTGAGCTCGCGGAAAAGATTCTCGATCACCTGGCCAGCGCTGATCCTGGCGCTGCGCCCGATCAAGCGCGGATAGAAGCAGCAGAGCCGGAACTCGGCAGCCCATCTTCTAACGGATCAGGTGACCTGGAGAGCCCGTCGCCAGTCTATGGTGAAGGTGAGAGTGTCGAAAGTGAGGGACATGAGGGGACTGCTGATCTGAGTGAAGACTCGGTGGGCGACGAGATTGTAGGCGAGGAAGCGGCGCGCGATGCATTTGAGGAAATCGATTTTGGGCGGGAGTTTCAGGACTACCTCGACCCTGGGTATAAGACTCAGGAGATCGAGTACAAAGAAGACGCACCCACGTTTGAACAATTTCTGACAAGACCTCCATCTCTTGCCGATCACCTTGAGTGGCAACTTCATATGAGCCCGATCGAAGGAGAAATTTGCGAGGCCGCCATTAGCGTTATCGGAAACCTCGACGCTGACGGCAGACTCAATGCCACGAATGAAGAGATTGCCGCCATGGGTGGCTGGGCGGAGGAGACGGTCGAACAGGCGCGCCGGGCCGTCATGCATCTGGATCCGATAGGCTGCGGCGCGCGCGATGTCAGGGAATGTTTGCTGGTGCAACTGGAAGTGAGGGGCGAAAGCGATCGCCTGGCGACCCGGCTAATCAGCGATAACTTTGCTGACCTGCAGCAACACAAATTGCCGCACCTGGCGAAACAGATCGGCAGCGACGTTGACACGCTGCTAAGCGAATTGCAGTTCATTCGCACGCTCGATCCTTATCCCGGAAGGCGTTATTCCGCCGAAGAGCCAATTCTGATTTCGCCGGAAATCTACATTGAAAAACTTGATGAGGACGACGAAGAGTACGTGATCTATTTCGCGGATGATGGCAGCCCGCGCCTTCGTGTCAGTCAACAGTATCAACAAATGTTAAGCAAGTCAGACGTCAGCAATGAGACCAAGAGTTTTATTCGTGAGAAGATGCGTTCCGCGGTTGACCTGCTACGCAACATCGAACATCGCCGCCAGACTATTTACAAAGTAGTAGAGTCGATCGTACACCGGCAGCAGGACTTTCTGGACAAAGGCGTTCAGTACATTAAGCCGATGATGCTGAAAGACATAGCCGAGGACATTGGCATGCATCTTTCGACGGTATCGAGAGTGGTTAACCGGAAGTATGCGCATACGCCGCAAGGCGTGATCGAGCTGCGTCGTTTTTTCACCGAAGGCATGATGAATGAAGATGGCGAAGAGATTTCGACCCGTATTATTAAGTTGAAGATAAAGAAACTTATTGAAGAAGAAGATTCACACAACCCCATCACCGACGATCAAGTGGTAAAGATTTTGATCAAGGACGGAATAAAGTTATCGCGCCGGACGGTAGCCAAGTATCGCGACCAGATGAGCATTCCTGGATCGCGCGAGCGTCGGGCCGTAGTCTAAGTATGAGTTGTAGGCGCGCACCCGATGTGTGCGCCGCTTGGGCGGAGACATCGGTCCGCCCCCTGCGAGGCAGGAATAGGATTTCGCCCCCTCAAGTTTTTGTAACTCGCCAAACGGGTTCGCAGTTTGGCAAGCATTACTCTATTCATTTGGGTGAGAAGGGAACCGCAGTCATGAGGTTTGAGTACACCGGTCGTCACGTTGAAGTCTCTCCTGCCATCCGTGAGCACGTCGAAGATAACTTCAAAAAGCTTGACCATATTTTCAACGGCACAGAACCCGCCGTGCACGTCATCATCACCGTGGAAAAGAACCGTCATATCGGCGAAGTGGTGGTTTACTGGCGCGATCACACTCTGACAGCCAAAGAGGTCAATGCCGATATGTACCTGGCGTTGACCCGCGCGATTGAGAAAGTTGAAAAGCAGGCGCTCAAACTCAAGAAAAAGATTATTGATCGGAAGCAGGGGGCACAACGCGCCGCCGCCGTGGCGCCTACTCCTGACGGGCAATTAGAGGCCACGCCGCGTCCACCGAGAATCATCTCTGCACGTCGTTATTCAATAAAGCCGATGACCGCGGAAGAGGCAGCGTTGCAGCTTTCGTCAGAGGCGGATCAATTTATCGTTTTTAGGGACGCGGACACTCAGCGCATTGGCGTGTTGTATAAACGCAAGGATGGAAATTTTGGCTTGATCGACCCCTGACCCAGGTTGTCATAAACCCATCTTGTTGGCCCCGACTGCTGAGTGAGCACCCGCGGTGAGGTAGCGGCGGAAGTGACAATCCCCACAATACGAACAGTGCGACAATTCATGTTCTGATCTTTTCCACCTTCCGTAATTGCGCCCAACCCTTCCGATGAAACAGAAGACAGAGAGGAAACAGGAAAAGGCCGAGGCGGCTCCTGACATCATTGTCATTACCGGATTAAGCGGTTCGGGAATGTCTTCTGCTACTAATGCCTTCGAAGATCTTGGTTACTTTTGCGTCGACAATCTGCCGATTACGATGTTGCCGACCTTCGCGCGGCTCGTCACCGCGGACAAAAGTGACAAGGGAATTGAGCGCGCTGCACTCGTCATCGACATCCGTGAAGGCAGTTTCCTGGCAGACTTCGGCGAACAACTCGCAGCATTGCGCGCGGCAGGGCTTGCCGTTTATGTTCTCTTTCTTGAAGCGTCGGACGACGTCTTACAGCATCGCTTCAGCGAGACGCGGCGGCCTCACCCGGCTGACAAAGGACAAACCCTCTTGCAGGCGATCAGGGCAGAGCGCTCTGCAATGTCGCGCGTTCGTTCCCTTGCCGATCAGATCATCGATACCTCCGAACATACGGTTCACACGCTTCGCAGTCACCTTTTGGAAAGATTTAGTGTCGACCGCAAGGGCGGACCAATGCGCGTCCAGGTCCTCAGCTTTGGTCATAAATATGGTAATCCGGGAGACCTGGAACTGTTGTTTGACGTCAGGCATCTGCCCAACCCGCACTTTGTTCCGGACTTAAGACCACTCTCCGGACACGATAAGCGCGTCGTGAAATACTTGAGAGCCCAGCCGGAGGTCGGGGAAACGCTGAACCGTTTCTGCGATCTGCTCTACTATCTTCTGCCTCAGTACAAGCGC
>Ga0180086_1000069_pt1 | contig 11956 bp, 14 predicted proteins | sample EasRiv760_16_10D_FD_121778 | JGI IMG/M metagenome (GOLD analysis project Ga0180086, IMG submission 121778) | Soil microbial communities from meander-bound floodplain in the East River, Colorado, USA - East River metaG ERMLT760_16_10D | ecosystem: Environmental > Terrestrial > Soil > Floodplain ... | reverse complement strand
GGTTCGATCAGGAAGAGCGGTTGCCCGTATTCGACGGCGTGGCCGTTGTCGACGAGGATCTTGGTGATTCGGCCGCCTGCGCGGGTCTCGATCTCGTTCATGAGCTTCATCGCTTCGATGATGCAGAGGATCTGCCCCTCTTTCACCACGTCGCCTTCGCGCACGTAGGGCTCGGCGGTTGGCGATGACGCCCGGTAGAACGTGCCGACCATCGGGGCCTCGATCGTGATTCCCGAAAAGGACAGCGCGTCGGCGACGTGCGCGGGTGGCGGGGACGCCGCCGTCACGGCGACCGGGCTCGCCGCCGGCGGCGGCGGCGTCCGCGTGAGTCGAATCCGCGTCTCACCGATGCCGACCTCGATCTCCGAGAGCCCCAGCTCGGGAAGGAGACTGCCGAGCCGCCGGACGAGGTCGGTCAGGGCTTGCGGATCCTCGGCCGGAGCGCGGCGGCGCGCCATCAGCCCGCCGTCGCGACCCGCCCGAGGTATTCGCCGGTGCGGGTGTCGACCTTGACCACGTCGCCCTCGTTGAGGAAGAGCGGGACTTGGACGACGGCACCCGTTTCCAGCGTGGCCGGCTTGGTCCCGCCCTGAGCGGTGTCGCCGCGGACGCCCGGGTCCGTCCGCGCGACGGTGAGCTCCACGAAGTTCGGCAGCTCGACGGTGACCGGAGCCCCGTCGATATAGAGCACGTCGACCTCCGTGTTCTCCCGCAGGTACTCGCGGGCCTCGCCGACCTCGTCCGCCGAGAGCGACACCTGGTCGTACGTTTCCGTGTCCATGAAGTGGTAGCGATCGTCGCGGTAGAGGAACTGCATGTGCTTCTCTTCGAAGTCGACCAGCTCGACCTTCTCGCCCGCGCGGAAGGTGTTGTCGATCACCCGACCCTGCCGCATGTGCTTGAGCTTCGTGCGCACGAAGGCGCCGCCCTTGCCGGGCTTGACGTGCTGGAAGTCGACGATCTGGTACGGCTGACGGTCGAAGACGATCCGGAGACCCTTCTTGAACTCCGCGGTCGAGACCTGCATCGCGATCTACCCTCTCCGTCGTAGCCGGGCGCGCAGCGTTTGCTCGAGCCGCTCGCGCGCCCCGGAATTTTCTGGATCCTTCCGCAACAACCGGGTGAAGACCGACGCCGCCTCGTCCACCAGCCCCTGGTCGAGGCAGAGCGAACCGAAGGCGAGCGTCACAAAGGTGTCGTCGGCGAGGACCCGGCGGAGCCCGCTGGCTTCGCCCGGAGTGCTCGCGCGGAGCAGTGAGAGGAGCGCGCGCGACTCGCGGTCGCCGGAGTCGAGCTCCACCGCGGTCTCCAGATGCGTCACCGCCAGATCGAGCCGCCCGCAGCGGCGGTGGATCTCGGCCGCGAGCCGATGCGACTGCACGTCCCGCGGGCTCACTTCGAGAATCGCGGAGATCTCCGCGAGCGCGCGCTCGACGTCGCCTTCCGCCTGATGCGCTTTGGCGAGGATCAACCGTGCCGTCGTGTAGTGCGGAAAGCGGGTCAGACCCTCGCGACAGAGCGCGATCGCCTCGGCCGTGCGCCCGGCCTTGCGATAGAGGTCGGCAAGCTGGGCGAAGGCCAGCGACGCCCGATCGCGCCGGACCCGTTCCTCCTGACGTCGGATGGCGGCCGCGAGTGCGGGGTCCTCGGCCGTGGCGGCGCTATGGGGGCTCGTCATGGAGCGGGTTCAGACGAGCCCGGTCAGCACGGCGCGGACGTCATCGGGCGCGACGTCGTACACGACACGGAACTCGCCGATGGCCGGCGCCAGCACGAAGGGAACACGACCGTCCCGGGACTTCTTGTCGCGCCGGGTGGCCGCCATCACGGCGTCGACGTCGACATCGGCGATGCGCACGGGAAGGCCGAGCGCCGACAGCAACCGTTCCTGGCGTTCGGCGGTCTCGGCGCTCGCCATGCCTAGGCGGGCGGCCAGCCGCGCTTCGGCGACGATGCCGAGGGACACGGCCTCACCGTGCGTGAAGCGGCCGAAGGCGGTGGCGGCTTCCAGCGCGTGACCGACGGTGTGGCCGTAGTTGAGGGCGAACCGCAGCTCGCTCTTTTCCTCGGGGTCGCGCTCGATCACGCGGGCTTTGAGCCGGCACGACCCGCCGACGATTCGTTCGAGCGTGCCGCCGTCACGCGTCAGGATCTCCTTCACGCTCCGCTCGAGGTCTTCGAAGTACGCCCCGTCCAGCACGATGCCGTGTTTGACGATCTCGGCGAAGCCCGAGCGGAAGTCGCGGGCGGGCAGCGTGGCCGCGGTCGACGTGTCGATCAGGACCAGCCGCGGTTGGTAGAACGCGCCAACGAGGTTCTTCGCCGTCGGGTGATCGATCGCGGTCTTGCCCCCGATCGAGGCGTCGACCTGGGCGAGCACCGTCGTGGGGATCTGGACGAAGTTGAGGCCCCGCATGTACGTCGCGGCGACGAAGCCGGCAAGGTCCCCGACGGCGCCACCTCCGAGAGCCACCACGGTGGAGGTCCGGTCGAGCCCGGCCGCGAGGAGAGCGTTCCAGCACCGCTCCGCCACGGCCAGGGTCTTGGCGCTCTCGCCTTCCGGGACGTCGACGACCGTGACCGTGAAGCCCGCGTCCTCCAGGCTCTCGGTCACCGGTTTGCCGTACAGCCGCAGGATCGACGCCGACGTGACGAGCGCCGCGCGCGAGCCGACCCCGAGAGCCCGGAGGCGGGCGCCGACCGTCGTCAGCACGCCGCGCTCGACCACGACGGCGTACGACTTCGCGCCGAGCGCGACGTCGACGATCACGCGGTGAGGCGGTCGCGAGGCGCACGGTCGGCAGCGACCGTCGGCGCGTCGCCGTGCGATTCAGCGGCAGTGAGGAGGCGGAAGATCTTCGACATGTGACCCTGAGCCGTCCGTAAGCTTACCACGAGGCGACGGGAGCCCCCGAAGCTCGGGCGAGTTATTTTCCGGAGGACGGGGATGACGGCGGCCCGGGAGGGAGCGTCGCGGGGCCGGGCTCGGTTTTCAGAACGCTCGGGGTGATGAACACGACCAGCTCCCGACGGGATTCCTGCGTGCCGCGCTGTTTGAACAACCAGCCAAGCATTGGGATGTCCCCGAGCAGGGGAAACTTGCGGACCTCTTCGCGCTGGACGCTCGTCGTGACGCCCCCGATGACGAGGTGATCGCCGTCATTGACGACGACTTCGGTTTCGGCCCGCCGGCGATTGATGACCGGCGCGCCCGCCCCCGGGATGATCACCGAGCCGCGGGAGTTGTTTTCGACGAGGACGGTCATCCGGATTCTGTTCCGATTCGCCAGGCGCACGACCGTGGGCGTCACGACGAGTTGGAGTGCCGCAATCTTGAATTGGATTTGTGTCCCGGCCGAGCTGACCGTGGCGTACGGGATCTCCTCTCCGAGGGAGATCTTCGCTCTCCGATTTTCGAGCGTCACGATGTCCGGGCGAGCCAGCGTATACGTCTTGCCCTGCACGCGGAGCGCTTCGAGGGCCAGCGTGAGATTGAACCTGCTCCCGACGATTCCGAACGCAATGCCGCCGGCACCGGACGTAGCGGCACCCTGCAGGAGCGAGCCGATGGGAAGGTTGATGAGGTTGCCGCCCTGCGGCAACCCTTCCAGGGTACTGGGCGGAAAGGCGGGCCCGATACCGGCGGGGTTCGTCACGGGATCGCTGGTGAACCCCCGGCCGACGATCACGTTCTGGTGGTTGACCCCCCGCACGCTGCCGCCCCACTGCACACCGATGGCGAACAGGTCATCGCGCTCGAGGATCTCCATCCGTGCCTCGATCTTCACCTGCGGCGCGGGGATGTCGAGCGACTCGCGGATCAACTTCTTCATGCGCTCGAGCTCCGTCGTGTAGAGACGCAGAAAGATCGTGTTGGTCGCGCAATGCACCGTGATACCGAGGCTCAAAGGAACCGAGGGAGATGGCCGTGGCTGCGGTTCTGACGCCGTCGGCGGAGGACCGTACAACTGCGAGAACGGGGGCTCGGCGATCGGTCCCCGGATGGCGGCGCTTCTCAGGACCATGGCCTCGGTGTCTTCGCCGCGACATGGCTTGACCTCGGCGAATTTTTCCAGCCCGAGGAGTCCCTGGAGCGTGTTTGCGATATCCCCAGGATCGGCGTAGGAGAGGCGAATGGCCTCCTCGTTGAGCGGCCCGCGCGCGATGGCCTCGGCGACGGCCGCTTCGTTGGCGCGTTTCCGTTGGTGCGCTTCCTGCTCCTTCAGTTCGGCCTCCGCCTTTTTCGTGCGGATGTCGATCTCAGCTTTGACCTTGGCTTCCTCGATTCGCGCCCGCGCCTCGCGCTCCTTCGTGAGCTGCTCGAGGGAGACGATGCGGATCACGCCGTCGCGGTCGATACGCTCCAGGGCCCGCGCCTCGAGGATCGTCTGGAGCGCGAGCGTCCACGGTACGTTGCGGAGCGAGATCGACATCCGGCCCTTGACGTCGTCGCCGATGACGATGTTGCGCCCGCTCTCGGCGGCGAGGATGCGCAGCAGGTTGACGACCTCGGCGTCCTTGAACTCGAGCGAAATCAGCGGTTCACGGGGGACAGGCGCTGCGGTTAGAGACAGCGTGGGGGCCGGAGCGACGGTGGGTGGTGTCGGCGGCGCTGCCTGCGCCACGGCCAACCGGGAGACCTCTTCGGCTTTTCGTCCCATGGAGGGGAGCGCGCTCGCGACGGCGGCGGCCGGCGGAGGCGTCTCCACGGGCGCCGCCACCGCGGGCGGGGTCCCGAGCGCGACGAGCAGGGAATCGCCATCCTGTCGGACCGAGTAGGGAACGCGCGACCTGAGCTCGAGGACGACGCGAGCCATGTCTTTTCTGTACTGGCTGCCTCGGATCTGTACCAGGGGGCCGGCGGTCGTGACGAGCGGCGTCTTGCGCCAGGCATAGGTCGTGTTTTCGAGATCGAGCACGAGCCGATACGGCGTGTCGATCAGATCGGCTCGGTAGCGACGGGGCCCGGACGTCTTGAGGCGAACGACCACCCGGTCGCCCTGAGCGATGACGCTCACGTCTTCCAGCTTAGCCGCAGGGGCGCGGACCTCTTCGCCGCGGCTCTGTCCGACCGTCGTGGCCAGACCGAGCGCGAGCGTCGTCGCCAATAGCGTCCAGCGAGACGGTCGCATCAGTCGTCCGGCATCCGCAAGACGATGCGGTCGGTGGTCGAGCCGCGCCGGGCCGGGACGCTGAAGACGACGCTGTCAACGCCGATCTCGATGAGGCGTCCTTCGGCGAGCATGTCGCCGATCTTCAGGATGTAGCCGACACCGTCCGGCGTCTCCACGAGGGCGCGCGAGGTGCGGCCCCGTACGATGCCTTTGAGCCGCGCGGAGGCGACGGTCGGGGACGTCATGTCCTGCTGGAGCGCCTCGACCGGCTCGAACGGATCGCGCCGTCCCTTGCGTTCGTACGCCGGCGTGGCCCCGGCGGTCGCGGAAGGGGCGGCGAGCGCGGGGGGGGATCCGGCCGGCGTCGTCGGCTGGCTGGTCGGCGCCTGGGCAGGCGCGCTGCCGCAGATCGCGACGGTGAGGGCGAATCCGAACGGGGCGAGCGGAACCCGGCGCCTCATGGCTTCAGAGCCTCCGACTTCGTCGCCGCGGCGGCTGACTTCGGCGCCGGCGGCGATCCGACCGGTCGATACACGTAGGTCAGCAGCGTGATCTCCGCACGAACCGATCGCCGCGGCTTGCCCGCGGCGGTCACCGACGCACGAGGTCGGCTCTCATCGACGGGCGGCCGGAGGCTCCTCGCGGGCGCGGGAGGCGCCGGGTTCGACTTATCGGCACTGGGCCCCGTGAGTTTCAGCTCCCCGACCATGGTGGCGCGGGGCAGCGCGGCCACGCGCCCGATGAAGTCACCCACTTCGTGGTAGCCGCCCTCGGCGATGAGGGAGATCGGGATCTCACTGTAGAAGTCGCGGATCCGCGGCCCCTGAGGCTGGAACAGCGCGACGGCGAGGCCGGCTTGCACGGCGGCGTCGGAGAGCGTGCGATAGAGCGCCGGGATCTCGCGCTCGGTGGGCAATTTCTCCTTGGCGGTCTCGAGCCGGTTCTCCACCTCGGCGGCCTCACGCCGGACCCGCGCGAGCTCTACGGCCAGCGCCCGCAGACGGACGAGCTCCTGCTGCTGCGTCGCCCGCTGAGCGCGCAGGGTCTGGAGCCGCGTGTCGACAGGGAGGACGCCGATGAAATAACCGATTGCGCCGAGGACAGCGAGGACCGCGGCGCCAGCCACGAGCTTCTGCCGGCGCGAGGCGGTGGAGAACCAATCGAAGAACGAGATCCGCCGCATCGCTAGGTCTCGAAGCGGCAGGTGACTTCGAACGTCACCAGGTTCGGCGCCTTGTCGAGGTCGCGTTTGGACACGACGATGTCGACGTCCTTGAATCGGCCGGCGGCGCGGAGCGCGGTCATGAGGTTGGACACCGCCGTGGACGAGAAGGCGACGCCCGTCATGCGGAGGACGTTGCCTTTGTCCTCGAGCCCCGTAATCCACAGGTCCGCCGGCACCACGTCGGCAAACGCGTCGATCAAGAAGAGCGGCCGGCTTTGACCTTTCGTGAGCGCCTGGATCACGTTCAGGCGCGCCTGGAGATCGGCGAGGTGTTCCTTCATCTTCGCCGCCGGCCCGACGACCGTCTTGAGCGTGGTCAGCTCGCGCGCGTCGGTGTCGATCTCGGCGGTCAGGCGCCGTTCCTCCCGGAACAGGCTCCACGCGTAGCCGCCGAGGCCCACGGCAATGACGACCGCGGCCACGCCGAACAGCGCGCTGAGATCGAGCGTCGACCACACCCGGCTGGCGCCGGCGCGCTGCCGTGGCGGCGCGAGGTTGATCCGGATCATTCGCGGCGCTCTCCGGGGTTACGGAGGGCCAGCCCGACGGCGACGGCGAGCGCGGGGCCGGCGGCGGTGGCCTGCTCGATCAGCTCGGGGTCGACGTCGATCCGTTCGAGCGGGCGCGCCACCTCGACGGGGATGCTCCACGTCGAGGACAGGTACTCGGTGAGCCCACGCAGCCGCGCCGCTCCACCCGACATGACGACGCGACCGATCCGCTCGGATTCCGACGCCGAGCCGAAATAGTCGAAGGTTCGCCGGACCTCGAGTGCAAGCTCGCGCGACACCGCCTCGAGGGCGGGAGCGACGGCATCCCAGGCGACGTCGGTCGCCTCCCCGACCTTCGCGCGCTCCGCGTGCTCGAAGTTGATGCGGAGCCTGTCGGCGATCGCCTGCGTGTACTGGTTTCCACCGAAGGGGATGTCGCGGGCGAAGGTCGGGACGCCGCCGAGGACGACGGTGGTCTTCATCACGGCCGCCCCCATGTCGATGAGGGCGACGGCTTCCCGCAAGTCCTCGGGATGATTCACCTCGAACTGATTGCCGAGCGCGAAGCCGTCCATGTCCACGATCACGGGCCGGAGCCCTGCTTCCTCCACCACGCCGACGTACTCGTTCACCTTCGACTTCTTGACGGCGACGATGATCAACTCCATCACGCCGTCGTGGCGCTCGACCACGTGGTAGTCGAGGAAGACCTCGTCGAAGGCGAAGGGGATGTGATGCTCCGCTTCGAGCTCCACGGCGTCGCGCAGCTCCTTGGCCGGCACTTCGGGCAGCTGCACCTTCTTGGTGATCAGCTCGCGCCCGGATACTCCGATGGCCACCTCGCGGGATGTGACGCCGGCCTCGGCGACGGCTCGCTTGATGGCCTCGACGACAGCCGACGAATCCTTGATCGCGCCGTCGGCGATAGCATCGGGACGCAAGGGCACGCTGGCGAGCGCGGTGAGCGTCCACCTGCCGGCCGACTCCCGGAGCTGGACGACCTTGACCGCACTCGTGCCGATGTCGAGTCCGAAGCTCTCGCGAGGTTTCCGCGCCAATCGAGACCTAATCGTCATTCACTCGTCCCTCTCGTATCGGGACGGGATTCTATCCTACAAACAAGGCGGGAGACACAAGTCCTCGGATCGGTAGGTCCAGGGGCATCGCTTCGGGCCCCTCCGACCAGAGACCCCCGCTCACGGTGTCGTTTTGGGGAAATCGTCACGGATCGTGGTGTCGTTCGCGGGCGAGAGGTCGAGCATGAGACGGTCGCCCCCGGCCAGCGAGACCCGGAGTCGCCACGCCGGGGGGCCGGCGATCGCGTCGGTCAGCATGTAGTCGCCGGGCACGACATCGGTGAAGCGAAAGGTTCCATGCTGGTCGGTGCGGAGCACGTAGTATTCGTCCCGCACGGTCGTTCCGGGCAGGCCCTTGAGGAAGAGTTGCAGGCGCGGCTTGGCCCCCTCCGGGCCGACGGCCCGGCCAGTGAGACTCGCCATGTCGGGCTTCGGAGCCGGCGCCTTGCCTTCGGCCGCGGGTATGGCCGGGCTCGGAACGCTCGAGATCGTTCGCCCCCCCAGCCAGTCGCGAGCGATCTGAACCTCGGGTGCGCCCGGCTCGCCGTGCGCCACGACCCACTCGAACGCCCGGCTCGCCTCGTCGGGTCGATCGAGATGGCTGGCACTCACTCCGAAACGATAGTGCGCGTCGAGATCGGCAGGACGCCTGGCCAGCGCCTCGCGGAGTAGCCCGATCGCGGTGTCGTAGTCACGCCGGTCCATCGCCTCCCGAGCCTTCGCGAGCGGCTCGAGGTCGGCGACTTCGGTTCTTGGAGGCTGTGGGGGCGACTGGCGGCACCCGGCGGCGATCAGTGCGGTGCTCACCATCCCGACGAGTATCGCCGCGACGACGCGTAGGCGTCGCCTCAGTTGGAGATCTCCCGCCATGTGCCCTTTGTGACCTCAACGATGACGCGGGTCAAATCACCCTGGAGGCTCGGACTCAGCGCGCCGCCCCCGTTGGCGACCTTGACGCAGTCGTAGTAGATCTTCGAGTTGCCGGATGCGTCGCTGTCGCTGTCCACCACGGTGGCCACCGAGTCCACGACGTTGCCGGTGAGGACGCTCCCGAAGATGCCGCCGGCGCCGGTGCCCTTGTAGCGGAGGTCATTGTGCGCGTAAATAAACCCATTGTAGGTCACGTTACCGTCGATCCGGATGCTGCCCATCACGATCAACCATCCACTGTTGTTCGCCCCCGTGATCTTCACGCTGGACAGCTTCGACGGGTCCGGGGGGGTGCCGAGCGGCTGACCGTTGACGGTGTCGATGAACGTGAGCCCATTGACGACGCCCAAAGTGAACGGCGAGCTGCTCGACGGCTGGATGTACGTCCCCTGCGCCTGCGCGAGCGCTTTCAGCGCCGCGAGCTGCGTGGCGCCGAACGTGTATGGCGAGAAGTCGGTGTAGCCCAGCTCCTGCTGCGCGGGAGCCCCCACCACCGACGCCGAGCCGCCGAGGTTGACGGTGTTGTCGACTTCTGTGTTGTCGGGCAGCAACGTCTTGTCGCGGATCGTCACGCCGCCCTTCTTGGCGCAGCTATTCGGCGTGCCGTTGGCCTGATCGCCGCCGTTGACCAGCGAATTGCCCGACACCTGCAAGGGGCCGGCGACGGTCAGGGCGCCCGGCAAATTCACGTTGTTGGGCGTCGCCGGGCCTCCGACCGTATTGTTGGGCCCGCCGGCGGTGACCTGGAGCTGAACGACGCGGTGGGCGGCGATATCAGGCTGAGCCAGCGCTCCAGGCCGGCCCGAAATGACGACGCCGTTGCGCGCGACATAGCCATGGGCGACGAGAATGCGGTCATTCGGTCCCGGGCCGGGGTTGATCGCGATCGTATAGGCTCCCGATCCCAAGGTGGCGAGCTGCTGGCCATTGTAGGGGGCCGTGGCCGGACTTGTGACTCCGGAGGCGATCGGATTCGACAGCGCCCAGATCGCGCGTTCGATGCCCGCCTCCGCCAGCGTCAGGGCTTCTTCCCCCCGCTTGAAGTTGGCGGTGATCGTGGGCTCCGTGGAGCTCAGCCCCAGGAACGCGAGCGTGAGCGAGGTGAGGACCGTCAGCAGGATGAGGGTGAGCGGCAGGGCGATGCCGCGCTTGTCCTGCCAGCCCACCATGAGTCAAGGTCTCCGGGCGATGAGCGTGACGATCTGCAGGCTCTCTTCATCGGCCGAAACCGTGCCGACTCCGGTCAGCGGGCGGAAGAATACCGTCACCGTGACTTGGCGGAGCGTGTTGATGGACGCGGTGCCGGTCGGGATCCCGCTGCAGGCGAGCACCGAGCAGTCGGTGATTCTCACCTGGCGGCGAAAGCTCGCATAGCTCGCGTTGCCACTCCCCGACGGGATGACGATCGTGTCGTAGCCCTCGTCGGCCCACTGACCGACAGGGGCCGTGCCGCTCGAGGCGGCGCCGCCGAGGTTGTCGATCGCGGGCGCCGCGGTCCACTGGACGTTCTTGATCTGCTCCAGGCGTTGCTGAGCGAGGAACGCGGCCGTCGTCCTGAGGTTCGACGCCGCGATGACGCTCGTGGCGCGCGGCATCGTCGCGATGAGCGCCAGGAGCCCGACCGTGATGACCCCGAGCGCGATGACGACCTCCACGACGGTCATGCCCGCGGTGTCCCGGAGAGTCACGGTTATGGCGCGCATCCACCTGCTGGACAGATCCGCACGCGTCCCGCCACGGAGACGACGACGGTGAGGGCCGCCCCGCCCTGCGGATTGGTCACGGTCAGCGTGGCGCCGGGGTTGGCGGCGCCGAGATAGTCGAACACGGGGCTTACGTTTGTCGTCACGCCGACGTTGTTCGCCATCCTGAAGAACCCGGTCTGATCGCTCCCGGGGCCCGTCCACAGGGTGCCCGCGCAGCCCGTGAGCCAGTAGCGGTACCGGTTACCGACGACCTCGACGCACACGCGTTGACTCCGGGAGATCGCGAGCTGGCGGGCTTGGTTGAGTCCGGCGGCTAGCTCCTCGGCCCCCCCCTTGAGCGTGGCGCTCCGCCAATACGTGATCATCCACGGCGCCGACGTCGCAGCGAGGATGCCCACGATCGCCAGCACGACGAGCAGCTCGACCACGGTGAACCCCCGGCGGTCTAGAACGAAAACACCCTCAGGTACCACGTGAGAATCGCCTCTCCCCAGAGCATGACAACCGCAGCCGCTATCGCAAGGAATGGGCCAAACGGGATCGGATCTTTGCGCCGCCGAATGCCGGTGGACAAAAGTCCGAGCGCGACGATTCCGCCGAGGATGACGGCCAGAAACAGTGCTAACAGTGCCAGCTTGTACCCGAGGAACGCGCCAATCATCGCCCCGAGCTTCATGTCGCCGCCTCCCATCCCGCCGCCGCTCAGGACGATGACGGCAAACAAGATCCCGCCGCCGGCCAGGATACCTAGCAAGGAGTCGAGCCCTGAGACGCGAGTGCCCAGGAACGAGGTCAGAAAGCCCACGGCGATGCCGGGCAGGGTGATCCGGTCGGGGATGATCTGATGTTCAAGGTCGATGCCCGCGATGGCGATGAGCGCGGACAGGAACAGCCAGGCCACGAGCAGATCGGACAGCGGCGTGCTCCGACAGGCCGCGAGTGCGAACATCAGCGCGGTCACGGCTTCGACGATCGGATAGCGCCAGGAGATCGCTGCGCCGCACATTCGACAGCGGCCACGAAGGGCCAGGAAGCTGAGGACGGGGATGTTGTCGAACCAGTGCAGCTCGGTCCCACACGCGCGACACCGCGAGCGCGGCGCGACGAGGTTTTCCTTCTGGGGCAACCGGACGATCACGACGTTCAGAAAGCTGCCGATGATGGCGCCGACGGGGACCGCGACGAGGACCAGGAGTTGAGAGGGCATCGACTTCTGACCAGGGAGGCCTCACAGGCCCCCCTGGTCTCATGCTCACGTGTTTACGGCAGGTTGAGATTGCCCGGGAAATCCGCGCTCACGCCGGTGAGTGTGAACGTACCGGCGATGAGGCCAGGGGCGTATGCGTACGTCCAGCCAAACGGCGCGGTGATCGTGCTGCCCGGCGCGTAAAACGGTCCGGCGGGGACGAGGTTG
>Ga0180086_1000068_pt1 | contig 11995 bp, 9 predicted proteins | sample EasRiv760_16_10D_FD_121778 | JGI IMG/M metagenome (GOLD analysis project Ga0180086, IMG submission 121778) | Soil microbial communities from meander-bound floodplain in the East River, Colorado, USA - East River metaG ERMLT760_16_10D | ecosystem: Environmental > Terrestrial > Soil > Floodplain ... | reverse complement strand
TACCACCTGGCATCGCAGAGTCATGTGCGCGTCAGCTTTGATATTCCGGAATACACGGGAAACGTGACTGCGCTGAGCACGGTCCGCATCCTGGAAGCTATCCGTGAGACCGGAGCGAAGTCGAAGTTTTACCAGGCCAGCAGCTCGGAGATGTTTGGCAAGGCGCAGGAGTCGCCGCAAAATGAGACCACTGCTTTTTATCCGCGCAGTCCCTATGCTGCGGCCAAGGTGTACGCGCATTGGATGACTGTTAATTATCGCGAGTCGTATGGCCTCTTCGCCTCCAGCGGCATACTCTTTAATCACGAGAGCCCGCGCCGTGGTGAAACGTTTGTCACGCGAAAGATCACGCGCGCGGTCGCACGGATCAAGGCCGGCCTACAAAAGAAACTCTACCTCGGTAATCTGGAAGCCAAACGCGATTGGGGTTACGCGAAAGAATACGTCGCCGCAATGTGGTTAATGCTCCAGCAGGACAAGCCCGACGATTATGTGATAGCGACCGGGGAGACACACTCGGTGAAGGAGTTTTTGGAAGAGGCTTTCTCCGGCGTCGATCTCGACTGGCAGGACTACGTTGAGCTTGACCCAAAATACCTGCGGCCGGCGGAAGTTGATCAGCTGGTTGGTGACGCGAGCAAAGCGAAACGTGTCCTCGGCTGGGAACCAAAAGTTACCTTTAAAGAACTCGTGCAACTGATGGTCGATGCCGACCTGGCGCTGGTGAACAACAAAGCTCAGAATGAAAGCTCGCCGGCTTCTTGACCAGTCTACTTTTTTAGTTGATGTCCACGGACACAAACCTAACCCCAACATGCACTATCACCTGATTGGAATCTGCGGCACGGCGATGGCCGCATTGGCGGGAATGCTGCAAGCTCGGGGACACCGCGTTACCGGTTCCGACGAGAATGTTTACCCGCCGATGTCTACCATGCTTGCATCGCTGGGAATCTCCGTGATGCAGGGTTACAAGGCAGAACATCTGGAGCCCGCGCCCGACTGCGTGATCGTCGGCAACGCAATTCCGCGCGGAAACGCGGAAGTGGAAACGATGCTCAATCGTAAGCTGCTCTATCGCTCGCAGGCTGAAGTTGTAAAAGAAGAGTTCATTCGCGGCCGTCGTTCACTTGTCGTTGCCGGCACGCACGGAAAGACCACAAGCACAAGCATCGCCGCCTGGCTGATGGATCAGGGCGGACTGGAGCCCACTTTTCTGATTGGCGGTGTGGCACAAAACTTCGGCGCAAGTTTTCGCGTTACCAACAGCGACTACTTCATCATCGAAGGCGACGAATACGACACCGCGTATTTCGACAAGGGTCCGAAGTTTATGCACTACCTCCCGGAGATCGCGATCGTAAACAATATCGAGTTTGATCACGCCGATATTTACGACGATCTCGCGGCGGTCAAGCTGGCCTTTCGCCGCTTCATGAACCTTGTACCGGGGACCGGCAAACTAATAGCTGGTTGGGATAGCCCGCATGTCCGCGAGGTGGTGGCCTCGCTGGGCCAGAGACTGTTCACTCAACTGGAAACTTTCGGCGCCGGCACAGATGCGAAGTGGCGCCTTTGCGAAGTGGACTTCTCAGGCGAACTGAGCAAGTTTACGGTTACCCGCGAAGGCAAGCAGTGGGGCAAGTTTCAGACCCCCCTGATCGGCGACTTCAATCTGCTGAACTGTCTCGCTGTCATCATCGCTGCTGATACCTGGGGCCTTAACCGCGAGGTCATTGCTGACGCGCTCAGCACTTTTAAGAATGTCCGCCGGCGCGCCGAAGTCAGAGGCGTTGAACGCGGCGTGACGGTCATCGATGATTTTGCCCACCATCCAACCGCGGTGCGTGAAACGCTGCGCGGGTTGCGTAATCGATATCGCGAGCGTCGCTTGATTGCGGTGTTTGAGCCGCGTTCGTGGTCGTCCCGTTTGGCAGTTTTTCAGGATGAATATGCTAACGCATTCGCGGCGGCCGATTATGTAGTTATTGCCAGTGTCTTCGACAGCGGGAAAGTTGCGGAGAAAGGAAAGTCGCTCGATACCCGCAAATTGATCGAGGATATTTCACAACAGAACAAGCCCGCCTTTGCGCTTCCCGGCGCCGATGAAATCATTGCCCACCTGCTGCCGCAACTTCGCGAAGGCGACGTCGTCGCGATAATGTCCAACGGCGGGTTTGGCGGCATTCACGAGAAATTACTGGGAGCCCTGAAGAACAAGTAGGCAGAAAGCAAGAGGCGGTCACTGTTTTTGCCTATTGCTTTCTGCCCACTGCCCACTGCCCACTGCCTACCGCTTTCTGCTCTCTGCTTTCTGCCTACTGCTTACCGCCTACTACTTCAGGTTCGGGCCGCGCCACCAGCAGCGGTTTGGGAATGCTCTTAAGATCCTCAAGTTTTCCGGGTGCAACTTCCACTCGCGAGGTGAGCACGCGGCGAATTCGCTGCGGTAAGAATTTGGCGGCGACCAATGCGGCGGCGCCGACGAGTTCTACAACGTCGCCACCACCAGTCCAATGTTCGCGAACCACCTTTGGATCGGTTCGCTCCATCAGTCGCAGTAGCGTCAACGCAATCAGGTAGGCATCGTCAATCTGCCCGACAAAAGGGATCATGTCAGGTATCAGATCGAAAGGAATGATTGCATAGATGATTGCTCCGGCAACCAGCGCCCGCTCAGTTGCCGGCACGCGCGAGTCTGTCAGCAAACGCGCACATAGCAAGAGCATATTCGGAATAAACAGCAGTAGGTTTCTTAGTCGCCGTCTGGCTAGAAGTGCAGACATCGGATTCTCCTGAAATGATGTTGGCTGCCGAGTTAGCAAGGAGTCGTTAAGTTATCACGACTTCAACCCGACCGAAAGACTTGATCTTTCCTTCACCGGTCGTTTGCCAGTGATTACTCATTAGAAGCCGAGTTCAATCAACCAGCGCGGCTCAAGCTTTCCAACCCGCAACTCAATGAGCGTCAATCAACCAACCAGCGCGGCTTTGCCGCCGCACAGTGCGGAAAGGCTCCGCCTTTCCCACGCTTACACTCCATTTTTGAGGCTGCGCCTCAACTGGGAGGCGCAGCCTCCGGTAATTTTAGAGACTCAACGGTAAGGCAGAGCCGGCAGAGCCTTACCGCACTGTGCGGCGGCAAAGCCGCAGGCGTAGATTGAGTGATACAACCTCAAGTCAGCCTCACTGCTGGTTTCAGGTGAATACCGCGACCGCTTCCCGTGGCAACGAGGGAACCTTAATAGGCCGCGGATTAATTTGTACTGAGGCCACTACCCTCCATCGCTCGCGGCTTGTTCTCTCAGCGCTGGTTCGCTAGACTCACCGTTCTCGTAAAGCTCAACGATTAAGTCAACCGGCCAGACTCTTGTCTATGGATATTCTCGAACGAATTCGCCAGCGCGCCGCTGCCAAGCCGCAACATATTGTCTTGCCTGAGGGAAACGATCCGCGCACCGTGATTGCGGCGGCCATCTGCGCGCGAAATCGCCTGGCGCGTATCACGCTGCTTGGAGACGAAGCGACGATTCGCGAAACGGCGCAACGTGAAGGCTCCGATCTGGGCGGGGTTGAAGTCATAGACCACCGGCGCGCACCCGATTTCGAAAAGATGGCTGCGCTTTTTCACGAGATGCGTCGCGCCAAAGGACTGATGGCAGACGAAGCCCGCACGCTATTGACTGACCCGCTCTATTACGGAAACCTCATGGTCCGGCTCGGAAAAGCAGACGGCTCAGTAGCCGGGGCAACCAACACTACTTCACATACCGTGCGCGCGGCGCTTCACTGCATCGGCGTGCGTTCCGGACTCAAACTTGTGTCGAGTTTCTTTCTGATGGCTTTGCGCGACAGCAGCTTCGGTGAGAATGGCGCCCTGATCTTCGCTGACTGCGGCGTAGTCATCGAACCGTCCGCTGCTGAGTTGGCGGAGATTGCGATTGCATCGGCGGATTCCTGGCGCGCGCTGCTGGGGACGACGCCGCGTGTTGCCATGCTTTCCTTCTCAACCAAAGGAAGCGCAAAGCATAAACTGGTCGATAAGTTGGTAGAAGCAACCAGAACCGTAAAAGCAAGAGCGCCCCAACTCGAGATTGACGGTGAGTTACAGGCAGATGCCGCGCTCGTGCCTGCCATTGCGCAGTCTAAAGCTCCAGGCTCGACTGTGGCCGGTAGGGCAAACGTCTTGATTTTCCCCGATCTTCAGTCGGGCAACATCGCTTATAAACTCACCGAAAGACTGGCCGGCGCTACTGCGATCGGTCCGATCCTCCAGGGGCTCGACAAGCCGGCCAACGATCTCTCCCGCGGCTGCAAGGCGGAAGACATAGTTGATGCTGTGGCGATAACGGCCGTGCAATCCCAGGCGCGACAGACCGCCGGCTGAAAGCGTTTAGAGTTCAAGCTTCAGCTTGCGCCCAATAGCAGATAACAACCTAAAAAAGGTTGGACTCTAAACGCTTGAACCATAAACTTTGAGTTTTAGGCAACCGTTAACCGCTCTTTCTCGCATCCAACCTCGGCAAATTCCATACCCGAGAGGCAGGTCAATCATTGTCATATAGTTATCTGAGACTCGTCTCATTTAGCCTGATGCTGGCGATAACCGCTTCCATCCAGGCCCAGCAGAAAACACCACAACCACTTCCCTCGCCCACCCCAAGCGAGGAAGATGAACGTGTCAAAGTGTTTACGGAAGAGGTGCGCCTGCCGGTCATAGCAGTGGATCAGTTTGGTCACTACGATCCCACCGTCGTGCCGGACGACATTCTCGTGCTTGAGGATGGCGTCGCCCAACAAATCAAAAGCGTACGCCGGATTCCCGCAAATGTTCTGCTGGTGCTTGATACTGGCGGCGAGTTGAGCGGCCTCGGCGGACTTTCAAAGCGAACCGATTTGACGCGGGGCGTTGCGGTCGAGTTTTTGAACAGACTGCGAGAGGACACCTGGGTGGAGGTTATGCAGTTTAATAACTCGGTGCAGTTACTGCAAAACTGGACGCGCGATCGTGCGGCCACGCTCAAGGTGTTGAAGACAAAACTTTCGTCAGGTAAGCGAGCCCGCTTTGCGGATGCGGTCGTTGCCGCCGCTCAGCAATTGACAGATCGCCCTGAAGGTAGCCGGCATGTAGTTTTCATAACCGACGGAGTAGATACTCCTGGTGGAAGAATCGACAGGGCGCAGGCGATCAAACAACTGGCAGCGACTCGGGCTACGGTCCACATCATCAGTTACACGGAGTTTGTCAGACAAAAGAAACCGAAGCCGAGCCAATCTGATTCGATACGACAAGTTCCCACATCGCACGATCCAATTACCAGCACTGATCCTACGCAACCCCCCGGCACTACTCGCAGTCCTGCATACGTGGTGCATAGCATCACCTTCGATCCGGCCATGAGTCGTCAGCGAAAAGCCTATGAGGCAGACGTCAGGAAGAGTCAGCAAATTCTCACGGACATGGCCGAAGAAACAGGCGGACAAATCTTCCTGCCGAAAACGAGTGACGAGATGGTTGAGCAGGCGCGGCAAGCTGCGCGCGAGGTTGGCGCAGAATACGTCGTTACTTACCGGCCGAAGCGGCCACTATCATCCGCCGACAAGGGCGAGTATCGGCAAATCGAAGTAGCATCGCGGCGGGTTGGATTAAGTTTGCGTTCCAGACGGGGTTACGTGGTGCCTGCGCAGCCTGAGGTAAAAAAATGAAGCGAGTGCTACAGGTGCGATCGCGAATAACGAAGATCTAGTTGGCGACAACCTCGAGGTACGGCTCAAGCATTTCAACCATGCGGCGTACTTCGAGTTCGTCTTCCTTCCTAATCAAGGACTGATCGCGTAGCTCATCCCATTCCTGTTGCGGCACTCTGTGAAAAGCCTCAACAACCTTCGGATCAAACTGTTTCCCGGCCCAGCAATCAAGTTCGTCCGCAGCCGCATAATAAGGTTTGCCTTTGCGATACACGCGATTACTCGTGATCGCGTCGAAGGCATCGGCTACCGAAAATATGCGCGCGCAAACGTCAATCTCTTCGCCCCGCAGGCCGAGAGGATAACCTGACCCATCCCACTTCTCATGATGTTGCGCAACGACGCAGGCTGCGCCCTCCAAAAATTCAATGCCGCGCAAAATCTGCTGACCTTGCAGCGGATGCTGGCGCATGAGCACCCATTCCTCCGGGGTTAACTTCGCCGGCTTGCGCAGAATCAAATCGGGCACGCCAATCTTTCCAATGTCATGAAGCAGCGATCCAAACTCAAGCGACCTGGTGCGCTCGCTATCCAGCCCATACTCTCTGCCAAGACGCATGCTGTAGCTAACGACACGCTCGGAATGCCCGTGGGTCTCCAGATCTCTGGTTTCGAGCGCCGCAGTAAGCGCTTTCAGCGTCGATCGATATGCGCTCTCCAGTGAATTCAAAGCCTGGTCGAGCTCGGCTGTGCGCTGCTCAACCAACTCTTCAAGATGATCTTCATAGCGCTGCTTGGCAACTATCAACTCCTGATGGTCTAAAGCACGCCTCACTACCGCTTCAACCTGCCGCAAGTCAAACGGCTTCATTACATAGTCGAAGGCTCCCAACCGGAGCGCGTCGATTGCGCTCTCCATGGTCTGCATGCCGCTGATCATCACCACCACACTATTGGGCCAACTACTTCGTAAATGCGGAATCATTTCAAGACCGCTCATGCCCGGCATCGTGATATCGCTGATCACGAGTTGGTAGTCCTCCCGGGCCAAAAGCCCGAGCGCTTCTTCAGCCGAGCCCGCAGTGGTGCAGTCGTACTTGCCCTCGAAGAGATCGGACAGGATCGACACTATCTCTACTTCGTCATCAACGATAAGAATCCGTGATCGCGCGCCACCTGACATTCTTTCGACTCCTGATTTCCGGGGAATGCTGAGCGGTACATAACCGCGTAGAAATTTGCGAAGGCTTGGTGAGGGGCTCGAGGCTGGGTACCTATCCTGTTCCGCCCCCAGGGAACGCCGTAGATTCTACAGATATTGTCGCGATGTAGCAAACATGTTTTTACTCAACCGTAGCTGACTGATTGATAAGGCTTTAAGTGTGACCTGAGGAGGCGCACCGCAGTAGCTTATGGCGGAACTCAGTACCGCGCGCCCGACGGCGCTTGCGAATTCCATAGGTGTAAACGGCGGCACCGCCACCCGCCAGCGCTTCGATACAAGAACTACAAAAGATGGTGCCGGAGGTCGGACTCGAACCGACATGAGTTTGACCTCGCCAGATTTTGAGTCTGGTGCGTATACCAATTTCGCCACTCCGGCAGCGCGGGCCAAGATGATAAGCCGAGCGCTTCGAGAATCGCAACCGGAGGGTGACGACCAGGTCGCGGATTAAACCCAGCTAACGCGGATCAGACCAGGCGCATTCTGATCTGGCTCAGCCGCGTTCATCCGCGGCCTCGTCGCTTGCCTAATCCGGAGTTGCTTCATATTCTTCCTTCTCAGATTCGCAGGATTGGAAGCGAGGTCGCGACAAACTACATGGAGGACTTTCAAAAACTCGGCGCCCTGGTGGAAAGCCGCTGGAAAGCCGAGAACTACAGTGAGCAACGCTTTCCGGAGATTGCTGCGCAAGCGCTCAGCGAGTCTGACTTGCCTGCCCACGTTGACCCCTGGGAAATCATCCGCTGGGTACACACTGCCGGGTCGTTGCCACAGCAGTACGATGTTGAAGGACGATTCGGAAATCCGCCGATAACGCTGTTCTCCGGCCCAAGGTTTTATATCGACGTTTACTACTGGCTCGACGGCACCACCAGCATTCATCAACATTCCTTCACCGGCGCCTTCCAGGTTTTGCTTGGGTCAAGTATTCACAGCCGCTACTCGTTTCGCGAAGACAGGATTATCAACGAACATTTTTCCGCCGGCGAGTTGGTGCTCGAAGAGGTCCAGTTGTTAAAGCTGAAGGACGTGCGAATGATCCAAGCCGGCAGAAACTTTATTCATTCCTTGTTTCACCTGGACCGGCCGTCAGCCACCATCACTATCAGAACTGAACACACGCCTTCGGCCGCATTACAATACGACTACCGCAAGCCTCATTTCGCTTTGGATCCTTTTTTCAGAAATCCTGTAATGATCAAGAAGCTGCAAACTATCGGATTACTGTTGGGAATGAAGCACAAAGATGCTGATGCGATGATTGGCGATCTTGTCTGTGCTTCAGATTTTCATACGGCTTACTTTGTGTTGGCAGAAACGTTTCAACAGCTCAAGAACAACGAGATGGATGCGCTGTTTGGTTTGTCGACCGGCAGAGATCGTTTCAAGTCGATCCTGGAAAGATGCAAGAGCACTCACGGCGAGCTTGCGGATCTGGTTCTGCCTGTCCTGGAAGAGCAGCAGCGGCAGATGAGTATCATTCAAAGGCGCGGCACCATCACGAGCGATGCCCACCGGTTCTTTTTGGCGCTGCTCTTGAACGTGCCAAGCCGCGAGAAGGTTCTGCAATTAGTGAAGCAGCGCTATCCGGATCAGGATCCGGTGGAAACTATTCTCGACTGGGTGGAAGAACTCGCGCGCACGAGAGTGCTGGGTTCAAAAGAAACGAACGCATTGGGAATGCCGGAATTTGATGACTCTTATGTTTTTGTGCTCGAGTGCTTACTACAGGGACTTGGCGAGGAGGAGATCCAGCAGCGCGCCACTGCACAGTACCCTCCTGAGAATGCAGCAGAACTCATAACCAGGGTTCCTGTGCTTACACAAGCCCTCAAAGAATCCACTTTGTTCAGATCTTTGTTAGCTGATTAGATCCAGCTACACAGAGGACACCGGGAAGCACAGAAAAATCAAGTCAAGACTTAACGCGGACTGACCAGCTTTGACCCGCTGAATGTGTGCTGTTATTTTCGCTTCCGCAAACGTGAAAGCTAAAACCCTTTTAGAAGCGAAACACCCTCGGAGCGCCGGTCGCAACCGAGTTGCTTCCATGGCGGCAACCCTGGCTTCGTTGCCAGCGTCTGCTGAGGTTGCTTCTGAAACGCAAGGTTCCGATCCTTTACTGAAGCCGCCCCTAAAGTGGGCGGGTGGAAAGCGCTGGCTGCTGCCGTACCTCGCACCGCTTTGGCAGTCGCATTCGTCCGCGCGCTACGTTGAGCCTTTTTGCGGTGGACTCGCCGCGCCGCTGGGTTTGCGGCCAAAGCGCGCCCTGCTGAATGACATCAATCCGCACCTCATCAACTTTTACACCCAATTGCAGCGCGGCCTTGAGATAACAATCGAGATGGAGAATGAGGAACAGAGTTTCTACCGCCACCGCAGTCGTTTCAATAAACTAATCAAAGATGGCGAATGGCAAAGCGCCGAAGCGGCGCAGCTCTTCTATTATTTGAATCGCAGTTGCTTCAACGGACTTTGCCGTTTCAATCAAAGCGGCGAATTCAATGTGCCGTTTGGTACGCATAAGTCGATTACGTACGCAACCAGCTTCTCTCGGTTCAAGCTGCTGTTTGAGAATTGGGCATTTACGAATCGTGACATTGGCGAGCTCCAAATCGAGGCCGAGGATTTTGTCTATGCTGATCCCCCTTACGACGTTGAATTCACAACCTACAGCGCCGGAGGTTTTAGCTGGGACGATCAAGTTCGCACGGCCGAGTGGCTGGCGGCCCATCCGGGGCCGGTAGTGCTCTCAAATCAGGCCACGGCGCGCATTGTTGAACTTTATGAGAAGCTGGGATTTCGGATTAACTATCTCGCGGGCCCCAGGCGGATCAGTTGCACCGGTGATCGCTCGGCGGCGCAAGAGGTCTTGGCGACCAAAGGCTTGAGCGCAGAATGACCAAGCAAAAAAGCGAGGGCAAGGCGGGGTCCCCAGTGGGGCATCCCCGCTGGGGTGCTAATCCCGCCTTCCCAACCTGGAGATTGCTTCTGTTGATTCTACCTTCAACCCTGAAAGCTTTTTCAAGTTTGGAAATCAAACCTGAGAGCCATTCAACAAAGAAACTCTCTCGTTCGATCGAGCAGCTCATGGTCAGGAAGGTGGGCTTGCCGCCGCTCTTGTTTCAATCGGAGGTAGTGGAATGTATTCAGTGTCATCCCGTTTGGCCATTCTTAGTTTGATCGCTGTTCTTTTTGCCTCCGCCGCATTCGCCCAAAACGCGGCAAGCACAAGCGCGCTTCACGATCTATTTGATCGTGAGTGGGAATACGACCTGCAACAACACCCCACGCGCGCGTCGCGACTGGGCGACCGGCGCTGGAACGATCGCTGGCCGGACGTCAGCCTCGCTGCAATTAAGTCGCGCCATGAGCACGACCTCGAGGTGCTCCGTCAGCTCACAAAAATCGCTCGCGGCAAACTCTCCGCGGCCGATCAGTTGAACTACGACCTGTTTAAGAATGACTACGAAAGCGGTATCGAAGAATATCAGTATCGCTGGTACCTGGTGCCGCTCAATCAGCGCGGCGGCATTCAGACGGAGAACGAACTTGCGGATTCCCTGCGCTTCGAAACGGTGAAGGATTACGAAGACTGGATTGCACGCCTCAAAGCTTTTCCTGTTTACATGGACCAAACAGTCTCGTTGATGCGCGAAGGAATCGCCACACACATGGTGCTGCCCAAAGTAATCATGCAGCGCATACCGGCGCAGATTGATAAGCAGATCGTCGCCAATGCCGATCAAAGTCTTTTCTACAAACCCTGCAAACGTTTCCCTGCCAGTGTTCCAGTTGCCGATCAGGAACGATTGATGCGCGATGCGCTCGCGGCTATTAGTTCACAAATCATTCCTTCGTACGAACGCTTCAAGAAGTTTTTCGTCGCGGAGTATTTGCCGGCCACTTACGATGAAGTGGGCGCCTGGCAAGCGCCACAGGGCGGCGCCATGTATGCGTTTTTCGTTCGCAAGTACACGACGACGAACATAACGCCGCGCGAGGTTCACGAGCAGGGTTTAAGTGAAGTCAAACGCATTCGCGCCGAGATGCTGGAGGTAATGAGCCAGGTTGGCTTCAAGGGTACGCTACCGGAATTCTTTACGTTTCTCCGAACCGACAAGCGCTTTTATTACAACACGCCGGAAGAGTTGTTTGCCGCATATCAGGCGCTCGCCAAAAGGATCGATCCAAATCTGGTGAAGGTTTTCAAGACTTTGCCGCGCATGCCTTATGGAGTCGAACCAATTCCCGCGGCGATTGCTCCTGATACGACCACTGCCTACTACCGTCAGCCTGCCGCCGACGGCTCGCGCGCGGGTACTTACTTTGTGAATCTGTACAAGCCGGAGACGCGGCCGAAGTGGGAGATGATGGCGCTGTCCCTGCACGAATCCGTTCCCGGACATCATTTGCAGATCGCGTTGGCCCAGGAGCAGGGTGACATTCCCAACTTCCGGCGCTACGGTGGCTACACGGCTTTTGTCGAAGGCTGGGGATTGTATGCGGAGTCGCTCGGCGAAAACATGGGTTTGTATGACGATCCGTATGCGAAGTTTGGCCAACTCACTTATGAGATGTGGCGCGCGGTGAGGCTGGTGGTCGACACGGGGATGCACCAAATGCACTGGACGCGCAAGCAGGCCATCGACTATTTCATGGAGAACGCCCCCAAGCAGGAACTCGACATCATCAACGAGATCGACCGCTACATTGCCTGGCCTGGTCAGGCGTTGGCTTACAAGACCGGGCAACTGAAAATCAAGGGACTTCGCGAGCGCGCCAGCCGCGAGTTGGGTGCAAAGTTCGATCTGCGCGAGTTTCATGAGGTCGTGCTTGGTTCCGGCGCCGTGCCGCTTGATGTGCTGGAGCGGAATGTTGTGCAGTGGATTGCAAAGAAGAAGAGTACTTAACACTCAACCACAATGTCACGGTCTCAAGTTGAGCAGTCTCAAGGTCAGGAAGGCGGGCTTGCCCCCGCTCTTGACCTGAGGAAACTCACCGGTTCAGGACCAGCGAAACCTCTCGCCGTCGCCCGGGCCCCAGGGATTGCCGCGCATATGATAGCCACCTTCTTCCCAG
>Ga0180086_1000067_pt1 | contig 12045 bp, 16 predicted proteins | sample EasRiv760_16_10D_FD_121778 | JGI IMG/M metagenome (GOLD analysis project Ga0180086, IMG submission 121778) | Soil microbial communities from meander-bound floodplain in the East River, Colorado, USA - East River metaG ERMLT760_16_10D | ecosystem: Environmental > Terrestrial > Soil > Floodplain ... | reverse complement strand
TGATGAAGGCGATTCGAGACATGCTGAAGCCGCCGACTGCAAACGCTCCGCCAGTGCCAGTTGGAAATAGTGGCGTGACGGTCCCGGTTGATGTTCCTTCAGAACTCGACCGTATTGCGGCGATGACAAGCTCGATTAACGAGTTCATTGACGCACTGCCGGAAGGCGCCGTCACTGAAGAAAATCGGCAAACAATTCTCGAAGCGATGGCTAAAAAGTTCGGAGCCCAAGCAGTCGAACAGTGGCTTGCCCAGCCGCAGACAACGGCCGAGATCAGCACGCCAGAGTTCAAGCAACCAGGGAGTCACCCGCAAAACGTCCGTCGCAAGCGGGTGGGCGCGAAGCCGGTCAAGGTTCAGGGATACGACGAGACCGCCAGCTATTAGTGCGGAAGCAGAAACCACCACGATAGAGTGGCGGCGACACACAAAAACATGCCGAGCAGGGCGGCGTTGAATTTGTGCTCGACCTTTTCCAAGCCGACGGTGAGCATCGTAAAGAAAGGAACCAAAGAACCGTAAATCAGAGTTAGCCACGCTGTATCTGGACTCATTATGCAACCTTTCTCTTATCCAAGTCTCGACCCACTCGCCAAGCTCGACCAGCGGCTATCCATGTTTGGTCCAGCGGCGCGCGGTGTCAATACAGCCAATCCGCTTTTACCGGAATTGTCGCCCGAAGAAGAAGAATCCATGCTGGCGGAGTTGGCTGGCTCGGTCGGCTCAGGTCTCGGATGGGTGGCCGAAACGCTCGACAAGCCCGGCCGTGCAGCGCGTGGCCTGCTCTCCGGTCAGCCGTCCGAACTGTTGAACCTGATTCCCTTTAGCGACACGCTGGGAATCACCGACCCGCAACAGTCGGTTTCCGGCCGGGACTTACTCACAAACTGGGGCCTTACAGAGCCCAACAACCCCGATGAATGGGAGGTAGCTGACTTCCTTGGCTTCGGCGCCGAGGTGCTCACTGACCCGCTTTTACCGCTTGGTTTAGGCAAGGGTGCTTTGACCGCTTCTGGGAAATCCGCCAGAGCCGCAGGTGTCTTGGATGATGCCACCAGAATCGCTGGCAAGGGGCCTCGCGTAAGCCGCATGACCACGACGCTGGACGACTTGGCCATGCAGTCGCCCGAGGCGGAAGCGGCTATCAGGAACGCTGGTGGCGTGCTGGGGACCGATGAGCCGCTGGGTGGAGTCGCCAGTTACTTTGGGCAGCCTTTTTATGGCCCGACGGCCCAAAAGGTCGGCGGTGCTTTGGACACGCTGGGCGGTGCGATTCGGGAAAGTGCCCCGGCTCGGTACATGGCAGCGGCATTCCACCGACCTGTTCATGGGACAATTACCCCGGAGATGCAGGCCGCGGCGAGCGGATTCAGTGAGTCGGTAGGTCGCGGCCAATCCGAAATGGACCGGTTCTTGGCCGAGCAGATGACAGGACGTTTGGACGCTGACTTGATCTCACCAGAGGCCGGCCGGGCAATGCGGATGGCCCTCGAAGCGCCAGATCCCAAAGACATCGCGGTGCTGAAGTCCATCAACCCGGACATTCCCGATAACCTGATGGCCGAGCCGATGGTGCAGAAGTTCGCCCAGGACGCCCGCAAGGTTCTAGACGACCTGATCCCCGAGGCCGAAGAATGGGGCGCGAACATCAGCCCGCTCAAGGACGAACGCATTGCCTACGCCCCGCGGTACATCACAGCCACCAAGCCGGGAGCAACCAAGCGCGGCAGTCGTCCGTTCTCAGCCGAAGACCCGTCTCGGATGAAGCGGCAAATGCCGCTGCGGAACATCGGCGGTGGAACAGAGACCTTAGAGACGATCATCAAAGACCCTGAGCTGGACCTATTGGTTAAGGGCGGAGCTGGGCCGAAGCTGTTGGTCGAGTGGCTCGACCGCAAATATGGCGAGTTGGTTCCCAAGGAAATGATCGTCAAGCCCGAGGTGCTCGATGCGACCGGGAACGTCGTGACGCCAGCCGTTATCAAGGATCAGCGCAAAGCGCTGGCTCGTTACCTCAAAGGACTGTCGGCCGAAACACGCGAGAGCGGGCTATTCACCAACGACGTGTTCTTCGATCTTCGGCGCCGGCTGCACAATGCCGTGGAGTCGGTCGAAGCGGCCAAGACGGTATTTAACGTCGTGACGCAAAGGGAATTACTCGGTGGAGAAGGGACTCCGCTGTGGCAGGTGCTCAAGAAACTCCGCATCAATCAGGGGACAGAGGACGGCGGGTTCTTGGCCAAAGTCGCTGGCAAGCTCGGCATGAGCTACAAGGCGACAAAGAAGCTCAAGGTGAACCCAGAGACGGCCGACGACCTGTTGCGGTTCTATGAATCCTTCAGCGGCCCGAAAGCTGTCGGAAAGTTCACGCAACTCTGGGACTCCGCCAACTCGCTGTTCAAGATGGGCGTGCTCAGTTGGCCGTCGCGGCACGTTCGAGACTTTGTGAGCGGCATGTTCTCGAACTTCATTGGCGGAGAACTCAAGAGCCCGGAGGACATCGGTGACGCCTGGAAGCTATTGCGAGGCGAGGCGGTCGAGAGCGCAGCCAGCATGCCGATCGTCAAAGAGGCTATGAAGGTTCGCAACATGCAGGGCGGCGCCGAGGATGCGACCAAGGTGCTCCGCGAGCTGGTGTTCTCGCAAAACCTGATTAACAAGTACGGCAACATCGTCGGCGACGTTACTGGAGTCGGCACACCGTCCCGAGGAACCTTTGAAGACTTGGCGTCGTCGATGCCTGGTGTCAGTCCAGTGGATCTGGGCGCCATCGGAAAACAAGCAATACCTACCAGTAAGGCGAGCCTGAACCCGCTCAACATCCGGGGCATCGGCGACCGCGAGGAATCCAAGTTCTTCGTCGCCAAGGCCTCTGAGGAAATCGGCTACCTCACGGACTCAATGAACCGACTGGTCCCGTTCATCAGTCAGTTGAAGCGTGGCGTCGAGCCCCGTACCGCAAAGCTCAAGACTGCCGCGATGCAGGTGGACTACACGCCGGGTGCTTACACGCCATTGGAACGGCAAGTCGTCTCGCGCATGGTGCCATTCTACAGATTCACGAAAGGCCAAGTTCCGTGGGTGCTCAAGCAATTGTGGGAGCATCCCGGCGGACGATTGCCGCAGACCATCCGTGCCACCGAGGAAGCCAGAGCCGAAGGATTCGTCCCTGATTACGTGGGAACCGGAACCGCGATTCCGCTGGGTGAGACCGAGGAAGGATCTCAGCGGTATCTGTCGAGTCTCGGCTTGGCCCATGAGACCGTGTTCGACTTGCTTCGGCCAGGACGGGGAGCATTTGATACTGTCAGTGAGACCTTGAGCGGTCTAGGCGGGAACCTTTCTCCGTACCTCAAGCTGCCAGTCGAGTTGGCCACCAAGAAGCAGTTATTCACCGGAAGAGACCTCGATGAACTCGACAGCCGCTTAGGGCGAATCCTGAATCCCAATCAGCCGTTGGGGGTGTCGCCACTGATTGAGCAAACGCTGATGAACTCACCGCTATCGAAGGCGATTACGACTGTTGGAACATTGACCGACCCAAGAAAATCCGTGGGCGATGTGGCGCTCAACACGTTGACCGGCGCACGAATCACCGATGTTGATATGTCGAAAGCCAAGTATTTTGCCTCGCGCGAAGCACTCGACAAACTGCTATCGAGCAATCCGGCCGTGCGGAAGTTCTCGTCGCTCTACGTGAAACCTGACCATCTGGACCGCCTCGACCCGTCTCAGCAGCGGGCCTACGCTCTGTACCGAAATGTGCAGAAAGAATCTCAGCAACGTGCCCGCGAGCGGAAGGCTACGGCGGTGCCTTAACCCGGCAGCGGCGGCGGCATGACGGGGGCGGGGTGTGTCACTCTTGGATCGAGGTAGTGCCGCTCAGCCAGCTCCCGGCTGCGATGCCCGAGGTGAGCACTTGCCGCGGCTTACGCGTATGACGCCGCAACGTAGCTCGCCGATGAGCGACGTATCCATTTGCTCGTTCCTTGAGACAGTCCAGCTTTCTTTCGCAGCCTGCGGAACCACCAGAAGAACTGATCTCGGCAAACCGGCATCGACCACACCAAGCCAGTCTTTCTTTCGCCGATAAGCTCGTGGATGAGCGCCAGCGTTTCTTGGCGAAACTGCACGCGGTGAGTCTTGCCGGTCTTGTGCTGCACGATGGACAGAAACCCGCCCGGCCATATCCAAGGGATCTCGACATCGAGCATGTCGCCCAATCTTAAACCGCAATCGTAATTCGCTCGGAAGTAGCTACCGAACCACAACCGACGTGGTGTTCCATCAGACCAATTGCTCTTGAGGTCGTCGGCAACTTTGACCAACGCAGACAGTTCTTCACGCAGGAACGCTATCGGCACCGACTGCGGAATCTTAATCGAGCGTATGCGTTCGGGTGGCTTCTCAACTAACCGCTCGTTGAAAGCCGCACGCCAGAGCACGCAGAGATTGACCCGCTTGTTGCGAATCGTGCGTGGGGCGAACGTGCCCTTGAGGCTCGCCAGCCACTCATTCACCAAGTCGCTTTCGAGGTCGCACAGACAAAGCTGCCGACCTGCGAAGTCTGACAATTGACCGACCGTGGCCCTCAAATCCTGAACGTAGTTCTGGCAGCAGTCGCGCGCGAGCGCGTAGTGCGAGACGAAATTCGAGAGGTGCATGGACGTAAAAACATCTAAGGTTCGGTCCCTCCTTGAGTGATTGCTCCAACCCCGGCCATCAATTTGGAGGCCCAGTATAGGTTGAGGGTCGAGCGATAGTCGTCGGTCGTAGGTTGTTCGTGGTCGTGGCGGAATCGGCAGACGCATCGGCTTGAGGGGCCGACGGTGGCAACACCATGAGGGTTCAACTCCCTCCGACCACAATGCAAACGGTAATCCGGGCACAAGCGAAAAGCAAGAAAATTGCGGCGGGTGCCGGCCGTCGTGAGGCGGTCGGGGGCTTCGCAGTCTGGGGCCTTACTAACACCCGTCGCTTTTTAATTGCCCAAATGTCGCATTAACACTACACTAGGAGCATGAGCGTGGCAAGCAGCCCAATTCCGGGGTGGTTCACACCCGAAGACGCGGCAAAGGTGCTCGGCATCGAACCAGACCTCGTGCGCCGCTATTGCCGCCAGCAAAAACTGAAGGCAAAACCCATCGGCCGCTACTGGTTTATCTCGGAACGCGATCTGGAAACGTTCGCTGCCAAGCCGAGACCACGCGGCAATCCGTCGTTTCTGCGGCGAAATCGGCGTCGAAAAAATCGCTAGAATTTTCCCCTTGCAATTGTTCGCCCGATATGCTTAATTGCAACTTGTTCGCTTTGGCGTAGTAACCAAGGCGGGCGACGTGGACTAAACCAGACTGCACTTCTTTGGGCCTCTGCCCTCAGTCGTGCCAAAAAGCACGGACGTTTTTATGCCGGCGGACGTTATTCTCCGACAGCCGACTTCCACGAAGTTCATTGACTTGACCGGGAAGAAGTTCAGTCAACTCACAGTGCTCTCGTTCGCTGGGTTCGGTGGCAAGTTTCCTAAATGGAACGTGCGCTGCGAGTGCGGCACGGAAGAGTCGACATGGGGAAATATGCTCAGGAATGGCCGCAAGACGCGATGCCTTTCGTGCTCTGACCTGACTCTGCATGGCCTGAGCAGAAAGCCAATCTATAGGGTCTATCAGGGGATGTTGGCCCGATGCACTAAGCAGAACGGCCCTGGCTATGCAAATTACGGCGGACGTGGGATTCAGGTCTGCGATAGGTGGCGCGAGAGCATCGAGGCATTCGTCGCTGATATGGGACCACGACCGTCCGCTGAGCACTCGATAGATCGCATCGACAACGATGGCAACTACGAACCTGGCAACTGCCGATGGGCGACATCTCAAGAGCAAGCACGCAACATGAGGTGTAATCGGAAGCTGACCGCCAGCAACGGAGAAACGCTTTTGGCATGCGAGTGGGAGGAGAGGTTGGGCATCAGCCACCAGCGTCTTTATCAGCGTCTAGGCAAGATGCCGGAGCACGTCGCGGTGTCATATTCCGCACACGGCACAAGCCCGGAACGCGAAGCATGGATGGAAGAAATGAAATTGAAGTACAGCGAATGGAAGTGGCGCGATAGGCACCTGAAAAAACTGGCGAAGGACTTCGAGCGATTGCTTCGAGGTGCTCCGATTGTTGTAGAGCCACAGCGATTGACTCATGCCAAACGACGAGAGCGACGGCGAGAGATTGCAGACTTTGTGCGAAATGGCGGAAGCGTCCATCAGGCGGCAGAAAAGTTCGGCGTCGGATTGCACACGGTAATTAATGCGTTGCAGGAGTTCGCAACTTCATGATCCCTCCCGCCCCGGCTCATCCATTCAGCCCCAATGGACCCAACGAGCCGTGGCGGGATTTTGAGACATAACGAGGTGAGCGGGAATGGAGCACGTTTATTTGCTTTGGCGAGAACCTGCGCATGTTCAAGGAGCATGTTTGTTGATTGGTGTTTACAGAACGATTGATAGGGCCAAGAAAGCCGTTGCAGGTATTGTCGAGTGGGACGATCGTTCAATTGGTTCGTGGACTGGAATATCCCACGAGTGGCGGTTTCAGATTCAAATGCGGAAGGTATTTGACTAAGAGTAGACCGTGTGCGGCGCCCGAGGGACCGATAAGCCGCAGGAAGGATTCCGCCGCTGGCAACAGGATGTGAGCCAAGCGGCAATTGAGGCTGTTTAACACAGAGAGAAATCCATGACAGGAGTTCACAAAGAGAGGCTGCTGAAGCTGTCCACATTTCTGCGAGAAAAAGTACCTGATGAGCATTTCGACTTGCGGTTCATTGTCGGACAGCGTTTAGAAGATAACGACGTTGGCTATGGGAAAGAAGCGTTTGCTGCACTTCCTCTGGTGGCAAGTGGGACTCAACGCGGGTGTGGTGCAGTAGCGTGTGCGATTGGCTGGTGTCCTGCTGCGTTCCCAGACAATTGGATTTGGGAAGATTCGGACCGGCATTCCGTTCGTCTTCTCGACGCTCAGGAGGGTGGCGACGACGACGATTTTTCATACGCAGAGGAATTTTTCGGACTCGACGAGAGTGAGTCGCGTCTGCTTTTTATGCCAAGCAGCTATCCGGGGTACGGTGAAAGTGCGACGCGACATGACGTTGCCCAACGGATTGAGGGGTTTGTAGCGTCGAAGTAGGAACCCATCAACACATGGAGGTGTTCCAATGTTGTGCATTTCAAGGCGTGAAGGTGAGCGGTTCATTATCGACGAGCGGATCGTGATTGAGATTGTGCGGATCAAGGGCGACGTGGTGCGGATTGGCATTGAGGCGCCCAAGGAAGTCAACGTGCGGCGTGAGGAGTTGCCGCCGAGGGAGTCGAGCGATGCCGGTTGAATACTGCTACGTCTGTCGTGTCACAGCGGACGTTGTGTCGCTATTGCCAACCATCGATGAGCGGTTGTGGATTTGTGCGAAGTGCGATGACTCGATTCGCAGGACCGCGACTTTTAAGCCGGTTCAGGACGGATTAACTCGGCTGGCAGAACTAGAGCACGTTTGCAATCGTTGCAGGCCGACACGAACTGAGGCACGCCACTGGGCGGCTCGGCTTCGTGCAGAAGCAAAGGAAGCACTTTCGGCCGTTGGAATGAACGATGCGTATTTGAAGGACAAACCGACTCACGGCAAGCGGAAAATACCGCTCGCGTAACGAAACGAACCGCTAACGCAATGGGATGAAAGCGTGAAGTGCGATGAACTTAGGTTGCCAGCGGACGTGCTTAGAGCGCGAAGAAAGATCGTTGACACTCTTGCTCTAGTCGGCCTCAGTAATATCCAGGCAGCAACGCTTTACGGAATGTCAACGGCTTTGCAGTGGGTGTCGAACGATGGCGGAAGCGCACTCCAAGACCTGCTTGATGAACATGCAGTACAAGTGCGGTCTAATTGCGAATCACAAGAGGGGATAAGCGATGCCTGACTGGCGAGACACGATTCCGAGCGGTGCTCCAAGCGAATGCTATGGCACCATCGAACCAACCTGTCCTGAATGCGACGGCACCGGAGAAATCGAATACTACCGCCCGTTGGCGCGAGTGTGTCAGCGGTGCTACGGCAGCAACAAAGACCCCGATGGCGGATGCTGCAAGCGTTGTGCGTGTCTGCGGTGTGAGGGGACCGGAAGAGTCAACGACGAAAGGAAAACGGCATGATTTTAACATTGACCGGGAAAGTAACGAGCGTTTCGGCCGGCGACTGCTACGTAGACGGCAAGCCGCGGGTGAGTCTTCGGATCGCAGAGGCGGACTCAATTAACGGCTCTATTCTGCTGCCGTGGGATGGCGAGCTGCCGGAGTTGGGCACGCTGTTTGGTTTTGTCGAGCTATCTATCAGGCAGTCGCAGCTTATCCGTGATGCACTCGAACGATCCGAGGTGAGCTCGTTGGCTGACGTGGGTGAAGTGGCGAGCCTTGTACCAACGGAGGCGATATGACCGCTGGCAAACATACTCCGGTAGATTTAGGACCCGCCGGACATGAGGCCGAGCTTATTAAGCGATACAACCTGCTACATGATCAGCGAGACGCCCTACTCGCGGCGTGCGAGGCGTTGGTTTATTCCTGTGTGTGTAAATACGGTTGCCCGGAATCGGACAAGACTTGTCCGAGGAACGCCGCCCGTGCGGCCATTGCCAAAGCGCGAGGTGAAGCATGACCGCCGACCAAAGCACCCGCGAAGAAATACGAAATCAGTTCGAGCGGTATTGGAACGGGCTGTTTACGGGTGGCGATATAACTTTGGTCGCTACGCGACAACTTTGGCATTGTGCATGGAGAACAGCAGAAAAATCGTTAAGCGGCGGCTGCGACGCAGAGTTTATTTGGACTTGGTTCACGCTGGGAATATTCGGATGGACTAACGAAGTGAGCAGAGACAAGGCGTATGAAGTGTGGCGTGCGGCGTGGCGTACCTGTGAGGCGAGACAACAAACGGAGGTGACGAATGGTAGCGAAGTCTGATTCGATTAAGGAACTGTCTGCGGCGCTCTCAAAGGCTCAGGCGGAAATTAAAGGTGCGTCGAAGGACTCGGCGAATCCGTTCTTCAAAAGCAAGTACGCGGACCTGGCTTCGGTATGGGACGCCTGCCGCGATCCGCTGACCAAGAACGGGCTTTCTGTTTCGCAGCCACCGAGTGCCGATGGCGCCAAGGTGACTGTCGAGACGATCTTGATGCACGAAAGCGGCGAGTGGATGAGTACCGCGTTGACCATGACCGCCAAGGACGATAGCCCGCAAGCAATCGGCTCTACGATCACATACGCACGCCGGTACGCTCTCGCTGCAATGACTGGCGTTGCGCCTGACGACGACGACGGCGAAGCGGCACAGGGACGCGGTGGAAAACTGGCAGCCGCACACAAGGCGTTGGAAGCAACCGCCGAGTCGCCCACCAACGGAATCAAGAATGATCGTGTGCAAGAGTTGGTCAAGCTGTTCAACGACTGCCACGACGAGCTATCACTCAATGCGCTAGGCGAAGTGGTTGCCGCAGACATGAAGGCCAAGAAGTTCACCAAGGCGAACTTCGATTACCTATGCTCGCTCGGCCGGCAGAAGCGTGAGTCATTGAAAGCAATGGACGCCATGAACGATCGATTCGGCGAGGCGGTGGGAACGGTTGAGGGATAAAGGCTCGGCAGCTTTTCAGATTCGCACGGTTTGTGAATCGGTGGGACGGAGCGACGTGCAAGGAGAGTACACATGAGCGATAGTTCCTTGACGGTGGGCGAGCGGCGAAAACTTGCGGACCTTGAAGAGACGATTGAGCGAGGGATGCACTCGTTCGTCGATGTCGGCAACGCCCTGGTGGAGATTCAGAAGGGAAAACTCTACACGGACGTGGGCGATACGTTCGAGGCGTATTGCAAGAAGCGGTGGGGCTTTGCCAAGTCGCACACCTATCGACTGATTGATTCCGCCAAGGTGGTAACGCTTCTGGAAAAGTCCCCAATTGGGGACTCTGCACTACTCCCTCAGAATGAGGCTCAGGCCAGGATATTGGCGGAATTACCGGACGAACGCACTCAGGCGACTGTCTGGGCCAAGGCCGTAGAGACCGCCCGCAAGGATGCCAACGGGTCTCCAATTGTAACGGCTGCCCACGTCGCTAAGGTTGCGAAGGAAGCTGCAAAAAACGGGAGCGTGTCTACAAATGTAGACACCAAGCCAAAAGAGCCTAAGCCAGTCACCGACGCCGACGGCAACCCGGTTCCTCTCGCCCTGCAACCGCTATTCAAGCGGGCCGCGGAGTTTGAAAAGCTCTGCACTCAACTCAGTGATATAGCCAAGGCGGTTGGCGCATTGGCCGAGGAGGCTATCGGCGTCCATCTGCACGAACAGTCGATCATCGCGGACTTGAACAACGTCAAGCAGGCGATACGGTTCGCCAAGCCATACGGGGTCTGCCCGTACTGCAAAGGCGGCGGTAAGTACAAGGGCGACAAGTGTTCGTCGTGTAAGGGCGTCGGGTTCGTTGGACGTAGCAAGCTCAAGGCGGCACCCGCGGAGATGCGAGCGTGATTTGCGCACAGTGTGAATTTGACAACGTGGCGGTCTACTGCGATTGCGGTAAGGGCTTCTGTCATTACTGCTACTCGGAGCTGCACCAATGTGTGGGCAACATTCAAGTGGCCAGGGTCGAGCCGGTTGACCCGCAGATTCTCTACAACGCACTTCCCCCGACTGATTACCAGAAGCAATGTATCGGAGCTATTCATTCAAACCTGAAAGAGAACAAGAGTACGCTGGCGGTCCTAGCAACCGGCTTGGGGAAGACGGTTATCTTCGGGCACGTCGCAAGCCAGTGGCCCGAGGGGCGGGTATTGGTATTGGTCCACCGTGACGAGTTAATGAGGCAGGCCAAGAAAAAGGTTGGGCTGATTCTCGGCGAAGAGTGCGATGTGGAGATGGGCGACTACTACGCCGACCAGTGCGCAGTCTACAACCGCTCGCACGTCGTGGTGTCTTCCGTCCAGACGATGTGCCGCGAGCGGAGAATAAGGCGGTTCAACCCGAACGACTTCGGGTTGCTGATTATCGACGAAGCCCACCATGCCACCGCAGCGACTTACAAGCGGGTTATAGAACACTTCTCACAGAATGCCCGGCTGCGAATCCTTGGCGTCACAGCGACCCCTGACCGTCACGACGAAGAGGCGTTGGGCCAGGTCTTTGAGTCAGTGGCTTTTCAGTACGACATTGCCGAAGGCGTCAGAGATGGTTGGTTAGTCCCCATTGCCCAGCAGTTTGTATTCGTCGATGGGCTGGACTTCTCGAATGTCCGAACCACGGCTGGTGATCTGAACGGCGGCGACCTGGCGAAGATCATGGAAGCCGAAGAGATGCTGCACAAGGTCGTTGACCCGACGATTCAACTTGCCGGCGAAAGAAAGACGCTGGTATTTGCTGCGTCAGTAGCTCACGCGGAGCGGATGGCTGAGATTTGCAACCGCCACAAGCCGGGGTCATCTGAGGTCGTTCACGGAACCCTGGACTATGAAATCCGCCGGGACATTCTCAGGCGGTACGACCAAGGGGAGTTTCAGTTTCTTTTCAACTGTCTCATTGCGACGGAAGGCTTCGACCAGCCGGACATTGGCTGCGTGGCGGTGGCTCGTCCGACTAAGAGCCGGGCTCTGTACGCTCAGATGATCGGTCGAGGGACCAGGCCGACGGCCGGCGTGTACTCGATGACCGAAGCCGGCGCCCGTCGTGAGTCGATCGCAGCAAGTCATAAACCCGACGTTCTAATTCTCGACTTTGTTGGCAACTCAGGTCGGCACAAGCTGATTTGCACGGCGGACATTCTCGGCGGGAACTACGAAGACGATGTGGTCGAGCGTGCGACACAGAACGCCCGCAAGAAATCCGCCCGCGGTGAAGCGGTCGATATACAGTCCGAGTTGGAATTGGTCGTCAAGGCCAAGGACGAGGAAGCCAAGGCCAAGCGTGCGGCGATTATCGGCAAGGCGTCGTTCGGGGTCACGAAGATTGACCCGTTCGTTC
>Ga0180086_1000066_pt1 | contig 12122 bp, 6 predicted proteins | sample EasRiv760_16_10D_FD_121778 | JGI IMG/M metagenome (GOLD analysis project Ga0180086, IMG submission 121778) | Soil microbial communities from meander-bound floodplain in the East River, Colorado, USA - East River metaG ERMLT760_16_10D | ecosystem: Environmental > Terrestrial > Soil > Floodplain ... | reverse complement strand
CCCGGGAACTTCTGCCGCCGTGAACGACCAGCACCACGCCATCAACCATCGTGGACAGAATAGACGCGTCGGTAAACGATATTGCCGGCGGCGAATCGATAACGACATGGGCGAATCGTTCCGTCAGTATGCCTAAAAGCTTACGCATCTCATCTGAACCCAAAAGCTCCGCCGGATTGGGAGGCACCGGACCCGAGGTCAGGAACTTTAGATTGCCCTGCTGCGGATAGGTCTGCAGCAGACTGTCAACATCCGTTTCGCCGGAGAGCCAGTTAGTCAGACCTTTTGTATTCGGCACGCCAAAATGCGCGTGCAGCCGGGGCCGTCTCAGATCGCAATCGATAATCAAAATTTCGGCGCCCGTTTGCGCAAGCATGAAGGCCGTATTGATCGCCGTCGTCGTTTTTCCTTCGGAGGGCTGGCTCGAGGTTACCAAGATCGTCTTCGGTGGTTGGCCTGCGGACGACAACAAGAGCGACGTTCGTAAGTGCCGGTAAGACTCGGCAATCGGCGAGCGCGCATCGCTGATCATTGCGAGAGCTGTCGTATCGGCCGGTGCGGGCCCCGAGGGCGCTCCGCCAACTCCAATCAAGCGCCCGCGATCCCGGCTTGATGGAATCAATGCCAGGGCAGGCAAATGGAGATAGCGATCTACGTCGTCCACCGACTTCACGGTGTCGTCAAGGAAATCCAGGAGAAAAGCAAGACCAATGCCCGCTACCAAAGACAGGAGAAAAGCAATGAAGATGTTCCGAAAACGCTGGGGTCCAATCGGCGCTCTCGGCAACCGGCTATAGGTGGCAATGCTGACCTCATTCGATCTATCGCCGTTGGTGACCTGAAACTCACGCTGGCGTTGCAACAGAGTGTTTAGAATCTGCCTGCTGGTCTCCAGCTCCTGGCTCATTGCCAGCAAATCGATCTGGTCGCGCGTCTGCTGGGTCGTAGTTCCTTTTTGCTGTTCATAGGAACGCCGCAGGAGATTCTCTCTAGAAGCGGCGGCTTCATATTTCCTTTGTATTGAGGTCACAATTTCGGACGGGGCCTTTTCCAGTTCTGCCTCGAGGCCCTTCAGTTGCGCCTCAAGTTTTTTGACTTCGGGCCATTCGGGTGTGTAAACGATGAGCAGTGCGTCGCGCTTTTCTTTCAGTGTAGAGATACGATCTCTCAATTTTTCCACCCGGAGTGAGGTATTAACATCCGGTATGGAAAATGGGTCTCGCTCTTTTCTCGCCGCTTCGAGCTGAGCCTGAAGATTCTTCCGTTCGTTTTCAGCGGTTAACAATTGGCCGCTGAGCGTAGCCAGGCGAACGGCCTCGAGGTTTCCCGCGGTGTCGTTGACCAGGGGCAGATTGTGGCTTTTGGCGTAATTAAACTGGGCTTCCTGATCGTGCTTGATTTTGGTCTGTAAGTTTGCGATCTCTCTGGCGAGCAGATCTTCGGCTTTGGTGGAGCCCATGGTCGAGCGTGCTAGATTGTTGTTAACAAATACTTCGGCAAGTGTGTTCGCAACTTTCTGGGCCAGCTCAGGATCAGAATGGATGAACCTGATTCTAACGAGATTGGTTGTGGGAACCGGCTCCACCATCTCGCCTGCAATGATGGCGTCTTCGTAGGGCTCCAGCTCAGCCAATTGTTCCGGAGTCAACGATCCGCCGGTTACTTCACTCTCTCCTACTACCGTAAGCCCCGAGGACACGGCTGGGGACTCATTTACTTTCTTTGGTTTCGACAAGATCCGCCGGAGAGACGAAAAGACACCGCCTTGCGTCTGGCCTCCGAAGAATGCCGGATTGTGCTGAAGATCTAGCGTGAGTACGACCTGGCGTGCGAGCGCAGGATTCTCCAGAAGTTTAAGCTGCGTGCCCCAGAAATTGGGATCGCTCTGGCCGGTAATAACGATCTCTTTCGTTTGCAGTACGTTCGGCGGCTTTTCTTCAATACGGATGGTCGTCTCTCCGGCGTAGATCGAAGGCGCGCGAAAAGACTGGATGGTTACCAATGAAGTAACGACCAGCACCAGACTGAGAATCAACCACTTTCGTTTCAGAACGACGAACAAATAGTCGCGGATAGTGGTTGGTTCGGAGCCGGAAACACCGTAGGGCTTCGCCTGGGCAAAATCTGCCAGTGGCCGATCGATGCGACGGTCGAGCGCGCTTACGGGCAGAAGACGATTATCTTGCGACATCTTGATTTCTAGACCTCAAATTCAGGACCATTTCATAGAAGAGTAGAATAATAGCAGAGACTTAGCGTCTGGCAAGCTGTAGGACGGCGGATTCTAGTTTTTCGCGGCTACTTCACTCCGCGAATCCAAAGCCACAAAACTCCTTAAAGAGTCTTTCCAAAACGGCAATGGAGCTAAACCAACAGCCTCGGAAAGTAAGCACTTAAGTCGAGAATTTCGGGGGCGCGGCGCCGGCCGGTGGAGACTGTCCATTTCTACGCTTTCCACGTTCGTCGAAGCATAACCGCCTAGATCCAAAGCCGCGCGAGCGAATTCTTCGAAACTCGCTCCTTCTCCGGCATTCACCACATGGAAGATTCCGGGAATATCCAGTTGGGCCAGCTCTCGGAGGCGCTGCGCCAAATCCGGCGCATATGAGGGTGTGCCGTAGGCGTCTCCGATCGCCTTGAGTTTTTCACCTCGCTTCGCCCGCTCAATAATTGTGCTCAGGAAGTTAGTTCCGCCGACGCCGAAAACAAATCCGGTGCGGACGACGATCGTGCGGGCATGTGCCGACTGTGCGCGGCGCTCGCCTTCAAGTTTTGACGCTCCGTAAACGCTCTCAGGATTTGGCTGGTCTCTTTGGGTATAGAACCCTTCTTTGTCTCCCTTGAATACGTAATCCGTGGAGATCGTTACTAATCCGGCGTTTATCTCGCGAGTCGCGTGGGCGAGGTTTTCCGGTCCGCGAGCGTTCGCCACAAAAGCTCGCTCCTGATCCAGCTCACAGCCATCGACATCAGTCCAGGCGGCGCAATTGATTACCGCGTCAGGCTTGTCGTTCTTAAGCGTTTGCATCACGCGTTCAGTATCGCCAACATCGAGGCTCTGGTGATCGTAAGAAAAAACGAGATCCCCGCTGGCGCCGCAATACTCGCAGACTGCGCGTCCCACCATTCCGCCGGCACCTGTGACGAGCACCCTCAACTTGTCCCCACCTCCGTACCATATTGAGTGCGGTAATAGTCCTGATACTCTCCACTTCGCGTTCGTTCGAGCCAACGGCCGTTTTCCCGGTACCACTGAATCGTCTTTTGCAGCCCCGTTTCCCAGGTTTCGCGTGGGTGCCAGCTCAATTCGGATTCAATGAGAGTTGGGTCTATGGCATAACGACGATCATGTCCCGGGCGATCTTTGACGAAGCGAATCAGCGAATGCGGCTTGCCAACGGTCTCCAGCAACGATTCAACGACTTCTATGTTGTGCCGCTCGTTGCGGGCGCCTACGTTGTACACCGCCCCTGGCCTGCCTTGTTCCATCGCCAGAAGTATTGCCCGGCAGTGATCCTCAACGTAGATCCAATCACGGACATTGCGGCCATCACCATAAACCGGGATTGGTTGATCGCTTAACGCGTTCGAGAGTGCCAGGGGCAGAAACTTTTCTGGAAACTGTCTTGGTCCATAGTTATTCCCGCAACGTGTTACCACCGTGTCGAGTCCGAAAGTGTGATGCGCGGCGCGAACGAGATGTTCTGCTGCTGCTTTTGAAGCAGCGTAGGGACTGTTTGGGGCGAAAGGAGAATCTTCTGTGAAGAAGGCATCTTCATTTTCTGGCAAGCTGCCCATCACTTCATCAGTTGAGACTTGAATGAAACGCTTGACTCCGCGCGCGCGCGCGGCATCAAGCAATACTTGAGTGCCTATGATGTTCGTGCGCAGAAACTCCGCAGCGTTCGCGATGCTGCGGTCCACATGCGACTCGGCGGCAAAGTTAACGATTGTGTGGGTGTTTTCGCCGAGTGCGGCGCGCACCGTCTCGGCGTCGGCGATATTGCCGTGCACAAAGCGGTGGCGTGCCTGGTCCAGGCCTTCGACGTTGTCAAGATTTCCGGCGTAGGTCAGGGCGTCGAAGTTTGTGATTTTGCAGTCGGCGGTCTCATCCAGCAACAAGCGGACGAATGCCGAACCAATAAATCCAGCGCCCCCGGTAACAAAGATTTCACGAGTTGTTTTAGTCACATTGTGTGGGCCTCAGGGTACCAAAAATGTCACCAAAACCCCATGTTAATGAGAAAGCGCTGGTTCTCAAAGCGCGGCGCAGAAACAAGAAACCATGCAAGATCTTTTGCCCAATCCTGTTGACTTATCACCGGAAATGTTCTATTACACTTTCCTCGATTTTATGGTTCAGTGCGGTGACCTCGTCGGTTCGAGAGTTTCGTGGATGTTTCCTCCTAATTCTGGAGATGTCTAGCGAAACCTTCACCAGCGATTTCAGAGTTGATACCACAACCCGCTAACGACTTCTTCAACCTGGGGAAGTTTAGCAACGATTGAGGGGACGCCCAGCACTGGATCCATTTTTCCAAAAACTCTTCCGTTTTGATGCATTTCGTCCCCACTTCTAAAGCGATCCGGCAAGTAAAGCTCGCGAAGCAAAACAGGACTTAGATAGAGATACCCCCAAAATGAAAGCCCGCCACCCCCGCTGTTGCCCGTGTTGCTCGCGTCTTACCTCGGAAGCCTGCCGTGCCAATTCAATCGCGCCTTTGTCTTTCAACATCATTCAATTGCTTTTGTTATGTTCAGCATCGTTTTCCAGCGACTGGCAAAGAGCCTGCGCTTGATCAACCAGAGGAGCCGTAAAATGAGACCGACAAACCTTCCGCTCAAATCTAACTCAGCGTATTCAGATAATACTACTCGAACAACCCAAATGCCTTCTGCGGGTTTGTTTCTGCGTATTGGCGCAATCTTCATTCTAGTTGGCCTGGTGGTCGGTACTTTTTATTCAGCATCCTCCGCTTCGACCGCAAAGGTGGACAAGCAGAATTCTTCAGTCGTTTCGCGGGATAAATTACGAACGGATGAGGCTTCCGTGAAAATGCCCGAGCATGTTTCACCAACTTTGCGAGAGTCTTTCCATCCGTTTCTTCTCCCAGTACTCCAATCATCTCCCGAGAGCATTGCGACCTACGCGCCTGATTGCACGACGCTGAAGACGGACTTTGATCTTGGCGATATAGTCTGCGCGAGAGCGACCGCCGTGCCGGTGACAGTGTTTTCGTGGCACGTCGCCTGGCCCGATACGGTCGGCTTCATTCGGCAAACGGATACCGCAATAGCTGATGACCAGGTCACTTATCTGTACCAACTGCCTTCGACCCCAACGTCTGTGGTCAATGGCCAGACCGTCAATAATACGGGGACTTGGAGGGTAAGCCTCACTCGTTTTAGCGGGGCGATTCGTCAGATCGCGCGCTTTACCGTCCATCAACCGTCGAATCCCAAGGCCGATGTTTTTGTCCAGAAGTTTTCCCGCGGCGGCGACGAGCCCGTAGGGACAGGCGGCAGCATTCCCTTCGTGCTGGTCGTAGGAAATGATGGCCCGGACACGGCGCAGAACGTACACCTCGTCGATTCGCTTCCGAGCGGGGCAACACTTCTCTCTTTCACACAACAATCCGGTCCGCCATGCACGCCTGCAGACAATAACGATTGCACGATGGCTAGTTTGACCAATGGCGAGCGAGCTGAATTTACGGCTGTGTACACGGTGGGTGGTTCCGCGGGCACGTTCGTATCCAGTGCGAGCGTTTCCTCTACAACACCAGATCCAGATAACAGCAACAACTCCGCCTCTGCGCAATTCGAGATTTCTGCCGGCAGCGGCACGCCAGCTTGTACGCTGATTTGTCCCACCTCGCCCGCACCTGTCAACAACGAACCGGGCCTGAACGGGGCGCACGTCACTTTCAATCCTCCCGTCACGTCGGGAACATGTGGTGACGTAAGCACCAGTGCGATCTCCGGGGCCTTCTTCCCGATTGGCATTACCACAGTTACCGCCTCGACCGAGTCGGGCGAAACATGTACCTTCGCGGTGACAGTCAACGACGTCGAGGACCCGACAGTCACCTGCCCCGCTAACATTACAACTTTCGAAAGTTCACCTGGCTCGGGATCGGCAACGGTCAGCTTCACGGTTACCGCGACTGATAACAGCGGAACTCCGGGTAATCCCGCGGGCTCGGCCACCGTTTCATGCGATCATCCGTCTGGTTCAAGCTTCGATGTCGGGCCGGAGACTACAGTTAGGTGCCACGCGACGGACGATGCCAGTAACATCAGCACGGAATGCAGCTTCACGGTGACAGTCAATCCCGTTAGTGCGGGTTGCACGTTGACACCTCCAGCGCCAATTGTGGTCAACAGCGATGCCACTGCGTGCGGGACTATTGTCACCTTTGACGTGACGCCCAGCGCCACTGGATGCGGCACGGTCACGTGCGACCATCCGTCCGGTTCCTTCTTCCCGGGCGGCGAAACGCTCGTTACCTGCACGAGCAGTCCCGACGGCGCAAGCACTAGCTTTACAGTGACTGTGAATGACACGACGGCCCCAGTGCCCGACCTATCAACGCTGCCCACGATCACCGGGGATTGCACGGCGAATGCTGGCATCCCGACTGTGATCATTACTCCTACGGGGCCCCAAACGGTTATGGAACCGCCTACCGCGACAGACAACTGTGGCGGTAGGATCCAGGCCGCGACGAATGATCCGCGCACCTATCAGGATCCGGGAACGTTCACAGTTCACTGGACCTATACAGACGCCAGCGGTAACACCAGTAGCCAGGACCAAACGATCGTGGTTACCGGTTCAGATACGATTGCTCCGGTGCCTGATCTGGCAACTCTTCCGACTGTCACCGACGAGTGTTCGGCAACAGTTCCCAATCCGCCCACAGCTACGGACGATTGTGACGGAACGATCACCGGCACGACGTCTGACCCGCTTACCTACACCGGCGCTGGGACGTATACCGTCCACTGGACCTATACCGACCAGGCGGGCCACAGTGTTCAGCAAAACCAGACAGTAGTTGTAACTGACGGGGAGGCGCCGACCATCGCCCTGGTTGGGGCAAGCTCAATGACAGTTGAATGTCATACGAGCTTTTTCGACCCGGGTGTGACGACAACCGACAACTGCGTACCCGAAAACGTCACTGTGACGACCTCGGGCTCAGTGAACATCGATGTACCGAACACCTACACCATCACCTACACCGCGACGGATGGCGGTGGGAACCAGGCATCCGTTGACCGTACAGTGATTGTCCAGGATACGACGAAGCCGGTCATTACGCTCAACGCGCCAGCTTCCGTAACCGTCGAGTGTCACACCTCGTTCACCGATCCGGGCGCAACTGCATCCGATACCTGCGACACTAGCGTGCCGGCTACGGTATCCGGCACGGTTGACGTTAATACACCCGGAACCTATGCGCTCACCTATAACGCAATGGACGACTCCGGTAACCAGGCCGATCCCGTTCAGCGCACGGTGACAGTCGTCGATACCATTGCCCCGACGATCACTCTCAACGGTGCAAACCCGATGACGGTTGAATGTCATACGACGTTTACCGATCCTGGGGCGACGGCGCACGACATTTGTTCCGCTGACTTCCCGGCAACTGCTTCAGGCAGCGTCAATGTCAATGTAGTCGGCTCGTACACGATCACCTATAACGCGAGCGACGCTGCCGGCAATAACGCCACCGCCGTAACGCGGACGGTGAATGTTATTGACACCACGGCGCCTACTATCACTCTTAACAGCTACGCGCCTTCGATGTGGCCGCCTAATCACAAATACACCACGTTCCAGTTGACACAGTTTGTGACAGGCGCAAGCGACAGCTGCAACACCAGCCTTGGCTTGACTAACGTCGTCATCGAGAAGGTAACCAGCGATGAGATTGAAAACGGCGGCGGCGACGGCAACACGATGAACGACATCGTGATTGCCGCCAATTGCAAATCAGTCCAGTTGCGTTCCGAGCGCGAAGGCGGCGGCAACGGCCGAGTTTATACAATCACGTTCAAGGTCACCGACGCTTCGGGTAACGATGGGCGGGCCACGGCCAAGGTTGTGGTGCCTCACAATCCTGGCGAGACACCGGTGGACAGTGGAGTCCACTACACAGTCAACGGCAATTGTCCGTAGGCTAGCAACCTTAATAGTCGCAACCTGAAAAGCGGCGGGCGCTCCGGCGCCCGCCCTACCGCAAACGTTCTTGAAGAGGAGCACGACATGACTAAGTCACGCACTGTACATAACCTGTGCCGTCTTATTATCTTCTGCGGGATCTTCTCCGCACTTGTAGTTCTGCCGCTGCTTTCAAGCGCACAGCCGGCAAACTCGATAACCATCGTCAACAATTCCAACCGCGTAATTCGCTACGTTTACCTATCGCATACTAGCGCTGACGACTGGAGCGCTGACCAGCTGGGCGGGAATGGAATTTCACCGGGCCAGTCGTCTACCGTCAGTAACGTTTCGTGCGACCAGCAGCAAATCAAAGTCATTGGCGAGGATCAGGATGGCTGCTTTGTTTCGGCAATCGTCGCTTGCGGCGGTGATGCCACCTGGACAATCACTAATGACACCGTAGTCGACTGCGGGCAGTAAGGGCACGCGCTCTTATCCGGCAAGGCTATTTACTAAGAACCCCTAAGAACTTAAACAAAAGACCTAACCCCGAAGACCTAAAAGGAGACTACCAAATGAAGAAGGCTTTACATCTATTAGCAGTACTAATTTTCACTTGCGCTTTCGCTTCCTTCGCGCAGGCGCAGGCGACGCGAACGTGGGTGTCCGGCGTCGGCGACGACGCTAACCCGTGCAGCCGCACCGCGCCCTGCAAGACCTTCGCCGGCGCCATCTCCAAGACGGCAACTAATGGCGAGATCGATGCCCTCGATCCGGGTGGCTTTGGCGCCGTTACCATCACCAAGTCAATCACCATCGATGGTAGCCCTACAGGAGCGGCCGGTATCCTTAACGCGAACACCACCGGTGTCATCATCAACATTAATGCCGCCGACACTCGCAAAACGGTAGTCCTCCGCGCGATATCTATTCAAGGTGCGGGCACTGGTACCAATGGCATCAGGATAATTGGCGGAAGTGTTGCTGGTTCGAGAATCGTAGTGGAGAATTGCTTTATTGCCGGTATGAACGGAAGCCCCGGGAGAGGCATTGAAGACTTTCGCAACCTCGGCGGTCAATTGACCGTTCTGAACACCACGATTATGAACACGACTGCGGCCGCCATCGTCGTTGATCCGGCCGGCTCCGTCCCGGGGGGGGCAGGGAGGATTGACGCCAACATCTCGAACACTCGTGTGATGGGCACCGGCCAAGGCATGAATTTCGGCAGCAGCGTCAAGGCCAACATCTATAACTCAGTCATCACTGGGACGGGCGCCGCGGGCATCTTCGCGGTCCAGACATCATCCGGTACTACGGAAGTGTCGGTCGATCACTGCGTGGTTTCGAACAATGTCATAGGGTTTAACGCATCGACCGCCAATATGACCATCCGTGTCTCGAATACGACGGCGATGAATAATACGACGCTCTCAGCCAGCGCCGGCGGAGGGCAGGTCCTAAGCTACGGTAACAACCAGGCGGGCGGTGCATCAATAGGCGGCCCCGTCACTCCAGGCTAAAGTTTCACGGACGGGAAATCCCCGAGACTCTGTCTCTGCCGCCGTCTTTCGGCGAGCCGCTCGGGCGGCGGAGGCGTTTAGTCTCTCCGTTCGGAAACAATTCCATCCAGGGTAATGGTACCAATGGGCGCGCGGGCTGCACACCGAGTGGCCCAGGTAGCTAAAGAGGGTATAGTTCTCTTTCTCGCAAGCGTCAGGTGCTTTTTACGGACGCCTAACGGAGAAGTGCTTTAACCCAAGACATAAGGCGGCCAGTTTTGGCAATTACTGGTCGCCTTGTCGTGTCTGCACAAGAAAACTCATCGCTTGAAGGTGGAATTCAGTCAGAAGAAATTCGCATGAGGTTTTTCTTTGCTTCCTTAGTAGCGACTTTCGCTTGACCACTCGAGCTCTTTACTGGGAGCGCGGGCGGCCCGCCCGCCGTGAGCCGCGCAGCGCGAACAGAACGTCTGAAGTTGAGTACTTGGCCGAGATCCTCGCACCTTACGGCGCTCGTAGCGGGCGGGCCGCCCGCGCTCCCAGTAAAGAGCTCGAGTGCTCAAATGGAGGTCACTACTAAAGGGCTGCTCGGATACAGGAGTAGGCTTTGAAAATCGAAAATGAACCAGTACCTTTGGCGGCGTGGGTCCTTGACGCTAAGTAAAGCCCGTGGCTAGACTGATGCCACATTCAAACAACCGATTGCTTTCCAGGCGAGGAGCGAATTGCAGGTTGAAGCGTGCGGAAACTTCCGTCAACGCGCTTCCGCAAAACTCAGATGGGTATTTCCAATACCGATAGTGACACCGCGCTGAAATCCACAACTCAAACCGCCGCTCGGGAAGTTCAGCTGGAAAATCCACACATAACATCCGCAAACTTGCCGGAAGAGCCTTTAGTTGTCATTGAACCAAACAAGGCCTGGAGCGCGGTCGATTTTAAGGATCTGTGGGCCTTTCGCGAGCTACTCTATTTTTTGACCTGGCGCGATGTTAAGGTGCGCTACAAACAGACGGAACTGGGGATTGCCTGGGCCATCATTCAGCCGTTATTTACAATGTTGGTCTTTACTTTGTTCTTTGGCCGCCTGGCCGGTGTTCCCTCTGACAATGTTCCCTATCCGGTCTTTGCCTACGCGGGCCTGCTGGCATGGACGTTTTTTGCAAATGCCATTACCAATAGCGGTAACAGCCTGGTGGGCAGCGCGAATCTGATCACCAAAGTCTATTTCCCCAGAATGATCATCCCCGGCGCCGCGGTGGCCGCGGGGTTGGTTGATTTTGCCATCGCTTTTGTCATCCTGGTCGTGCTGATGATCTACTATGGCGTGATGGTCACCTGGAGCATTCTGATGTTTCCGGTGCTGGTGCTGCTGACTACGCTGCTTGCTCTGGGAATGGGAATGTGGTTGTCGGCACTGAATGTAAAGTACCGCGATGTTCGCTTCGCACTGCCATTCCTGGTCCAGTTATGGATGTTCATTTCGCCGGTCATTTATCCAGCGAGCTTCTTACCGGCGAAGTTTCGCTGGCTTCTTTCACTTAACCCGATGACCGGAATAATCGAAGGTTACAGTTCCTCGCTATTCGGACTCCGTTTTAACTGGATCGCTCTGGCAGTTTCGGCGGCGATAACATTGATTCTACTGCTCTACGCCGCCTACTCTTTCCGCCGCATGGAGAAGAGCTTCGCGGATATCGTCTAAGGCCGATGAAACCAATTGTTCGAGTCGAAAAACTGAGTAAGCAGTACAGCATCGGTACGCGGGAAGCTGCCTATGACACTCTACGAGAGTCAATTGTCGAGGCGTTGCGGTCGCCTTTACGACGGCTGCGAGGGAGCAACGGCAAGCGAAACTCAGAGACTATCTGGGCGCTCAAGGATATTAATTTCGCGGTCGCGCCTGGCGAAGTGATCGGCATCATTGGCCGTAACGGCGCCGGCAAGTCAACGCTTCTGAAAGTGCTTTCACGCATTACTGAGCCGACTACCGGACGCGTGGAACTCTATGGACGCGTCGCCAGCCTGCTCGAAGTAGGCACCGGGTTCCACCCCGAATTGACCGGCAGAGAGAACATCTATTTGAACGGCGCGATCCTGGGGATGAAGAAGACTGAGATCGATAGTAAATTTGATCAGATCGTTGAGTTTTCCGAATTGGAGAGGTTTCTTGACACGCCCGTCAAACGGTATTCAAGCGGAATGTATATGCGGCTGGCTTTCGCCGTCGCTTCACACTTGGAACCCGAGATACTGGTGGTGGATGAAGTCCTGGCTGTTGGCGACGCCCAGTTCCAGAAGAAGTGTTTGGGAAAGATGAGCGACGTGGCAACTGAAGGGCGGACGGTGTTGTTTGTGAGCCACAACATGGTTGCGATCCAAAGTTTGTGCAAGCGAGCGCTATGGCTCGAGCAGGGCGAGATAGCCGAGGATGGAGCGGCGGG
>Ga0180086_1000065_pt1 | contig 12155 bp, 9 predicted proteins | sample EasRiv760_16_10D_FD_121778 | JGI IMG/M metagenome (GOLD analysis project Ga0180086, IMG submission 121778) | Soil microbial communities from meander-bound floodplain in the East River, Colorado, USA - East River metaG ERMLT760_16_10D | ecosystem: Environmental > Terrestrial > Soil > Floodplain ... | reverse complement strand
TTCGGTTACTGGCCGGGGCGTCGCGCTCCGGTGATCGCAATTCACGGACTGACCGCATCGTTTCTTAGTTATACCGGAGTAGCCGAGATGTTGAAGGGCAGGCGTCCGCTTTTTGCCCTCGATTTGCGCGGACGTGGCGACTCAGATAAACCCCAAGGCCCGTATGGGATGGCCCAGCACGCCCGTGACGTGGCGGTGGCAATGCAAACGCTGGAACTTGGACCATGCCTCATCGTGGGCCACTCCATGGGAGCTTTTGTTGCCACTGCATTGGCAGACCAAAATCCGGAACTCGTCAGCGGTATCATCATGATCGACGGCGGCTATGTGCCTGATTTGCCGGTTGGAGTTGACGCGTCGCAAATGCTTGATGCGACCCTTGCCTTGCGCATCGCGCAACTCACTCGAACCTACGAGTCGCGAAGCGCCTTTCTGGATTTTTGGCGCGGTCAACCGAATTTTCCACCCGACGATTGGAATTCCTGGATCGAAGCATTTCTTGATTACGAAGTTGCAGGCGAAACGACAGTTCAGCCTAAAGCATCAGCCAGCGGTGTGCGGTTGGATGTCGCGGAAGCTTTTAAGAAGGACGAGATTGTCGGGCGATTGAGATCCCTGCGTGTTCCTGTGCTGCTGTTACGTGCCGAAAAAGGTTTGGAGCCGAACCAGCCGCCGATTTTCCCTGATTCGATGATGCCATCATTTCGGGAATGCATTCCAGAAATGAAGGAAGAGATGATTCCAGGCACGACGCACTTCACCATCACGCTTGGTGAACGCGGTGCTTTAAAAGTTGCTGATTTGATTCTCGAATTTGCAGAGACTTGCGAGAAGCCGTGAACTTCAAACAGCTCATCTTTTCGGTTATGGCGCTGGCCTTTCTGCACACTGCAGCCTACGGAGGCAGTTGGGTAGGTGGGACGGTCAAGAATTCTTTCGGCTCGCGTGATTACCAATTGTGGATGTCCTCCGGATACCGCAACGAGAAGCCGGTTCCACTGATGTTGATGCTGCACGGCTGTATGCAGAAGGCGGAGGATCTTGCCACTGCTTCCGGGATGAATGATCTGGCAGACGAGAAGAATTTTCTGGTCGTTTATCCCGAGCAAGTCGCAGCGGCTAATCCGCTCAGTTGTTGGAATTGGTTCGACCCGAAACATCAATCACGCGACGAGGGTGAACCTGCGCTCATCGCCGCAGTGATTCAGGACATTCGCTCCGCATATAACATCGATGCCAAACGCATTTACCTGGTCGGAGTATCAGCGGGTGGCGCGATGGCCGTGGTGATGGCGGCGAACTATCCAGAGCTTTTCGCAGGTCTCAGCGTGATTGCCGGAGAGGAATATAAAGCCGGAACAACTGTTGAAGCCGGGCTGGCTTCGATGAAGGCGGGTGGTCCAGATCCGAATCAACAGGGCCTGCTTGCCTACCAGGCGATGCAGAAGAGTTCGGGCGCACCAAAAAAGCGAATGCCCGTCATCGCCTTTCATGGAACGAAGGATCCGTATCTGAACCCGCTCAACACTGACCAGCTAATTGCTCAATGGGCGCAGACAAATGATTACCTGGACGACGGAAAAGACAATGACAGCGTCAGCATTCAGTCGCCAAGTGAAACAAAAGGAGCGGTTCCCAACGGCTACAGCTACACGAGGGGGCAGTATAAGGACAGCAAGGGTCGATTGCTGATGGAGAAATGGATGGTGGAAGGTCTCGGTCACGCCTGGCCGGGAAGCCCGAATGCAAGTCAGTTTGCCGACCCGAAAGGACCGAAAGCCAGCGCGGAGACGTGGAGATTCTTCGGCGAGACAACTCTGGATTCTTCGCTGCTGCCTAACGCCCCTCCAACCGTCAAGCCGAAAGGAGGGAACGAATGAATATCGGTTCTCTCCTGCCGAGGCATGCGCAATACCGCCAACATCACACCGCGCTCGTATTTGAAGATCGCCGGCTGACCTTTCTGGAATTTAACCGGCGGGTCAATCAGCTTGCCAACGCGCTGCTGAGTCTGGGGGTGAAGAAGGGCGATAAGGTCGCAACGGTTTTACCGAATAGCCTGGAGTTGCTTGAAAGCTACTGGGCGATCGTAAAGATTGGCGCGGTGATTGTTCCGCTCAGTCAATTGCTGCGGGGCAAGGGACTGCTCAACCTTTTGCGAGATTCCGACACTTCTACCGTAATAACAAACTCCAGCGTCGTCAGCGAATTGAATTCCATCAAATCCGAACTCACAGACATTCCTACCAACCGCTATATCTCGACCGACGATGCAGAGGGCTATCAAAGCTACGCCGCGTTAACCGAAGCAGCCAGCAGTGACGAGCCGCCCAATGTAAAAATCACAGACGACGATCTTTTCAACATCATCTATAGCAGCGGCACGACCGGGCTTCCCAAGGGCATAGTCCACACGCATTACGTCAGGGGAATGTACTGCACGATGTTCGCCTCGTCCTTTCGCATGCGTCCCGAAAGCGTTGTTATTCATGCTGGTTCAATCGTCTTCAATGGCGCCTTTGTAATGCTGATGCCCGCGCTGTATCTCGGCGCAACCTACGTCCTGCAGAAACATTTCGACCCGGAAAGCTTCATCGCTGCGGTTGAGCGCGAGTGTGCGACACACGTGATGATGGTGCCATCGCAGATCATTGCCATGTTGAATTCGCCGGCGTTTTCAGCAGAGAAGTTGCGTTCGCTCGAAGCCATTTGCTCAGTTGGCGCGCCGCTGCATCGCGAGCACAAAGATCGACTGACGAAAACATTGCCGGGTTGTTTTTACGAACTCTACGGCTTGACTGAAGGGTTCATCACCATCCTGGACAAGAACGACTATGCCGCCAAATCGGACTCGGTGGGCGTGCCGATTCCCTTTTCCGAAATGCGGATAATCAATAACCAGGGAAGAGAAGCAGCTGTCGGCGAGGTCGGTGAGATTGTTGGATACAGTCCTGCTCTGATGCCTGGCTATTACAAACAAGCGGAACTGACGAAGCAGGCCGTTGTTGAAGGTTGGCTACATACGGGCGACCTCGGCTACGTCGATAAGGACGGTTTTCTTTACCTCGTCGACCGAAAGAAGGATTTGATTATCTCCGGCGGAATAAACGTTTTCCCCAAAGACATCGAAGAAATCATCGTGCAGCATCCGGCGGTGCGCGAGGTGGCGGTCTTTGGTGTTCCCAGCGAAAAGTGGGGCGAGACTCCACTCGCCGCGGTGATCCTCAACCGGCCAGGCGACGTTACCGAAAATGAATTGTGCGACTGGATCAATGTGCGCGTTGACGGAAAGCATCAGCGCGTGCGGGCAGTCGTGTTTATGCAGGACTTTCCTCGCAACACCGCGGGCAAAACGCTCAAGCGCGAGATGCGGGAACCTTACTGGGCGGGTCGCAACGTTCGGATGTAGTTGAAGACATTGACGCGGATGAGAACTCTCGAAGGCAAAGTGGCTTTGGTGTCGGGTGCGGGACGGGGCATTGGTCGCGCCATCGGGATGAAGCTGGCGCAGGAAGGCGCGCGAGTCGTATTGAACGATTTAGATGCTGAACCAGTGCAGGAAACGATTGAACTAATCAAGCAATCTGGCGCCGAAGCAGTCGCATGCGTCGGCAGCGTAACCGAGCCACAGTTTGGCGAACGCTTCGTGCAATGCGCGCTCGATAATTTCGGCGGTCTCGACATCATCGTCAACAACGCTGGTTACACCTGGGACAGCGTGATTCAAAAGATGACGGACGAACAGTGGCAATCAATCATTGATGTGCATCTGACTGCGCCCTTTCGCATTCTGCGCGCCGCGGCCGAGTTCATCCGTGCCGCCGCGAAAAAAGAAGCCGCCGCGGGACAGGAGATTTTCCGCAAAGTAGTCAACATCTCTTCCATTTCCGGTTTGTGCGGCAATGCAGGGCAGTGCAACTACGCCGCAGCCAAAGCCGGCATCGGCGGAGCAACCAAAGCGTTAAGCAAAGAGTGGGGACGCTACAAGGTCAATGTTAACTGCGTCGCTTTTGGTTTCATCAGGACGCGCTTGAGTGAATCAGATGCCCGCGACAATGCGACGGTGAAAATCGAAGGCAGAAAAATCAAAATCGGAGTCAATAAGGATTTGATCGCAGCGGCGGAGCACACTATTCCGCTCGGCCGCTTGGGAACACCTGAAGAAGGCGCGGGTGCTGTTTACCTGCTCTGCCTGCCGGAGTCGAACTACATCAGTGGCGAGACTTTGGTATGCAGTGGCGGATTCATGATGTGAAGTTCTTGAAATGTTTCTGGAGGTCCAAACAATGATTATGAGTAGAAGATTAGCGTGTCTGTTTGCGCTCAGTTTGATCATCGGATTTGCCGGCGCGGTAAGGGCGCAGGTAACAACCGGAACAATCAGCGGCGCCGTGGCTGATCCCAACGGCGCAGTCGTGCAGGGTGCGAACGTAACTGCGACGAATCTGGACACGAATTCGTCGCGGTCGACAACTTCCGATAGTGACGGCCATTTTGCATTTACGCTTTTGCCGCCGGGGCGCTATCGAGTCGATGTTACCTCTCAGGGCTTTCAGGACTCTCAGACGGAGGCGGTCGTGAATATTACTCAAACCACGACCCTTGATGTGCGGCTCAGCCTGACCGGCACAACAGCCACCGTGGTAGTTGCGGCTGAAGCTCCTGTCGTGCAGGCAGAGACTTCGCAAAGCGGTCGCGTGATTGAGGGTGAAACACTTCGGCAGATGCCTCTGTCGACCAGAAACTTTCAACAGCTCCTGGTGCTGCAGGCGGGCGCGCAAGCATCGGTGCCAAACAGCACGGATTTGGGTCGCGGCGATACCGCGTTCAGTGTCAACGGCCAACGCACGACTAGTAACAGCGTCAAAATCAACGGCGTTGACGCCAACTCCATCGGCACAAACTCAACTCCAAATTTGGCGGTTCCGTCGACGGAAAGCTTGCAGGAGTTCATCGTCCAAACTTCGCTTTACGATGCTTCGAACGGGCGCAACGCCGGCGGCAACGTCGAAGCGGTGACGCGCTCCGGCGGTAACGACTTTCACGGGAATGTCTTCTACTTCCTGCGTAACAAGGCGCTGAACGCAAACGAGCCCTTCATCAAAGCGCGCGGCCTCGAACGGCCAATTCTGACGCGCAACCAATTCGGCGGAACGCTGGGCGGCCGGATTGTGCGTGATAAAGCGTTCTTTTTCTTTTCTTATCAAGGCACGCGAGAAAGGAATGGCCTTTCACTTTCAAACAGTCTGTCGTTCCCGTCGATCCCGGCAGGCTTGCGCGATGACAACCGAACTGCGGCTGGGCTCGCGGCTACATTCGGACTTCCTTTGGCGAGTATTAATCCGGTCGCGGTTAACATTCTGAACGCGCGACTCCCCGACGGGCAGTTTGCCATCCCGTCATCAGGCGTAGCCGGAGCGGCGGGAGCAGCGGCGAGAATACCGACTTTGGTTGTGCAATCGGGCGTCTCGCGGTTTCGTGAAAATCAATTCAATGGGAATGTTGATTTCAATTTTACCAACACACATTCATTGTCGAGCAAGCTGTTCTATGCCCAGAACCCTAGTCTCCAGGCAATCTACAATTTTGCCGGAACGGGAAACCGGCTCGAAGGGCAACCAGTAAATCAACTGATTGGTTTTGGCGGTGACATACCAATCACCCAAATACTCTACTCACTCACCGACAATTACACTTTCAACTCAAACATTACCAATCAAGCACGGTTCGGTTTGAACTCCATTGAAGCGACGAGCACACCGGAGGAGCCGTTTACTGCCGCTCAGCTCGGCATCACTACTCCTTTTGCGAGTATCTACCCGGGTGCGCCCACAATTCAGGTTGCGGGTGTGGACTCGTCATTTTTCTTTGGTTCGTCACCACTTGGCGACCAGCATTCAAAGATTGATGCCTGGACGCTGCAAGACACAGTTTCAATGATCCACGGAAAACATCGTATCCGCGCTGGCGGAGAGTTTCGCCATTCCACTCTGGATTTCTTCTTCAATGCCTTTACCCGTGGACAATTGATATTCACCAGTTTCAACAACTTCCTGCTGGGCAGCGGTGTATCGATTCTGGGTTCTGGAGTTTTCGATCGGCACTACACGGTAAAGGATTTTGGCGCGTTCGTGCAGGACGATTACAAGCTCAATGATCGTCTCACGCTGAACCTGGGCGTGCGTTACGATTACTTTGGACCACCAGTTGATTCACAAGGACGACTTGTCAATTTCCTTCCTGATCAATTTCGCGTGGGCGCACCGCCAAACGGCATCGTCCAGGCCGCGGGCGGGCAGCTTGCCGGCGTTCCAACGGTGGATGACACACTGATTCCGCCCGACAAGAATAACTTCGCGCCCCGCGTTGGATTTGCCTATCGTGCTGATGACGACGGCAAGATCGTTGTCCGTGGAGGCTATGGAATCTATTACGATCGCTTCTCGACCCGATTCATCAATACCCAGCTCTTTAACTTTCCATATCTGGGTTTAGGTGTTGGTCTACCGGGCTTGTTGCGCACCTTCGCCGATCCGTTCGTGCCGCTTCCGCTGCCTTCGACGTTTCCGACAGTTGCGACGATTCCGTCGGTGCTCTCGCCACTTGCGCCTTTTGTCGGCGTACCAGTCAGTGGGATTTTCGTCGATCCGAATCTAAGAACACCATATGTGCAGCAGTACAACCTGGGCGTGCAGTGGGAGTTCATGAACAACACGGTCCTTGAAGTCGGTTATGTGGGCAACAAAGGCACCAAGTTGCTACAAGTCGTAAATCTCAATCAGCCCAACTATGTGGCGGCGACGAACAGCTTCGTGCCTCCTTTGGCACCCGGAAATATCCTTGCGACGAACAAGAATGTGACCGGTGGCGTGCACCAGATTCAATCAACGTCAAACTCGAGATACAACTCGCTGCAAATGACATTGACGCGGCGTTATGCACAAGGTTTACAGTTGACTGCCGCCTACACCTTCGGAAAGTCTCACGATTATTACAACGGTACACCGGTGAATGAACTTGCGAGTCCGGCCGGCGACCAGTTCAATTGGAAATCGAACTATGGACGTTCAGACTTCAATCGCGAACACAGGCTGGTCATCAGTGGCGTTTACGATCTGCCGAAGTCGAAATACGAATCAGGCGTCGCTCGCGCTTTACTGAACAACTGGCAGGTGGCTGGGATTGCGGTATTCCAGTCAGGATTGCCATTCTCAGTGATTGATAATCCTGGCAACGCAGTTTTCAGTCGCGCCAACTTCAATCCGGCCTTTACCGGACAAATCCAATGCAGTGGCGACGCTTCCGGTTGCCTCAATAATTACTTCGCTCAGGGAGCGTTCGTGACTTCGCGACCGCGCCTGGATGGTACGAGTGTAGGTGTTGTCAATAATCCGACGTTTGATCCGACTGCGCCGTTTGGCAACACGCCGCGAAACTTCCTGACTGGTCCGGGCCAGAAGAACGTCGACTTTTCCGTAATCAAATTTATCCCTTTCAACGAGCGGGTCCGCGGCGAGGTCCGGGCGGAGTTCTTTAATGTCTTCAATTGGGTCAACTACGCAAATCCGGTTAACAACATCGCGATTGGATCTTTCGGAAGAATCATTTCGGCGAGTACCGGACCGCGTGTGGTTCAGTTTGCGTTCAAATTGAACTTTTAGGGGAAAACGGAAGCTGCTGGGTTGTCTTTGTGTCTCCGTGCCTCGGTGGGATACCTTCAAACGCATGCCACAGTTGACTCTCGCTGATGTTGATCTCCATTACGAAGTTCATGGGAATGGTGAACCCCTCGTCCTCATTCCGGGCTTTGCTGCTGGTGCCTGGATTTGGTCTAAGCATGTAGCTCCGCTGTCTACGAAATACCGCCTGGTGACCTTCGATCCGCGAGGTGTCGGGCAGTCATCCTTCGAATCGCAGCAGTTGACGATGCGTCTCCTGGCCGATGACACCGCCGCTTTGCTGCACCATCTAGGGATTGCACAGGCTCATATCCTGGGTGTGTCTTTCGGCGGATTTGTGGCGCAGGAATTCGCCCTCGCTTATCCCGAAATGACACGCACGCTTTCACTTTGCTGTACGAGTTTTGGTGGGCCAAATCATGTGGCGCCTGCGATGGATATATTGACGGCGGTCCTATCGACAAATGGCTTCAATCCCGAAGAGAGGATTCGGCGCAATCTGTTGCCCGCCTTCTCCCCCGATTTTGCGCGCATTCATGCGGATGAGGTTGAAGAAGTCATCAACTTGCGCCTGGCAAATCCGGTAGTAGAAGAAGCTTACCGGGCTCAATTGCAGGCTGGAGTCGGATTCGATGCTGAGTCTCGAGTAGGTGCGATCAAGGCGCCGACGCTCGTGCTCAGCGGTGACGCTGATGCGATCGTGCCTGTGCAGAACTCGCATAACCTCGCTGCTCGGATCCCGGGCGCTCAGTTGCAATTAATCGAAGGTGGCAGTCATCTGTTCTTCATCGAGCAACCCGATGAATTCAATCGAATCGTGGCTGAGTTCTTAGGACAAGATTAATGACCTACGCTCGCATGATTGGAACCGGTTCGTATGTTCCAGAGAAGATCCTGACGAACGATGACCTCAGCCGCATGCTCGGCGAGGACATCAACGAGTTTGTTTCCCATGTGATTGGCATAAATGAACGCCATGTCTGCGCCGCAGACGAAAGCACCGCTGACCTGGCTGAGGCAGCCAGTTTGAAGGCATTGGAATCCGCAGGGATAACACCCGAACAACTCGATCTGATCATTCTGGCGACCGATACTCCTGAGCATCTGTCACCGGCGACTTCCGTCGTTATTCAGCATCGCATCGGCGCCAAGAACGCGGGCACGTTCGACGTTAACTGCGCGTGCTCTGGTTTCGTCACCGCGCTCGACACCGCGTCGAAGTTCATCATCGCTGATCCTGATTACAAATATATTTTGGTCATCGGCGCCTACGCGATGACTAAGTATCTCGATTGGAACGACAAGAAGACGGCAACAATTTTCGCCGACGGCGCCGGTGCGGTTGTCTTGCAAGCGAGCGATGAAGGGCCTGGATTTCTCGCTTCGAAGCTGCTCGCTGATGGGACGTTCTCGGATTACATGGGCATCTACGCAGGCGGCACTCGCATGCCGGTAACAGAAGAAGTGCTGCGTAAAGGGCGTTGGACCAAAGTGCGCATTGCCCAGAGGTATCCTCCGGAAGTGAATATCGAAGGCTGGCCCAGGATCATTCGCGATGTATTGGCGAAGTCCGGTCTCACGCTGGATGACATTGGGCTCTTTCTCTTCACACAAGTAAACCTGAGCACGATCAAGGAAGTGATGCGGATACTCGATCTGCCGATGGAGCGGACGCACACGATCATGCAGAAGTGGGGATACACGGGATCCGCCTGCATTCCGATGGTGCTGGATGACGCGGTTCGCGAAGGTAAGGTGAAGCGCGGCGATAATCTGATCATGTGCGCCTCAGGCGGTGGACTTAACATGGCTTGCGTTGCTTTTCGCTGGTGACCTCTCAGGGACGCAATCTGAGATCTGGGATTTAATCTAAAATTTCAATGAACTACTCGAATATCTATTCCCTATTCATCGATCGCGTCCAGACCTATCGCGACTCCGCACAGAGCGTCTTCTATGTTCGCCGCGACGAAAAGTGGCAGGGGATCTCCTGGGCTCGCTTCGATCAGGAAGCCCATGAGTTTGCAACGGCACTTCTGTCCCTGGGCCTTAAGAAAAGCAATTCAGTTGCAATCCTGATGGGCAACGTGCCCGAGTGGCCCATCGTCGATATCGGCACGATCGCCGCGGGCGGAGTAGGCGTTGGCCTGTATCCCACGAGTTCTGCCGAACAGTGCCAGTACATCATCGATCATTCCGACGCTGAATTCCTCGTGGTCGATACTCGTGCCCAACTCGAAAAGGTCCTGAGAGTTCGCCACGCGTTACCCAAGCTCCGGGTCATCGTCGTACTTGACGAGTCTGCCGCGAGTGAATCGGATCAGGTGATTAGCTACCAGAAACTAATTGGTGGTGGCCGTGAAGATCGGGATCGCTTTTCCGAACTGCTGAATGAGCGCGCGGAAACGGCCAGGGCCGAAGACGTCGCCATCATGGTTTACACGTCGGGTACCACTGGTCCGCCCAAGGGCGCGTGTCTCAGTCATCGCTACATCATCAACAGCGTCGAGTCAATGCGCCAGATAGTTCCGATTTTCGACACCGACGTTGCGTTTTCTTATTTGCCGTATTGTCATGTTGCGGAGCGCATCTCGGGTCTATATAACCGGCTTTACGCCGGCGCCTCGGCATATTTTGTCGATGATTTGTCGCGGCTTGGCCAGTACATGCTGGAAGTGAAACCGACAGTGTTCGCCAGCTTGCCGCGGTTCTTTGAAAAGATCCACGCGCGCATCGTTGCTGATGTTGAAGCTGCGCCTGAAAAAGAACGCGAGCGGTTCAACGACGCGCTTGACGTCGGCCGCAGAATCTCCCGCCTGCGCCAAGCCAGACAGGAAGTGCCCGGGGAACTGCGAACTGAATTCGACGTTGACGCTTCAGCAGTTCTGAAGAAAGTCAGAGATTACTTCGGGGGTTGCATTCGCCTGGCAACTTCCGGTGGCGCGCCGCTCCCGCTTGAGGTCGCCGAGTTTTTCGACGCGGCCGGGCTGCCGATATTACAAGCGTATGGGCTCACCGAAAATATCTGCGTCGCGTTCAATCACGCGGACAATCACAAGTTCGGCACAGTTGGCCCGGCGATGCCGGGATGCGAAGTTAAAATCGCTGCAGATGGCGAGATCATGGTTCGCAGCAAAATGATGTTCAGCGGTTATTACAAAGCGCCGCAACAGACTGCCGAGATGTTTCGCGATGGCTGGCTGCTAACAGGTGACATCGGCGAGCTCGACGAGGATGGCTTCTTAAAGATCACCGGACGCAAGAAGGAACTGATTGTCACTTCAACCGGGAAGAAGATTTCGCCGGCACTCATAGAGAACATGCTGAAGGAACATCACCTGATCAGTCACGCATTCGTTTACGGTGAGGGCAAGAGTTACCTGGTGGCGTTAATTACGCTGAATCCTGCTGAAGCCGCCGAGTTCACGCGCGCTAACGAAATAGCAGGGCGCTCCAACAATCTGGCGGGATCCGAGTCCATGCACAAGCTGGTGCAGAAGATGATCGAAGAGGTCAACGCCCGGGTCTCAACGTCCGAGTCGATCAAGAAGTTCGCAATTGTCGAGCGCGATTTTGAAATTGAAAAAGACGAGGTAACACCGACCGGAAAGCTCAAACGCGAGGTTGTCACCGCGCATCATCGCGATTTGATCGAGAGTCTTTACTTGTAGACGACTGCAAAACGTTTTTCGCATCCGCGGATTGCACTGATTACGCCGATCAGGCGCCTTAAAAAGAAAAGGTGACGGTCTCCCTTCTTAATCTGTGAAATCTGCCAAATCCTGGGATTATCAATCATGAAATTCAAACCGGGCGACACTGCTTCGCTTTCAAGAATAATTGGCGACGAACACATACGTGCCTTTGCGGACGCTACGGGGGATCGCAACCCCCTTCATCTCGATGAAGAATTCGCGAAGCAGACGCGCTTCGGACGGCGTATCGCTCACGGCATGTTGAGCGCATCCTTGATTTCCGCAGTTATTGCCAGCGAAATGCCGGGGCAGGGTAGCATCTATCTGGGCCAGACTCTCCAGTTCGTGGCCCCGGTCTTCCCAGGTGATACGGTGACCGCCCGCGTCACGGTCTCGGCAATTCGAGAAGACAAGCCCATTATAGAACTCGAAACTGTCTGCATGAATCAGCGCGATGAAGTGGTGATAACGGGCAAAGCCACAGTGCTCGTTAGCTAAATATCGCGAATGCCTTCACTCACCAAACAACAAGGTACAGTCGAAGAGTTAGGACAGCGGCCGGGCGCCTACGCCTGGTATGCGCTTGGTTTGTTGACGTTCGTCTATGTTCTCAACTTCCTCGACCGCACGCTGATCTACATTCTCTTCACTCCCATCAAAAAGGAAATGGCGTTCAGTGACTTACAGCTTGCGCTATTGGGTACAACGTCATTCGTAATTTTTTACACGGCCCTGGGAATTCCCAGGGCCGTGTAAAAAATTACGAATGACGTTGTACCCA
>Ga0180086_1000064_pt1 | contig 12278 bp, 12 predicted proteins | sample EasRiv760_16_10D_FD_121778 | JGI IMG/M metagenome (GOLD analysis project Ga0180086, IMG submission 121778) | Soil microbial communities from meander-bound floodplain in the East River, Colorado, USA - East River metaG ERMLT760_16_10D | ecosystem: Environmental > Terrestrial > Soil > Floodplain ... | reverse complement strand
TAAAAGTTGAAGCAAAAGGTTCCTGAACGGAGATGCGGCGGCCATCTGCCCTTCGTTCAATCGCGCCATCAGGTTCCCGCCCTGCAAGCCCGCATCGGCCATCGCCACCTGCCTGCGGAGTCCAAGGTCAGCTTGCACCTCGCCAGCTCCGCGCCGCAAGTCAATGTCCCCAGCCATCGTCTTGGATCGCATCAGGTCTTGGAACTGAGCGCCCAGTTCGTTCTGCTGCTGGCCAGTGACTCCGGCCATCGCGGGACTGGGAAGCGGTCTCCGCATGTACCCCGACGCTTCCTCGACCTTGAAGTCGGGAAGGATGCCGTTGTAGATGCCGGTCTGGTATTGCCCATTCTGAATCTGTGGTCCTGGTGGCTGACCGAGCGAGCTGATGATCTGGTTGTGCTGCTGGCCACCCGGAAGGTTCGGATGAAACGGCACGACGCTCTGGTCCGGCGCGATGGTCGTTCCCGCCGTAAGCGGTGGTCCACCGACTCCTCCTGGTCGCGTCCCGTCCGTAGGATGCGTCAGCGTTCGCGGAAACTTTGGATTCATGGAACTCATGGCTGTTTTCTCCCACCCAAAGCCACTGCCGGTCGTCCATTTTGCATTGGACCTGGCGTTGAAGGCTGTGGCGGCCCGCCAATTCCTTGTCCGAAGTTAGTGGTAAACCCGCCAGCACCGCCGCCTAAGAGCCGCTGCAAGAGCGGGAGCAACTGTCCGAAGCGGGCGCTCTTCTCTTGCTCGATCGCCATCGCCGCTTCGTAGGGATACTTGGCCTGCATGTTGGCACTGGATAGCGCCGCCGCATTCCCGAAGCCCTGCATGGTCTGGTTGGCGACGTTCTGCGCCACCTGCCCTTGAGCGAAAGGACTCATCGTTCCTGAGAACGGGCTGCTCATCTGATTGAGCATCTGGTTGTAGTCGAGATTAAAAGGCATGACAGTCTCCTATTGCAAAAGCCGGTTCATTAACGGCGGTTGGTTTTGACCATTCAGTTTAGCGAAAAGCGACGACATTGGATTCATCTCGTGACTCTGGGGCTGCATTAGGCTTTGCATCCCGGCCATCGTCGGCGGTGGGTTCCCCATAGCTCCCATGCTGGTCCGCTGGGCGTAGTCTGCGGCGCCGCCATACCCGACTGGCCCGCCCTGTTGCAGACCGGGCGGCATCTCTCCGTATCCGGGCGGGGCGTTCTGCGCCATCGGGTCGGTGGTCGTGCCGAGTCCGGCTTGCAAGTTCCCATAGCCCACATCGGATTGGTTGAGCCGTGAGCCTTGCGGCAAGGTAGCACTGAGGAAGGTGCTCATGTCTAAGCCGGGGTTTGCTGCTGCCGCCTGCCCAAAGCCCTGAGCGGCGGAATAGATCGGTCCCTGTGCAGCACGATTGGCTTGCTGCCCTTGCCTCTGTTGGGCTTGCATGTCCATCATGCCCGGCATCGGTGGTGGCATCCCACGCCCGCTGGCCATTGCCGCCGCCTTCTGTTGGGGCGTCTGGGTCTGGTTCACATCAACCATCCCCGTGGGACTGGTGGGCCTTCGCCCGACTGAACCGCCACCGCCACTATAGCTAGCCATTTTGATGGTCCTTACAGGTTATGCAGACTTGCTCGCCGACGTTAGTTTCGACCGAGCACTTGTCATGGATTTCACAGGCAAACACGGTGATCTGCGCTCGTGCCTTACAGTACGGGCAGGGAACCAGCGACAGCTTCTCGCCCCGGAAAACACACCGCCCTCTCGGCTTGCGGCACAAAGCGTAATGCTGGGGTCCGCATGTATTGTAGACGGTCTCGCATTCCTGGCAGACGTGTCGCCAGCCGTCGGTGGTCTTTTCGGAATTGAGTACGCAAAGGTTCATACCAGCCGCTCGACAAGGATGGTCTTTCCGGCAACGGAGTCGATCGGCGGTGAACCGGTCGTTGAGTCGTAAGTCACCGTCCGATCCAAGGAGCAATCGTAAGGCGCGGTCAGCGATGTCAGCATGAAACGGATGAAATTCCCGACACCGAAGATGAAGTCCAACACCGGTCCTATGGAGATCTGAGTCAGCACGATCGCATCTGGGGTTTGCGTCGTGCAGGCGATTCCGCTGATGTCCAAAGCGCGGGCGCACGCTCCAGCGTAGAAAGGATGTCCGATAGTCAGGTCGAATGTAGCACCGTTGAACGCACTGGCGCACGTTTCCACTCCGACGTTGGTGAACGTCGCCAGTGGGATGGTGATCCGATACACGGTCCCCATCGTTCCTGCATTGCACTCCGGGCACGGCACGCCTCCACACTCGTTTACGATCTTGTTGTCTACGTTGCGTAGGATTGTTCCAGCGGCATTGCGCTTGATCTTGGCCATCAGTTTCTCACCGACGCAAAGATATTCACCGGGCCATTGAAATCACCGCTGCCAAGTGCTGAGTTCTTGATCCTGATAAACGCAGCGCCGTTCACACGCTGCACATCGACTAGCGCCGGAAATCCCTGACTCATTCCTCCTCCGCGGCCTACAGTTACAGACACTTCACTTTCCAGGTTGATCAGGGTGTTGTTCCAGGTGAGCAAATATGTCGTTCCGTCGTCAGCCGTGGTCAGCGACTTCGTGGTCAGCATGCACGTTTCCGCATTCAGCGTGATCGCGTCGTCGCTGTCTCCGTCGCTCGCCGTGCGTGTGTAGCCAATATTTCCCGCCGCCTTGGTGCCGTTGACGTAGGTAAACGGTGTCCCGCCATTGAGATTTTCGGCGGTATTGTCCTTAATGTTGTCCGCGGCCAACGTGCTGACGATGCCGTTCCCGCCGTCCAGTAAATCAACATGGCAGTTGCTTACCGTCGAACCGGCGGCCCGGATGCCGTGACACACTGATGTCGTCGTACCGTCGATGATTGCATTTGACAGTTGTGAGCCAGCCGCCAGGTCGATTGCATACGTGCCGGCCGCAGCTTGTGGCCAGTACATCTCTACATTTTTGAAGATGTTCTTTACTCCGGCATTTGCAATTCGTCCAGACTTTTCAAGGTGCAGCAAATTCCACTGACAGTAGGCAGCACTAGCTTGGATTTGCACACCAGTAGACGTGCCGTCTGGGCCTCCCTTAAACAAAAGGTTGTTAAAGCGAGACTGAAACGCACCCGCAGCTACCTCCAATTGCGGGTTGGTGCCGTGAATGTTGTTAAACTCGCCGTTCGTCAAATAGCTATGCGGTCCATTTAGCTTGATGGACGTCACGCCCGTTTGCTTGCACCAGAAATTATCTAAGTTGACCAGTCCGCCACCGCTGGCGTCGATGTAGGACTGGTTGTTATTGATGCCGTCTTCAAAATAGATTCCGTTGCCATACAGCGTGCCGTTATCGATCAGGAACGTCGGCGATCCGTAGGTGCATGATTCGGCAAACAGACGGTCAACCCAGACCAGGGCCAGTTCGCCGGCACCGTCGGCTAGCAAATCAAACGTGGGCTTACTGGTATCGCCGCAGTTGTAGGCTTTACTGTTGCGAATCTGGCAGTAGACGTTGAGGCCGAAGCGGACGGCTCGGCCTTTCAGCCACTCGAAGTTACACTCATTGATATGAAACTTCGTCGCGGCTTTTAGGTGTATCGCGCCTGAGATTGTCTTACCACGCGTCGTAGCCGGCGGCACTACGTCGCAAAACGCAAGTCCCTGAACGCCACCGCCGCCTGCCTCGAATGCCTGCTTACCGGCTGGCGTGTCCCACTCGAACATATAGTCCAGGTCGTTTAGTGGTCGGATTAAACCGCTATTGGCATGAGTCGTCAGTGCTCCGCCGCCGCGGATTGCACCCGACATCGTTGATACGATCCAAATTGAATGCAGCGACTTGATTGAGACCTTAGAGCCCAGCGCGTAGCGTCGATTCGGTGGAACGTACAGCGCTCCGCCTGAAGGTGTCAGCGTATCGATCGCAGCCTGGAACGCAGCGCTGTCGTCGGTTTCGCCATCGCCGACTGCAAATTCCGCCACATTGGTGTACATAGACCTTAGCCGAGCTTCTTAGCTTTCCATTCGGTGCTGCCTTTGAAAAACAGCCACAGTTCGTTGTCGGCGACCGAAATAGCTGGAACACCGTTAATCGTGTCAACTCCGGCTGCTGCGATATTGCCAAGGTTGCCAACGGTTCCCGTGCCCAGCACATGCACTGGCCTCACTCCGCTGGCAAATGCCGGCAGCGTGCCGTCGAACCCGCCCGCTGTCGTATCCATCTCCACCACATCGGTGTCATCGGCGATCGTGCCCGCACCAGTGAGCACCTGAACTCCACTGCCCGGCGCGCATTCCTCGGTGTCGAATACGTCATCGGTGCCCTGCGAACCAGCTTCCAAGGCGTACACGTTCTCTGTGTGCCTATTCACGAAGGTGTCGGTCACATCGACGTTATAGTTCGAGGAACGCACTACAGTGTCCAGCAAGGCCGCAGAGTGGAATGGAGTCCACGCAGACTCGGTGCTAGCCACAGGCGCCTTAACCAGCCTGGTCTTTTTCTGAAATGCGTGAGTCGCGGTGTCGTAGCGAACGTCCGTGATAACCTCGACCTCGATGCCGGTATCCGTGTCGATTGGACCATCTGGACCGATGATGTAGTCGGCGTACAGCGTGCCGTTGATTTGCACTGTGAGTCCGCCCACGACGTTATCTCCCTCGACTCGGCTGTTCCAGTTCGATACCTGGAGCGTGCTGAACCAGTCGTTCGTGTTGACGTTGTTGATTCCTTCGATGGCTCTGGTCGGTGCTCCGGTTGGCGTCTTGTCGATGGCGACTTCCGCGCGATGGTCGAGCGGGCCGGAACAGTTGCCGAACTCAGCTAGTGCGGCCTGCTGTTCAGTCGGCATTCCGGCTGCGGCCAGCCTTTGCAAAATGCTCGAAATCTGATTTGTGAACATCAGTTTGCCGCCCCATCCACCGCAAGGTTGTGGATCGTAATTTGCTCGGTGGCCTGAAAGCCATTCAGTTCCACCGCCATCCACCGCGACGCTTGCCCGCGGTCGTCCGTTAGTCCGCCGACTTGGATTTCTTTGAAGCCCGGATCATCCTCAAGAGTGCTTCGTGCGCTCTTCAGGTCCACGCAAATCTGCTGGCTCCCGGCGACCGTGCTGATGCCGGTTCCCTTGTCCTGGTCCACGCGCATGTTCATCGGAGCGCTGTCGTGGTTCTTGTAAAGCTGCGCGAAAAGCAAGTTGGGCTCGACTGTCGGCTGATACGTCAATCGAACAGACCGCTTGTTCCAATCCTCGTCGCGGACGAAACCAAGCAAGCCGCTCTTGTAGCTCCACTCGATCGCACCCAACAGGTAAACCGACGTGCTATCCGGCGTGACCGTCCAAGCGTCATCGATGTTCAACTGAGTCGCCGTGTTGCTAACCACGGTGCGGATCTGTCCCTTGCCGGTCCCCGACTGGATTGCAACCGGGGCATCGGCGTAGGCGTTTGTGGTCCAGCTTTGCGTCGAATCGGCGATCGTCGTGCTCGTACCATTGGTGACTGTCCCGCGCAAGGCAGCCACGCAATCACTGGTCCCCGAATAGGCCAGCACGGAGTCGTTCTGAGATCCCAACAGCAACCGTGCCTGACCGCTGATGCGCGAGACACACGCTCCACCGAGTTCCCAACAATACTCGTCGATACTCCACGATTCGTTGCGGGTGTTGTAGACCAGCGACTTCTTGGGGCGTGTCGAGGCGTCCGCCGTGAAGCCGACGTGGAAAAAGATTAAGTGCCTTGCCGGGTCTACGGCGGCGAAGAACCATTTCTTGTTGGCCCAATCTAGAGTGGTTCCGCGGAACAGGTCTTGGATTGGTTCGGAAATGGGCTCGGCCTTATAGCCGTTGAAACGGTACGCTCCCTGCTCATCCAATAGATAAGCCATTCCTTCGTGATACACCCATGATCGGTTGTTGACGCAGCCGCGTGAGGCCACAAGGTGGACTGCGGCGTCGATGATGGGTTGTCGAACAAAAGTGAGCGAATAAATGTGACGCTCTTTGAGTACATAGAGTGCTGAGCCATAAGGCATTAGACCGGTGATTTCATCTTCGTTGCCGGTGTTCTCTTGAATCGTGATCGTGTTGATTGAGGGGACGGATTCCGGCTCGTCAGCCTCGCTGAAGTACAGTTGGTTCCGTGTTACCGGGTCTGGGATGATGACGTAGCTCTTACCAGCGCCACTGGTGCCTGCCGCTGTCGAGGTCGTAATCGACGTGGCGCTGGCAGAGGAGATGAGCAGAGGTGCTGTCTCACCATCGATGATGATGTACCGGCCGGCCATCGCTGAAGTCCAAGCCGTCCCTGAGCCGGTGATCGTCACGCTTGCCGCTGTCGTCACGGTCCCTTGCGTGTACTTCACCCGCCCGCCGTAGAACATGCGGTCCTGGAACTGGGCGATGAACGGCGTGTAGTTCGGTGGGACTCCGAAGCGGCGAGCGTTCAATGAACCATCGGGGAGGTTCACCGCCAGAGACACGTTGTCGATCAGGTCCGCATCAAGAACCGTGTCGGAGAATGAAGCGTCTCCACCTCCGGGCGTGGCGGTGAGAGTCGTTATCAGATAGAGCGTCGTGCTCTGCCCTGCCGTCGATCGGAATAGTTCAATGTGCGTCGGGCGTGTATGTGAAGCCGACGGCTGCTTGATGCCAGTCCAGTTGAATCCACCATCGACAGGATCGGTCGCAGTCACCGTGGTCAGTGCGGTGATATTCCCGTAGGTTGTAATGCCGCCGTCCACTTCCTTGTAACGGTAAGCGGCGACAAAGGTGCCCGTGATGGTGCCCGCACCAGTCGGAGTTAGAACCGGCGCCGTAGATGGCGCATCGATGCCGATGTCTTGGGTGGCGGCATCGACCTGATTCCACTGAAGACCGCGTTCCAGCCCGTTCACGGCAAGGACGTAGCCGTTCCGAGCCTTGGCGAATGCTAAAGGCTGGAATGTGTTGAGACCGGTTTTGAGATTGGGTGCGCCCACATGGGAGCGCTACGCGGTTAAAAACTGAGCGTCTCGGTTTTCCTGCAAGTCTTCAATTGGGCGGTGCATAACGGAGACTCGGCTTAACCTCCGGGCTTTCTATGGAGTGCCTGGCGTTCTCGGTTCACCCGCGCCACCCTCACCCATGAAATGCACCGCCCTAAACTGTCGGCGACCTTCCCATCTTGAGCGCGCCGCCGCTCGTCTCGTACAGCACCACGTCGGTCAAGTCTCCTGGAACTTGATAGCAGACGATGATCTCATCGGTCGTCGCCGCAATGCCGTTGGCGAAGGACACTGGACGGAGACCGGGCCTCACGTCCAACTGTCCTTCAACTTGGCAACGAACATTCGCCTGCTCCACCGCCGCTCCGAGTGGGAGCATGTGCGGGCTCGCATTCGATATGCGGCCCGCCCATAGCTTGACTCGGCTGGTGGTTTCAGGTTTGTCAGCCATCAATTCTCCTGGTGGCGCTCGCGCGCTGCGTCCCTCTCGGCCTTCGCTTCTGCTTTCGCATCAGCTTTTGCCTTGGCCGACGCTGCGACTTCTTCGTCACTTGGGACGATCTCGGCCTGCTTGAGCTTGCCTTCGTGCAGGTGCGGAAAACATTCCTTCACCTGAATCCCCTTGGGGTGAACCTGATCTGCGACCAAGTGGATGGTCGAACCATTGGGCTCTCGGCAGCAGACGTGCGTGATGTGCTCCTCGTTCACGATTATCTTCGCACCGGTATCTTCGCGGGTCAGTTCGATGAAATGGCTCATTCGACTATTTCTCCAGGAAAAGGAGGGTTAACAATCAAAACATCGCCCATCAGGGCAAGATACGGCACTGGGTAAGTGTACACGCCAGGCTTCCCTTCAACTGGCGTCGCGGCCACATCGATCGCGATGGTTCTATGTACCGGCGCATGACCGGCCAGAGTTACGGTTTGTGGGTTTGGGTCATACGACAACTCGCGTCTAATTCGATTCATTCCACGTTTTCTCCAAGAGGTGAATCCCAACCACGAGTAAAGTATTCTACATCCCCTCCGAACCTTCTTGGTATCTCAGTTACGTTGTCCATCTCGAAACAGCGTCTTAGCGCCGTCTGATAGAACGTGGCGTGCTGGCTGGTCTTGGCGTCCTTCACCCGCCCGGTCATGGCCAGTTGCCATTCGCAGCACCGGCAGAACGCTTCCCAGAACGTCTCGGGAAGATCCACCGGGTCGGTTATCACAAACGGCTTGGACGAATAGCTGTAGTCCACCGACGTGTCGAGAACGATGCTCTGCGTGTTCGTGACGGCCCGAATCTTCCGCTGCTCCAGGTACGGGTTCAGTCCGCCCAGTCCATCTGGCACCGAAGTCCCCAAAGTGAACCGCATGTAGGAACCTTGCATGTCCGTGGTCCAAGCGGTCCCGACTCCGGTGACGACTGTTTGGTCGGCGCTGACGGTCACGTTCCCGGTGCGGCACTGAGACTCATATCCGCTCAGACGAATCGTGCGGGCGTCTCGCTGGTAGAGGAAGTCGAGCGTCTCGGCGCTGGTCGGGTACGGCTCGAAGGCAACCACGTAGCTGCCGTTGACTTCGGGATCTGCCATGACGGTCCAGTTGCGTGCCGTTCCACTGGCGTTCTGATGCCGCTCCATGTAGGCCCATTGCTCCGGTGTCACGTAGCTGGCAAACCAGTTGTTCTCAGCTGTCGGGTCGCACATCTTGCGGAAGCCGCAGCCCAATGGGTACTGGTTGCGATAGAGCGTGAACGTCTCGTCGGTCAGGTCTTCCTCGGGGTTGTGGGCCTGAGTCAGCGTGACGACCGTGCTGCTCTTGAGGTCGTCAATCTCGTAGACAACACCGTCGATGCGGAGTCGTCCGAACTTGGCCCACGTTTGCACGATGGCAGGTAGCGCAGTCGAGAACGTCAACTGCCGCTCGTAAGTTCCACCTGTCAAATCGTAGCTAACTGTCCCTGTCGAGTAGGCGGCGTTCGTCTTCACTCGCCCTGGCGTATACAGATACCGCCAGCTTCTCTCGTTCACGAATCGGGTGTAGGCGTTCTGCACGGCTTTCAAAGTCAATCGCTGTCCTGCATCCAAAGGACTTCCGCCCATGAAGTCACAAAGGTGGTCCACGGCGTCCTGATAAGTGTAGCCACAGACGTTCTCACGCGACAGCGAGTTGGCTGCCGCGGCGGCAGGGGTGGCGACGACGGTGAAGGATGTTGCCATTGTCTATGAGACTTCGTGCTGCTGCGGATTGGTGAAATTCCAACCACCCAAATTTTTGAAGGAATAATAAGTTCCAGCGTCCAAATGAAACACCGCGTCACCCATCGCGTCGGTGAACACTGGACCATGCAATACGTTCAAGCCAGCTTCGTCGCTCGTAAGCCACACCGCCACGCCGTCGATCGGGTTCGCCCCTGCATCCTGAGCATGGATCGTGGTCGTCAAGGCGCCCGAACCGGCAACTCCCACGGTGTTGATTTTACCCATCGGGAAAATCTTGAACACGCTGGTCGCATCGGGTTGGATCGCCCACGTATCCGTAACAGTCGCTACCTTGGTGGTCCCATTGTAGCTGTCGATGATTGCCGATTGTGCCGAGCCTGTCCCTGACGTGATCGCAATGATCGTGTTCTGGTAATGGTCGTCCGTCGCAGAAGCGCCCGAGTCCAGGGTAATTGTGTTCGCACCTCCGCCTTGTGCCGTGCCCTGGTGCAGAATGGTCTCTGTACCCGCAGCAACGGAATTGACAATCTCCCTGACCACAGAGCCCGCCACGCTCGCCGCATAGGTCGTTCCTGAATCAGTGTCAAAGAAGTCAGCCAAAGCCGGTGCAGTGAGTCCGGTGATCGTTCTTGTGGCCACGGTCCACACGTCCGCCGCCGAATGAGAGGACCGGGAACTGACCGTGGCGTTCACGTTGTCGATGAGTAGCTGGCCGTAGGAACCCGCCGTTCTCGACTCGGAGGTGAGTTCGTCCCACAGAGCGTTGACGATCTCCGCTACAGCCGAGGCCGCAAGTTCGTCGCCGCCGATAGCGTCGGTGGCGATCGTGGTAGCGGTGATGGCGCCGGTCTGAAACGTGCCGCTGTCGATCTGGCCGGTCGCTACGTCCAGAGCAAGTGCGAACAGTTCCAGCACGTCGGCTGCCGGCGCGCTTCCCGAGACCTGAATCGTGTTGGCCGTGACCATGTTGGTGACGGTGGTGACGGTCCCCACTGTGGAGTTGGCCGCTGCATAGCCTGTCCCGTCGAAGAATAGTTCCAGGTTATCGGCCGCTGTTGAATCGCCGGAGATTTGCGTCGCATTGACGTTGGGCACGCCGTACATATCAGGCAAGACCACATCGAACGGTTGCGAAAACTCCGCAGTGTTGGCGCTCTTGTAGCGGACGAATCCCTTGCCCAGCGTATCCAGTTCGGCGGCAGTCAATTCGACGTAGTATGTTCCGTTCCCAACGGCGGTGAGTGTGGCGGTGGTATTGGCCCAAGCTGCGCCGTTCTTGGAGACTTGCGGCTGTCCGCCACCTTCAGAGGTCTCGGGGGTGAGGCCGTCGGCGGCATCGACGAGATAGAGCCATACTCGTCGGCGTGCGGCGGTCGCTTCTGATTGAACGAAAATCATGTGCTCTACTGCCCTAAGCAGACGGTAGTAGTAAACCGTGACAGTGATGCCGCCACTGAACGCTCCAGTGAGGCCCAGAATGCCAGGCCGCATCGGATTGCGCCAGCCGGCTTGTTCACCGGTGGGCGAGCCCATCCAGTGAAGCGGCCCCGACGACATGGGGTTTGTAAAGCCGGCCATTCCATTTCACGTTCAAAAGGTTAAGGCTATGAATTGCTCACAATCGGTTCGGCAGCGGCGTTAACACCCAATGTCTTAGTCAGGTGCGTGGTACTGCCGTTGGTGCGGAAAATAGTCATCGTGGTCCCGCTGATGGAAAACTCGAAGGTTGCCAGAACCACTGACGCTAAACAGTGCTCTGGGCAGGTGCCCTCCACATTCGAGACATTCCGTGAAAGCACGGCATCGGCCACTTCGACTGCCGTGGGAGCCGTGGCTCCAGGGATGCTCCCAAAACCTTCAATTACAAACACGCTGTCCGAAGATGGGTTGGTAGCCCACGTCGATACGGTGGCGACCTTGGTGGCTCCCACGTAGTCCGTGATGAACCGTGACTGACCTGCGCCGGTTCCAGCGGTGATGGTGAGCAAATCGTTGTTGTAGAAGTCGTCCACCGCAGAAGCGCTGGCGTCCAAGGTGATCGTGGTCGCGGCGCCTGCTTGAGCGGTGTTGGCCCGGATGATGGACAGTCTTTGACCAAAGGTTCCAGCGGTGACGTGTCCAGAGGTGGCTTCGTCCCAGACTCCATCGGAGATCTCCGCCACGGCATCCGCAGCCAGTGCCGAAGCGGTGAGCACGTTGGCCGCCATCGCCCCCACGCTGGCGTCGATCCTTCCGCTCACCAGTGCGGCGGGCAGGCGGGACTGGATGTCGTTGGTGTCGGCAAGGATAGTCGTCAAGTCCGCTTGGGCCGTGGAGAGTGCGGCTGCTGTCGCTAGGCCATTCTGTAGCTCGGTAGTTACGTCGGCCGCAAATTTTGCTGCCGTAAAAGCATCGGCATTGATACCTGCCGCGGTGATCCAGTTGGTTGGAATCGTGGGCAGGTTGGTCAGGTTGGTGGTCGTGGTAACTGTCGTAATCGTACCGGCGGTGATGTTCGTCGTGTTCGCAATAGTTCCTGACGGGAATGTCGCGGCCAGGAATCCAGTGGGTTGGGTGTAGGTGGCCATGCGGCTGGTCATCGCTGCATCAAGGTTGGTGCCGACGATGAATCCAGCCGTTCCTGCACCATACGCGCCAGGAAGTGCCGTAGTCCACGGATCTCCACCCGCGCCTGTAATCCACGCCGCATCGCCGCGATCGCGGACAGCCTCTAGCGAATCTGTCGTCTGGTCGTAAGTAAACGATCCGGCCGTCTTGGTCAGCAGCTCATGGAACACGCTGCCGACCGTGGGTGGCGCAGCACCGTCGATGTCCGAATCGGCATTGAGCAGTTCATCAAGCCTGTGCGTCACTAATCCGGCTTCAGCCGCCGTCTGCACGCTGGTCTTCATCGTGGCCGTCAAATCGCCAGCAGTGGGTGCATTCGTCAGGTTTGTTACCGTCGTGATCGTGCCGCCAGTGATGTTTGTGGTGTTGGCAATCGTGCCCGTGGGGAACGTCGCCGCCAAGAAGCCAGTCGGCTGCGTGTACGTCGCCATGCGGCTGGTGACTGCGGCATCTAGATTCGTGCCGACAATAAAACCTGCCGTCCCCGCACC